>OOCM01000581.1_pt1 | contig 34680 bp, 26 predicted proteins | sample 1671111 | NCBI WGS metagenome assembly OOCM01 (sample SAMN06348123, study PRJEB24527) | human gut metagenome | biome: human gut; feature: ankylosing spondylitis patient; material: feces | host: Homo sapiens | place: China | collected 2015-10 | reverse complement strand
CCTTCCTCCGATTCCCGAGCAGGGACGGGGGAGGGGGAGAACTCTTTTGGCGTATATGAGGGTTTGTGCATGCAGGGGAAGCGGGATAGCCACGGAAATGCTTCTCAGTAAGGTGTAGGACTTGTTTTTCCAATATTTTTGCCTTTATTTTGCATTGAGAAATTTGATGTCATAGAAACTGAAGCAATAATGGACAAATCTGTTGATGGTTTTGTTTATGGAAGGCATGTTGAATCTTCTGTTGTTAATGATGTCGGTGACAGAATTTATCGTATAATCGTAAATCGAAGAAAATTCAGGGATTCTGACTATTCGGCCCGATGTCTGGCTGAGGATATAGGAGTCGGTCATACATGTTTGTCTGCGGTTATGCGCATCAGGTATAAATGCAGTTATTCAACATTTGTCAACAGGTGCAGAATTAATGAGGCGAAGAAGCTTATGGCTTGTTCTGAAAACGATAAATATACATTGGACGACATTTCGTTTATGTCGGGTTTTTCAAATAGACAATCATTTTTCAAGAATTTCAACCGTTTTGCGGGAATGTCTCCCAGCGAATACCGGAAGAAACTGCATGACGGAAGAATATTGTAAAACTTTATAATACTGTTTTAATGGCTAATTTTTTTAAGATAATGACTGTATCTATGTTTTTGACAGGAGGTCTTAATGCAACTGCACAGAGTGATGGCTTCGAGTATTCTGATGAGCGATTTGCCGATCTTCAGATGCTGCGCTACAAGGTGGACGGATTTGAATCACTTACACTAAAGCAGAAAACCTTCATTTATTATCTTACAGAGGCCGCATTGCACGGACGAGACATTCTGTTTGATCAGAACGGTAAGTATAATCTGCGTATACGAAAGATGCTTGAAGCTGTGTATACAGATTTCAAGGGGGATAGGAATTCTGATGAATTCAAGGCTTTTGAAGTATATCTCAAAAGGGTTTGGTTCTCAAATGGTATTCACCATCATTACGGATGTGAAAAATTCGATCCGGAATTTTCAGAAAGTTTTTTCAGAAAGGCTGTAGCTTCTGTAGATAAGTCTTTGCTCCCTTTGGCTGAAGGTCAGACTGTTGAAAACTTGTGCGATGAAATCTGTCCTGTTATTTTTAACCCTGACGTGATGCAGAAGCGTGTAAACCAGGCTGATGGAGAAGACCTGATACTTACTTCTGCTTGCAACTACTACGAAGGAGTGACACAGAAGGAAGCTGAAGATTTCTACAATAAGATGCGTGTTCCTAATGACCATGAGCCTATTATGTATGGTATGAACAGCAGATTGGTGAAGACTGCCGATGGAAATATCGTAGAAAAGAAGTGGGTTGCTGATGGTTTATACGGACAGGCAATAAAGAAGATTGTTTATTATCTGGAAAAAGCTGAGCCGTTTGCTGAGAATGAAAAGCAGAAGGCTGTAATACGTAAATTGGTTGACTTCTATGAGACCGGTGATCTGAAGGTCTTTGACGAATACTCTATATTGTGGGTAGAAGATACAGACTCAAGGATTGACTTTGTAAACGGCTTTATTGAAAGCTACGGAGATCCTCTTGGTCTTAAGAGCAGTTGGGAATCGATTGTTAATTTCAAGGATCTTGAAGCTACTAAGCGAACAGAGACATTAAGTGCTAATGCTCAGTGGTTTGAAGATCATTCACCTGTCGATGATGCTTTCAAGAAGGAAAAGGTTAAGGGTATTACTGCAAAGGTAATAACTGCTGCCATATTGGGAGGTGATTTGTATCCTTCTACGGCTATCGGTATAAATCTTCCTAATTCTGACTGGGTCAGAAAGGAGCATGGTTCGAAGTCTGTTACTATAGGTAATCTTACTGCCGCATACAACAAGGCTGCTATAGGCAACGGATTTGATGAGGAATTCTGCTATAGCTCTGTAGAGTTGGATCTCTTGAAAAAGTATGGTGGTCTTACTGATGATCTGCACACTGACCTGCACGAGTGTTTGGGACACGGTTCCGGAAAGATGATGCCAGGTGCCAGTGCTGATTCTTTGAAGGTTTATGGATCTACTATAGAGGAAGCTCGCGCCGACCTTTTCGGATTGTACTACATGGCTGATCAGAAAATGATAGATCTCGGTCTGATTCCTTCACCTGAGGCGTACAAGGCTCAGTATTACAGCTATATGATGAATGGTTTGATGACTCAGCTTGTAAGAATAGAGTTGGGCAACAACATTGAAGAGGCACACATGAGAAATCGCGCCATCATTGCTCGTTGGGCATACGAAAAAGGAAAGAAAGACAATGTGGTAGAACTTGTCAAGCGTGATGGCAAAACTTTCGTTAAGGTCAACGATTATGTGAAACTTCGTGAGCTGTTCGGAGCATTGCTTGCCGAGATCCAGAGAATAAAGAGTACCGGCGATTTCAATGCCGCCAGAGATATGGTTGAGAATTATGGCGTTAAGATAGATCCTGTGCTGCACAAGGAGATTCTCGAACGCTACAAGAAACTGAATCTTGCTCCATACAAAGGATTTATAAACCCTGTATATACTGCAGTTAAGGATGCTTCAGGCAACATTACTGATGTAAAGGTTGATTACACTGAATCTTATGAGGATCAGATGTTGAGATACAGCCGTGACTATTCTGATCTGCCGTATATAAACGAATAAGGAATTGTATATGTTGGAATCAGATATGCGTGGACTATCGCCTGACGATGCGATCAGACAGCATATAAAAGATATAAAGAAGGAACTCCATGCTTTTATGAATGGAGTTGCTTCTTCTAGTATGCGGAATAATGGCATTGACGGTTATAGGGTTATATTCGGCGTTGATGTTGTTCGTTTGAAAGAATTGGCATCGGAGTATGGTAAAAATCATGCATTGGCCCAGGAATTATGGAAAGAGAGTGTGCGTGAATGCAAAATTCTTGCAACGATGATTCAGCCGGTTGAAAGTTTTTATCCTGAAATAGCTGATATATGGGTTTCAGACATAAAGACACAGGAAATGGCTGAGCAGGCTTGCATGAATCTCTTCCAATTTCTTCCGTATGCTTCTGAGAAGGCTTTTGAGTGGATGGCAGATGAGCGTGTCTTTGTGCAGATGTGCGGCTTTCTGTTGTGCATACATCTTATGAGACGGGCCGAGTTCAACGATAGTTCCTTGAATGAGTTCGTAGATCAGGCTTTGGCTTCTTTCCATACGGATTCTACGTCGTTGAAAAAGGTTGTATGGCGGTCGATGTCGAATTTTGCAGAACTCTCAGCTGATAATGCGCGCAAGCTTCGGGAGTGTATGATCGGTTATGGATGGGACAAGGATGAAAATCTGAAGCCTTATGTCGATTATATTGCGGATTTTGCTAAAGAAGAGGTCTGACAGCAAAAAAAACAATAATATTTGCTGTGGATAGGGAAAAAATATAAATTTGTATTTCGTATCAGCTGTATGAATATGAATGCCGTGGACATTATGGAGTCTGTAAGAAAAATGTTTGCAGACTACATGGATAGGAACAAGTTCAGGAAGACGCCAGAAAGGTTTGCCATTCTTGAAACTGTTTATTCAATGCCGGGGCATTTCAATATTGAAGAGCTGTATGAAAAACTGCTGAGCGACGGACATTTTAGAGTGAGCCGGGCTACAGTTTATAATACAATGGAGTTGATTCTTGATGCCGGTTTGGTGTTAAGGCATCAGTTTTCCGGAACTAGGGTTGAATACGAGAAATGCTTCAATGTGCGCCCGCATAATCATAAAATATGCATAATGTGCGGAGAAGTATCAGAATTCAGCAACGACGGATTGGACAGAACCATATCGGAAATGAGAATACCCCGGTTCAAACAGAGCATGTATTCGCTTTATGTATATGGCTTGTGTTCGAAATGTCAGACAAAAATTAAGCGTGCAAAAAAACAGGAAACTAAAAAATAGCAACTTATGAAAGTAGATGTGCTTCTTGGTCTTCAGTGGGGCGATGAAGGCAAAGGTAAAGTGGTAGACGTCTTGACACCTAATTATGATGTTGTCGCACGTTTCCAGGGTGGCCCTAATGCAGGTCACACGCTCGAGTTTGAGGGAGAAAAATATGTCCTGCGCTCAATACCGTCTGGTATCTTCCAGGGCAATAAGATAAATATTATCGGCAATGGCGTTGTTCTTGCTCCAGATTTGTTTATGGAGGAAGCTAAGGCTTTGGAGGCTTCAGGACATGATTTGCGTTCAAGACTTCATATTTCAAAGAAAGCTCATCTCATAATGCCTACACACCGTATACTTGACGCTGCTTATGAGGCTGCCAAAGGTAAGAACAAGGTAGGTACAACGGGTAAGGGTATTGGCCCTACTTATACTGACAAGGTAAGTAGAAACGGTCTTAGAGTCGGCGATATCCTTGAAAATTTCGAGGAAAAGTATGCTGCTCACAAGGCTAGACATGAGGAAATGCTGAAAGCACTCAATTATACCGATTATGATATTTCTGAAGTTGAAAAGAAATGGATGGAAGGTATCGAGTACATGAAGCAGTTCCCATTGGTTGACAGCGAACACGAAATAAACAGATTGCTGAAAGAGGGCAAGAACGTTCTTTGCGAAGGTGCACAGGGCACTATGCTTGATGTTGACTTCGGTTCTTATCCGTTTGTAACTTCTTCAAACACAATTTGTGCAGGTGCTTGTGTCGGCCTTGGAGTTGGTCCGAATAAGATCGGTGATGTATTCGGTATAATAAAAGCTTATTGTACAAGAGTCGGTGCAGGTCCTTTCCCAACAGAGCTGTTTGACGAGACAGGTGCAAAGATTCGTGAGATCGGTCATGAATATGGTGCAGTTACCGGTCGCGAACGTCGTTGCGGTTGGATTGACCTTGTTGCATTGAAGTATGCCATTATGGTCAGCGGTGTTACTAAGCTTATAATGATGAAGAGCGACGTGCTTGATGGTTTCAAGACTGTAAAGGCTTGTGTTGCATATAAGCTTAAGAACGGCGATGTCATTGATTATTTCCCATTTGACATATCTGACGGCGTAGAACCTGTATATGTTGAAATGGAAGGATGGAATCAGGATCTGACAAAGATGACATCTGAGGCTGAGTTCCCTAAGGCTTTCAAGGATTATATCGCATTCCTGGAGAAAGAGCTTGAGACTCCGATTTCTATTGTTTCTGTAGGTCCGGACCGTGAACAGACAATCGTAAGAAAATAAGTCAGTTATAACTGTTATGAATATTAGGCTTTTCCTTATGTCCGCATGTAGGATATAGGAAAAGCCTTTTTTAGTACATTTTGTCAGTATATGTTCTGTATTTTAGTTAATGTTTATGAAGTCTTATGAATTGAACTGACAAAATTGATGCAGATAGTATTGCTTTTCTTATTTTTGGCCTGATATTTGTATATGTATTGAATGTAAAAGAAAAATATTATAAACGTAAAAGATTAATTTATGGATGCATTTAATTTGGCATTTTATTATGGTGGATATGGAATGGGAGCAAGTGCTATGTATTGGATTCTGTTCATAGGTATAGCAGTTGTCAGTTTTCTGGTTCAGGCAAATCTGAAGAACAAATTCAAAAGATATTCAGAGATTCCTTCTTATGGAGGCATGACAGGCAAGGAAATTGCGGAAAAGATGCTTCATGACAATGGAATATATGACGTGAAAGTGGTAAGTACAGACGGAATATTGTCGGACCATTATAATCCGGAGACTAAAACTGTCAACTTGAGCGAGGATGTATATTCTGGCAGAAATATAGCTGCTGCATCAGTTGCAGCTCATGAGTGCGGACATGCGGTACAGCATGCTTTTGCTTACGGACCTCTTCAGCTGCGTTCAAGTCTTGTTCCGGTTGTAAGTTTTTCTTCAAAATGGATGACTTGGGTGCTTCTAGCAGGAATGCTTATGATAAGCTATACCGGTTCTGGAACTTTGCTCTTGATTGGTATAATCCTGTTTGCTCTTACAACATTGTTCAGTTTCGTAACATTGCCTGTTGAGATTGATGCAAGCAGAAGAGCAGTTGCTTGGCTTGACAAGTCGGGAATGACTGACCGTCAGACACATGCTGCAGCGGTTGACGCCCTGCGTTCTGCAGCTTATACTTATGTAGTTGCAGCATTGAGCTCTTTGGCTACTTTGCTTTATTACATCTCGATATTCTTGGGAGGACGAAGAAGCGAATGATAAGTCAGGAATATATAAAAGATAGTTTGGAAAAAATGGCAGATGCAAAGTATCGCGACTTTGTGTCTGCCATTAATCCTTATAATGGCAAGGTGTATGGTGTACGGCTTCCTTTGCTTCGCAAATTTGCAAAAGAAATTGTCAAGGAAGGATATAATGTGGATTTTTTGAACTTGCCGAATGTTGATTCTGTGGAGGAGCGTATGCTTCATGGTTTCGTAATAGGTTATTCAGGTTTTGACTTCAATACTTTATTGGCGTATATAAAGGATTTTGTTTCAAAGATTGATTGTTGGGCTGTATGCGACAGCTGCTGTTCAACTTTTAAAGGTGTAAAAAAGGATCTTCCTTCAACATTTTCTTTTTCTTTGGGCTATCTTAAATCCGATAAGGAGTTTGAGCATCGTTTCGGACTTGTTATGCTGATTTGTTATTTCATTGTTGATGATTATATCGACAGAGTAATAAATGAGCTTAAACAGGTGTCGGTGAATGCGTATTATTCAAAGATGGCGTTGGCTTGGTGTGTTGCTGAATGCTTTATAAAGTATCCTGAAAAATCTTTGGAACTCGTTCAGGATATGGCGAAAGATATAGATCTCTTCCGTATGACAAAAAGAAAAATTCTCGATTCGTACAGAGTGGATTGTAGGTACAAGGATATTATACGCAGTATGCAAATGTAGTTAGCAAAAAAAATACTATTTTTGTGCTAACTAATAAGATTTGTAGTAACAATGGCGCAATCGCAAAACTTACATCAGACGCAGACTGAAAGTCAGATCCAGAAGCTGTCACCGCAACAGCTTATGGTGGTGAAACTTGTCGAATTGCCTTTGGCAGATCTGGAGGAACGCGTAAAAAACGAAGTTATCGATAATGTTGCATTGGAAGAAGGACCTGACAGGGCACATGAGATGGACAGCACTGAGGGTTCTGATATGTCGGAAGACGATTACTCTGAAGGACATATCGATGATGCCAACGGCGACATTGGCGACTATGCCTCTCCTGACGACATTCCATCTTACATTGTCAACAGACGTGAAACAGAAGGAGTGGAAATCCCTATAGGTGATACGAAGTCGTTCATCGACGACCTTTTGAATCAGATGTCGGAATATGACATAACCGAGCATCAGCGCGATTTGATAGAATATCTTATTGGTTCGCTTAATCAGAATGGTTTTATTGACAGGCCGATAGACAGTATTGTTGATGAACTGGTAATTTATCACAATATTGAAACTGACGAGAAAGAATTGGAGGAAGCTTTGCATATCCTTCAGGAATTCGATCCGCCGGGAATAGGTGCACGGGATTTGCGTGAATGTCTGCTTATACAGATACAGCGTGAGCTGAATGATACCGATTCTTCGAAGAATCCAGAGAAGTATTCTCTTTTGGAACTGGAGTATAAGATAATATCTGATTACTACAATCTGTTTGTCAATAAGAATACAGATAAGCTTTTGTCCGTTTTGGAAGTTGACAGCGAAACTTTGCGCAAGGTTTTCGAAAGTATCGGAAAATTGAATCCGCATCCTGGAAGTGCCTTATGTGAAGCCTCCGACGACCGAGTGCAGACGGTCATACCTGATTTTATCGTAGAAACTGACGGAGATGGAGGCATAAATCTTACGCTTAATGATGGCGATGTGCCGGAATTGCATGTCAGCCGTGAATATGTCGACCAGCTTTCGGAATATCAGAAGAATCAGAAGAACATGAAGCGTGACGAAAAAGAAGCTTTTCTCTATACAAAGCAGAAAGTCGATGCCGCACGCATGTTCATTGATTCGATAAAGCAGAGACGCCACACATTATACGTCACGATGAAGGCTATAATAGAACTTCAGCACGATTTCTTCATTACACAGGACGATGATGTTCTTAAGCCTATGATTCTTCGTGATGTTGCAGATAAGGCTCATCTTGACATTTCAACAGTTTCGCGTGTCAGAAACAGCAAGTATGTCATGATTGACGGTAATGTCTATTCGCTCAAGCATTTCTTTGAACGTACACGCACAAACTCAGAAGGTGAAGAGCTGTCTGCCCGTAAGGTCGTGCAGGCTATAAAAGCTCTTATTGATGCAGAGGATAAGTCAAATCCTTATTCTGATGAAAAGATTGTTTCATTATTGACAGATATGGGCGTTAATATAAAACGCCGCACCGTTGCAAAATATCGAGATGAGATAGGTTATCCGATTGCAAAGTTGAGAAAGAAATTTTAGTTGAATGTCATTGTACTATTTTCAGGCATTTATGCCATTATTGGATGCTTCTTATGACAAATAAACGTATTATCCAGATTGCAAAATTCTTTTCAGGACTTTTTTCTCCTTTTTATGCTCCCTTGTGGGCTTTTGCAGGACTATTCTTTTTCAGCTATCTCAGTCTGCTTCCATGGAGCTACAAGACTTTGATATTTGTAATGGTTTATTGTTTTACGGTTTTTATACCGCGTGTAAGCATAAACATATTCCGGCGTATCAATAAATGGACTCATTGGCAGTTGAGTCACCGTGAGCATCGTCACATGCCATACATTCTTACGCTTATTTCCTATGCAACATGCCTGGTCCTGATGACTCATCTGCGTATGGCTATGTTTATCAGAGGCATTGTTATGGCAGCGTTGGTTGCTGAAATAATCTGTGTGATTGTGAATGTTTGGTGGAAGGTCAGTACGCACATGGTAGGCGTTGGAGGACTTGTAGGCGCTTTGGTGGCGTTCAGCAATCTGTTTTATTTCAATCCTATATGGCCTATTTGCGGTTTGCTCCTCTTGTCGGGTATACTCGGTACCAGCCGTATGATTCTGAGGCAGCATTCTTTGGCGCAGGTGATAGTCGGTTTTGCCATAGGTTTTGTATGCGCAATGACATTCATCCTGATAAGCTGGATGTAATTGAAAAGTATAGAAATAGTTATTAATTCACTTAATTTAAATTATATGAAACCAATAGTAAGTATAATCATGGGCAGCACTTCTGATCTTGCTGTAATGGAAAAGGCTGCACAGTTCCTGAATGACATGCAGGTTCCGTTTGAGATCAATGCATTGTCTGCTCATCGTACCCCAGAGGCTGTAGAACTTTTTGCAAAGGGAGCACGTGAAAGAGGCATAAAGGTCATAATAGCTGGTGCAGGTATGGCTGCCGCTCTTCCAGGAGTAATTGCAGCAAATACTACATTGCCTGTAATCGGTGTGCCTATCAAGGGTTCTTGTTTTGACGGTATGGACGCAATGTTGTCTATCATACAGATGCCTCCTGGAATACCTGTTGCCACTGTTGGTGTAAACGGTGCACAGAATGCGGCCATATTGGCTGTAGAAATGATTTCGTTGTATGACGAAAAACTCGCTGAAAAATTTGCTGCATACAAGAGCGGACTCAAGGCAAAGATTGAGAAGGCTAATGCAGATCTTGCAGAAGTGAAATTCGATTTCAAGTGCAATTGATAAGCTGACGTGATACGGAACACGGCATTCAGTTTTTGCCTGTGTTCTGTATCTCTTTTTTTACAACGTTTCTCGTTGGCTAATTTGAAAATTACGTTATAATTTAAATTTTCTGAATCTTGGATCTGTTCAATTATTCACGTCGCGAAACAATCGAGGTTAACATAGGTAATACTGCATTGGGAGGGAACAATCCGATCCGTGTGCAGTCTATGACAAACGTTTCTACAAATGATGTTGAAGCGTGTGTGGCTCAGGCAAAACGTATTGTCGATGCCGGTGGCGAATATGTACGTCTTACAACTCAGGGTGTCAGAGAAGCAGAGAGCCTCAAGGAAATTAATGCAGGCTTGAGAAAAGACGGATATGATGTGCCGCTTGTTGCAGACGTTCATTTTAATGCAAAGGTGGCTGACGTTGCCGCGCTTTATGCTGAAAAGGTTCGTATAAATCCTGGCAACTATGTAGATCCGGGCCGTACATTCAAGCATCTGGAGTATACTGACGAGGAATATGCCGAAGAAATAAAGAAGATCGAATCACGGTTTGTTCCATTTCTTAATATATGCCGTCAAAATCATACGGCAATACGTATAGGAGTCAATCACGGTTCTCTTTCTGACAGAATCATGAGCCGTTACGGCGATACCCCAGAAGGAATGGTTGAATCCTGTATGGAATTTCTCCGTATATGCGTAAGGGAGAACTTCAAGGATGTTGTCATTTCCATAAAGGCAAGCAATACCGTTGTCATGGTTCGCACGGTGAGATTGCTTGTGAGTGTGATGGAGAAAGAGGGCATGAAGTTTCCTCTGCATCTTGGTGTTACTGAAGCTGGCGAAGGTGAAGACGGACGTATAAAGTCTGCTTTGGGCATTGGTGCTCTTCTTTGTGATGGTATTGGTGACACGATACGCGTTTCTTTGACTGAAGCTCCAGAGGCAGAAATACCTGTCGCTTTGAAGCTGAGGGATTATGTATTGCGCAGAGAGGGACATCCGTATATACCTGGAGTTCAGTCTGCCAAGTTCGATTATCTGAGACCTTCGAGAAGGAAAACTGTTGCAGTAGGCAATATCGGAGGCGACAATGTTCCTGTTGTCATTTCCGATAGAATGGACGGAAGATCGGTCGACTCCAAGTCGGAGCTGAAGCCTGATTATATCTATTCGCCAAGACAATTGCCTGAGGTTAGGGAAGATTGCGCTTATATTGTTGATGCCGATGTTTGGACCGGCGAAGAAGGTACTTTCCCTGCTTTTGCTCTTGTTCTTCCTGAGGAACAGCCTGTAAGCGGTGATTTGTCACCTGAGGAAATGGAATATAGAAATTACAAGGACCGTGTTGAATTGAGCAATGCCCTCATCAAGCTTAATGTCGGTTTGACACAGTGCAGTGCTTCAATCAAGTTCCTTTTCTTGAATTACATGCAGCTCTCGGATGAAATGAAAGCCGTTCTTCGTCTTCACCCGGAAGTCGTTGTCATAAGTCAGACCAATCATAAGAATCGTTTGGGCGAGCACCGTGCATTGGTACACGAGCTTATGGATGCCGATATATGCAATCCTGTCATATTCTTCCAGCATTATTCTTTCAACGAAGGCGAAAGCGAAGATTTCCAGATTGAATCTGCTGCAGACATGGGTGCGCTGATATTTGATGGTTTGTGCGATGGTATCTATTTGTTCAATCACGGTACCTTGCCTCATGAAGTCATTGATTCCACAGCATTCGGCATATTGCAGGCTGGTCGTCTGAGAGTTTCCAAGACAGAATACATCTCTTGTCCTGGTTGCGGACGTACTCTGTATGATCTTGAAGCAACCATAGCACAGATCAAGGCTGCAACATCCCATTTGCGCGGTCTGAAGATTGCAATAATGGGCTGCATTGTAAACGGTCCAGGAGAGATGGCCGATGCCGATTACGGATATGTTGGTGCAGGAGTCGGCAAGGTCAGTTTGTATAGACGTAAGGAATGTGTAGAAAAGAATATTCCTTCTTCCGAAGCCGTTGCCAAACTGCTCCAGCTTATAGACGATGATATGAAAAATGCCTGATACGGCTTTTTATGATATTTTAGTATATTGATTTTATCTAAAGAAGGTGGTGGCTTCTGCCGCCACCTCTATATTTGTTATGATATTTGATGCCAAGCCACAGTCATGCTGTTAAAATTTGCTTGAAAATACAATAAAGAAAAATAAAACACGTTGTAAATATATTGGATTCTATATATAGGAATGATAAATATTTCTGCATTGGATATTTAAAGAATAAGTCGAATGATTGAATACGTCAGAGGAATATTGGATGAGCTTACACCGGCCCAGGCAGTAGTGGAATGTTCGGGTGTAGGTTATCTTCTTAACATATCTCTTAATACATACACGGCAATACAGGGAAAGAGCAACGTGCGCCTGTTTGTCTATGAAGTTATACGGGAAGACTCGTATGTGCTTTATGGTTTTGAATCAAAGGCAGAGCGTGAAATGTTCACCATGCTCATCTCTGTTTCGGGCATTGGAGGAAACACTGCGCGTACGATTCTTTCTGCCTTTTCGCTAAATGAATTGTGCGATGTCATTATGACAGGCAATGAACGTATGCTTAAGACTGTAAAGGGTTTGGGCGTAAAAACAGCCCAGCGTGTCATCGTTGAACTTAAGGATAAGGTTGCTTCATTGGGAGTACCTGTTTCCGGTACGACTGATGCTGCGATGGCTATTGTCCATTCTGAAGTACACGATGAGGCTATCGAAGCGCTTAAGATGCTTGGATTCCCACCAGCTCCTGTAACAAAAGTTGTCCGTTCAATACTGAAGGAAAAGCCCGACAGTCCGGTTGAAGAAGTCGTCAAGATGGCTTTGAAGATGTTATGAAGGAATAATGATCCAATATATTATACATAAAGAATTGTTTTGAAACGTTTTCTACGAAATATAGTTTATCTGGTGCTGATTATGGTCAGCGTGAGCGCATTGGCTTCTATGAGCGACAATGTGCTCATGTCGTTGGATATGAGCGGCAGTGCTTCTGATTTGAAAGCCGACAGCGCGGACCTGCAGACAGATACCGTAAAAAGCAGATATCCGGTAAGAAAGACTGATTATCCCACAGGAGGCGAAGTAGTCGATAATGCCTTGGATCTTTCTGACCCTGAGAATCTCAAGCTTCAGACCGGCGACTATGACGAAAGTACCGGTATGTACAAGGTCGGTACTAAATTGGGTGATAATTATCTAAGTGCCCCTTACTTGATGACACCTGAAGAATACTTGAAATGGACAGAGCGTAAATCAATGAATGCCTATTTCAAGGAACGCAACGATTCCATGTTCGTTACAAAGGGGGAAAATAAGTTTGATTTCACAAATATGCACTTCGATCTCGGACCTGCAGAGAAGATTTTTGGTCCTGGAGGAGTACAGCTTCGTACGCAGGGAAGTGCCGAAATCAAGTTTGGATATAACTACAAATATACAGACAACCCTTCATTGACTGAACGCAACCGTAAGAATGCAGGTTTTGATTTTGATGAAAAGATAAACCTCAGCGTAAACGCGAAAGTCGGTGATAAGATGAATTTCAACATAAATTATAATACTGATGCAACTTTCGACTTCGACAGTAAGAACATGAAGCTTCAGTATGAAGGCAAGGAAGATGAGATTGTGAAACTTATTGAAGCCGGTAACATTTCCATGCCTACCAATTCGTCTCTCATCAAAGGTGCTTCTTCGCTGTTCGGTTTCCGTACCGACCTGCAGTTCGGTAAATTGAATATCCAGGCAGTCGTTTCTCAGAAGGAATCGACTTCCAAGACCGTATCTTCGCAGGGAGGTTCGCAATTGTCTCAGTATGAGATAGAAGCCTACGACTACGACGAAAACCGCCATTTTTTCCTTTCTCAGTATTTCCGTGATACATACGATAAGGCATGTTCAACATTGCCTAATATTACTTCTGGTATAACAATCAACAGAATAGAAATCTGGGTTACTAATACTTCAGGTGCCACAGAAAATACACGCGACATTGTCGGATTCGTCGATCTTGGAGAAAACCAGCACATCAGCAACAGCATGTGGTCTCCTTCCGGCACACAGCAGCCGCAGAACTCATCCAATAATCTTTATTCAACGATAGTCAACAGCTATCCTGATGCAAGAAATATCGATATGGTAAGTTCTGTCCTCGATCCTATTCTCGGTGGTGGAATTGATTATGAAAAGGTTGAGAATGCACGTCTGTTGACTTCGTCTGAATATACCCTTAACCAGTACCTGGGTTATGTGTCTCTCAAGTCAACTCTTCAGACAAATCAGGTCTTGGCTGTGGCTTTCGAATATACATACGCCGGACAGACATACCAGGTCGGTGAGTTTTCTTCAGATATGAAGGACAACGATCAGGCACTTTATGTTAAGTTGCTTAAGAACACTTCCAATTCACCGCGTATGGGAAACTGGGACCTTATGATGAAGAATGTCTATTCTCTTAATGCATATTCCGTGCAGAAGGAGAAGTTCAAGATGGACATCAAATATCTCAGTGACACCACCGGTGTGTATCTCACATATCTTCCTGAAGAGCAGTTCAAGTCTACCACATTGCTTAAGATGATGAACCTCGACAGGTTGGATGATAATCAGAAAACTAATCCTAACGGAAAGTTCGACTTTATCGACGGATATACCATTGATGCTCAGTCCGGACGTGTAATCTTCCCGGTTGTAGAACCTTTCGGCGACTGGTTGAGGCAGAAAATTGGAAATGATGTTATAGCAGACAAGTATTGCTATGATGAATTGTACGACTCGACGAAGATAACAGCAAAGCAGATTGCTGAAAAGAACAAATTTATATTGACCGGTGAATATAAAGCTTCTTCTGGTTCTGAAATAGACCTTGGAAGCATGAATATTCCTCAGGGTTCAGTTGTGGTTACAGCAGGAGGTGTAACCCTTGTGGAAGGCACAGATTATACGGTAGACTACAGCTTGGGACGTGTATCCATCATCAACCAGAGCATTATCGATGCTGGAACAAACGTCAGTGTAAGTTTGGAAAGCCAGTCCGAATATTCAACCATGCGTAAGACCATGCTGGGTTTCAACTGGACGTACGATTTCAACAAGAACTTCCAGATGGGAGGTACCCTGATGCATTTGGGCGAAAAGCCTTTGACTTCGAAAGTGGCAATGGGAGATGAACCGTTGAACAACACGTTGTGGGGACTCAACCTCAACTGGAAGCAAGAAAGTCAGTGGTTGACAAATCTCATAGATAAGATTCCTCTTATAGATGTAAGCCAGCCGTCGAGCATAAGCCTCTCTGCTGAGTTTGCACAGCTTGTTGCAGGCAATGCCAGTGGAGTGCAGGGCAATGCCTCTTATCTTGATGATTTCGAAAGCACAAAGAACGGCATTGACGTTAGCTCACCGCTTCAGTGGGTACTATCGTCTACACCGTCAAATCTGCAATACGGAACTCTAACCAATGATGTGCGCTACGGATATAACCGTGCCCTTCTTGCATGGTACAATATCGACCCGCTTTTCACGCGCCGAAATTCCTCTCTTACTCCTAGTCACATCAAAAATGATCTGGACCAGCTTTCCAATCACTATGTGCGCGAAGTTTATGAGCGTGAAGTTTATCCGAACAAGGATACAAATATCGGAGAGAGTACAACACTCACCATTCTCAATCTTGCTTATTATCCAACAGAACGCGGCCCTTACAACCTTGACACGGACGTTGACAGGAACGGTCGCCTTAATGACCCTAAGAAAAGATGGGGAGGTATGATGCGTAAGCTCGATACCAGCGACTTCGAGACAGCCAATGTGCAATACATTGAGTTCTGGATGCTTGATCCGTTTATTTACACAAAGGATGATCCTGCTTACGGCGGAGATTTCTATATAAATCTTGGTGATGTAAGTGAAGACGTTCTTAAGGATGGAAAGAAATCTTACGAGAGCGGACTCCCTGTCAATGATGCTTCCACATACACTGAAACTGTTTGGGGACGCGTACCGTCTGAGAAGAGCGTTGTATATTCTTTCAGCACTGAGAGCGGAGCGCGCGAAAAGCAGGATGTCGGTCTCAACGGATTGTCAAGCCAGAACGAAAGATCATACGGCATATATTCTGATTACCTTGCACAGATGCAGAGCAAGGTTACTCCTGAGGTGTATGACTCTTTGTTTGAAGACCCTGCCGGTGACGATTATCACTATTTCCGCGGTTCTGACTTTGATGCAGCACAGACTTCCATTCTTGACAGATATAAGCATATAAATGGAGTTGAAGGCAACTCTCCTAATTCGAATGAATCGGGAGAAAGCTACAGTACTGCCTATAAATCAACTCCTGATGTTGAGGACGCAAATCAGGACTACACAATGAACGAGTACGAGAATTTCTTCCAGTATAAGGTCAGCATACGTCCTGAAGATATGGTCATCGGCCGTAATTACATTGTAGATAAACGCGATACACGAGTTAGACTCAGAAATGGAAATAAGGAAGATGCCACATGGTATTTGTTCAGAATACCTGTAGATGAGTATGAATCGAAGGTCGGCAACATAAGCGATTTCAGCAGTATCCGTTTCATGCGTATGTATCTTACGGAATTTGAAGAACCTATTGTACTTCGTTTTGCTTCGTTGGACCTTGTTCGTGGTGAGTGGCGTAATTACACAAGCGCCCTTTATACAGGTGACAAGCCTAGCGACAGCGGTACTCTTGTAACATCGGCTGTCAACATTGAGGAAAACAACGACAAGGAACCTGTCAACTACGTTCTTCCTCCGGGCATAAGCCGTGTGCTTGATTCAAGCCAGCCTCAGTTGACCCAGAACAATGAACAGGCACTTTCGCTTACAGTAGAGAATCTCTCTTCCGGCGATGCACGTGCAGTTTATAAGACCACAAATGTGGACCTCCGTCAGTACAAGCACCTGCAGATGTTTGTTCATGCAAATGCACTCGAGGGAGATGAACTTCTGGAAGACGACCAGATGAGTGTGTTCATTCGATTGGGTTCTGACTACAAGAGCAACTATTATGAGTATGAGATTCCTCTCAAGCTCACAGATCCAGGACATTACGACACATATACCAGTGCCGGATGCTATGCCGTATGGCCTGAAGAAAATATGCTTGACATTGATTTCAGCTTGTTTACCGATTTGAAAAAGGAACGCAACAAGGCACGTGCTTCTGGTGAAGCTTCATACACGCAGCTCTATTATTCGTACGACCCGGACAAACCGCAGAACAAGGTAAGTGTGATAGGAAATCCTTCGCTCGGCGAGGTGAAGACCATGATGATTGGTATCCGCAATAATTCACGTAAAACAGGTTCTGTAGAAGTTTGGGTAAATGAATTGCGAATGCAGGGATACAATAATGAAGGCGGTTGGGCTGCACAGGGTAATCTCAATGTTCAGCTTTCAGATCTCGGTTCTGTGAACCTTACCGGACACACTGAAACTGCAGGATTCGGTGGACTGGAAGAAGGTGTGTCAGAGCGCCGCAACGACAATCTCTATGAGTGGAGCATTACTACCAGTTTTGAACTCGGCAAGTTCTTCCCTGAAAAATGGATGATGACATTGCCGTTCTATTATTCGTATTCATGGCAGAAAATATCGCCTAAGTACAATCCGTTTGACACCGATATGAATTTCAAGGATGCTCTTGATGATTGTGTATCGGATGCAGAGCGCGATTCACTCAGCAGTATTGCAGAGAGAATTACTAAATATAAGAATTTCTCGCTCAGCAATTGGAAGTCAAATTATCAGAGTCGTGTGCCTATGCCTTACGACCCTGCCAATTTTGCTTTGAGCTACTCTTATAGTCAGAAGTTCAACAGCGGTGAAACGACTGTTTATGAGAAAGAAGAGAACTGGCGTGCCAACCTTACTTATAACTATTCTCCGAAGTACAAGACTTGGGAGCCTTTCAAAAAGTTGAAAGGAAAGTCTAAGTGGCTTGACATCATTAAGGCGCAGAACCTCAACTGGCTCCCTCAGAGCATTTCTTTTGTATCTGATATCACACGAAATTACTATGAATTGCAGGAAAGGGATATCGATGCAGGAACACAGTTGCCTGTTAATTTCTCACAGCAGTTCTTGTGGAATCGCGAGTTGTCTTTGCGCTGGGATATATTCAAATCTCTGAAGATGAACTGGACTTCGGCCACTCATGCAGAAATTGAGGAACCTTATACTGTTGTCAACAAGAATCTCTATCCAGACGAATATGAAGCCTGGAAAGACTCTGTCGTACGCAGTTTGTTGTCTTTCGGACGACCATTGACATATAACTCCACATTCTCTGCATCTTACAAGGTGCCTATTGAGAAGATTCCTATTTTTGACTGGGTTTCTGCGGATGGAAGCTACAGCTCAAATTATGGATGGACGCGCGGAGTCGAGATGGAGGATGGTTCTAACTTAGGACATACGATTACCAGCCAGCGTACATATAACATCAATGGAAAACTCAATTTTGAGAAATTATATAATAAGGTAAAGTTCTTGGAGGAAACGAACAAACGTTTTGCTGCTTCGACAACACCGTCGAGGACTACATCGCGTAACAGAAGGACCACAAAGAACAAGACAGATAAGAACGATAAGTCTGATGATAAGAAAAATGCCGCAGATGATTCTAAGAACAAGAAGAACAAAGGTGTGACAAAAGAAATCCAGTTGACTGATACGGCTGATGTCGTATTCAAGCATGGACAGAACACAAAGCGTATTATTGTTCGTGCTACAACCAAGAACGGCAAATCCTATAAGCTGAAATTCAAGAAGACTGATGCAAATACGATAACTATCAAGAACCGCGATACTATGGCATTGCGTGTATCTGTTGTTGCAAAGCCTAAGCTTGACGATCAGAAGTGGTACAAGACTGCACAGGTTGTTGCTCGCGGTCTGATGCTTGTTAGGAATGCGAGCGTTACTTATCGCAACACCTACGCAATGACTCTTCCTGGTTTTAGAAATGAAGTCGGTGACGCCTTTGGTCAGAAATCTATAGGAGGTCTGATGTCGCCTGGATTGGATTTTGCCTTTGGTGCAATCGACGACAGCTACATCGAGAAAGCTGTGCGTCGTGGTTGGCTTATACAGAATGATTCAAGTATAACAACTCCGGCTACAACTACTGCATCTGAAGACCTGCAGTTGAAATTGACATTGGAGCCGTTTACAGATTTCAAGGTCGACCTCAATGCAAGCCGTACTGTGAATCGTTCAAAGAGCATACAGTTTATGTATGAAGGTTTGCCTACGACTCAGAGCGGAAGTTTCTCTATGACTGTAATTTCTATTGGAACTGCATTCTCCGGAAGTGGAAATATCAACAACAATTATAATTCGAAACCGTTCAATAAATTCCTCGATAATATCTCGGTTGTAAGGGATAGGGTTGAGAATTTGTATTCTGATGCGGTTTATCCTGCTGGTGCAGGTGAGTATGCCGGAAAACCTTACGATCCGTCAATCGGTTCTGTGTCTGAATATTCGGCAGATGTTATGGTGCCTGCATTCCTTTCTGCTTACTGCGGAACCGATGCGTCAAAGACCCCATTGTCGATTTTCCCTTCAGTTCTCAAGATGCTTCCTAACTGGAAAGTCACATATAGCGGACTTATTCGTTTGCCGTGGTTCCAGCGTAATTTCAAGAGTTTCAATATAAACCACCAGTACAAGAGCATATATTCTGTCGGAGCATACAACTCTTACACGAACTATATGGCATACATGGGCGATTTGGGCTTTATCTCGGATGTGACAACAGGAAATCCGATACCTAGCAGTATGTACAATGTAAGCACAGTTTCCATCAATGAGTCATTCTCTCCTCTGATTGGTGTTGACATGACTTTCAACAACAGCATGACGGCTAAATTGGAATTCAAGAAGACAAGAGTATTGAATCTCAGTATGACTTCTGTTGCGCTTACTGAAAGTTATTCGGACGATATTGTTGTAGGCTGGGGATATAAGATAACCAATCTGCGTATAGGTGCTGGCAAGAAGGCGCGTCGCAGAAGCGATGGTAAAGGCGGCACTACAGCCGGCACTACGCACGATCTTAATCTCAGATGTGATTTTTCATACAGAATGCAGAATGCGCTGAACAGAAATATCCAGACATGCATTACGACAGCCACAAGCGGAAGTACAGCTTATAAGCTTGCCGTGACAGCCGATTATACTTTGAGCCGTTTGATAACTGTCAGCGGATATTTTGATTGGCAGCATAACGTTCCGCTCGTTTCTGCCAGCTCTTATCCGACTACAACTATTGATTTCGGATTCAGTATGAAATTCTCTTTGACAAGATAAATACTATTGATGCTATATGATTTCGGTTGATGTGTTGAGGGCTAAAATAGTTAACAGCGATTGGGACGGCCTTTATCAGTTGTTCGGCAAGATGTCGAATTCTGATTTCCGCCGTGCCGAATCTGTTGTGCGCGAAAGTATCATGCCGGAACTTGACGGCTCTGCTTTCTGGCAGGCATATCTGCATCTGCTTAAGTATAGACACCAGGCTTTCATTACATGTATACTTGGTGCATCTGCGATAGTCAAATCAGGAAGTCTTGATTTTTCTTCAGACGATGCGCATGCTGTTGCTGCATTTCTTAATCAGATATCTCCGACTGCATCGCGCAAGGTCATGGATATGTTGCTTCCAATGCTTGTAAGCATAGAGCAGATGAAAGAAGTGTTCAGGCTGTTTGCTGTAGATGATGAGAAAAGTAGGGTGGTGCACTTGATTAAGATTACATCGCCGCTTGCATATTACATGCTTTTTCTTGCACTTCGCCATTCGGGTGACCGTGGTCTTGCTTTGCGTTGCTGCATGGCGCTCCAGAAGAAAAAGGACGATCTTTCATGCAATATGGCCAGTATCGTGTCACAATATTTCGGACTCGATGACGTAAAAATCCCGTTGACTTTAAAACTTAAGCCTTATGAACACAGTTATCTTGAGGCTTCTTACGATAATTTTGTACATTTGTTGACCGGCAGACGTCCTAGAATTTAGCGGATGTTTTTTATTATTGCCGGAGACTTAAAATCACTATGACAAACGTTATACAAAACAAAAGATAAAGTTTATGAAGAGATTTCTTTTATTGTTCGCTTTTGCCGTTTCGTTGTCGGCAATGGCTGGCGACAGCTGCAGTTTTACTCCTTATTATAAATATCGTGTTTCTTTGGCTGACAAGAAAATGTCTGCCTACAAGACTTCCCGCCCAGAAGAGTTCCTTTCCGAGAAAGCCATACAGCGTCGTAAGCGTCAGGGCATAAGAATTGACGAAACTGATTTGCCTGTGAGCGAAACATATCTCAAGTCTATTTCTGAATCGGGAGTCAAGATTTTGTGCACAAGCAAATGGAACAACACTGTTCTTGTTCAGTGTACCGACACTCTAAAGATGAATGCTGTAAGCAGTCTGCCTTTTGTTGAAGGTGTGCGTAGAGTTGCAGTTTATACATCTCCTGCTGTTGTAGATACAACAGACAGACGTTCACTGATTGTCAATGATACCGTCGTTTCTGAATATAATTATGGTTCTGCACAGCGCCAGATCGAACAGATTAACGGATTGGCTCTTCATGAACGCGGATTCCGTGGTGAGGGTATGACTATTGCCATCATTGATGGTGGATTTTATAATGCAGACGCAATTCCGATGCTCGACAATGTACGCATTCTAGGCACTCATGATTTTGTAAATCCCAATAGCGATATATATGCGGAAAACAGTCATGGCATGATGGTTCTTTCATGTATCGGCACAAATAAACCCGGCAAGATGGTGGGTACGGCTCCAGAAGCTTCATTCTGGCTTTTGCGCAGCGAAGACGGTGATACGGAGCAGATGGTCGAGGAGGACTATTGGGCAGCAGCTATGGAGTTTGCCGACAGTGTAGGAGCTGATGTCGTAAATTCATCATTGGGCTACACCAAGTTTGATAATAGCGCCGACAATATTGAATACCGCGAGCAGGACGGTATTACTCGCCTTATTTCTCGTACAGCGTCAATGGTTGCATCGAAAGGTATGATATTGTGCAACAGTGCAGGCAACGAAGGTATGGACGCATGGAAGCGAATCGGTTGTCCGGCTGATGCTCGCGACATTCTCACTGTTGGTGCCGTTGATCGTAAGGGTGTCAATGCACTGTTTTCTTCCTTGGGCTATTCTTCCGACGGTCGTGTGAAACCAGATGTTGCCACAATGGGAGTTATGTCAACGGTTCTTGATATAACAGGCCGGATTGGTCGAGCAAACGGAACTTCGTTCTCTTCTCCTATACTCACAGGAATGGTGGCATGTCTTTGGCAGGCTTTTCCCGATCTTGATGCGTATGAGATAATGGATCTTGTACGTCGTAGCGGTGACCGTGCCGATTATCCTGATAATGTCTTTGGATATGGCATTCCAGACTTCGGTAGGGCTTATCGTTTGGGTGTGACAGAAACAGAATGACTCTACATCTGTTATATTTATATATAATAGGTGTAATTTGAAAGAATAATAGTATGTATTATGTTTGATTCGGATTTTTCTGTTGATTCTTATGCCGGTGATTCAGCAGGCATGACGTTGTACGAACTCAACAATATGGTTCGTTCGCTGATTGACTCAAGCTTCACCCGTCTTTATTGGGTTCGTGCCGAACTGAGTGAAGTGAGGCAGAATCGTGGTCACTGTTATTTGGAATTTGTACAGAAAAGTCCTTCAGGCGATGGTCTTATTGCTAAGGCCAGAGGACAGATATGGGCTTCGCGCTGGCTGATGCTGCGCGAGGCCTTTATGCGTATTTCCGGACAATCGTTGTCGTCTGGTATGAATGTGCTGGTGCAGGTTCAGGTGCAGTTCCATGAACTCTACGGTTATTCACTCAATGTGCTCGATATTGACCCTTCTTATACGTTGGGCGACATTGCACGTAAGCGAAGAGCTATACTGAAACAGCTGGAGGAAGAAGGCATATTGACGATGAATAAGGAATTGCCAGTTCCGCGTGTCATTCGGCGCATTGCAGTTATTTCCAGTTCAACAGCAGCCGGTTACGGTGATTTTATGTCTCAGATACGGAATGCTCCATGTCCGGAGGCTTACGAAATAAAGCTTTTCGAAGCTTCTATGCAAGGTGCAGCTGTCGAGGACAGTATCATTTCTGCACTCAATGCTGTAGCGCTTGACCCTATACCTTGGGATGTGGTTGTAATCTTGCGTGGTGGTGGAGCCGCATCCGACCTTACGGCATTCGACAGTTTGAACCTTGCCGAGAATGTGGCACAATTCCCCTTGCCTGTTATAACAGGTATTGGACACGAGCGTGACGATACTGTCATTGACCTCATTGCCAATACAAGAGTAAAGACACCTACGGCGGCCGCAGAATTTATAATACATATTCAGGAAACCGAGTTGAATCTTCTGACTTCATTGTCCGACAAATTGGCTGTCACTGTTTCTGCAAGGATGAAGTATGAAAATGAAAGATTGCGCGCACTTATTTCGCCGATGGCCCCATTGTGCAATCTTTTTTATACACGCGAAAAAGCACGGCTGGAGCGTTTGGCTCAGCGCATAGTACGTTCCTCTGTTCAGACTCTGGTTTCTGCTGAGGCTGTATTGACGGCAGTTGTACCAAGATTGAAACAGGCAACAGGCAGAATGCTTGATGCAGAAGACCACAAACTTCAGCTCGCCGAACAGAAAATATCCGATGCCAGTCCTGAGCGTTTGCTACGTTTAGGCTACAGTATTACACTTGTCGACGGACATGCAGTCCGCAATGCTTCCGAACTTCGCCCAGGCCAGGTCATTACGACGGTGCTTGCGTCAGGAACAGTAGAGTCGGAGATCAGAAATATTGATGCAGACCGCAAAATATCCGACGACTGATAACTGAAGATAATTATCAACGATGAACAATTAATATAAGATATATGAAGAAAACAGATAAAAAAGCATCTGAAGAAATACAGCTTACCTATGAGGAAGCTATGGCTAAACTGGAAGAAATCATTTCCGGAATTGAGAATGGAAAGATGAATGTAGACAGTCTTGCCGAGAATCTTAAGGAAGCTAAGAAACTAACTGCTTTTTGTCGCGCAAGGCTCACCGGAGTAAACGATGAGGTGAACAGAATTCTTGCGGAAGATGAAGAAAAATGACACATTAATCTTACTTTTTCCATCATTAGCAGTACAAATGAGAAAAATATGTGTACTTTTGTTAGGTAATTATGTAAAACATTAATAAAAAATATACGAACATGAGTGAAATGGATTGGACTAGTCTTGGATTCGGATATCACAAGACTGACTACAACGTACGTTGTTATTATCGTGACGGCAAGTGGGGTGAAATAGAAATCTGCTCCGAGGAAACCATACCTATGCACATGGCTGCAACATGCCTGCACTACGGTCAGGAGGCTTTCGAAGGTCTCAAGGCATATCGTTGTCCTGACGGCAAGGTGCGTGTGTTCCGTATGGACGAGAATGCTGCGCGTCTGCAGAGCACATGTCGCGGTATCCTTATGCCTGAAGTTTCTACAGAATTGTTCGAAAAAATGGTTACGATGGCTGTCAGACTAAACAGCCGTTTCATTCCACCTTATGAAAGTGGTGCCACATTGTATATCCGTCCGCTTCTCGTCGGAACATCAGCACAGGTGGGAGTACATCCTTCTTCTGAATATCTGTTCCTTATTTTCGTTACTCCTGTAGGACCATATTTCAAGGGCGGGTTTGCAACAAATCCTTATGTCATCATCCGAGAGTTCGACCGTGCAGCTCCTCTTGGTACTGGTATCTACAAGGTCGGCGGTAACTATGCGGCCAGTCTGCGTGCAAACAAGATGGCGCATGATCTCGGCTACAGCTGCGAGTTTTATCTCGATGCCAAGGAAAAGAAATACATGGACGAGTGTGGTGCTGCCAATTTCTTCGGTATAAAGAACAATACATACGTTACACCGAAGTCAACTTCTATTTTGCCTTCAATAACCAATAAGAGTCTCATGCAGCTTGCTGAAGACATGGGCATGAAGGTGGAGCGCAGACCAATTCCAGAGGAAGAGTTGGCAACATTCGAGGAGGCCGGAGCATGCGGTACCGCTGCTGTAATCAGTCCTATAGAACGTATCGATGATCTTGAAGGAAAGAAGTCGTATGTATTCTCAAAGGACGGAAAGCCGGGACCTGTGAGCACAATGCTTTACAACAAGCTTCGCAACATACAGTACGGCATAGAACCGGATGTACATAATTGGACTACAGTTGTGATTGAATAAATCGCCTTAAAATCTTAGATCTTATGCTTTCCATTTCAGAATTGTCACGACGCGGACGCGAAAGTCTGCGGGGCAAGTGGGCGGAAACTTCCGTCGCAATATTAGTTGTCGGAATAATAACTTCTGCTCCTAACCTGATTCTAAACATGTTTACATCGTTTATGACGGCGTTGAGTGGAGGTTCCAGTGCAGCAATTGGGGCTGCCATATTTATTGCTATGGCAGTTATAGGACTGTCCGTATTGTGTCTGTTGTGGCTTGTTTTCGTTTCTGAGCCAATTAAATATGGTTTGGCTGCGTCATTTCTGAACATGGTACGTAAGGGACGATTTGATTTCTCTGATTTATTGTCTGCAAAGAAGCGCTACCTGCATGTCGTAGGCACAATGTTGCTCCCTGACATCTGCATAACAGCATGCGTGCTTGTAGCATTGGTCGTAGGATTGATTTTGAGTTCACCGGTAAGTTTTCTGAACGACATCGACATGACTCTGTCCTATGTGCTTATTGCATTAGGCGTATGTGTATATGTTGCAGGATTTGTTTATGCAATTATTTTGTCATGTGCATTTGCCATGATTCCATTCATCGCATACGACAATCCAGACAAGTCGGCAACTGAAGTTATGCGTATGAGCTGCAGGATGATGAAAGGTCGTAAGGTACATCTTTTCCTTTTCGGTCTTTCTTTCATTGGATGGTATATCGTCGGCATCCTAGCCTTGTTTATAGGTATATATCCAGTGTCAGCATACGTATATTCTTCTTTGACACATTTTTATGAGTCTATAAAAGACGAGGGTACAGTCACGGAAAGCATAATGGTTGCTTGATAATCAAGCATAATAAGAAAAAGCGGAAGCGCTGGACTTTTAAAGTCTGCAGCTTCCGCTTTTGTATTGTTTGATGTCGTTTATTTATATATCGGCATTTACTATATCTCCTTATTTGTAAACCTGACTTTAATATTATACCATATAGGGTATAATATACTCCTGTGATGAAGTTTTTATACCCAATATGGTATAATATGTAGAATCTTCTTTATATTTGTACCCTAACAGGTATAATTATAGTTATGAATAACTTGTCAACAACTGTAAAATCATTACGTAAGCAGTTCAATATGACACAGGAAGAGCTTTCTGTCAAATCTGGTGTCGGATTGCGGTTTGTACGCGATTTGGAACAAGGTAAATCTACATTGCGACTAGATAAAGTAAATCAATTGCTTGATTTCTTCAATTATGAAATGGTTCCAGAACCTAAACAAAACGGATTGTTATGAAACGGGCAAATATATATTATAAGGATGTATTGGCCGGTGTTCTTACTGAAGGGGATGAAGGTTATGAGTTTTGTTATCTTCCAGAATATTTAGCTTTGGAGGGCGCGAGACCTGTTAGTCTTACTCTGCCTCTGAGGAATGAGCCTTACAAAAATAATGTGTTGTTTCCTTTTTTTGATGGGCTTATACCTGAAGGATGGTTGCTTGATGTGGCATTGCGCAATACGGATATCAGTATACTTGACAGAATGTCTCTACTGTTACTTTGTTGTAATGATTGCATTGGGGCTGTAAGTGTTGAACCTTTAATAGAGGAGACTTTTTAAAAATGTGTACATGTTTATATTGTTACCGTCCACTTGAAAAAGGAGAAAAGGATTTTCATTCTAAGTGTGCAAAGAAATTCTTCGGAACTGAGAAAGTTCCTGTTTTGGAATACACCATTGAGGATTTGGAGAAGTTGGCAATGTTGGTTATTAAAGACCAGACCTCACTAACAGGCGTACAGCCAAAACTCTCATTGCATCTTAATGAGCATGAAGGAAGCCAGAGGTTGACAATTGTAGGTTTATGGGGTGGTTTTATATGTAAACCTCAAACTATACAGTTTGAATTAATGCCAGAAACAGAAGACCTGACAATGCATCTGGCGGAGTTGGCTAAAATAGATGTAGTGCCACATACGTTGATGCGCATGGATGACAATAGTCTATGTTATCTGACAAAAAGAATAGACCGTTCGAGTACAGGTATAAAGATTGCAATGGAGGATATGTGCCAGCTGACTGAGAGACAGACTGAGCACAAATATAACAGCAGTTACGAACGTACAGCCAAGGCAATACTGAAATATTCTTCAATGCCCAAAATGGATGTCACTAATTTTTTTGAAATAGTACTGTTTTCTTGGATTACTGGAAATAACGATATGCATCTGAAGAATTTTTCTTTGTATGAGCCTGTGGATGGTACAATACGTTTAACTCCAGCTTATGACATGCTGAATGCTGCAATATTAAATCCGTTAGATGACGAAGAATTAGCTTTGACATTGAATGGAAAAAAGAAAAGGATTAAACGTTCTGACTTTATTTCATCTGGACTGACAATGGGAGTCGAAAATAAAACTATTGAACGTTTAATTCAAAAGTATGCTAGGTTGTTACCTAAAATGAATGAGATTATTGATAAATCATTTCTCAATGATGAACTTAAGGGCAAATATTCTGATTTGATAAGCGTACGAATAAGTCGAATTATGGAGTAGGGGAATAATAGGAAAAAGCGGAAGCGCTGGACTTTTAAAGTCTGCAGCTTCCGCTTTTGTATTGTTTATGTCGTTTATTTCTGCTGTTTTACTTTAATCTGATGGTCTTGCTGTTTCCTTGGGTGATTTTTGCATCGTTCTGGTTTATACGCTTTTCTCCGATTGTGAGTTTGTCGAGTTCAATATTGCCGTATATGGCCTTTATTGTAGCTTGTGAGTCTGTGATGTCGCATTTATCTCCACCACCAAAAAATCTCCGGGCGCTCGCAGTAAAATTTTCGAGCCCTCGAAATTTTGCTCGTGAGCGCCCGTACCGTTCATTTTTCGCGCCCGTCTTGTTTTTCGTTCAGCTGTTTCATACTTTACGTACTCCGACGTTCTTGTCTGAGTTAGGAGGAAATTTTGTCTGTACTAACAATTCTTCTTGTCTGTTCTAACAATGGTTGCGTTGTTTTGTTAACACCGATGGCAGATATTGTTTGTACGGTCGGCTTAATTTATTGCAACAGATTTCTGTCGGTTGGATGATACTAGATTTTAAGCTGTATGTGCATTTTGAGTTATTGGGAAAAGTAATGTGTTTTATCGTAAAGTTATATTGCTTTGGTGGATCTTTGGGGGCTTAATGACTGATATTCCACGCAATAGCTATACTTGCTTATGCTTTTGTTAGATATTTTACTTATTCTTGTTGTATCTGTATAGATTCATGTTGTTATTGGACTCCAACTGTTGTTGGTATGAGGGTGTGTAAAGATTTTATAACTTTATATTTGAAATGCAGAACTGCAATTAATTCACATTTTGGTGTATCAAGCAATAATAAAAGTATATTAAGAGCATAAAAATGTTTGTTTTTCATTACTTTTGCTTGTGAAAAATTCTAGAAAATGATTGATATTTGGAACGAAATATGCTATGAGCTTAATGCATGCATTCATAATAATGTATTGGAGAAAGAATATGAGAATGCTGTATGCAATTGTTTGGTGCTTCTTGGTTGGAAAAAATTTAGAGGTGAAATTGTAACTCAATACCCTGTACAAGCAGGACATGAAAACAAATATGCGGATATAGTAATTCTTAAAGATGATGTTGAGCAGTTTGTTATTGAAGTTAAGCGTCCTAATCATGTATTGCAGGAAGATGATGAAAAGCAATTGTTTTCATACATGCGTCTGTTGAAGCATCAGGTGATTTTCGGGCTTTATATAGGGGATAAAATCTGTCTATATTATGATGACACTTCTTCTCAACAACTTCCAGAACAAGTATTTTCTGTAGAATTTGAAGAAAATAATCCTGATGGAATTAAATTAGTAGAACTTTTTTCCAAGGATTCATTCAACGTGCAAGCATTGGTCGACTTCTGTAATGAACAAAAGAAAATATATCAAACACAGAAGCAAATAGAGAGTGAGGTTTGTAGAATATTGTCTGATACAAGCGGTCAATTTTTTAAGGATGCTTTGAGGGAAAAGTATTTAAATGAAGGTCATTCAGAGGAATGGGCTGATTCTGTACTCAATCAAATTGTACTTGCGGTCTCTCCTAAGATTAAAGAAAAAGCGAGTTCTGATGCACCTTATCCCATCGATACTTACAAGCAAGCCTATGTCACAAGAAAAAATGAGCGTGATTACACGAAGTATAGTATTTTAGGTGGTGAAAGATTGGCAAAAAATCGTTTTGTACAGGCTGTTGTTCGGGCGTATGTAAATGAACATCCAAAGATTTTTAGCGAATATGCAAAAATTTTTAATTCTCTAAAGCCGGATGCACAAGGTGTTGTCAAAGAATTTGATTCATTACCGAGAAATCAAATTCGTAATTATTTTACAGATGATAGAGATTTTCTTATAAGTCAAGATGGAGTGAAGTTTGTGGTCTGCAACCAATGGACTCTCCAAAGTGTTCAACCAATTGTACAGTTCGCAAACTCATTGGGATATAATGTAGTTGAATACAAATAATGTTTGCTGATGGCTAAAACACAAAGTAGACATTTATTGTCAAGTAATTCAACTTTGTTTCGCATTTATAAAATCATATACCACGCGTTCAATCATGCTTCATTCAAAGTTGTGGCTTTTTAATCTGTTATAAGATGCGTGAAGATTGATAGAAGGAATATGTGTCTTATGGTATATTTCTAATCTTTCTCTTTTTGGATGGATATGGAAACAAAAATTGTGTGGCGTCAAAAATAAAATGACAGCTCTTAAAAGTTATAGGACGTAACTATAACACTCATAATGGCCATATCAAACTCTGTATTGAGGAATGATATGGCCATTTTATATTCCTTTTAGGATGCTCAAATATTCTCTTTTATATAACTGTGTTGGCTCGAAGGTGGACTTTTCTGATTCAGAATATTACTTTGCTGGTATAGCCTTTGGCTGTATTCAATATGTATGTGCCCGACGGCATGGAAATTTCTGAATCCTTGCCTTTGTAGACCATGTGTCCGCTCATATCGAATATGCTGATTACTGCTTTCTCTGGATTTATTATCCTGCTTCCGTCAAAGCTGATGCCTTCTGACATTTCAGTTGACTGTATCGATGCCGGTATTTCCTGATAGTTCATGAAACTGGACCATCCGATAGCCATTTCGTAGTCGCTGATGTAGTCGAACGGAACGTATATAGGAATGTTCGGGTCGGTATTCTCGAATGTGTATGACGTAATCATTGGAGGCACGGTGGCATTGCAATATATTGATGTCAGGTATGTGCCGCTGAATGCATAGTCGCCTATCGAAACGATGCTGGCTGGGAATTCTATCGTGCTTATTTTTGAACACGTGCAGAACGCCTCGTTGCCTATGGTAGCGACTTTGTTCGGCAATTTTATCTGCTCAAGACTTATGCATCTTTTGAAAGCTTCGCTGCCGATGCTTTTGACTTCTCTTGGGATATTTATGTTTTTCAGACCTATGCAGTACATGAATGTGCGGTCAGCAATGGTTGATATGTTCTCCGGCAGTTTTATGTCCGTAAGTGTGTGGCAACCGTAGAATGCCCAACCTTCTATCTGTTCGGTTTCTGCCGGTACAGTGTATGACGTGATGTCTGTCTTGTTGCGAGGATAACAGATAAGTGTACTTTTATCTTTGGTGAAAAGTATTCCGTTGTCGGATGTGAAATGTTGATTGTCTGAAGCAACGTTTATTGCTTTCAGACGATCGCTGACAGTGAATGCAAGGTCGCCGATTTCTTCGACTGATGCAGAAATATATGCTTCCTCAAGATAAGGTGCATTATTAAGTGCTCGTTCTTCAATTCTTTTTACTCCTTCGGGCACACTGAAGGTCTTGTCGCTCTTTCCTTGCGGATATTTGATGAGCGTTGTTTTGTCGTAATTGTACAGAACTCCGTCTACGGAAACGAAGCTTTTATTGCCAGAAGAAACCTCGATGGATGAAAGTGAGTAGCAGTCGTGGAATGCGAGTTTTCCGATATAGCTGACTGCATCTGAAATCGTTATCTCCTTAAGGTCCGAACATAGGCAGAAGGCATAGTCGCCGATGGTTTCTACTGACGGGCTTATGTTGATTTCCTTAAGGCTTCCGCATTGGAAGAATGCACTCTCCTTTATTTCTTTAAGGCCGTCGCCTATTACGACTTTGTCCAGCGACGAGCAGTTGCTGAATGCGTTCTCACCAATTGTCGCGACATTGTTCCCGATATATATTTCGTCCAATTTTGTGTATCCCGAGAATGACATACCGTATATGCTTGTGACACGGTAGTCTTTTCCTTCGAAGCTTACAACATCGGGAATTGTGATGCTCGACGCTGTGGTAGAACCTCCAGTCACCTGTACTTCCAAATTTTCTTTCGATGTGATTTCGTAATTGATGTCATCAACGGAGAATGATTGTGCTGTAATTGTTCCGCCTGATGACAAGGCTAGCAAAAGTGTAAAAAGTTTTGTGTTCATAGATAGTTAGATTTTAGTTAATCCGTTATTCAGTTTTGACCCCATTCGTAATTGCGAATATACGGAAAGAGGGGCACAGATGCAAATTGAAAAAATAAAATATCAGTCGACAGGTTCATGATGAACCAATCAACTGATATTTAAGTGTTATGGATATTCTTTTGAGGCAACAAAATAAATTCTTTATAGTTGACCGCTCATGGAAATGACTTTTGTAATCAGTAACTGAGCTTTATGCCTGCATATATTGATCTAGGCATTGATGGGCCGTAGATATATCCGGAATCTCGGTCAGGGCCTTTATCGAAATCGTTCTGATACGAATTGAAAATGTTCTGTACGCCGGCATAGGCTTGCAATGTGATGCTTTTGTACAGTTTGAAGTCATATCCAGCCTTAAATCCCAAGTCTATGAAGCTTTTTGTCTTTTCTGTACGGTTTACGGCTATGTCGCCTTTGTGGTGTTCAATGAGCATACTGCCTGTGTATGTTCCTGAAAGTGACAAGCTGAGTGCGCGTACAGGGTTGTATGTTGTGGTGAAATAGCCATATAGATCTGGAGTTCTGAACATTCTCTTTTCCATCGGAACATTTGGGTCGTTTTCGCTCCATGAACGTGCTTCCTTGTATTCGGCTTTCTGAAGTGTGAGTCCGGTCTGGAACTGCCAGATATTCTTCCAAGCGATTTTTCCTTCTAGGGTACATCCATAGACATAAGCTCCCTTCTCATTGCCTCTTTCTATGATGATTATTCCGTTTTGGTCTGTTCCAATTTCTGTCAAGGCAAAAACGTCAGAGATGTCAGTGTAGAAACCCTCAATCAGAAAGTTGCCCTGCCAGTTGCCCCAATTGTGGTATACGTCGGCTGAAACGCTGAAGCTTTGTGATTTTTCTTCTTTCAGGTTGTCGGCCAGTTGTATCATGGACACTGTGCCTCCGACGTTTTCAACATGCAGGTCTTCGTCGAACGCCTGAGGTGCACGGAAACCGAATGAGTAGCTTGCTCTCAGGTTTATATTCTTTGTCGGATTGAATCTTATGTTTGCGCGTGGACTGAATACTGGATTTTTCAACAGACTGTGTTTGTCAATGCGTCCTCCCAAGAGGAAACTCCATATTTCATTGTTCCATTCATTCTGGACGAATCCGCTGACGGTACGTACGTTCTGCTTGATAAAGCGTTCGCGTCCCCACAAATTGTCATCGAGAATGTCTTGATTGTATTCTGAGCCGACAGTTAGAGAGGCCGGCATGAATAGACAGTGGTCGATTTTGTAGTTGTATTGTGCACCTGCCATCCATGTCAGGTCTGTCGTATTGCCGTACGATTTCAACTTCTCTTCAATGTCTTCGCCGCCACCGTAATAGCTGTCGCGGTCGATGTGCTGTGCCGATGCATAAACGCCAAGCTTGTGTTTGTTGTCTGGTGAATACATGTCGAATTTCAGACCTCCGGTATTTATGCTGTGCTGCGTCTGTTCTGCTATTCTGGCTTCATGAACAGGACGATTCAATTGGTCGCCACCTCTTCGTGATTCTTGCAGATGGTGATATTCTAATGTAATCTTGGAGTAGTTGCCTGTTTTAAGAAAAGAGCGCAATCCAACGGTCTGACTTTTTATTTCCGGCAATTCTGTGAAGCCGTCGCCGTTATGGTCATATCCTGCACGTTCGCGGTTTTGTCCGAATACAGCCAATCCGAGTTTGTGATTGTCCGAAACAAGTGAAGCGTTCACGGTTGTATTGTTTTCGAAAACCGAGCCATCTGCTATCCCGGTAAGCGTATGCGAGAATTGTGCAGAGTTGCGCAATGGCTCTTTTGTTATGATGTTTATTGTTCCGGCAATGGCCGAAGAGCCGAAAAGCGCCGAACCGCCGCCACGCATTACTTCCACTCGGTCTATCATGTTTGCAGGAATCTGTTCAAGTCCATAGACACCTGCCAAAGCGCTGAAAATAGGACGGGAGTCGATAAGTATCTGTGTGTATGGACCGTCAAGTCCATTTATGCGCACTTGCTGAAATCCACAATTCTGGCAGTTGTTTTCAACTCTGACGCCTGGCTGGAAGTTGATCCCCTGGGCAAGGCATGCCGAATTGGTGTTTTCGAATGTTTTCATTGAAAGCACGTTTACCAGAGTCGGTGCCATTCTGCGGGTTGTCTCGTTGCGGTTGGCAGAGACGACGACACCGTCGAGCGACACCATGTCTTCTTCAATTTCGAAGTTTACTTCTACTGTTTGTCTTTTCTCCAATTTGATGGTCTTCTTTACTTTCTTGTATCCGACCAGACTTGCCTCAATGGTGAATGTTCCTTCTGGGAGATTTTTGAGGAAATAATGCCCGGTATCGTCTGTTGATGTGCCGATTGTAGTACCTGCCAGCTGAATTACTACGTATGGCATGTGCTCCTTCGTGTGCTTTTCTGTAACATGTCCTATTACGTTGGTGTCTGTTTCTTTGTCTTTGTGCTCGAATGCAAAAGAGTAGTGAGGGAGCAATGTGAGAATTGTTCCCATAATGAATATATATAAAGATTTCATTTTCCGTTATTTAATGTTGTTTGTAATGTGTAATATCAGTTCCTTCTCATAACGGAAAGTAAGGAGGACCTCGGGTGTAAACGGCTGTCACCTGATGCCTAGGAAGAGAATATGAACAGGCAAAAGTTATGCTCCACAATGGTATAAGCCAAAATGGAAGTTCTATGCAGGGTGACGCATCTCCTAAGGTTTGGAATGTTGAGAGTTGGAAAATAGTCTTGATTTGTGACTGCGTATGTGCATGTTCTGCTTTGTAGGGATGGGAATGTACGACAACAACGCCGTTCACCACATGGGAGTGGGTGAACAAACTTATGCCGCACCAATAGTGTGCAAAGAGCAGAAGTAGAAGAGTTGCAATTATCCTATATCTTTTTGCCTTGTTCCTGCACATGCGTAGACTGTGAAATAACGTATGCAAAAGTATTTCTATTGTTAAATATTTGCAATACCTATTTATGAGTATTGTTGTGTGTAAACGTTTGCTGTGGTGGAGCGGTTATTTAATGTTTAAATAACATAGGATTCGGTTCGACAGAGGCAATCTGACAATATTGTTTCCGCTTGCCTCTGCGCTCACCTTTCACTATATTTAAATA
>OOCM01000576.1_pt1 | contig 34829 bp, 32 predicted proteins | sample 1671111 | NCBI WGS metagenome assembly OOCM01 (sample SAMN06348123, study PRJEB24527) | human gut metagenome | biome: human gut; feature: ankylosing spondylitis patient; material: feces | host: Homo sapiens | place: China | collected 2015-10 | reverse complement strand
GCCATGACTAACCAGATAACCTTTTTAGGTCCTTTCAGCTAGTCAAGAGCCTAAAATTTTATACTGATAAAATGAGAAAAAAATACCAAATACGCATTGACTTGACTTGCCTGATGAGGCATAGCTGATAGACAGGAGAGACACTCTGGGCAATCGGTTTGCCGGAGCAGGGTGTGGGTTTTAGATTTCTTTTGTGTGAGGTTTTTCTCATGGCCAAGTCTATTTATGTCGGGAATCTTCCCTGGTCCGCCACCGAAGAGCAGGTTCAGAATCTTTTTGCCCCCTACGGCAACGTGCTCTCCGTGAAGCTGGTGAGCGACCGTGAAACCGGCCGTGCCCGGGGTTTCGGTTTTGTTGAAATGGAAGATCCCGCTGCCGCCGCTGCCATTGAAGCTCTGGACAATACCAGCTTCGGCGGTCGTACCCTGCGCGTGAACGAAGCGAAGCCCCGTGCTCCCCGTCCCCGCTACTGATTATTAGTGCTGTTTCCACGGCAGATTCAGCCCCGGCCCGCCGGGGCTTTTCATTTAAGTCGCCGCATGGCGGAAATTCCCTCTTTTTCCGCCGTTTCCGGGGGAATACGGCGTGTTCTTAACTGGACATTCCCTGCAAGCTGGTTATGATGGAAGCACTTTTATTTCCTTTCCGACTTACAGGAGGCTTGTATGCATTTTCGTAAGCCCGCGGCCCTTTTTCTGGCCGTACTCATGACGGCTGCGCTCCCGGTTCTGCCCGGCTGCGGACCTCATCTGGGAGGCTACGACTACAATGCCAGCGAAGCCCGCCAGTCCCACAGCGTCTATCACGCCACCGCCGTCACGGTGCAGGAAGTCAACATCAACAGCAATTCCAGCTCCCGGCAGACTGCAGGCGGCCTCATCGGCGCCATTGCAGGCGGCGTCATCGGCAGCACCATAGGCAGCGGTTCCGGACGTACTCTGGCCACCGTGGGCGGCGCCCTTCTCGGCGGCGCGGCCGGCGTGGGCGCGGGTGATCTTGCTTCCCGGCAGACAGGTCTTCAGATTACCGTCCGGTATGACAACGGCAGTGAAGAAGTCATCGTTCAGGGCAAGGATCCCTACATTGCCCCCGGTCAGCGCGTGCGCATCATCGTCGGAGCCGACGGCTCCCGCCGCGTCGAACCTGAATACTGATATCTTCCGCGCAAACCATATTTATCCTTTCTGCAACACTATCTACTCTGGGAGGACCAGATGCTTGATCCGAAACAGTGCGTTCTCTTCAGCGGCGGCGCGGCCGGCGCGGAACAGTTCTTTGGGGCTCAGGCCGAAGCCTGGGGCATCGAAGAGGTCAACTACAGCTTTGAAGGCCATCAGATAGAGCGTACCCGCGGCGTTCGCGTGCTCACTCAGGATGAACTGGCGCTCAAGGACGTCAGCATGACCTATGTTTCCCGTCTCATGGGCCGCGAATACACCCGCGCTCCTCTGTTCCGCAAGGTCCTCCAGTCCATCTGCTGGCAGGTGAGCAGCGGCAGCGAAGTGCTGGTCATCGGCGAAATCCAGGACGACAAGACCGTCAAGGGCGGCACCGGCTGGGGCGCCGAATTCGCCAAGCTGTGCAACAAGCCTCTGCTGGTCTTCGACCAGAAGCGCGACGCCTGGTTCCGCTGGATCAACGACGACTGGGTCAAGAAGGACGATCCCATCATCAAGCACTCCCGCTTCACCGCCACCGGCACCCGCTTCCTTGAAGCCAACGGTCGCCGGGCCATCGTGGAGCTGTATGCCCGCTCCTTCAACCGCTAGTCTTCCACGGCAGACCAAAGCGCCTTCGCCGGCCCAGCCGTCTTCCGTCTGAAGGCAGGCAGAACGCGCAGCCTGACAACTACCGCATCTTCCGCTCATGCCCTGCGCAGCAGCGGAGCATCCGGTCATATTCCCAGTCCGCTCTTCCGTCCCTGCACGGAGGAGCGGACTGCTGGTTACAGGCACTCCGCCCTCCGGACTCGTTCCGCCCCGGAACCGTTTTGCCCTGCAGGCGCACATCCTCCCCGATCCCGATGAAGCAACGTCTTTTCCCCGTCCGCCCATGATGCATCTTCATATGCCCTTTCACTCCGGCGAATGTACCGGCTCCTGCGCGGGAACCGGTGCCGGTCTCGGCGCGCACCTTCTGTGGGGCGTCGCCGTACTGTTCTGGCCTCTGCTCTCCGGGCTGAATCCCATTTCCATCATGTCGCACCGCATGATCTGGACCGTGGTCTTTCTCGGCATCGTGCTTGCCGCCACGCATCAGCTCCATGCCGTGCGGGCGGCATTCCAGAGCAAACGAGTGATGTTCGCTCTGTTTGCCGCAGCCCTGCTGCTCGGAGTCAACTGGAGCGTGTATCTTCTGGCCGTCACCAGCGGCCGGATCGTGGAATCCTCGCTCGGATACTTCATCACTCCCCTGCTCAACGTGCTCATGGGCCGGGTGCTTCTCGGCGAAAAACTCTCCCGAGCACAGGGGCTGGCCATATTTCTGGCCTTCGTGGGCGTAGCCGCCAGCATCATCGCCTACGGCCACATTCCGTGGCTCGGCTTCACGCTCGCCCTGTCGTTCGCCCTGTACGGCTATGTGCAGAAAACGCTCCGTATGCCTTCCGCGCCCAGCCTCTTCGTTCAGGCGCTCATGCTCATGCCCGCGGCCCTGATCTGGCTGGGCTGCACCGAACAGGGCTTCGGCATCGTCGGCTACGGACCGCTGCGCCCCGTGCTCCTTGTCTGCACCATCGCCTTTACGGGACTTCCCCTGCTCATGTTCGGCTATGCGGCCCGCAACGTCACGCTTGCGACCATAGGCATACTGCAGTACGTCAGCCCGTCCATTTCCTTCCTGCTGGCCATCACCGTTCTCGGTGAAAGCATGAAGCCTTCCGACATGATTTCCTTCCCCGTCATCTGGCTGGCGCTTGTCATCTATACCTGGGACGCGCTACACCATCTGCGCACTCTCAAGGAGAAATCATGAACGCACCTCACAGAAACGGTACCCGTCAGCTCAGACTCGGCAACGTTCTCATCGGCGGCGGCGCTCCCGTCGTCGTGCAGAGCATGACCAACACCGACACGCGCGACGTAACCGCCACGCTGGAGCAGATTTCGGCCCTGCATGCCGCAGGATGTGAAATCGTCCGTCTGGCCGTGCCCGACGAAAAGGCGGCCGCGGCCCTTAAAGCCATCAACGCCGCCTCGCCCGTGCCTCTCGTGGCCGACATCCATTTCGATCACCGCCTTGCGCTGGCCGCTCTCGACGCGGGCCTCAGAGGCCTGCGCATCAATCCCGGCAACATCGGCGGCGAAGGCCCCGTGGACAACCTTGCCGCCGCGGCAAAGGCCAACGGCGCAGTCATACGCGTGGGCGTGAACAGCGGCTCCGTGGAAAAGGATCTGCTTGAACGCTACGGCGGCCCCACCCCGGAAGCCCTCGTGGAAAGCGCGCTCTCCCACGTGCGCATGCTGGAAAAACGCGGCTTCTACGACATCAAGATTTCTCTGAAGTCCTCCTCCGTCACCGACACCATAGCCGCCTACCGGCTCATGGCGGAAAAAACGGACTATCCGCTGCATCTCGGCGTCACCGAAGCGGGCACGCCCATGCGCGGCACGGTAAAATCCGCGGTCGGTCTCGGACTTTTGCTTTTTGAGGGCATCGGCGATACCATACGCGTCTCTCTTACGGCCGATCCCGTGCGGGAAGTGGCCGTAGCCTGGGAGATACTGCGGGCCGTGGGTCTGCGCAGCCGCGGACCGGAAATCGTTTCCTGCCCCACCTGCGGGCGCACGGAAATCGACCTCATCGGCATGGCCGAAAAGGTGGAAGCCCATGTGCAGTCCCATCCTCTGGCGGCCTCGAGCCGTCTCAAGATTGCGGTCATGGGCTGCGTGGTCAACGGGCCGGGCGAAGCCCGCGAGGCCGACATCGGTCTGGCCGGAGGTCGTGACAAAGGCGTCATTTTCCGCAAGGGGAAGGTTCTGCGCTCCGTGAACGGACAGGACGCCCTGCTTGCGGCATTTCTTGAAGAACTCGACAAACTTCTTACCCAGAACAACTGAAGGATCCCCTATGCGCTGGAGCCGTTACTACATCCCCACCCTGAAGGAAGCCCCCGCCGATGCCGAAGTGGTCAGCCACAAGCTGCTGGTGCGCGCCGGCATGATACGCAAGCTCACGAGCGGCATCTACACCTGGCTGCCGCTGGGACTGCGTACGCTGGAAAAGGCCAAGGACATCGTCCGCCGCGAAATGAACGCCGCAGGCGCCATCGAAGTGCTGCTTCCCATGGTGCAGCCCGCCGAACTGTGGGAGGAATCCGGCCGCTGGAAGAAGTACGGCAAGGAACTTCTGCGCTTCAAGGACAGGCATGAACGTGACTACTGCCTCGGCCCCACCCATGAAGAAGTCATGACCGACCTTCTGCGCGGCGAAGTGAAGTCCTACCGCCAGCTGCCTCTGAATCTGTATCAGATCCAGACCAAGTTCCGCGACGAAGTGCGCCCCCGTTTCGGTCTCATGCGCGGCCGTGAATTCATGATGAAGGACGCCTACTCCTTCGACGTGGACGACGAAGGCGCGAACAGAAGCTACGCTTCCATGAAGGATGCCTATCATAAGATCTTCAGCAGCATGGGTCTCGATTTCCGTCCCGTGGAAGCCGACTCCGGCGCCATCGGCGGCAATTTCTCCCATGAGTTCATGGTGCTGGCCGACACCGGCGAAGACTCCATCACCGCCTGCACCAACTGGCCCGACTGCACCTGGGCGGCCAACGTGGAACGCGCCCCCATCAAGACGGAATTCGTGCAGGACACGACGCCCTGCCCCGCCATGGAGGAAATCGCCACGCCCGCGCAGCACACCATTGAAGAGCTGTGCGCGTTCCTTGGCGTTGCCGCCGACAAGCTCGTGAAGACGCTGCTCTTCGTGGCCGACGGCAAGAACGTGGCCGTGCTTCTGCGCGGCGACCGCGAACTCAACGAAATCAAGCTGGCCCACCTCATCGACGCCGACGACATCCAGTTTGCCACGCCCGAACAGGTGCAGGCCATGACCGGCGCTCCCGTAGGCTTTGCCGGCCCCGCCGGCCTCAAGGGCGTGGACAAGATCTACGCCGACAAGGAACTCATGGCCGGCAACGACTGGATCGCCGGCGCCAACAAGGCCGACACCCATGTCCGTCATCTCAGCCTCGTGCGCGACGTCACCCTGCCCATCGAATGGGCCGACCTGCGCAATGCCGTGGCCGGAGATCCCTGCCCCTGCTGCGGTCATCCGCTGGAAATCAAGCGCGGCATCGAAGTGGGGCACATCTTCAAGCTCGGCACCAAGTACAGCGAAGCTCTGCACGCCGTGTTCCTCGATGAGAACGGCAAGGAAAGAATCATGATCATGGGCTGCTACGGCATCGGCGTTTCCCGCGTGGTGGCCGCCTGCATCGAACAGAACTTCGATGAACACGGCATCATGTTCCCGCCGCAGCTCGCTCCCTTCGACGCGCACATCGTCTGCCTCGATCCGAAGAACGCCGACGTGGCCGCCAAGTGCGACGCCATCGACGCATTCCTGTCCGCTCAGGGCATGGAAACGCTGTACGACGACCGCGAAGAGCGCCCCGGCGTGAAATTCAAGGACGCCGACCTCATCGGTCTGCCCGTGCAGATTACCGTGGGCGGCAAGGGACTCGCCCAGGGCGTGGTGGAAGTGAAGAACCGCCGCACCGGCGAAAAGTCCACGCTCCCGGCCGACAGCTTCGAGCAGGACTTCCCCGCATGGTATCAGTCCGTGCTGGACAGCTGGAAGCGCTGATCCTGTGACCTTACGCGCCGTCCGGAACGCCTGCCGTTCCGGACGGCGTTTTTTCCTCTTCCATTTTTTGCCAGCCGCAATCTCCGCGAACCACAGGACCAGCCGACATGGACGCCATTCTCAGCGTACGACAGGTGACGGAACATCTGCGTCAGGCCGTGGAAGGCCGCTTTCCGTACGTATGGATCCGGGGCGAGATCACCAATCTTTCCCGGCCGTCCTCAGGTCACGTCTACTTTTCCCTCAAGGAAGACGACTGTCTTCTGAACTGCGTCTGGTTCCGGAGGCAGCAGAAGGACGAAACCTTCGATCCTCTTACCGGCGAGGTATGGGAGGACGGGCCCCGTCCCAGTCTGGCCCGCACGATGGAAAACGGCCAGACCATCGTCTGCGCCGGTCGTCTCACCGTGTACGGCGCGCGCGGCCAGTATCAGATGATCGTGGATCTGGCGCAGGCCGACGGCCTCGGCCTGTGGCATCAGGAATTCGAGGCCCTCAAGCGGAAGCTGGCCGCCGAAGGTCTGTTCGATCCGGCCCGCAAGCGCCCCATCCCGCATAATCCCGGGCGCGTGGTCGTCATCACCGCGCCGAACGGCGCCGCCATACGGGATTTCATCCGCATCAGTTCCAGCCGGGGACTGGGGGCGGAAATACGCATTCTCCCCGTGCCCGTACAGGGAGAGGAGGCTCCGCCGCGCATCGTCGAGGCCCTGGACAGGGCAGGAAGCGAAGGCTGGGCAGAGGTGGTCGTTCTCATCCGCGGCGGCGGCTCCGTGCAGGATCTCTGGGCCTTCAACGACGAACGCGTGGCCCGGGCCGTCCATCGCTGCCCTATTCCCGTGCTCACGGGCATAGGCCATGAAATCGACCACAGCATCACGGACTTTACGGCCGACTACGCCGCGGCCACGCCGAGCCACACCGCCCAGCTTCTCTGGCAGGAACGTCATGTGCTGGAGCAGCACGTCGACGGCATGGAACTGGCCCTGAAAAGTGCGTTCCGCCGCAGACTGGATGCTCTGCAGCTCGCTCTCGACCATATTTCCCGTTCTCTGACGCTGCTCTCGCCTCTTGCCCGGCTGTGCCTGCAGGAAGAGCGCCTGCTGACGCTGACGCGGCGCCTGCACGCGGCCATCGGCCACGAACTGGAGGACAAGGAACGCAGCGCATCCCTGCTGAGCTCAAGACTCCACGAAAAAATCGTTCTTCCCGAAGCGCTGACGGACACACTGGAAACGCTTTCGCTCCGCCTTGCGCATGCCGGAGAAAACAGGCTGAAGCAGGCGGAACGCGACGTGGAAAGTGCAAAGGCCGCTCTTCTTCCCCTCGGCCGCATGACGGGCATGAAGCAGGAGCAGGAACTTGCCCGCATGGAACTGCGCCTCCAGGCGCTTGATCCCTTTGAACCGCTGCGCCGCGGCTATGCGCTGGCCTGCGACGAAAAGGGAGAGATTCTCCGCTCCGTCACCGGCACGGCTCCCGGGCGTACGCTTACGGTACACCTTGCCGACGGTCGCATTCTCGGTACGGTGACCGAGATTTCTGATGCCCCTCTGCCGCCCGATGCCACCCGCTGATGCAGAGAGCAACGGATCTCCCAAGGATATGCCATGAAACGTCTTTTTCTTTTTGCCGCCTTTGTTCTTCTTCTGGCCGGACAGGCCGCTGCGGCGGAATATGCCGTTCCTGCCAGAGTCAGTCAGGGACACGCCTTCCCCGTTTCCGTTTCCGACCGCGCGCCTTTTGATGCCGTCGTCACCTGGCGAGGCGAAGAGCTCCGCGTCAAAGCCGCTTTGCAGGCGGGAGAGCCGAAGATCTGGAAGGCCGAAGTGCTTCTGGCCATGCCTCTTGATGCGGAAGGCCGCCGGAATCTTACCCTGAGCGTGAACGGAGCAAAGCAGAATTTCAGCATCGGCTGCGTGCCCGTGCCCTGGCCCAGAAGCATTCTGAAAGTGGCCCCGAAGTATGTGGAGCCGCCCCGCGAGGTGCAGAAGCAGATTGCCGGAGACGCAGAACACAGCCGCCGGGCGCTGGCGCTGCGCACGGAAAAAACCTGGACGCTGCCGCTGCACCGCCCTGTTCCCGGAGGCGTGACCAGCCCCTTCGGCGGAAGGCGGGTCTTCAACGGACAGCCCCGCGCGCCGCACAAGGGAACGGACATGCGAAGCCCGGAAGGCGCGAAGGTCACGGCCGTTGCCGACGGCACCGTCATTCTGGCGGAACCGCAGTATTTCGGCGGCAACATGGTGTACATCGATCACGGTCAGGGCGTGGTGAGCACCTACGCGCATCTTTCTGCCTTTGACGTCACGCCCGGACAGAGCGTAAGAAAGGGACAGGTCATAGGACGTTCCGGCTCCACAGGCCGGGTGACGGGACCGCACCTGCATCTCGGACTCATGGTTCAGGGCGTTGCCGTGGATGCCATGCCCCTGTTTCAGGATCCTCCTGAAATCACAGGCGGCCCCACGCGCAGCATTTTTGAGGAACAGCAAAAGAACAACGCGCCGCGGAGCGCCCGATGAAAAAGAAAGAACCGACCTTTGAAGAAAGACTGGCCCGGCTTCAGGCCATCGTAACGGCTCTGGAGAGCGGCAACAGTCCCCTGAATGAAAGCGTGGCTCTGTACAAGGAAGGCCTCGCTCACGCGGCAGCCTGCCGGAAACAGCTGGAACAGGCCCGCCACGACATACGACTCTGCACCGAAGCGGGCACGGAACCCTTCGATGCTCCGGAACAGGACGAAGCCTGAGCCCGTCCTTCACGCGAAAACCCGTTCCGGCCGCCGGAAGGCGGCCTCCGTCCCTCTGGAGGAGACATGCCCGCAGATTTACGCAGCAGGGTGGAACAGTATCTTTCCGCCGCCTTTCTCGACAAGGAAATCCCTTCCCGGCTCTCTTCGGCCATGCGCTACAGCCTTCTGGCCGGAGGCAAGAGACTGCGTCCCGTGCTCTGCCTGTCCGTGGCGAGAGCCTGCGCGGGAGAGCGCGCCGAGGAGCTGACCGACGCCGTTCTTCCCTTTGCCGCCGGTCTGGAAATGATCCACACCTATTCGCTCATCCATGACGATCTGCCCGCAATGGACGACGACGATCTGCGCCGCGGGCGTCCCACCTGCCACAAGGCCTTCGACGAAGCCACGGCCATTCTTGCCGGCGACGCGCTGCTGACCGACGCCTTCGGCCACATGCTGCGGGCCTCCGTCCCTGCCGACCGGCTTCTGGAAGCCGTGAACCTCACCTCGGCGGCCTCAGGAGCGCAGGGCATGGCGGGAGGACAGATGCTGGATCTGGAAGGGGAAGGAAAAAAACTTTCTCTGGAAGAACTGCGCATTCTCAATGCAAAAAAAACCGGAGCCCTGATTACGAACGCCTGCGAATGCGGCGCACTGCTTGCCGGCGCTTCGCAGCAGCAGAGAGATGCTGCCCGCCGTTACGGCAGCGAATTGGGCATTGCGTTTCAGATTACCGATGATATACTCGATGTTGTCGGCGACGAAGCGACGGTGGGCAAGGAAGTCAGACACGACGCGGAAAGCGACAAGGCTACCTGGCCCTCGCTGCTGGGTCTGGACGAAGCCCGCAGACAGGCCCGCATGCACTGCGACGCCGCCGAAAAGGCCATTGAAGGCATCCTTCACGGCCCGGACGCCGATTTTCTGCGCGAAACGGCCCGCAAACTCGTCAACCGCACGCACTAGCTTCAAAGGTTCCCATGATCGACACGCCGCTGCTTCAAAGCCTGCATCTGCCCGAGGACATTCCCGGGCTTTCCCTTCCTCTCAAGCAGGCGCTGGCGCAGGAGCTGCGCGACACCATCATCCGCGTGGTCACGAAAAACGGCGGTCATCTGGCTCCGTCGCTCGGCGTGGTGGAACTGACCATAGCCCTGCTCTCCTGCTTTGATCCGGCCAGGGATCCCATAGTCTGGGACGTGGGGCATCAGAGCTACCCCTGGAAGATCCTCACGGACAGAGCCGACCGCTTCGACACCCTGCGCCGCTACGGCGGCATTTCCGGCTTCCCCAACCGTTCCGAAAGCCCCTATGACTACTTCGGCGTAGGCCATGCCTCCACGTCCATTTCAGCGGCGCTCGGCATGGCAACCGCCCGGGATCTCAAAGGCGGAAAAGAACATGTGGTTGCCGTCATCGGCGACGGCGCCCTTTCCGGAGGCATGGCGCTGGAAGCGCTGAATCAGGCGGGCGGCATGGGCCACAGACTCATCGTCATTCTCAACGACAACAAGATGTCCATTTCCGAGAATACGGGAGCTCTGTCCCGATTCCTCAGCCGCAATCTGTCCCACAGCACGGTCATGCACATCAAGCAGCATGTGGCCAAAGTGCTTTCCCGTCTGCCCCGCGGCGAGTCCATCGTGGACGTCATCCGGAAGGGCGAAGTCAGCTTCAAGTCGTTCTTCACGCCGGGCATGCTGTTTGAAGCCTTCCAGTTCAACTACATAGGCCCCATCAACGGACACGACATCGCTCAGCTCGAACGCCATCTCGAAGCCGCCAAGCAGCTCGACATGCCCGTGCTTCTGCACATCCGCACGCGCAAGGGCAAGGGCTACGCTCCCGCGGAACACGATCCGGAACACTTCCACGGCATTTCCGCCTCCGTGCCCGATGAAATAAGCACGCCCCCCCAGCCCAACGGCTGGAAACCTTCCGGCCCCGGATTCAGTCAGGCCTTCGGCTCCGCGCTCTGCGACCTTGCCGAAAAGAATCCGCGCATCTTCGCCATCACGGCCGCCATGCCCGACGGAACCGGCCTTCAGGAGTTTCACGAGCGCTTCCCCGAACGCTTCGCGGATGTGGGCATCTGCGAAGAGCACGCCGTCACCTTTGCCGCAGGCATGGCCTCCCGCGGCTTCCATCCCGTGGTGGCCATCTATTCCACGTTCATGCAGCGCGCCTACGATCAGATCATTCACGACGTCTGCCTGCAGAATCTCCCCGTGACCCTGTGTCTCGACCGAGCGGGCCTCGTCGGAGAAGACGGCCCCACACATCACGGAGCCTTCGACCTTTCCTGGCTCCGTACCGTGCCAAACCTCTCGCTGGCGGCCCCCAGAGATGAAGAAACCCTGCGCGCCGCGCTCTCGCTGGCCGTTTCCATGAACGGTCCGGTGGCGCTGCGCTATCCCCGGGGCTCCGGCCGAAAGCTCGACGCCTCCCGCATGCGCTTCGCCTCCGCGCTGGAAGTCCGTCAGGAAGCCTACCCCCTTCCCGGTCACGGCGAACTGCTGCTGCGCGGCAATACGAAGGTGTGCATCATGGCCGCAGGCCAGAGAGCCGTTCCCTGTGCGGAAGCCGCCCTTCTCGTTGCGGAAAAGACGGGGCTTCTGGCCTCCGTGTTCGATGCCTGCTGGGTCAAGCCGCTTCCTGAGGAACAGATTCTTGCCCTGGCCGAGGAAAACGATGCGCTGCTGCTCGTGGAGGAAAACAGCCTTCTCGGCGGCTTCTCCTCCGCCGTGCTGGAACTTCTGGCCGACCATGACAGGCTGTGCCATCTGAAAATACGCCGCCTCGGTCTGCCCGACCGCTTCATTGCTCACGGGCCGGTGCGGCGTCTTCGGGCCGACGTCGGCCTCAATGTGGCGGGCATTGCCTCGGCTCTGAAAGAACTTCTGCCCATCTCTGCGACTGCACGATGAAAAAACGTACGAAGGCTCCCCGCAAACGCGGCAGAACTCCCGGCAGATACGGACTCGAAGCCGCCATTCTGTGCATCCTTCTCATGCTTGCCGCCTATGTGAGCGGCGTGAACCGGCCCTCGTCCCCGCTTCCGACGGCGCAGAGCACCACCGTCAGCCAGAAGAAGGACGCTCCGGCAAAAAAGGAAATCGCTTCCGTCGCAAACGCGGCAAAAAACTCCCGGAGCGCCGCAGAAAAATCCGCGCTGGCGCCCGATGAGAAGCTGTACAGGCTCGTCCGCGCTGCCGACGGTGACAGCTTTGAACTTAAGGACGACAACAACCGTACGCTGAAAGTCCGGCTCTACGGCGTGGATGCCCCGGAAGGCAATCAGCGCTTCGGCAGAGAATCCCGCGAGCATCTTCTGAACATGATGAAGCGGACGCCCGTACGCATGAAAACCATGTACAAGGACCGCTACAAGCGCACGGTCGCCATCGTCTACCTCTGCGACGGCAAGGGCTTCGACGAAAGATCCGTCAATCAGCAGCAGGTGCAGTCCGGCATGGCCTGGGTCTATGACAGCTTCTGCAAGGAAGACGTCTGCAGTACCTGGAAAATCGAAGAAGCGCTGGCCAAAAAGCAGAAACTCGGTCTGTGGAAGGACGAAAAGCCCACGCCCCCCTGGAAGTGGCGTCAGGCGCACAAGAGGTAAACTGCCTCCCCGCCCGGCAAACAGCGCTTGACGGCTCTTGTTTTTCCCGTCTATCCTTTTCTCATTTCCCGCGACTACGCCCCGCGTGCCGATGACGCGCAGGGCCATAACCCCTCACTGCATCGAGGCGACCGTGAATCATATCGTTATATCTGTCATCGGACGCGACTGTCCCGGCGTGGTCTATGCCATATCCAGCGCTCTGTCCAAGGAAAAATGCAACATCGAAGAACTGAGCCAGACCATTCTCAAAGGTCAGTTCGCCTCCATCTTCATCATTTCGGCCCCGGAAGGCGTGACCGAGGAAGACATTCAGCGCGTGGTCAGCCTGAGTCTTGAAGCCCATCACATGGATCTTACCGTGGCCGCCCGCACCTTTGAAACGGATACCTTCTCCAGCGCCGAGGAAACCGAACCCTTCGTCGTTACGGTCAACGGTTCCGATCAGCCGGAAATCATCGCCATGATCTCCGGAATCTTCGCGGAACAGAAGGTGAATATTGAAAATCTGAAGGCCATCCGCGTCGATGAGTCCTCCAATGAATGCGTGCTGGTCTTTGAAGTGGCGCTGCCGCTTTCCATCAACCGCAACGCCTTCCGTCAGATGCTTCAGGCCAAGGCCCGCAGCGTCGGCCTCGCCATCAGCATTCAGCACGAAAACATCTTCGAAGCCATCCACAGAGTACCCATCGTCTAACCGCATCACAGGTCTGCCCCATGCTTACTGAACGCGAAGTGCTCAGCACTATCAATATGCTCCGCAACGAACATCTCGATGTTCGTACCGTCACTCTCGGCATCAGCCTCTTCGACTGCGTCAGCCATGACTTTGACGTCTTCTCCTACAAGGTCCGTGCCAAGATAGCCAAATATGCCGCCCATCTGGTGGAACACTGCAATGAAGTCGGCGCCCGCTACGGCATCCCCGTGGTGAACAAGCGCATCAGCATCAGCCCCATGGCCGTGGTCGGCGCTGGATTCAACGCCGATCAGATGGTCCGTGCCTGCCAGATGCTCGATGAAGCCGCCAAGGAAGCCGGCGTGGACTTCCTCGGTGGATTCGGCGCTCTGGTGGAAAAGGGCATGACGCCCGGCGATCGTGCGCTCATCGACTCTCTGCCCGAAGCCCTCGCCACCACGGACCGCGTCTGTTCCTCCATCAACGTGGCCTCCTCCAAGGCCGGCATCAATATGGACGCCGTGGCGCTCATGGGCCGTCAGATCCTCAAGGTGGCCGACGCCACCAGCGATCGCGACGGCATAGGCTGCGCCAAGCTCGTGGTGTTCGCCAACATTCCTCAGGACGTGCCCTTCATGGCCGGCGCCTATCTCGGCATAGGCGAGCCGGACGTGGTCATCAACGTGGGCGTTTCCGGCCCCGGCGTGGTGAAGAAGGCCATCGACAGAGCCAAGGAAACCCACGAAAGCCTCACCCTCAGCGATGTGGCGGAAGTCATCAAATCCACGGCCTACAAGGTTACCCGCGTGGGCGAACTCATCGGCAAGGAAGTGGCGGACCGCATGGGCCTGCCCTTCGGCGTGGCCGACCTCTCTCTGGCTCCCACGCCCGCCGTCGGCGACTCCGTGGGTGAAATTTTCCAGAGCGTCGGCCTGTCCTCCATCGGCGCCCCCGGCTCCACTGCCGTGCTCGCCATGCTCAACGACGCCGTGAAGAAAGGCGGCGTGTTCGCCTCCTCCCACGTGGGCGGACTCTCCGGCGCCTTCATTCCCGTGTCTGAAGACTCCAGCATTGAAGCCGCGGCCAATTCGGGCGCGCTGACGATGGAAAAGCTGGAAGCCATGACCAGCGTCTGCTCCGTCGGCCTCGACATGATCGCCATCCCCGGCGACACCCCGGCCACCACCATTTCCGGCATCATTGCCGATGAAATGGCCATCGGCATGATCAATACCAAGACCACCGCCGTGCGCATCATTCCCGTGCCCGGCAAGGGCGTCGGTGAAACCGCCATCTTCGGCGGCCTCCTCGGTCAGGCCAAGATCATTCCCGTGAACACCGGCGACGCCTCCGCCTTCATCAATCTCGGCGGACGCATTCCCGCGCCCATCCACAGCCTGAAGAACTGATTCTCTGTTCTCATGAACAACACAAGGGAGGAAGCACCATGCGTTTCCTCCCTTTTCCATCTGTTCGGAGCAGGAAAATACAGTTTTCCCTCAGTCTCATCCATACAAAAAGCCCCAGGCTTTCTACAAAGAAAACATGGGGCACAACAGTTATACATGGTACCCGGTGCGGGGCTTGAACCCGCAAGTCCTTGCGGACGAGGGATTTTAAGTCCCTTGCGTATACCAGTTTCGCCACCCGGGCACAGGTCTTTCGTATCAGCACTGAAAGGGGATGACAAGGAAAAGGTTGAATATCGTCTGATTTTCCCGCCCCGTTTTCCTGTCGTACCTGCCTTCTCCGTCCTCTTGCCAAGAGACACATGTGCTTCTATCCTGACAAAAAACGACGTTCAGGAGTTGTTCATGACTTCGCTTGATACCATGATCCTTCACTTCTGCCGCCTCGGACCTGCGGGACTCTCCCCCAAGGCGCCCGGTACGGCCGGATCCTTTCTGGCGGTTCTTCTTGCGCCGTTCGTCTTTCTTCCGCTGAGTCTCCCCTGGCGACTCGGCGTACTGGCGCTGCTCTTCATCCTGGGCGGACTGGCGGCTTCCCGCGCGGAAGTGCTGCTCGGCAGGCAGGATCCCGGCTGCGTGGTCATCGACGAACTGGTGGGGCAGTGGATCACCATGCTCTGCCTCGGCAGCTTTTCCGCGGATTCCGGCTGGAGAGATGTCTTTTTTCTGCTCGTTCCCTTCTTCTTTTTCCGGCTTTTCGACATTTTGAAGCCCTGGCCCGTTCATGCTTCGGAAAGCTGGCTTCCGGCTGGCTGGGGCATCATGATAGACGACGTTCTGGCAGGCGTGTGGGCCTTTATCTGCGTTTCTGCCGTACTTCTGATGATGCGCATTCTGGCTCCCGGTCTTTTGACCCTGTAATACCATGAAATACCTTGCCATCGATTACGGACTCAAGCGCGTGGGCATTGCCGTGTCCGACATGGACGGACACTTTGCCTTTCCCCGGTGCACGCTGAAACGGGAAACGAAGGCTGCCTTCTTTGCCGAACTTCTGGCGCTCCTGGAAAAAGAACAGGCCGAAGCCATCGTGGTGGGCCTGCCGCTGTATACCGACGGAACGGAGTGCCTCACCACCGTACAGGTACGCCATTTTGTGGAATCGCTGAAACGCCGCACCAGCCTGCCGATCTACTGGATGAACGAGGCGCTCAGCAGCGCGGCTGCGGAACATGAACTCTATGACTTCGGCATGGGATTTCGTGAAGTGAAGAAGGTGGTGGATCAGCAGGCCGCCGTGCTCATTCTTGAGAGCTTCCTGGATCAGCCTGAAGAAAGGAGACTGCCTGCATGAGTCAGGATCAGAGAACCCCGGACGACGACACTTCCCGGCCCGCGCCGGAAACCGACAACGAAGCGAAGCAGGATGCCCCCGTCGCAGACGAATCCCCAGCCGAAAAACCAAAAGCGCTGCGCAAAAAGCGTCGCATTCTTCTGTGGATTCTGACGCTGTTTCTTGTGTTGTGCGTATCGGCCGGACTGTATGTATGGCATGACGCGCGCACGTTTCTGAATACGCCTCCGGAAACGCCGGGCAAAAGCCTGATCGTGGACATCGAACCGGGCATGACGCTGACTCAGGTGGCCGCCATGCTGGAAAAGGAAGGCGTCATCACCGATGCTTTGCGCTTCCAGCTGCTGACCCGCTACATGGAAAAAAGCCGCAACCTTCAGGCCGGGCGTTTTCTGGTAAGCACCGGCTGGCCGCCGGAAGAAGTACTGGACATGCTCGTATCGGGCAAGGCCATGCTCTATCGCCTGACCATACGCGAAGGCCTGACCTGGTGGGAAGTGGCCAGACTTGTGGAAGAAGGCGGATTCTGCCGGGCCGTGGATTTCACCTCGGTCATTCATGATCCCGCCTTTCTCCGCCACTGGGGCATTCCCTTTGATTCGGCCGAAGGCTTTCTTTTCCCTGAAACCTATATGCTGCCCCGGCCGAGAGAGATGAACAAGGACGCGGCGCGATCGGTCGCCAACCGTCTTGTGGAAATGTTCTGGCAGCGGGCGGACAAGCTCTGGCCGGACGGAAAAAGACCACCCGCAGACGAACTGAAACGTCTCGTCATTCTGGCGTCCATTGTGGAAAAGGAAACCAGCGTACCGGAAGAGCGGGCCCGCGTGGCCGGCGTCTACACCAACCGACTGGAAAAAAACATGCTTCTTCAGGCCGATCCCACGGTCATCTACGGACTGGGACAGAGCTTTGAAGGGCCGCTTCTGCGCAGTCACCTGGAAAACAGGAACAACCGCTACAACACCTATCAGAATCCGGGACTTCCCCCCGGCCCCATCTGCTCCTTCGGATCCTCGGCGCTCAAGGCGGCCATCAGTCCTGAAAAGCACAACTATCTTTATTTTGTGGCCACAGGAACGGACAAGGGGCATACCTTCTCCCGTTCCCTGTCCGAACACAACAGAGCCGTAAGAGAATACCGCGCGGCCCTCAGAAAGGCGAAAAAATAGACCGCCGGCGCTTCTCCGGACAATCATGCGCGGCGGTCTTCCGGAACAGCCATGAAAATCATCCTTCACCTCATCACTGCGGCAGCCTGTCTCGCCATGCTCGGCGTCTGCCTCTTCATTCTGAAGATCACGGGATTCTTTGCCGGATAGACCGAGAACAGGATCACGACAAGACCTCCCAAGGCAGGCCGTGAGGAGCCTGTGAAAACAGCGCAGAGGCACAATTCCCACTGCCATGAAAAGAAACAAGGGCGGACTCGAAAGAGCCCGCCCTTGTTGTTATTGCCGGTTGTTTCCGAAAAGACCTACATACCTGCCATGAATGCCGGGATCTGAGAAACCAGCGCGAACTCAAGGATATACAGCGGCAAAAGCGCGAGCACGGTGCGCGACCAGGACAGGTTCAGGGCAAACTTGCAGCCGATGAAGGCGGCGGCCACAAACCAGATGGAAGCGATCAGGCTGCCCACCATGGGCACGATGCACAGCACGAGCGGCGCGGCACTGTAGCAGACCACGCGCAGCGTCGTGGCGAAATCGGCTCTGTCGGGCTGCACCATGCGGATCATAAGGTGATACAGTCCCGCCAGAATCACGGCCTGGAAAATGGAGAAGAACGGCGTGACCAGCAGCATGAGCGGCAGGTTCATGCTCTTCATCAGCGCTTCGGCCATGGCCAGCGTCTGCGGATCCGTGGCCGTGGCCGTGAGTTCTCTGAGGGCCTTCATGGACCACAGGCGGGCGGCCAGCATCTGGAACAGCGAGAGCAGCACATAGAAAAGGATGGGCCGGATCACGGAAAAGTTGCAGCGCACATGCCGGAAGAAATCCGGAGCATGGAACATCACACCGAGCAGCGTACGGGAGAAGCTGCCCCAGAAGCCATAGTATTCGGGGCTTTCCCAAGGAGCGCCGTCGGGGCGACCGTCGTTTCTGGACGAGGGCTCTTCCTGAGCCTCATCGTACTGGCGCACATGCTCGCGCATGCTCTGCCAGCGCTCCCAGATTCCGGCCGGGCGCTGCGGCTCTTCCTTCTTTTCCTCTTCCTTTGCTTCCGGCTTTTCCTCGGCAGGCTCTTCCCTGTTGAACTGAGGAATCTGAGCGCCGGGAGGCAGCGGATCGTCGCCTTCCTGCTCCGTAGAGAGATGAGGAACGCTGCGGGGAGCCTCCCCTGCAGGAGCCGAAGATTCCGCAGAAGGAGCGGCAGGCGCAGCCGGAGCTGCCGCAGCGGCGTTTCTGGCGTCCTCTTCCGCCGGAGGCGTTCCCTCTTCGGGCAGCGCAAAGTAAAACACGCCGGAGCAGCGGGGACAGGTTACTTTGTATTTCTTACCGGGACGAATGGAGGCCGTAGGCACATCGCGTCTGAACCGGCATGAGGGACATTCGATAATCATGGCAACCTCTCACTACATATTTGCTTCGGCCAATATAGCCCCGCGGGGGATGTCAGGGCAAGACGCCGACAGGTCTTTCCGAACTTTTTACCCGGAAAAGCAATGCCGGAAAGACCGCGCTTCCTGCCTTTTCTGCCGACGCGGAAAACCTCAGGAACATTCACGGCCTTTCAGCAGCATATCCTCGTCCGACAGTCCGATGGATCGCAGATGCAGGTAGATTCTGGCCGCCGCCAGAGCATCGGACGCGGCATTATGATGATCAAGCTCAAAGCCAAGATGAGCGCAGACATCGTTGAGCCGGTGATGCGGCAGGCGAAGTCCGCGCCTTGAACCTTTCACGGTGCAGACAAAGGGCAGATTCGGTGCCTCCAGTCCGAAGGACCGGCAGCAGCCGAGAAGAACGCGTCTGTCAAAGCTCGCATTGTGCGCCGCAAGAAGCTCCGCCCCGGAAAGAAAGGAAGAGATCTCCGGCCACAGCTCGGCAAAGGACGGCTGATCCTTCAGCATATCCCAGGTGAGTCCGTGAATCTCGGTAAAGCAGACCTTCGAACGGGGCGGACGGATGAGACTGTACCAGTCGGCGACCACCTGTCCGTCCTCGATGCGGGACATCCCGAGAGCACAGGCGCTGTCGGGATATTTGTCCGCCGTTTCAAAGTCCAGGGCAACCACAACCGGCATGTCATGCGCTCCTGCCGCGCAGAACACGCTTGTCGCCCACGCGCATGGTAAGCTGCTCCTTGTCGAAGTGTTCGAGCAGGGCTATGCCGTTCTTTCGAGAAATGCCCGAGATGTCTCGGAAGTCACCGGGAGTTATTTCGCTGTTCGCCTGCAGGTGCTGCCGCACCTTCTCGCGCAGCTCTTCCATGACGGAGGAAAGGTAATAAAGATCTTCCTTGATCTTCACGAGGGATCCTTCCGTCACCAGAAGCTTGAAGATGGGCTGAGCCTGACGCGCGGTGATGCCGAGCTCGGCAAAAAGTTCCGTATGATTCGGCGGCATGAGCGGCGAAGCCAGATGCGCCTTGAGCAGCGCTTCCTTCAGCGCCTGCTGATCGTCCGCCAGCGAAACCTTGTGTTCCGGCAGACGCAAAAGCTCGCCCTCGGCCACCAGCCTGCCCGCACGAAGAAGCCTCTCCAGCACGAAATGCGCCAGCTTGGCCGGAACGGCGGCTCCCATTCCCGCCAGAATGACGCCCTTGGCCATGCCGCCTTCCAGCGGGTTCTTCTTATGGAAGGCTTCCGCGGCTGCAAGCGCGCGTTCCACAAGCCTGTCCAGCCAGACCGGCGAAATCCAGCATTTGGCGTCCTTGTCCCAGCAGAAGGCGCTGCCCTTGCCGGACATGGCCTGCAGATGCTTTTCCAGAGACTTTCTGCCGAGATCGGTCAGAATGGACAGATCGGCCAGCGTGGCGCCGAAGCGACCGGAAAGTTCCAGCTGCACGCCGATGCGCGTCGGATCGTCGGCATCGGGCAGGGCCAGAAGGCGCTTCTGCATATCGGCATCGATATGGCTGCGCCGCGGCGCGCTATCAAGAGGATAAAGAATGGAGCCGCCCGCGACGGTGCGCAGGGGAGAAAAGGCGCGCACGATGCAGCGATCGCCGAAAATGCCCGCCACAGGTTCGGAAAAATGTGCTTCCGCCAGCGCGGTTTCGCCCGGTTCAAGGCGGTCGCGGTCATAGAAGTACAAGCGGGCCGCAAGCTCCCTTGCGCTGTGATGAAAATGAATCTCGCCGCGATGTCTCAGACCTCGGGGCGAGGATTTCAGACAGGTCAGTTCCACGATCCAGCGTTTGGAATTCTTCATGGTACCCGTATGGGTGACCACGTCGCCGCGGCTGATGTCCTCCACGGCAAGGCCGTGCAGATTCAGGGAAATGCGATGACCGGCCTCGGCCTTTTCCTGCCCCTGACCGTGACTCTGAATGCTGCGGATGTGGGAGAGCTTTCCGCTCGGCAGAAGCTCCACCTCGTCGCCGCACTGCGCGGATCCGGAAACCAGAGTGCCCGTGACCACGGTGCCGTGTCCCTTGAGCGAGAATACCCGGTCGATGGGGAGACGGAACAGGTCGGAGCGGCGGCGCGGCTGACGGCGGCTCTGCTCCACAATGGCGGCGCGCAACGCGTCGAGGCCCTGCCCCGTGGCGGAAGACACGGGGAATATGGGCGCGTTCTCAAGGAAGGTACCCTTCAGAAATTCCCTGACGTCCTCCGTGGCCAGTTCCAGCATTTCCTCATCCACCATGTCTATCTTGGTGAGCGCGACAAGGCCGTGCCGAACGCCGAGCAACGTGCATATTTCCAGATGCTCGCGGGTCTGCGGCATGACGCCTTCATCGGCGGAGATGACCAGCAGCACGAAATCTATGCCGGAAGCGCCGGCCACCATCGTGCGCACGAAGCGCTCATGGCCGGGCATATCCACGATGCCCATGCGCTCGCCTCCGGGAAGATCCGCGTAGGCGAAGCCCAGTTCAATGGTGATGCCGCGGCGCTTTTCTTCGCCGAGACGGTCGCAGTCTATACCTGTAAGCGCCCTGATGAGCGACGTCTTGCCGTGGTCGATGTGCCCGGCAGTACCCATGATGACAGACATGGCAGCTCCTGAAATACGTTTTCCCTGCGGAGCCGACAGAATACCCGCCGCCGCCCCTAAGAGCAAGAGGCCGGAGCCTCCGCCCGGGAATATGCCCGGCTTCGCTTCCGGCAGAACGTTTGACTTGACTTGCGATGAAAAGTTGCGTAACGGTTCTTAGTTCCAAGTCATAAGAACGGGAAATACGATGTTCGAAAGTCTGACAGACCGACTCTCCGGCGTGTTCCGCAATCTCAGCGGCCGCGCCCAGCTCACGGAATCCAACATCCAGGACGCTCTGCGTGAAGTCCGTCTCGCGCTTCTTGAAGCCGACGTGAACTTCAAGATCGTCAAGGAGTTCGTGGATCGCGTGCGCGAGGCCGCACTCGGCGTCCAGGTCATGAAGGGCGTCACGCCCGCGCAGCAGGTCATCCAGGTCGTACACGACGAACTGGTCAAGCTGCTCGGCGGCGACGATACCGGCCTGAAGCTGCAGGGTGCGCAGCCTGCCGTCATTCTCATGGTCGGTCTTCAGGGTTCGGGCAAGACCACGTCTTCGGGCAAGCTCGCCCTTCTGCTGCGCAAGCAGAAGATGCGTCCCTACCTCGTGCCCGCCGACGTGTATCGCCCCGCCGCCATCGACCAGCTCCGTACGCTGGCCAAGCAGCTCGACATCCCCTATTTTGATGCCACGCCGGACATGAATCCCGTGGACATCGCCCGCGCGGCCGTAGAGGACGCCAAGGCGAAGCAGTGCACCGTGGTCATCCTCGACACCGCCGGTCGTCTCCATGTGGACGAACCGCTGATGCAGGAACTCGTGGCCATCAAGGGCGCCGTGAATCCGCAGGAAATCCTGTTCGTGGCTGACGCCATGACCGGTCAGGACGCCGTCACCGTAGCCGAATCGTTCAACGATCATCTCGGCATCACGGGCGTTGTTCTCACAAAGATGGACGGCGACGCCAGAGGCGGCGCGGCTCTTTCCATCAAGTCGGTCACCGGCGCACCGGTAAAATTTGTCGGTATGGGCGAAAAGCTTTCCGAAATGGAAGTGTTCCATCCCGACCGCGTTGCAGGCCGCATCCTCGGCATGGGCGACGTTCTCACCCTGCTGGAAAAGGCACAGAGCGAAATGAAGGCCGAAGAGGCCGAAGCTCTCGCCAAGAAGATGCAGAAGGCCAAGTTCGATCTGGAAGATTTCCGTACCCAGATGCGCCACATGCGCAAGCTCGGCTCCCTCGAATCCCTCATGAAGATGATCCCCGGCCTCGGCGGACTCGCCGGAAAGCTCGGCGACATGAGCGGGCACGAAAAGGAACTGAACCGGACCGAAGCCATCCTGAACTCCATGACCCGTCAGGAGCGCCGCAACCCCGACATCATCAACGGCAGCCGCAGAGCACGCATCGCCAGAGGCTCGGGCACGCAGGTGCAGGACGTGAACACGCTTCTGCGCCAGTTCGAGCAGATGAAGAAAATGATGCAGTCCATGATGCAGCCCAATCGTCATATGCCCCGCATTCCCCAGGGCATGATGAACAGGCTCGGCGGCATGGGCGGTATGCCGGGCTTAGGTGGTCTGCCCGGCATGGGCGGATTGCCGGGCATGGGCGGATTGCCGGGGCTTCCCGGCGGAGTGCCCGGAATACCAGGCAGCGGAAAGTCCGCTACCAAGAAGAAACGCGACAAGCAGAAACGTAAAAACAAAAAAAGGTAGCCCCGCTGCCTATCCTATCAGGAGTGAGATATGTCCGTTAAAGTGAGAATGACCCGCTCTGGTTCCAAGAAGCGCCCCTTCTACCGTATCGTGGCCATCAACAGTGACAGCCGTCGCGACGGTCGCCCGCTGGAATTCCTGGGCTACTACAACCCCAACACCAACCCCGGCACCCTCAGCATCGACAACGAAAAGCTGCAGGCCTGGCTCGGCAAGGGCGCCGAAATGACCGATACCGTCCGCACTCTTATCAAGAAGCTGGGCAAGTAAGATCTTTCCGCTCAAGGACTCGATCCCGTCTCCCGCTTCGGCGGCCGACGGGTTTTCGAGTTTAAACACTCCGATATATTTTTTCCTTGTTCTCCAGCGTACACAGCCGGTTACGCTCACCAGGAGAAAAGGGCCCGCGCAGGCTTCCGCAAGCAGAAAAATCTGTTACGCCCGCAGGACAAACAAGCCCTTTCCGGCAACGAACGACGGCGTTGTCTCCAACGCGGCCGCTGCGAGAAATAAGGACCATACCCCTACCTTCTAACACTGACCTGTAAAAAAGGGATGAGGTTCGAAACAGGGAAGCCGTTTCACTGCTGAGTCCGGCTTCTCTTCCCCGCAAGACCTCCTCTCCCCCGGGAGGAGCCATCATGTTCAGGCATTTCAGCAAACAGGAAACCCGCAATCTGGTCTCTCTTGCCATTCCCGTATTTCTCGGCCAGATCGCACAGATCGCCATGTCGTTCGTCGACACCGTGGTGGCCGGACGGGCAAGCGCCGTCGACATGGCCGCCGTTGCCGTGGCCACTTCGTTCTGGATTCCCGGCATCATGTTCGGGCAGGGCCTCATCATGGCCATCACCCCGCTCGTCGCCCAGGCGCTCGGCGCCGGCAACCGCAACAAAAGCAGACATTTTCTCAGGCAGGGGCTGTGGCTTGCGCTGGCCATCTCCGCGCTGCTCATGGCCATCTTCCTGTCCATAAGCTTCACCATCACCAGCTGGGGCAAGATGGATCCCCTGCTGGCGCAGAAAACGTCGGAATATCTTTTCGCCGTGCTCTGGGGCGTTCCCGCCCTCATGCTTTTCGTCGTGCAGCGCTGCTTTCTGGAAGGCCACGGAAGAACCCGTCCGGCCATGGTGGCCGGATTCGTGGGGCTGGCGCTCAACGTGCCGCTCAACATCATTTTCGTGTTCGGCAAGCTCGGAATGCCCGCAATGGGCGCCGCTGGCTGCGGTGTGGCCACGGCCATTCTGTTCTGGTTCATGGCCGGTTCCATGGTCTTCTTCGTGCGCCGTGCCGACAAGGCCGCCCCTGCGCTGGAAAAGCCCTCCGGAACGATTCTGAAGCGCATAACCCGCATCGGCCTGCCCGGTGCCTTCGCCATGCTCAACGAAACGGCGGCCTTTGCGCTCATCGCCCTCATCGTATCCCCGCTCGGCGTGACCACCGTGGCCGGTCATCAGATCGCCATCAACGTCAGCGCCTTCGTATGGATGTGTCCCTTCTCCATCGGCGCCGCCGCAACCATCCGCATCGGCACGCTGCTCGGCGCAGGCGACATTGCCGGGGCAAAGCGTGTGCGCCTCACCTCGCTCAGCCTCACGCTCTTCATGGTCTGCGTGCTGGCCGTGCTCATCTACCTGGTGCGCTATCAGGTGGCCGCCCTGTACAACGATGATCCCGCCGTCATTCAGATGGCTGCGCTGCTCATGATCTGCGAAGTCTTCTACCAGTTCCCCGACGGCGTACAGACCAACACCCTCTGCTCGCTGCGCGGCTGGAACGATACCCGCGCCATCTTCTGCATATCCTTCATCGCCTACTGGGTCGTCAGTCTGCCTCTCGGCTGGGTGCTGTGCATGACCGATATCATCACGCCCGAGCCGCTCGGCGTGCTCGGCTTCTGGGTCGCCCTCTTTGTCGGACTCAGTGTGGCCGCCGTGCTGTATCTGCTGCGCGTCCACTCGCTGGAACATCTGTCCGTCGAAGCCATGAAGAAAAAAATCGGCCGCTGATCCGCCAGTCTTAACAATCCGGGGCACGAATGTTCCTCCGTCTGGAACGTTCGTGCCCTTTTTATTCCCTTCCAGGCCGCGACGACGTTTAATCCCGAGGAACGCTTCCGGCTGCCCGACCCGTCAGTCCGGCTTTTTCGCAGGAGGCGAGCACATCCTCCACCTGAATTTCCTCCAGTGATCGACAGCATTCATACCCTTTCAGGCACTTCTGCTGCCAGGCAGGCGTAATTCCCTCGCATCCGTTGGGACACTCCGAACCGAAAAGCGCCAGATTTTCCGGATATCCCAGCATACGCGCACAGGAAGGGCCGAACAGCACAAGAGACGGCCCTCCGCGCAGAAAATGCCTGAGATGAGGAATCAAGCCCTCTCCGCCTATATGAAGCGTAGCATGGCCGACGATGCTCATGAGCTCTCCAAAGCTCGTACTTCCGCGCAGATCCCTGATATGTGGCCCGGAGCCGGCAGGCAGTTCAAAATTCGGCCTCTGGCCGACAAGCACGATGTCATAGCCGGGAAAACGCTTGCGCATGGCCGTCACGAGCGCGGCATACTTTTCCGCAGACCACATTTTCAGAGAGTGTTCCGAGGCTCCTGCCTCCCGCTGAAGCGTCACATACGGCCTCTCAAGACGAAACCGTTGTGCCACCTCGGAAAACGGTACCCGGCAGTTCAGCATGAAATCGCTGTGCAAAAGATCCAGCGAGCCGTCGAAGTCCGGCTGTCTGCGGCGTCCCCCGCCCATGACATCGGCATAATGTATCCCCATGGCCTGATTCTCATCCGTGTAGAACGAAGCATGAGCGGCCTGAAAGGCAAGAAGACGCCGGACATAGTCCCACAGAGAAGGTGATAGAGCTTCCAGTCTCTCTCGGCAGGCCGACCGTACCTGCGGATTCTGCATGACGTCGAACACCGCGTCATAGGCGGAAAAGGGAACGGCTTTCTTCAAGGACAGAATCCCGTCGACACAGGCCTTGTCCCAGCACAGCTCCCTCATGCAGTCCTTCGGAGTGTTGGTAAAAATATCCACCCGGCACGGCACCTGCGAAAGATCCGTCAGAGCCTCCATCCAGGCCAGATTGATGATCACATCGCCGATGCCGCCCCGCAGAATGAAGGCAAGGCGCAGATTTTCACCTTTTGCCGAGGAACGTACGAAGGCCATGTCGCCGAGTATATGCCCCGTCGCCGCCTTGCCGAGCGACCACAGAGCCAGCTTCAGCGACGCAAGCCTCGGACGGGAGGGATAGGCGGCCTGCAGCTTTGCCACCTGATGACTGGCCTTTTCAAAAAAGGGAATGAACGTCGGCATACCATCCTCCGTTACGACTCCGTCAGACGGGAAAGCAGCATGTTTGCACTCTCATCCCAGCTCAGGACTCGTATGTTTTCCGAAGACATCACGTCACCCTTCTCCCGGCGATGCAGCCAGTCTTTCAGGCAGTCGGCCAGAACCTCCGCTGAGCGGCCTGAAAAATAAGTAGCGCCATCTCCGGCTATTTCCCTGAATACAGGCAGATCCCGCAGCACCAGAGGCCTGCCGTGCGCCGCTCCTTCCACCACGGCCAGGCCGAAGCCTTCGGCCTCCGAGGCAAAAAGCACGCAGTCCGCTGCTGTATACAGCCGGTCCAGAACCTCATCACCGACGCCTCTGAGCCAGAAAAGACGCCGTCCCATCTCAGGATGCCTCTCTATCTTCGCCGCCAGCGTATCGGCTTCCCAACCCTGTCTGCCCACAATGACGAAGTTCACGTCGCATCCTCCGGCCCACAATCTTTCAAAGGCGGCCAGACTCTGCCCGTAACCCTTGCGCGGCTCAAGCGTACTCACGGAAAGAAAAGTCGGCCGCAGGCTCATGGCGGAAAGCACGCTCGACGCACAGGAAGGCAGCCCTCTGCCGGGAAAGCGTTTTTCCATGTCTGCGCCGAGATGAAACCAGTCCACAAAAAACGGAACGTTGCTTTCGATGTTCTCTTTACGCCAGGCCCGATACTCGTCGGCCACCACGGCAGAAACGGTAAGCACGCCGTCAAAACGGGAAATCATGGGCAGCCAGCGGGCGAACTCGTTGCGAAACGCTTCCGGACAGAACTCCGGATGCTGAAGAGGAATGAGATCATGCACAAGAAAAAGAATCTTCACTCCTCTACACTGCAGAGTCTTCAGCGCGCAAAAATGCGTTTCCACCTCTTTGACATCGGGAATGGGACTCAGAAGAATGTCTCCATTTCTAAAAATAACCGGCGTATCCAGCGCCCCGTCAACATTCCCCATCACGCCTTGAACATAGTCGTGGGCGTAAACATAGCCGCCATACTTCCCCGAAGTATATACAGGGTAAACCTCAAAAAGAGCCCCTGCCATCAAAGGAGGAAGCAGGCTTTTGGCTACACGAGCAACCCCCGAAACCTCATCTTTGAAGGCCAGAGAACCGATATTCCAAAACAGCCTGCGCGTTTCCGACTTTCCCTCCAGAAACAGCGGGCCATCGGACATACCCGTTTCCGAACCACTTCTTCTCAGCTTGAAAAGTTCCAGTTTCCCGAGACGAAGACAGGTTTTGTACGGCGAATGCTCCAGTCGGAACAGAGGAATACCGCCTACTTCCACGCGTGTTTCCCAGGGAAACTTCCGCACCCGAATAAGTTTCAGCCCCAGCACATACGCATCTCTCACCGAACAGGGCGTTACCGCACCTTCTCTGCCAGGCGAGGTCTTCCTTTCTTGCCCCTTTTCGGAGAGTTCACGCTCCCGATACTTCTGGAACACCCATCCCCTCCTCTGTCTCCCGGCATTCAGCCATAAACAAAGGCTCTCTGAGCTCTCTCATGCTCAATAAAAGCCGCTGCCTCAGTCCCCCCTGCTCTTTGAGCTGACCGGTCTATACGGACCTGGTCCAGAGCAGCGAGCCATCAATAAAGTGATTGAAAAAAGCTCTCTTTTCGCAGGGCAACACGCTGTCGGGCTGTGTATCGATCAGAGCTTTGAGTCCGCGCATGAGTTCCTCTGCGCAGTCGCGATAGGTGGAGCCGGAGAGAGGAACCTCCCTCAGCCAGCGGCAGAAATCCGGCGTATATCTTGTCCCAGCCTCTTCCGCACGAACGTCCACCCAAAGATCATGCTCATTACGGTTCTGCCTAACCAGAGGCTCTCCGAAGCTGATGAAGTCTCCCAGATGCCAGGCAATGCGCTCTATGACATACGAAGCCCATATATCGTCAAAACGCCCTATTCCGGGACAGAGAAAATAGGCAGGCACCACATCCCGGTGAATGGCCGTATTCTGAGAATTGAAAGGACTGTACACCCCTCTGCCGAGAGCAAAATTTTCTTCCCGATCACAGGCCACCACATCAATGGGGGCAGACAGGCGCGTGACGGCGTCTATATCGGGATCGCCGAGCCAGAAGCCGCCGTTGGCAACACAGCGTACCTTCTCTCTCGACACGCAAACCTCGCGTACGTCGTTGACGCGCTCAGGCCAGGAATACCCCCGAGGAAAAAATGGACGTCCGTTTCTGTCTTTCAGACACTGGCAAATATTGTACCATCCGGAAGGCGACGAAATAACCTCCATCTCCACCGGAGCCCCCAGATGCAGATGCCCTCCCACATAGTCCTCACAGGATATGTAGTTGTCGTCGTCAATCAGTACAATGATGTCCGCACCTTCATCGTACGCTTTTAAAATGGCCACGTCCCTGCGCTGAAGGCAGTTCCAAGGCAGAAAGCCGTTCAGTACCGGACGGGACTCCATGAAACGTTCCTGAGCCTCGACATCCATGAAACATATGGACACTCCATAGCGATCCTCCAAGCTCCGGCAGTAGGCAGAGGCTTCCTGCGGCGTCTTCCTGTCGCCGGTGATGACGAAATCCACATCGCTCTGCCGGTTGTGGTTCAGAACGTCTTTAATATAATCCTCTATCAAATACGGTACATGAATCGTCGTCGTGGTGATGGTGACCTTCATACTAGTTCTCCTTAGATGTAAATATGGTTATACACCCAAACAATTGATACTTTGTTTTATTATTGTTTCTTCGTATTACGAATATTGGTATTCCCAAGAGTTTATATTTCACTTTTAACGGTTTAGACATTCTTATATTAAAATGAACAAGCAATTCATTTGTATAAAATATATATTTATTAACCATACCGTGGTAATACGGCGTCATGTAAGCAAAAAACCAAAACGCGCTAAAAAATTTTAATTCTCTGTTGTTATAATTATTCTTTAATATTTTCCATGCCTTACCAGGAGACAAATGTTGAAGCACCACATTTTTCCATTCATCATTCATATAATCATCATTTATATATTCAGCATTTATGCGTCCTATTTCATTCGTCCTGTCTGCAAGATTATATCTATTATTCAATATCTTATAGTTATTTCCATTATATAAAACACTAAGTATATCTTCTATAATTACAAGTATATCATCTTTATTGTCTTTTGCTATTTTTATAAGTTTATTAGATATATTATTACATCTCCATCTCTCACAGTTTATAAGCACTCCTGCATTTGCATATATATGAGACCTGTCAACACCAAGCTTCTTTACACAATTTTCTTGAAAAAATTTATTATATCCAATATCAGGACAAGCTCCAAAATCATAATTTTCTATATCTTCATTCCAAAGTTTGCATATATCATCCAATGCAATAATATCACTATCCAAATAAATAGCTTTATTTATATCATTTTTCAGTTCTGGGATGAGCAATCTTGAATAGCAGTCTAAAAATTTTGAACCTGCAGGCCATCCTTTCAACCCTTCAAACTGTTTAAGATCAACAGGAATATACTCTATAGAAAAATTATCAAACTTATCTTTTAATAAATTTATCATCCTCTTGTTAAAACTACTTATACCGCAGTCCAATATAAAGAAATCAATAAATGAATTCGTATTATAGCAAATACTGCACATAGACGTTGCCAATATTTCAACCAGATCATCTTGTCCTTCATAAAAAATAGAAATATGCTCATTATTTTTCATTTTACTCAAACCTCATGGTGATGTTGGGCAACTGAAGAATGTTTTTAATAAGGTTATTATCAAGAATGGTCTCCGAAGCCCGCTTTTCCTTGAATACCGGGGAGCTCCCCATGGTCACAGCAACGAAGCCGGAACTGTCCAGCCCATGCGCCTCAGCGATGCGCACCGCCATATCATATTTGGAAAGGACTTCGTCACTGGAGACATTCACCACGTTATACCTGCGCGCTTCTGGGCATTCCATAAGACGCACGGTCAGCTCCGCCGCCGTACGAAAATCCAGCATGGAGCGCTTCTGGTCATGGAACATCTCCATACGACGGCCACAAAACGCCGCATCCACAATTTCATCGTAAAAATGCTTTTTTCCGGCAACAAGGCTCGGTCCCATGAGCACAGGATAACGTACTACATGATGTCCCGCTGCAATAACTATTTGCTCCGCCAGCGCTTTCAGTTCTCCGTACCGACTGATCGGATGAAGAGGCGCCGACTCATCCACGGGTATGCCTCCAGTCTCTCCGTACACCACTTCCGTAGAGGTGTAGTAAAAGGCATCCATAGACTCAAAGATTCCCAAGAAGTCGGCCAGCGCAGCAATATTGGCATTCCATGCTCTTAGAGGAGACGTCAAAATCTCGTCAGGATGGTGCATGGCAGCAAGGTACAGTACCTTGATTTTCTCATGCCGCACTCTTTCATACAGGGAATAAATGTCTTCTCTGTGCGTTACATCACACCTTGCCTGCTCCACACGAGCGTTTATTCTTCTGCTTGAAGAGGATCTCGATACCGCAAGAACGTTCTCTTTGGTAAGCTCAAGTATGGCTCGTATGAGATAATTTCCGAGAAAACCGCCCGCGCCTATAACCACATACATGGCCGCACCTCACAAAGCATGAATGTCCTTCGAGCCGTCCGGGTTCTCCACGCCCTTGTCGTACATGGCCACCGTGACGGTGTTCACGGGATAAAAGAAGGTATGCGCCACATACGGATCAATGACGAAAAATTCTCCCCTGCCGGCGGAACAGGTACGTCGCTCACCCTGCCGTTCAAGTTCCATGTCGATGCGGCCCTCAACCACGAAGAACGCTTCCCTGTTGTTCTTGTGGTAATGCCCGCCGCGCCTCGTTCCTGCGGAGGAGCCGCTTACGTTGATCTGCTTCCAGCCGTCGCGGCACAGCTGCACCAGAAAGCCCCGTTCGTCGGAAAAGGAAAAATCCGGCTTAAGAAAGGTAATCATGCCCCAAGCTCCGCCTCGCGCTTCACGAGTTCCATATCGTGGCGGACCATGCGCCTCACCAGTTCCTCGAACGGCGTCTTCGTAGGATTCCAGCCCAGCTTCGTACGAGCCTTTGTCGGATCACCCCACAGATTCACAACATCCGTCGGCCGGTAGAACTCGGGAGAAACCTCCACCAGAATCCGGCCGTCGGCTTTGTCGATACCGACTTCCTTCTCCGCCTCCCCGCGAAATTCCAGTTCAATGCCCGCTTCGCGGAACGCCAGCGTGCAGAATTCACGCACGGAATGCTGCTCGCCCGTGGCAATGACGAAATCCTCCGGCGTATCCTGCTGCAGAATGAGCCACATGCACTCCACATAGTCTCGGGCATGGCCCCAGTCGCGCAATGCGGAAAGATTGCCGAGCAGAAGCCTGTCCTGAAGGCCTGCGGCAATGCGGGCCGCAGCCAGCGTGATCTTGCGGGTAACGAAGGTTTCTCCCCTTCTCTCGGATTCATGATTGAACAGAATGCCGGAGCAGGCGTACATGCCGTAGGCTTCGCGGTATTCCCTCGTGATCCAGAAGCCGTACTGCTTGGCCACGGCATACGGCGAATAGGGATGAAAGGGCGTATTCTCGTTCTGCGGGCACTCCTCCACCTTGCCGTACAGCTCGGACGTGGATGCCTGATAAATGCGGCAGCTTTTTTCAAGCCCGCAGAGTCGTACGGCTTCGAGCACGCGCAGCACTCCCGTGGCCACGACGTCGGCCGTATACTCCGGCACTTCAAAGCTGACCTTCACATGGCTCTGCGCCGCAAGATTGTAGATTTCATCCGGCTTAACCAGGCCGATGATGCGGACAATGCTCAACGAATCGGCAAGATCCCCGTAGTGCAGATGCACATGGGGATTTCCCTCCAGGTGCACGATCCGCTCCCTCCTTTCCGTGGCGGAACGCCTGACCATGCCGTGCACTTCATATCCCTTCTCCAGCAGAAATTCCGCAAGATAGGAGCCGTCCTGTCCGGTGATGCCGGTAATAAGAGCGCGTTTCATGTCTGTTCTCCTTACTGGCGGATCATGGCCAGCAGTTCTTCGGTTTTTGCTTTCATGAGATTCTCATCGCCCCGGCTCTCCACATTGAGCCGAAGCACCGGTTCCGTATTGGAAGGGCGGAGATTGAATCTCCATTCGGGAAAGGCCACGGAAAGGCCGTCGATATGCGAAAGAGAGGCCTGCGGCATAACGCAGTAACGACGCTCCACGCTTTCCATGACGACGCGGGCATCCTGCACCCGGGAATTGATCTCGCCGCTGCAGGGGAAGGCCTTCATTCTGTCTTCCACGCATTCAGCCAGCGTCATGCCTGAAGAGCTGAGACGCTGCGCCACAAGAAGCCAGGAAATCATGCCGGAGTCACAGTAGGCAAAGCGGCGGAAGTAGTGATGAGCACTCATCTCGCCGCCGTAGAGTGCGTTTTCAGCCCGCATGCGTTCCTTGATGAAGGCGTGCCCCGTTCTGGACTCCACGGCTACGCCGCCCGAAGCCTCGACCACGGCCTGCGTATTCCAGATCAGACGGGGATCGTGAATGATCTTTGCCCCGGGATGCTCTTCCAGAAGCGCCTGAGCGATCATGCCGACAAGATAGTAGCCCTCGATAAAGCGCCCCTGGGAGTCATAGAAGAAGCAGCGGTCGAAATCGCCGTCCCAGGCAATGCCGAAGTCGGCCCCGTACTCGAGCACGGCCCGGGCCGTCCGAGCACGCTTTTCCGGCAGCAACGGATTGGGAACGCCGTCCAGAAAGGTTCCGTCCGGCTCCCCGTTGATGAGCACGATATCGAAGGGAAGTCGCTCCGCGAGCTTTTTCATCACAAGACCGGCCGTTCCATTTCCGGCATCGGCCACAATACGGAAAGGACGCAGTGTTTCCGGCCGGACATAGCTCATGAGATGTTCCACATAGTCGTCCCGAAAACTTGCCTCGGAAAAACGGCCCCGTTCCCTCTGCGGAAACGCCCGGCCAGAAGCTATGTGCTCGCGCATGGCAAAAAGCCCGGAATCGCCGCTTACAGGCACGGCTCCCCCGCGCACCAGCTTGAATCCGTTCTCATCGGCCGGGTTGTGACTGCCCGTTACCATGATGCCGCCGTCGAATCCCTCGGCAAATGCGGCAAAATATATTTCTTCCGTGCCGCACAGGCCTGTGCCCGTCACGTCCACTCCGGCATCGAGCAGGCCCTCCCCGAGCGCACGGTAAAGTGCAGGGCCGGACAGCCGGGCATCGTGGCCGATGACCACGCGCTTCGGACAAAACTCTTCCGCAAAGGCACGGCCGACAAGCCACGCCATATTCTCATTCAGCACGTCGGGAAAGCGTCCCCGTATGTCATACGCCTTGAAGCAGGAAAGATTCATGCCCGGGCCTCCGCATCGGCACGGCCGTAGTGATCCTGAAGACGCACGATGTCGTCCTCTCCCAGATAGGCGCCGGACTGCACCTCAATGAAAACAAGAGGAATCGTGCCCGGATTCTTTATTCTGTGCCGCATGCCCAGAGGAACATAGATCGACTCGTTTTCCGTAAGAAGATGCACCTCATCGCCGATAATGACCTCCGCCGTGCCGCTCACGATGATCCAGTGTTCGGCCCGGTGATAGTGCATCTGGAGCGAATTCTCCTCACCCGGGCTGACCACGATGCGCTTCACCTGAAAACGGTCGGACATGACCAGCGTTTCGTAGCTGCCCCAGGGGCGGTAGACCTTGAGATGAATGTCGGACTCCGGACGCTTTTCCAGCTTCAGCTTTTCCACCACATGCCTGACGTCCTGCGAGCGGCGTCTGTCCGTCACGAGAATGGCGTCTCTGGTTTCCACCACGGCCAGATCATGCACGTCCAGAGCGGCTATCAGTCTGCCGGAGCTGCGCAGATAGCAGTTGCGCGCATTTTCCGTGATCACGTCGCCTTCGCAGGCGTTCCCGAACTGATCCTTCTGAGTTATCTCATAGAAGGCCTCCCAGGAGCCGAGATCGCTCCAGCCGCAGTCCACGGGAACAACGGCGGCCCTGTCTGTATGCTCCATCACGGCATAGTCGATGGAAATGGCCGGAGACTGACAGAAACTCTGTCCCGGGCGAATAAAGGAAAGATCCGTCCGGCGTTCGCTCCATGCCGAAGAGGCGGCCCGCCAGACATCCGGCGCAAACGTCTCAAGTTCCTTCATGAAGGCGGAGGCCCGGAAGAAAAAGATGCCGGAATTCCAGTAGTATCCGCCTTCCGACAGCATGGCTTCCGCCGCGTCCTTCTCCGGTTTCTCCAGAAATTTTGAAACACGGAACACGCCGTCGTCCGGCAGAGCCTCGCCTTTGCGGATGTATCCGTATCCGGTCTCGGGCGACGACGGCGATATGCCGAAGGTGACGAGCAGTCCGCTTTCCGCCGCCCCCCGTGCCTTTTCCACCGCACGGCAGAAAATTTCCGGATGTTCGAACTTATGATCCGATGGCAGCACCAGCAGGAGCGCATCGTCGTTCTCCAGCGCCGAGCACGCCGCCAGCGCTATGGCCGGAGCCGTATTGCGGCTCTGCGGCTCAAGAATGACGGTCCCTTCTCGTCCCTCCTCTCCCAGAGCCGCTGTGACGAAGAATCGACAGGCGTCATTGCTGACAATGATGGGCGGCCTGGTTTCTTCCAGACACTCCGTTCTTCGGAGCGTTTCCTTGAACAGCGTGCTGCCGTTGCCAAGAAGCATGAACTGCTTGGGATACCTGGTTCGGGAAGCGGGCCACAGTCTGGTACCGGAGCCGCCGCAAAGTATGACAGGCTGAATCTTTAGCATGGAAGACCTTCATTCCCGAAAATCCGGGCGGATTTCCGTTTAGATGTCCTGAACACAGGATGCGGGCATGGCGTCCGGCCATGCCTTACACCGTATATCCGTTCAGTACCGGCAGCTCTTTTTGCACAAAGCAGCAGACTGCCCTTTGAAGACCATAATAACAACGTCTAATTTCCTTGCGATATATAATACAGCCTCTTTCGATTCAATTATATTATTAATAAAGATTCCATTTCATATATAATTAAAAAA
>OOCM01000569.1_pt1 | contig 35149 bp, 25 predicted proteins | sample 1671111 | NCBI WGS metagenome assembly OOCM01 (sample SAMN06348123, study PRJEB24527) | human gut metagenome | biome: human gut; feature: ankylosing spondylitis patient; material: feces | host: Homo sapiens | place: China | collected 2015-10 | reverse complement strand
CGCGGTATACGACTGAATTTTCTTCCAGTACGCCACGCTCATATGCATCATCGATCAATGTGTCCAGTATCTCTGTCAGACCAGCTCCTTTTCCCTTTGCTGACTCTTCCCATGAGAAAGAATCTGCCTGCATAACCTCCAAGATCCGGTTTACTGCCCATACTTTTTCTTCCTGCTCGATCAGCTCTTTCTCCAATGCATAATTCACTAACGCAGTAATTGCTTCATTTCGATTCATCTCATTTCCCCCTCATTCTTTAAAGGATAAGTCCACCAGCCGGACGGATACTCAATACATGACAGCATCCTTCACTCAACATAGTTTCCATCGTTTTCTTAAATTCACACACATCTTCCACCGGGACAAATGCCTGGATTGTTCCGGCAAATCCACCTCCATGTACGCGGCATGCGCCCTTTCCATTCAGCGTTTTCTCAGCCACGGCCAATGCAACTGCCATGTCCTGATGTGTGATGGCTGCTGCCGGTGTAATATTCTGAAGAAGTTCCCATGAAGAACGTCCGGACTCTTTTACAAGATTTAAAAACGCCTCTTTATCTTTCCGCTCCAGTGCATCTGCTTCCTCTGCTGCTCTTCTGTCATCTGCATAGAAATGTAAAGCCCTGAGAACTGCCCTGTCTCCTGCTTCTTTTCTGACCTGTGCCAGATCTGCCAGCAGATCTTCTTCTACCTGCTTCGGCAACTGCTTTGGCGGACGACCCTTACTGCTGCGGCCGCGCCGTTCGACCGTCAAGCCTTCCGGCCCTTCCTCCAGATAGATTCGTTCCCATGATTTGATCTGATCTCTACTGTTTACCTCAAATCTACGGCAGGTTTCGCTGTAACTCAATTTCTCTTCCTGCATGGTTTCAATCACCAGTTTTTTGAATTCCGGCGTATATCGTTTGTTTGGTACTCCTTTTGGCATAGCAAAACACCCCACTTGTTAGATAGTATATCATACTGTCTAACAAATGGGGTGCAGTTCAAAAAGCAGGTGCCGATTTTTCTTATTTGCGTTTCTTTTTGCCCTTTCCGTGCGACAACTGCGGTCTTGCCTTTCCGCGCTGGTTGAGGGGACTTTTCAGGTACTTGGACTTTTTAAGTCCGCTGATGATTGAGACAAACTCTTCCTTCGTGAGCGCATCGTAATCAAGTCCGATGGTTGCAAGATACGCTCGGATTTTCTTTTCCTCGGAAGTCACGGAATAAAGAACAGAACATTAAATACCATCAGCCATCACTGACATTGTCGATGGTGGCTTTTTGCGTTTCTGGAATTTGTTTTGCCGTTTCACTCTGGTGCCGGTTTTGCTTTGGTGATTCATGGCATCCTCATACAGCTCAATAAATTCCTTTTCCCGGAGTGTCAGAGGTGCTTGCGCATCCCGCTTTTGAATCAAATGCTGGTACAGCTTTATCTGGAGAGACAGGAAGTACAAGAGCGCTTTGTGCTCCATCTTCAAATCCCTGACAATCCCGGACAGGAAATCATTTCCGGTGAGATTGTGCATTTCGTGTGGGCAGCCGCAGAGGATATCCAGGAACTGCCCTCTGTACAAAACCGGTGAGAGAACCCATCAGCCGTGGGAAGTCCAGTTCGCTCAGATCCGTCACATCCACCTCCAGCACCGGGCCGTTGGCCTGAAAGCGGGTATATCCCCGGGCCGCGATATCGTCCAGAAACTGCTCATAGCTTTTTCTTGTGGGGGTTTCAGATACACCCTAAAAACGAAATGAAAGACTGTCTTGATACTCCGAGGGTGTTTTCCCGGTGATTTTTTTGAAGGTGCCGGAAAAATATGCAATATCGCGGTAGCCGCAGGCCTCCGCAATCTCGTAGACTTTCAGCTTTCCCTCGCGCAGCAGCGCCATAGCCTTCTGGATGCGGCAGCGCGTAAGATACGCGCCGAGCGTCATATCCGTTTCCTTTTTGAACAGGTGGCTCAGATGTCCTTCGCTCAGTCCCAGCTGCGCTGCCGCCTGCCCGACGGACAGATCGCCGTTGCCGCAGTTTTGCTCAAGGTACACCATTGCCTCGCGCACATAGCGGCTCTTGGGGCCGGGCTTCACGCCGGGAAGCGGCTCTGGCTGCGGTGCGGTTTGTGCGGCGATGCGCTTTTGCAGCGCCAGAACGGCGTTTTCCAGATCGCCGTCATGAAAAGGCTTCAGCAGAAAGTCCACCGCGCCCAGACGGATGGCCGTCTGCGCGTAGGCGAACGAATCGTAGGCGGTCAGAATGATGACATACGCGCGGCTGCCTGCTTCGCGCAGCCGCCGCACCATCTCCAGCCCGTCCATCTTCGGCATTTTGAGATCCGTGATGATAAGCGTCGGCTGGCAGTCCTCCGCGACGGCAAGGGCCTGTTCGCCGTTGGCGGCTTCGCCGACCACGATGCAGTCCAGTGCCGCCCAGTCTACTGCCATGACGATGCCCCTGCGGATCATTTCCTCATCCTCTACAACCATTACCCGCATCATACGCCGGGCCCTCCCTTCGCGGGCAGGCGCGCAAGAATACAGGCGCCGCCGCCCTCCGGATTTTCAAGACGCAGACCGAACGCGTCGCCGTAATGCTTGCGCAGGATCGTGTCTACATTTAATAGTCCCAGATGTCCCGTCTGCGTTTCCGGCGGTTTGTAAGGCCCCAGAAGGTCCGGCGGGAAGCCGCAGCCGTTGTCCCGGACGCGGATCTCGAGCACGTCCTGCTCCGCAAGCACGGCCGTGACGGAGAGTTCACCGTGTTCTACACCGGAAAGACCGTGCAGAATGGCATTCTCTGCCAAAGGCTGCAGGAGCATTTTCGGAACCATGCACGAAAGAAGCGCCTCCGGCACGGCTTCCGTGTATGAGAAGCTTTCCGACAGGCGGATGCGCTGAATCTCGACGTACCGGCTCAAAATCTCCAACTCCCGCCGCAGGGGGACAAATTCGTCCGGCGTGATGCAGAAGCGAAGGATATCGGCAAGATTCGTTGACATCAGCGCCACCTGCGGCACTTGATTGATTTTGCTGATCCACTTCATGGTGTCGAGCGTGTTGCACAGAAAATGCGGGTTTAGCTGCGCCTGCAGCATGCGGATCTGCGCGCGGTTAAGTGCGCGCTGGTTTTCCAACAGTGCCTGCTGGTTGTGCCGGAGGGCGACGACCATGGTGTTGAACTGCTGTGCCAATTCGCCCAATTCGTCATGCCGGCCGGCGGGAACGGGAACCTGCACGTCCAGATTATTTTTCCCGACCTGCCGGATGGCGTGATGCAGTCTGCCGATCGGTTGGAAGACCTGCCGGCTTAGCTGCAGGCTGAGTACGACGCTTAAAATGATGCAGGCCAGCGCGCACAGCACGCTCACCGAGTACAAAAGCCGGAGTGTTCCGGCGCTGAGCGGCTGCGGCTGCTGCAGGACGAGATACAGACCGGTTTCGGTATGCTGCCGCACGGTATAGGAAACGTCGGCAGACAGACCGGTGAGCGCCTTGCCGGACAAAAGCTGCCCGCGCAGCGCGTCGGCGAGGCTCTGGGTCTGTGCCGGCTGCGTACAATAGACCGGACGCCAGCGCGCGTCGAGCAGAAGAAGTTCGTTCTGCGCACCAGCTGTGCCGCCGAGCAGTGTCCGCAGCTGCGTTTCCAGCATGCCGATGGTGAGATATCCGACCGGCGCGCCGTAGCGGTCGGTCAGGAGCATCGCAGCGTGCAGAAGCGGCTCGTCTGTGTCGGCCGGATCTTCTGCCGCGCTGCACACCAGAACACCGGTTCCGGCGCAGGCCGCCTCGTATAAAAGGCCCCAGTTGGTCGGCAGCGACCGGATTTCGGGCGCTGTCTGTGTCGAATAGCGCCAGCGGCCGCTGATATCGTAAAGGTCAAAGCGTGCAAAGCTGCGCACGGACTCTGTAGCGTCGAACAGCTGGCTGTAGACCGCCGTGTCCTCCGCTTCTGCGTCAAACAGCGCCTGTGCAACGAGTGGATTGTGCTGCAGGGATGCGGCTGTCTGCAAAAAGCCGCTGTGCAGCGTATCAAGTGCCTCGCAGGAGGCGGACAGCTGCTGTTGGGCCGTCTGCTGGGCGTTCGACGTCATGCGCAGGCGGAAAATCTGCAGCAGCAGACCGGAGCACAACAGCATCGGCACCAGAGACACGGCCAGAAACGCCGCGTTCAGCCGCTGACGGAAGGAGGAAAAGTGAAGCCGCTTCATTGTTCCGCCTCCGTCCCGAGATAAAAGGCCCAACTCATCAGAATTGCTTCGCGGTGCTCGCTTGCCCAGCTTACGTCATACGCGACCTGACGAATGGCGGATAGTTCCGGCAGTTTGCTGGCAGGACTCACGTCGCTGCGCACCGGGCGGCGGTAAAAATCAGACTGCAGCAGCTGCTGCACGTCGTAGCTGACGGCAAAATCGAGAAACAGCTTTGCGTTGTCGGGGTGCGGCGCGCCCTTCAGCGCGGCGCAGCCGTCCGGTACGCAGCTTGTGCCGTCTGCGGGGTAGACCATGGCGATCCCGTCTCCGGCGGCGATGCGCTTGCGTGCAGTTTCCTCCAGCGTGACGCCGGCGAGCGCCTCGCCGTTTGCAACGGCGGAGATGATCTCGCCGGAGCCGGACAGGAGCTTCCCGTCCAGGTTTTCCGCGAATGCCCGCAGCACCTCGTCCGCGTCGCCGCCCAGCGCGCAGAGCATCGTCACGAGCGCGGTATAGCTCGAGCCGGAGACGGATGGATCGGCAAAGGCGATCTGCCCGCGCAGCGCAGGGTCGAGAAGATCGGCCCAGCAGCTGAGCTGTCCGGAGGACAGCAGCTTCGGATTGTAGACCAGCACGACCGGAAGCGAGGAAAACGGCGTCCAGCTGCTGTCCTGCGCACGGTACTGCGGCAAAATCTGCTCCGCGCCGCGGCAGACGTAAGGCTCAAACAACGCCCGGCAGGCTTCGAGACTCTCGACGCCGCCGCCGAACATCACGTCGGCCCGTGGTGCGTCCTGCTCCTTTTGCAGCTGCTCAAGCAGTTCGTTTGTGCCGCCCTGTACGACCTCGACCCAGATTCCGGTGCGCGATTCAAATTCCTTGACGATCGGCCACCAGACCTCTTTTTTGTGCGAGGTGTACAGAACGAGACGCTCCGATTCATCCGGCGCGTAGGCGGCTGTATCCTGTGCGGCGGGCGCGCAGCCGGTCAGAAGAGCGAATGCTATACATAATATCAGAATGCGTATGTGTTTCATAGTTTCCGTGTCCTGTAGCAGCGAGAACAAAACTCTCTGTTATTTTGCCCTGATTATAACACATCTCCGGCTCGGTTTTCATTGGATTTTTAAAATTATCGCAGAGAATCACAAATAATCGCAGATTTGTCCACTGTTCTTTTGTGCAGAAACACCGTAAAATGAGAGCATACGATGCAGAGTATCCTTTCGATGCTGCACGGAATCAAAATTTTATCAGGAGGAATATCAGAATGAAGAAGATGCTTGCGCTTCTGCTGGCTGCTGTGATGGTTCTGTCCATGGCTGCCTGCGCCGCCGCTCCGGCGACGACCCCGGCTGACACGACCGCTCCCGCAGAAGATACCCAGACGACCGAAACCACTGAAACCAACGAAACCACCGAGGCTCCCGCAGAGGAAACGCCCGCTGCCGAGCCCGAAAATCTGACTGCGACCCAGCAGATCATCAAGGAAGCCGAAGGCATGACCCTTGAAGAGCTGGCGAAGAAGGCCATTGAAGAGTCCAACGGCAAGATGTTCTACGGCGTCGGCAACTCCAGCCGCGGCAAGAGCGCCCTGCCTCTGTTCATTGAGTATCTGCAGTCCATCGATTCCAGCTACAACATGGAGTTCGAGTGGCAGCAGCCCAAGAACAACAAGATCTTCGATCAGCTGACCGCTGACTCCCTGAAGGGCACCGGCACGTTCGCCATGACCCTCATTCAGGACGGCAACCAGATCGAGAGCAAGATGGTTCAGACCGGCATCCTCGACACCTTCATCCCGAAGGACTGGGCCGATGCCAACGGCACCACCGCCGACGCCTACACCGGCTTCCTGCCGCTGCAGACGCTCAACAAGGTCTTTATGTACAACTGCGTGGGCGACAAGACCTACGATAACTGCTGGGACTTCGTCGCCGAGGGCGAGCATGGCCTGTTCATGGACATCGACTCCGAGATCGTCGGCAAGAACTTCCTGTACATGCTGACCCGCGACGACTACGCAGCGTGGCTGAAGGAGTCCTTTGAGGCTCTGTCCGCTGACGAGCAGGCATACTTCCAGCCCACTATCGCAGAGATGGAATCCGAAGCTGCCGACCTCGGCCTCGGCGCTGACGGCGCTTACGCGCTGGCATGGATCAAGCTGTGGGTCGAAAGCTACAACGCCCAGACCGACGACGGCCCCATCTGCAACACCCTTGTCGACGCTTCCGCGAAGGATCAGTTCGGCCTTCTCGTTTACTCGAAGCTCCGCTCCGTCGAGGAGTCCAGCTCCGTCTCCGTCAACAACATCAAGGTCGCCGCGTATGAGGACGGCTATCAGGGTATCGGCGGCTATGGCTACTGCCATTACCTGTTCGTCACCGACAACTCCCCGCTGCCCTGGACGGCCTGCGCCTTCATCGCCTACATGACCTGCACCGCTGACGGCTTCTCTGCTTGGGGCAAGGACATGGGCGGCTACTCCTCCAACCCGACCGTGGCAGAGGAGACCGAGGCCAACTTCCATCACTCCATCGGCGGCATGGCCGAGGACGGCACCACTGTTGAATTCGCAGCAAAGAACGACCGCGGCTATGAATGGTGGACGACCAACGGCAAGCTCGTGCTTGAGGATCCGGAATACTGCGCAGACGTTGCATTCACCGTCGGCAGCTGGATCGAAATGCTGAGCAAATACTCCGCAGGCTGATCTGTTAACCAGCACCTTACCGGCGCCCCTGGATGCGCATCCAGGGGCGTCTTTGCAAAAACATACCCCATCATTCGCCCTTCAAACCTGAGAAAAGAGGAGGAAGCCATGAGCCGACCCACTACCCTCCGCGCAAGCAGATCCACGATTATGCTCAATAAGGTCAAGACCTTCTTTTCCAAGCCGCACAACGTCATTCTGCTGCTGCTTGGCATTGTCCTGACCTTCACCACGGTCGCGCCGATCGTCGCCATCGTGGAAGATACCTTCAAAATTCACGCCGGCACCATTGACGCCCATCTGACCGGGCAGGCGTCCGGCTATACGACCGTCAACTACACCGACCTTTTCACCAGCCGCATGGCAAAGACGAATCTGTGGACGCCGCTTCTCAACACGGTGCTCCTCGCTGTCGGCACGTGCGTGGTGTCCATTCTCTACGGCGGGCTGTTTGCGTTTTTGATTACGCGCACCGACCTTGCGTGGAGAAAATATCTGAGCTCCATTTTTATTTTCCCGTACATCATGCCGCAGTGGACGCTGGCCGTCGTGTGGCAGAACCTGTTTAACTCCAACGCCGTCACCGGCACGTCCAACGGTCTGCTTGCCGCCCTGTTCGGCGTCAACATGCCGATATGGTGGTGCAAGGGCCTGTTCCCGAGCCTGATGGTTCTGGGCCTTCACTACGCGCCGTTCGCCTATATCCTCATCGGCGGCATTTTCCGCAACATGGACGCCAATCTTGAAGAGGCCGCGACCATTCTCGATACGCCCAAGTGGAAGACTATGTTCCGCATTACGCTTCCGATGGTCAAGCCCGCGATTTTGTCCACCATTCTGCTGGTCTTCGGCAGCGCGATGGGCTCTTACCCGGTGCCGCATTATCTGGGCCTGAGCACGCTGTCGACCAAGTATGTCTCGATGAACTCCAAGTATACGGGTGAAGCGAGCATTCTTGCCATCATCATGATGGTCTTCGGCGTGGCGATCATGCTTCTGAACCAGCTCTCGCTCAGAAGCCGCAAGAATTACACGACTGTCACCGGCAAGTCCGGCCAGATCTCCAAGATCACGCTCGGCAAAACCGGCCGCGTCGTCATCGCCTTGATCCTTGTGATTCTCACGTTCTTCACGAGCATCTTCCCCATCATTTCCTTCGCGTTTGAGACGTTCCTGCCGAATCCGGGCGACTATTCGTTCCTGTACACGGGCGACGCGTCGAACCTCACGACCAAGTGGTGGGTCACGGCGGAGAACGTCACCGAAAACGGCATGTACGGCCAGAAGGGCATTTTGTATAACGAGACGATCTGGCGTGCGTTCAAGGGCACGATCCTTGTCTCCGTGGCCTGTGCGCTGCTGGCCGGCTCCATCGGCACGATGATCGGCTACGCCGTCTCGAAAAACCGCCGCAGCCGCTGGGCAAACTATGTGAACTCCGTCGCTTTCCTGCCGTATCTCATGCCGTCCATCGCTGTGGGCGTCGCATTCTTCATCCTGTTCTCGACGGAAAAGCTGAACCTGTTCAATACCTACACGCTGCTCATTATCGTCGGCACGGTCAAATACATCCCGTTTGCCAGCCGCAGCAGCCTCAATTCCATGCTCCAGCTGTCGGGCGAGATCGAAGAAGCGGCCATCATTCAGGATATTCCCTGGATCAAGCGCATGACCCGCATCATCATCCCCATCCAGAAATCCTCGATCATTTCCGGTTTCCTGCTGCCGTTCATGACGTGCCTGCGTGAGCTGTCGCTGTTCATGCTGCTGTGCGTGCAGGGCTTCATCCTCTCGACGACGCTGGACTACTTCGACGAGATGGGCCTCTACGCGTTCTCCAGCGGCATCAACCTGATCCTGATCGTGACCATTCTGGTCTGCAACACCCTCGTCAACAAAATCACGGGCGCAAGCCTGGATAAAGGAATCGGAGGTTAAATCATGCCTGAAATCAGATTAGAGCATATCACCAAGCGCTGGGGCAAGTTCTATGGTGTGGACGACCTGAATCTGGTCATTGAAAATAACGCGTTTGTCACCCTGCTGGGCCCCTCCGGCTGCGGCAAGACCACCACCCTGCGGATGATCGCGGGACTGGAGACCCCCACTAGCGGACGCATCACCATCGGCGACACGGTGGTATTCGACAGTGAGCTGGGCATCAACATCCCCGCCAACAAGCGGAAGGTGGGCTTCCTCTTCCAGAACTATGCCCTGTGGCCCAACATGACCGTCTACCAGAATATTTCCTTCGGCCTGTCAAACATCAAGGAGGAAATGCCGAAGATCAGCTTTGAGGCGAAAAACGCCGCCCGTCTGGCACAGATCCTCAAAAATCCTCAGGATGTGGTAAAGACTCTTGAGGAATGCCGGGATAAAAACGGCAAGCTGGACGAAACGAAGGCCATCATCAAGCTGATCGATACCTACACCATCTCCCAGTACACTGCCCAAAAGCTGTTCGGCTATCATTTGGAGCAGGGTAAGGACGTGTCCGCCGAGGTAAAGGCTCTGGAAGAAAAGGTGGAGGCCGCTCGAAAGGCTCAGCCCTTCAACGAGAACTTTGAGCTGCTCAAGGACGGCGAGGTGGAAACTGCTGTGCGCAAGCTGACCAAAGAAGAGATCGACCTGTCCGTGCGCCGGGTGTCCCGCATCGTCAAAATCAGTATGTTCATGGACCGCTATCCCGCGGAGCTGTCCGGCGGTCAGCAGCAGCGTGTGGCCATCGCCCGGACGCTGGCTCCCGAGCCCAGCGTGCTGTTCATGGACGAGCCGCTTTCCAATCTGGATGCCAAACTGCGTCTGGAAATGCGCTATGAATTGCAGCGGCTCCATGTGGAGACCGGCTCCACCTTCGTATACGTCACCCACGACCAAATGGAGGCCATGACGCTGGCAACGCAGATCTGCCTGATGAACAACGGTGTCCTTCAGCAGTATGCCGCGCCGCTGGAAGTTTACAATCACCCTGCCAATCTTTTTGCGGCAGACTTCGTGGGCAACCCCTCCATCAACTTTGTGGAGGCCAAGGGCTGGCAGGGGCCTGAGGGCAGCATTGAGCTGACGCTGCTGGACGGACACAAGGCAGTTTTCACCCCCGAGCAGCCATTGCAGCTGCCCCAGTGGTTCCATCGGCGGGACGAGGAGCTGGAAGCCCAGGCGCAGGCTCTGAAGGCCCGTGCGGGAGAGAGCGGCTACGTGGAAAAGAGCAACAAGGACGAGACCTTCCGCTACCACATCGCCAGAGTCAACGACGAGGACGACGGCATCCACGAGGAGCCGATGCTCACCAACGAGGATCTGGTGCTGGGCATCCGCCCGGAGTTCCTGTCCATCACCGGCGGTGGAAATGTGGAGTGCGAGATTTACGGTGCCATGCCCACCGGCATGGAATCCACCGTCAAGGTGCGCATCGGAGAGTATTTGCTCACCGGCGTGGTCTTCGGCAGCACCCTGTTTACCATCGGAAGCAAACACCTGCTGGATATCACCGGCAGCAGCGTGATGCTCTTTGACCGGTCAAGCGGTCGGCGCATCACCTCCGGCACCCTGAAGCTGCTGTGATCCGGGGACTGTTATTCGATCTGGACGGAGTTCTGGTGAACACGAACCCCCTCCACGCCCGGGCATGGCAGGAGCTTGCCGAAGAATTGGGAATTCCCTTCACTCCGGCAGATCAGGAGGCCTTTCTGGGCATCAGCCGGGCACAGTGCCTGGAAATTCTGCTGAAAAAAGGAAACCGCTCCCTTTCGGAATCCGAAAAAGAGAGGCTGTGCACCCGGAAAAATGACCGCTACCGGGAGATGATCGGCACTTTGACCCCGGCGGCGCTGCTGCCGGGCGTGTCGGAATTCTTACGCGTTGCCCGGGCCGAGGGATACCGGACAGCTCTTGGCAGTGTCAGCAAAAATGCGGAGTTTGTCCTGAAAAAACTGGAAATTACGGCGTTTTTTGACGCCGTCATCGACGGCAGGAAAATTGTAAATGGCAAGCCCAACCCGGAGGTGTTCCTCAAAGGAGCGGAGGCTCTGGGACTCCCACCTGAGCAGTGCCTGGTTTTCGAGGACTCAGCCGCAGGTATCGAGGCCGCCCACCGGGGCGGAATGAAAGCCATCGGCATCGGAACGGCCCGGCTGCTCCCGTCGGCAGAGCTGACCATCCCAGGCTTCTCCGGCGTAATGCCGGACGCGCTTCTGGCGCAGTTGCTATAACACTTTTATCAGATTGATATGAATTCCTGACCGGCTCCCACGCCGTCAACGATTTCTGCGTCGTGACGCTTTCGAGCCTCTATCTCGATATCATCAAGGACCGCCTGTACTGCGACGGCGCGGATTCCGCCGCCCGCCGCTCGGCACAGAGCGCATTGTGGATCATTCTCGACGCCATGACGAAGGTCTTCGCGCCCATCCTCGCGTTCACCTGCGACGAGATCTGGCTCCAGATGCCGCACCGCGACGGCGACGACGGCCGCAGCGTGCTGCTGAACCAGATGTCGAAGCCGTATGCGGACTATGCGCTCTCCGATGCCGAAATGGCCGTCTGGGAGACTGCGCTGCGCGTCCGCTCGGACGTCAACGGCGTTCTGGAGACTGCCCGCGCCGACAAGCGCATCGGCAAGAGCCTCGAAGCGCACGTGGCGCTGTTTGCAAACGACGAGGATGCAAAGGCCGCGCTGGACGCAGTCAAGTCCGTCGACCTGCCGGAAATTTTCATCGTCTCCAACGTCAGCACGAACGAGACTGCCCCCGCAGAGGGCGCCGTCGTCGGACAGGGCGTGAACTTCCCCGGCCTGACCGTCGCCGTGACTGAGGCGAAGGGAACGAAGTGCCCGCGCTGCTGGATGCACTCCGAAAGCCCCGACGAGCACGGCCTGTGCCCGCGCTGCGCCGCCGTCTGCAAATCTCTCGGCGTCGTATTTGAATAAGCTGCACCGATACCCCGCCCCCGCCGCTGCTACAGCGGCGGGTGCATTTGCGTGCTGAAAAAGTCCGGTTTTCACGAAGCATTTCAAGCGCGGCATTCAGGTGGGCATTGGCTCTTATGGCAGGCCGCAAAGCGGAAAAGCCTCCAAATTTTGAAAGGAAGCCTTTTCCGCTTTTTTTGCGGCTGCACGTTGCGGAAAGCACGGAAGAAAAATGCAATACGTGAAAGTATTTTGGAAGAAAAAATCCAAGAAATTTACAGTCGGAACAGGAGGTAAATTTGCTGTAAACGACAGTTTTTTGGAGAAAAAATTTGTTGAGAATTACTTTAAAAAAGCAAAGAGTCAACACGGTAAAGTGTTGATAAATGTGAAAGGGTGTGATATAAAAACGAAGCAGGACTCCTGCGGAAACTAATTAAGCAAAGTGAAGGAGACGCAGTATGAAGAAGATGTGGGGCACACGGGTGCTGGCCATGCTTTTGGTGCTTGCGCTGACGGCTGGATTGGTACCGGCGGCGCTTGCGGCAAACAGCGAAGCAGCGGTCGCATTCAAGCAGGTGCCGAATGACACGCTCGATACGCTTATCCGCCCGGATGTGGCGGTGGGCGAAATTGAGGATGCGGAAATGGGAGAGGATACGGCCGCCTATCAGGCGCACGATCTGGTTCGTGTTTCCATTATCCTGGAGGACACATCCACACTGGAAGCCTATTCCGACGCGGCTGCGGAGGGGACACTGGCCGAGGATGCGGCTGCCGTGTCTTACCGCGCAGCACTCCAGCGCAAGCAGGACAGCGTTGTTCGGAAAATCTCGTCCACGATCCTCGGACGGGAGGATCTGGATGTTGTCTGGAATCTGACGTTGGTCGCCAACCTGATCTCTGCCAATGTGGAATACGGCAAGATCGAGCAGATTAAGCAGATCCCGGGCGTTGCGGATGTGGTTCTGGAGCAGCAGTATGAGCCTGCCGCGTCCGAAAACACCGTGCAGCCCAACATGGAGATCTCAACCGGCATGACCGGCACGACCACGGCATGGTCTACCGGCTATACAGGGGCCGGAATGAGGATCGCCATTATCGATACGGGCTTGGATACGTCGCACCAGTCGTTTGACAATGGTGCGTATGAATACGCGCTTGAGCAGAACGCAGCGCGCGCAAAGGAATCCGTCGAAGCCTATAAAGCCTCTCTCGATCTGCTCGATGCGGACGAGATCAACGAAAAGCTGAGTCTGCTGCATATCAAGGAAGGCGTCAGCGCGGCGGATCTGTACCGGACAGAAAAGGTCGCATACGGCTATTGCTACATCGACAAGGATCTGGACGTAACGCATGAGACGGACACGGAGGGCGAGCACGGCTCCCATGTTGCCGGTATCGCGGCGGCCAACCGGTATCTGCCGGACGGAAACGGCGGATATGTCTCTGCATTGGACAGCGTACATATGCACGGCGCAGCGCCGGATGCACAGGTTCTGGTCATGAAGGTCTTCGGCGACGAGGGCGGCGCGTATGACTCGGACTATACGGCAGCCATTGAGGATGCAATCGTGCTCGGTGCGGATACGATCAACCTCTCGCTCGGCTCTGCCAGTCCCGGCCCGAGCAAGGCGAGAACGGAAGCTTATCAGAAGATCTTCGACGATCTGGAGAACGCTTCCTCCGTTGTGACGGTTTCTTCCGGCAATGCCGGCTATTGGGCCAAGAACGCCGATCCGATCGGCTATCTTTACAGCGACGGCGTCAGCATGCAGACGGACGGTCAGCCGGGCAGCTATGCAAACAGCCTGACGGTCGCCTCGGTCGATAACGACGGCTTTATCGGCAACTACCTCCTGATCGGACAGGAGCCGATCGCGCCGTCCGAAACCACTGGCTTTACGAACAAGCCGATCTCCACGATCGTGGGAGAGCACGAATTCGTGTTTTTCTCTGAGGATGCAACGAAGTATGCCGTGGACGCAGCCGGGAACAACCTGCTGCTTGCCTATGCAGATGCGGTCAAGGACAAGATTGTCTTCGTTTCCAGAGGACAGTCCTCGTTCTACCAGAAGCATGATGCCGCAGCCGCCGCAGGTGCGCTGGCGTGCGTGGTCTACAACAACCAGTCTGGCTCAATCAATATGGACCTGAGCAGCAGTACCGCAACGATCCCGTGCGTGTCGATCACACAGGACGACGGCGAACTGGTCCGCACGCAGGCCGAGCCGGTTTATGCAGAGGACGGCACGACAGTCCTGTATTATACCGGCAAGATCGAAGTGCGCGGCAAGGAACCGGTTCGGTTCAACCGCGATTATAAGACCATCAGTGAATTCAGTTCCTGGGGCGTTCCGGGCGATCTGACGCTGAAGCCGGAGATCGCTGCGCCCGGCGGCAATATCTACTCGCTCAACGGCCTGCACAACAGCACCAGCGGTATGCAGGGCGGCCACCAGGACTATGAACTTATGAGCGGCACCTCGATGGCTGCGCCGCAGATCGCCGGTATCGGCGCACTGGTCAAGCAGTACATTGAATCCAAGGCCTTTCCCGCAGCGATCTGACCGACCGCGCGCTGGCCCAGTCGATCATGATGTCCACGGCAGAGCCGGTCGTCAACAATGAAAACGACGCATATTACCCGGTCATTCAGCAGGGTGCAGGCATGGTCAACGCTGCGGCGGCGACCTCTGCGGACTCCTACATTAAAATGCGGGCTGACGCGACCGCATCCTGGGCTGACGGCAAGGTCAAGGCTGAACTTGGCGACGACCCCGCACGCACGGGCAGCTATGATTTCAGTTTCACCGTCAACAACCTCGACGGACGGACGCACGCCTATGCGCTGAGTGCCGAACTGTTTACGCAGGCTCTGCTCGACTATGAGGGGCAGAGTTACATGGACACGCTGACGACGCCGCTGAGCGCGGCTGTGACGTGGACTGTGAACGGCAGAGCGACCGACAGCCTGAGCCGCGATTACGATTATAACAACGACGGCCGGGTCGATCTGGAAGACGGCCAGCTGCTGCTGGATGTCGCGTCGAAAAAGCCGGGCGCAAAGCTTCTCAACGCCAAGGCCATTGCCGATTTGAACGGTGACGGCGCTGTGACGGCCTATGATGCACACCTGTTCCTGAATCTGCTTCAGGAGGCGACGATCCTTGTTCCTGCAAACGGTAAGGCTGAGGTCGTCTGCCACATCCGCCTGCTCGACCGCAGTGCGCTGAATACTTCGTATCCCACGGGCGCGTATGTGGAGGGCTATGTGCGCGTGCAGGGTCTCGCCACAGACGAGGGCGCTGCCGGCACGAGCCATTCCATCCCTGTGCTCAGCTACTACGGAAGCTGGTCGGAGCCGTCGATGTATGATGTCGGTTCTCTGATCGACAGCATTTACGGCACGGAAACGCGCGCGCCCTATCTCGGCACGACGAACAGCTATGGCTACACCGTTTCCAACTTCCTGAACATTCTCTATGCCGGTGAGACGGAGTCCTCTGCAATGGTCGGCAACCCCGTTGACTTTGACGACGAGTATCTGAGCGTCCGCAACGCCTTCAACAACCAGGGCGGCAACAGCATCAGCACGCTTGTCTTCTCGCTAATCCGTAACGCGGGCAACTCCCGCCTCCAGATCGTCGATTCCAACACGAAGACAGCGTATCTGGATGAGGAAGTTGGCGCAGCGACTGCTTCGTACTACTCCGAAAATGCAAACGCATGGCAGCATACCCGCCTCCAGCTTGGCATTGACTGGAGCGGCACAGACGCCTCCGGCAATGCGCTCCCGGAGGGCACCAGCGTGGATCTTACGCTGACGATGGCCCCGGAATACTATGCAAATGCCGATGGCAGCTATCGTTGGGATGAACTCAAGGACGGCGCAAAGTTGAGCACGCACCTGACCATCGACAACACCGCGCCGGAACTCGTCTCCGTCCGTCAGGATCTGACGCAGAAGACGCTGGCCGTTACGGCCATGGATAACCGCTATGTCGCGGCTGTCATCCTCTGGAACATGACGGATACCCCGACGCCGGTCAGCTATATCCTGCCGAATCAGCCGGAAGACGCACTCGGTAAGACGACCGACTGCACGTTCGATCTCTCCAAGCTGAGCGGCGGCGAGAAGCTTCTGCTTCAGGTTGTGGACTATGCCTACAACGCCTCTGCATATCAGCTGATCAGCGGCGAGGAACCTGCAGAGGCGCTGACCTCCGTCACGCTTTCCCCGGAGAGCGTCTCCCTGCTCACAGGTTCCAACTACACACTTGAAGCTTCCACAGAGCCGTATTACGCCGACGATAAGTTGGATTGGACGTCCTCCGCGCCTGCGGTCGTGACGGTCAACAATAACGGTCAGATCAAGGCCGTCAGCGCCGGCACCGCAACAATCACGGCGGCTTCTCATAAAAATCCCGAAGTCAATGCTTCCTGCACCGTACAGGTGCTTGCGCCGAACTACACGTTCCGCGGACTTTTGACAGCAGACAATCAGGTGCAGACCTTCGAGTGGAATCTCGCAGACAGCGAGACGTGGGAAAAGGTCGCAACGGTTGACGGCATCGGCAGCCGCGTGACCTCGGCAGGCGCTTCCAGCGCAAACGGCATTTATGCGTTTGACGTGGGCGGCAGTGCATATGAGATCGATTTTGCCACCGGCAAGATCCTGAACACCGGCAGCGCACCGTTCTCGGACGAGATTGGCCCTGTCGCATACGACGACATTGTCCTTTCCCGCAAATATACCGGAACGGAGTCGCTGCACGGCGATCTGCTGACCGGTGTATACTCCATGAACATCATCCCGATGCAGGATCCGATGAACGGAAGTGCCAGCAGCTACATCAGTGTGTACGACCTGTTCGGCTATGACGCGGATGGCTTCTCCGGCATCACCTCGCTGGGCTCCATCACGTTCAAGGATCCCGACAGCGGTGAGGATGTGGACGCCGAAGCCTATTATGTGATCGACAACGCAGGCGGCATCTGGCAGCTTATGATCTATCCGCAGGACGGCGACTATTACGCAACCTATCAGTACATTCCGACGGATCTGGGCTTCCAGTTCCCGTATGACCCCAACTGGGCGACGCTTTGCTCGCTGAACGTTGCGGATGACGGCGAACTCTTCCTTACCTCGTACAGCACACAGGGCAAGGGCGCTTCCCGCAAGGAAAGCACGACGCTTTACTGGCTGCACTACGATGAGCAGGCGAGCCGCTTCCGCACGGCCATTATCGGCTCCTTCGGCGATATTGCGCCGGTCAGCGTGACCGAGGTCCATACGAACGACTCCACAGCAGATACGCAAAAGACAAGCATCTTTGAAAAGGCACTGCGTCCGGAATCGCTCAAGACCGCAAAGGCCCAGCCGATCAGCCAGATGAAGGCGGCAAATAAGCAGACCGCAGGTACGCTCAACAGCGTCAGCCAGCCGCAGAGCACCGGCAGCACAAGCGCGCAGCGCAGTACTGTGGCGCTTGATCTGACCGCCATTGCGCCGACGGCAAGCAGCATCATGGAGATCTCGTACAATACGAAAGAACTGACGCTCTCCTCCGTCACAGGCGCGGCGACGCTTACCTCCTGGTATGAGTCCGTGCCTGGCACAATCGTTTTTGCCTGCGCCGAACGCAGCGAGGCCGCTGTGGGCGAACTGCTCGGTCAGCTGAGATTTGAACTTGCGGCAGGCAGTTCGAGTTCAAAGGTCACGATCAAGACGAAGCAGCTGAACGAAACAAGCTTCGCAGCCGGACAGGAAAAAATCCGGACCGTGGTGCTGGGCGACAGCTTGAGCCAGATCCTCCCCGCGATCATCTCCTCCGGTGAAAAGGACTGCCCCAGCCGCAGCTTCCGCGATCTGGATACGACCAAGTGGTATCATGAAGCAATCGACACAATGCTGCGTGAGGGCCTGATGAACGGTACCGGAAATGGGCTGTTCGAGCCGAACGGCACGCTGACCCGTGCGATGCTGGTCACGATCCTCTGGCGTTCGGAGGGCAAGCCCGCTGCTTCTGCCCAGACGTCGTTCACGGACGTTCCGGCAGGTGCCTATTATGCGGAGGGTGTCCGCTGGGCAGCTGCCAACGGCGTCGTCAAGGGCGTCAGCAGCACGGAGTTCGGCCCGTCCAAAAACATCACGCGGCAGGAACTTGTCACCATTCTTTGGAGACTGGCCGCGAAGAAGGGCCTGAATACCTCCAACGCCGGTCTGACCGTTCCGGAGTTTGCCGACCGCAGCCAGATCGCCGCGTGGGCAGCCGAGGCCATGAGTTGGGGCTGCACCAGAGGCATTTTGACCGGCAAGAGCGCGAACCGCGTTGACCCGACTGGCACTGCAACCCGCGCAGAAGCAGCGGCCATGATTGTCCGCTTCCGGAACCTCGGTACAGCAGGCGAAAAGCAGTAAATCCACACCATGCAGCAGCGCGAAGCTTCAGCCGCTGCTGCATGGTGGTCTGAAAGAGACAGTGCTAGAAGCGCATTGCATGCCATAAAATGAAATGAGGGAGAAAGAACCTGACGGCTCTTTCTCCCTCCGTTTTTGGTTTATGCCGCTGTATAGACCTTTTCCCAGCGGACAGTCGCGTAGAACACGATCGAGAGCGCCGCTGCGATCGTCCAGCCGATGGGCCAGGAAATCCAGATGCCGGTCGTGCCGAGCGCGGTGCGGGAAAGCACCTCCGCCAGCGCCACGCGAAGAACCAGGTCGGTGAACGTGGCGATCATGAATTTTTTCATCAACCCCGCGCCGCGCAGCACACCGTCGGAGACGAGCTTGGCAGACACAATGAAGTAGAACGGCGCGATGATGCGCAGAAATTCCACGCCGGTGTCCATCGCCTGCCCCGTGGGACTGTCGAGGAAGATATGCACGAGCGGCTGCCCGGCGAACACGTAGAGCGCCACCAGCGGCACGCACAGCGCCCAGACGAGTTTGATACCAGCCCGAAAGCCGGACTTGATGCGATCATATTTGCTGGCCCCGAGGTTCTGCGCCGTATAGTTGGAAATGCCGTTGCCGAGCGTGGTAAGGGACGTGATAACCATGTTGTTGAGCTTCACCGCCGCAGAGTAGCCTGCCATGACGGCCGCGCCGAAGCTGTTGATGACGCTCTGGATGATGATGTTGCCGACGGAAATAAAGCTCTGCTGCAAGATGCTCGGAATGGCGATGACCGCGAACCGCCCAAAATGGTTCCACGAGAAGATCTTTACTTTTCCTTCCGTCGGGATTTTCGCAAAGCGGCGGAAGACGACCACAAGCGCCAGCACGCAGCTGATTCCCTGGCACAAAAACGTCGCCCAGGCAACACCGGCAACGCCCATGTTGAACGCCGTAACAAACAGAATATCGACCGCGATATTAGACGTGGACGAGCAGGCAAGAAAGATAAACGGCGTTTTGGAGTCGCCCAGCGCGGAGAAAATGCCGGTTGCGACATTGTAGAGGAACACGAACGGCAGACCGTAAATGTAAATGTCGAGGTATAATTTCGAGTCCGCGAAGACCTCTTCCGGCGTTTTGATGAGCCGGAGTAAGCTGTCGCAGCAGAGCGTGCCGACAAGCATCAGCGCCGCGCAGATCACGCAGCTGGAAATGAGCGCCGTGTAGACCGTCGTCTTGAGGTCATTATACTGCTTCGCGCCGAAAAACAGCGCCGCCAGAACCGAACACGCGATGTTGCAGCCGAAGGCAAAGGCGATGAAAATGAGCGTAATTTCGTAGCTGTTGCCGACGGCGGCGAGGGCGTTGTCGCTGATGAATTTGCCGGCCACAAAGCTGTCCGCGATGTTATAGAGCTGCTGGAAAATGATGCTGCCAAACAGCGGCAGGCAGAACTGCCAGAGGACCTTCTCGGGCTTGCCTGTCGTCAGATCCTTATTCATGTTGCATCGCCTCCTTCGCGGATGCAATAACGCTTGCCGCGCCGCTTACGCCGTATTCGCTCGACGAGAGCATCAGATCGTAGCTTTCCGGTTCGCCCCAGAGTGTGTCCGCGTAAAAATCAAAGTGGTGCTTGCGCATCCGGTCGACCTTCTGCGCCTTATGAAGAGCGCGTTTTTCATCCAAATTATTACGCGCTGCAATGCGCTTTGCCCGGTCGGCGCTATCCGCATAGATGAAAACGGAAAGCGGATGGTAGCCTGCGGCCCGCAGAATGGCGGAGGCACACCGGCCAATGATGACGCAGTCACCCTTTTCTGCAAGCTCTAAAATCGCGCGGCGCTCGGCTTCAAAGACCCGCGCTTCTTCCGAGTAAAACGCCTCGCCCAGCGCGGCGGTGTCCGCAAAGGGATTGCCCGAGACGGCAATGCCAAAATCCTCGCCCTTTTCGTCGTATTCCGCGACGGCGGTTTCGGAAAGCCCCGCTTCCTGCGCGGCTTTTTGAATGAGGCATTTATCGTAGCAGGGAATCCCCAGCTTTTTTGCGACTGCTTCGCCAATTTCCCGGCCGCCGCTGCCATACTGGCGGCTGATGCAGATGATCGTCCGTTCCATCTTTTTTCGCTCCTGTCTTACATTTTTCCTCTTGACCGCCCCTATCGTAGCAGAAAAATGAAATATGTAAAATCTATATTTGACATTTCCGATATATCAAAATAGAATGGCAGAAGAGAAACGAATGCACGGAGGGTGCCATGTATATCAGCTACGAGTATTACCGGATTTTCTATCACGTCGCCAGGTGCGGCAATCTGACGAAGGCGGCGGAGGCGCTGCAGAACAGCCAGCCAAACTTAACACGCGCGATTCGGAACTTAGAGGCGGAGATCGGCTGTCCACTCTTTTCGCGCACGAATCGGGGCATGATTTTGACCCCGGAGGGCGAGGGGCTGTACCGGCACATAAAGATCGCCTGTACGGAAATTGAAGCGGGCGAAGCCGCCGTGACGCAGAGTCGGACGCTCGAGCGCGGAAACGTGTTTCTGGCAGCAAGCGAGGGTGCGCTTCGGTGTTTACTCCTGCCGGTACTTAAAAGGTATCAGGAAAAGTACCCCGGCGTGCATCTTCGCATCAGCAACCACTCCACGCCGCAGGCCGTCGCGGCGCTGCACGAGACGACGGCAGATTTTGCGGTCATCACAACGCCGGTTACGCTCTCGCCGTCTCTCACGCAGACGATCGTCAAAGAAATTCGGGAGGTTCCGATCTGCGCGCCGGCCTTTTCCGGTTTGCTTGGACGAAGCGTCGCGCTTTCCGAGCTGGAAGCGTATCCACTCATCACGCTCGGCGCGGGCACGACCTCCCATGCGTTCTACGTCTCTGTTTTCACCGCGCAGGGCGTTGCTTTTCAACCCGCCATCGAAGCCGCCACGGCTGACCAGATCATCCCAATGGCAGAAGCGGGGCTTGGCGTCGGCATCGTGCCGGAGGCGTTCATTCGTCCGTCTGATAATGTGCGCCGCATCGAACTGCAAGAGCCCCTCCCGCTGCGTGCCGTGTGCATCGTGAAACGGAAGGGGCAGCCCCTGAGCGTCGCCGCGAGGGAGCTGGAGCGGATGCTGCTGGCGGCTGGGGCTCAGAGCACCTGACTCAGATTTGCTGCTTCAAAAGCCGAAGCAGCTTTTCTTTTCTGTAATGCAGCGTCATCACCGGGATTCCTGTTTTCTCGCTGTAGGCACGCAGGGTCAGCGGCGGCGTTTGCAGATATAACGCACGAAGCAGCGCCGCGTCTTCCTCCGGAAGTGCATCTACTACTTCACGAACGCGCTGCACGGCAAGGGTAGGAAACGCGCACGGCGCGCGCGAAGACCCGGAGGCAGCGAGCTTCCGGCGAGCGAGAAACGCACCGTGGGCAGCCTTGGCAGGCTGCATCATGCCGCCCAATCTGCTTGGACACACAATGTCCGGCCATAGTTGGGGTTCCCACGAAGTAGCCTACTTCGTGGGGAAAGGAGAAACAAACGGAGCGATTGAGCTTTCGCGCTTGCGCGGAAGCGAAAGATACGCAGTTTGTTTTGACGCAAGACAGGCTGCCGCGGCTGGGGTTGCAAGCAGTCAAGACCCTTTCCACGAGCTGTGAGAGCTGCCAAGCTCTGTCCGCGCTGTTCCCCATCGCCGGGGCGCGAGCTGCAAATACGGCGGAAACAATTTCAAAAGAATGGAGGGTTTATGTCAGAAAACAAAAAATATTACTACATGAAGCTTAAGGAAAATTTCTTCACCAGTGAACGGATGGTTGTTCTGGAAACGATGCCGGACGGAATTCTGTATTCCAATTTGCTGCTCAAGATGTATCTGATGTCACTCAAGCACAATGGGATTCTCCTGTTACATGAAAATCTGCCGCACACGCCGCAGACCATTGCAACATTTACCCGCCATCAGATCGGCACCGTAGAACGCGCGCTGCAAATCTTCCTAAAACTCGGCTTTGTCGAGCTGCTGACCGATGGCGCGTACTATATGCCGGATATCCAGCTGCTGGTCGGGCGATCCTCCACCGAAGCGGAGCGAAAACGCCGGGAACGGCTGCGTTTACAAGCGCAGAAGCTCCTGTCTAACTCAAAAGCGGACATTTGTCCACCAGAGAATAGAGATAAAGAGATTAGAGAACAGAAGTGCGCGCGGACAAATATCATCGACCTGCAAATCGCGGCGCTCAACCGCCGTCTGGCCGACAAGCAGCTGCGTTGTGAGCTGACGCAGGCTGCAAAACAGTTCATCATCGACGCGGCCTACGATCCGCAGTTCGGCGCGCGTCCGCTGCGCCGGTATGTGCAGCATACAGTGGAAACGCTGCTTGCAAAGAAGATTTTGGAGGGCAGCGTCCAGCCCGGTTCGACAATTACCGTCGATACGGAAAACGGCGAGCTGGTGCTTCGCTGAGTGTAAGGCAAATAGCAAATGCCCGGAACGCGAAATGCGTTCCGGGCATTTTGCACCCACAGGGGCGTCTTTTCTTTTGCTTTTTATTCCTGCTGCGCGCAGTCAAACAGCCTTTCAATCAGATTACTGCCCTGAAACAGCGGCTGAAGGACGGCGCACGCCGAGCCGTAGATCGGCGAGTTTGCGCCAAAGCGCGACTTGACAAAGCGCGGGCGCAGCTGCTGCTGGTGTACAGAGACGTTGATATCGGCCACCCACTGCTCCAGATACCGCACGAACTCCTCCGGCAAAAACGCCGCGTCATGCCCAAGCACCACCAGCGGCACGTTCACCAGATTCAAATAGTTGTTCAGTCCGAACGAAAGCTGCCGCATGGCATTATAAAACACGGTGTATGCGGCCTTGTTCGTCATGGCAAAGCCGGCGGCCTGCTCCATGCTGTCAAGCTCCACGCCGCACTCGTCGTGAATCAGTGACAAAATTGCCGGCGCACTGGCGTAAAGCTCCAGACAGCCGCGGCTGCCACAGGTGCAGCGCGGGCCGCCAAAGTCAATGGACGTGTGGCCAAGCTCGCCGCATGCGTCAAGCAGCTCATGATGTGATACCAGCGCCGCGCCAAGCCCCTCGGTAATGCCCATATAGAGAAAGCTGTCGGCGTCCTTGCCGGCGCCAAAGTAGAGTTCGCACAGGCCGGACGCGTGCATATCGTTGCAGACAATAATCGGAAAACGGAAATACGGCTGAAGCGCGTCGCGCAGATTTAGCGAACGGATGCCGAAGAAATCGGTGACATAGGCGATGCCGCTGGCATCGCTGCTGATAACGCCGACGGTGGAGATGCCCATGCCCAGAATCGGCCGCTCAGTGTGCTCGGTCAGCTGCTCGGCAAGCTCACGCAGCTTCTGCAAAAAGCTCTCTTCGTTTTCAATCGGGGTGAGCGGGCGCTTGGCGCGCGCCAGAAGCTGAAGCGACAGATCGCACACCACGCCGTACAGACACGTGCGGGAGATGTAAATGCCCAGCACCACCGGCGACGTGGAGCAGATGCGCAGCAGCATCGGTGTGCGCCCGGGCGACTTGATGGGGTCTTGCGGCGCAAATTCCTCGATGATGTGCTTTTGCAGCAGCTCGCTTGTGATGTTTGTCACGGTCATGGGCGACAGATGCAGCCCCTCGGAAAGCTCGCTGCGCGTGATGCTCCCCGCCGCGCAGACGGATTGCAGCAGCAGTGCGCGGTTTCGCTCCTTAACCTCGATCAGATTGATGCCGGCCTTTTTCATAGCGGCTCCTTTTTGCACTTGCAGCGCCGAAAATTCCGCCGCTTTCGGCGAAATGGCGCGGCAGCGCATATTTATCATTTTAAAAATATTATAGTATATTTGCGGGGGATTGTAAACCGCCGCCAGGGGGATTTTATCCTGCGGCGATAGCCGCTGTGTCTCCGGCGGCGTCACCCACACAAGACAGCGGCCTGCAAGGGAGGGAGCGTCCCGACAGAGGCACAAAAAATCCGCGCCGCCCCTCGGGCGGCGCGGGCATTGTTTACCTGAATCAGTTGGTATCGGCGCACAGGGGGCCGGCCAGCTCTTTCATATAGAACAGCTTACCGGGCATGGTGGGAATGTTGCTGGACGTGACGTACTGGCACGGGCCATAGCGCAGCGTCATCCAGAAGCTCATGCCCTGCCACTGCATACCGCGGGACAGAACGCCGTCTGCGCCGCCGATGGCGTAGTCGGAGTTGAAGATGATCCACGGGCCGATGGTGTTGGCATAGCACGGAATCAGCGGCCAGCTGGAGCGGAACGACGTGATGGCGTTCTGCTCGATGGTGAACGGATGCAGACGCGCGCCGACGCGGTACTCGGCTGCTTTCCAGTCCTCATAGGAGGCGTAGTCCTTGGCAAAGTGCGGCTCCCAGAATGCAATATGGCACATACGGCCGATGCCGTAGACCAGAACCTGCTTTGCACCCTCAGCCTTCAGCTTGCGGATTTTCTCCGGATAGGTGGGCAGATTTTCCTTGGTTGCAAAGTTGCGCTGATTTTCGGGGACAGTCAGCTCGCCGAGCGGGCCGTAGAACGCGCCGGTCATGGCGTTCTGGAACGCGGCGGGGTCGGATGCGGGCAGCGTGTTGCCCTCGGCGTCAGCCCACTCGTCCATGTTGAAGCCGTAGACGTGCTTGCAGTCCACATTCCACTCTTTCAGGAAATAGACCGCCCACTTGTACATGCCCATCGGGCCAACCGGCAGGATGAGAATCAGCTTTCTGCCCTCTTCCTTGGTGAGCCTGATCTGCATGGCAATTTCGTGACCCATGTATGCGCCGAACTCTTCAAGGTTCGTGCACTCGACGGGACGGAAGCCATCGTTCCAGAAGCTCTGGCGCTCGCCGACGGAAGATGGATCGTTGGAGACGCAGTCATAAATCTTGGAAATGTCCCAGCCCTCGGGCAGAACTTCGGAAAAATAGGAACCCTTGAGGGTATCGACCATGTTCATAATAGAAAACCTCCTTAAATTGCGCGGCGAAAGCCGCAGGTATTCTGTAAGTTCATCATACCACGCGGCTTTTCGGGTGTCAATTCGGGACAGGGGTTATTTTTAAATAGATTTTAGAAATGAAATTTGTGGACTTTTCACAGAATCCGGTCAATCGCCCAGAATCAGGCGGCCAAAATCCTGCGGCCGGTGGAACTGCGGCGTGTCACAGCGCATGGGATTCCACGACAGGTAGTGCTGTCGCACGGTCAGATCGCCGCACTTATAGCAGTTGCCGTACATGGCCAGCCCCTCGCACGGTGTAAAGTCCGGGAAAAACCGGCGGATAAACGCAAACGGCACACGGTAGGTGATCTCCCAGCCATCGGACAGGCGCGCGGCCTTTGGCTGGAACAGCGCGGGCTCGTCGGCAACAATCAGACGCGTCAATTCCGTCACATTTGTGCCATATCCGAGATATAACGCACAATTTGGGTTAAATTCGAAGTTGAAGTAGCGCAGATCGTCGGTGGGACGGAGGAAAAATTCCAGACAGCTGTCCTCGCAGACCGACTGCAAAAGTCCGCTGTGCTCGGCGCGGATTTCTGTTTCCCACGCGCGCAGGCGAACATAGATCGCCGCTTCGTCCCAGCAGAGCTGCCCCTGTGCACGGATATCGACCGGGGGATTTGTCCACTGGAGGTTGTCAATCGGAAGTGCGTCAATTGTGTCCCAATCGGGGGCGGATGTGACCTTTTTCAGAACATAGCTTCGCATTTTAGATACTCCTTTATTCCTTGAGTGTTTTTTCGTATTCCGTGGGGCTCATGCCCGTTTGCTTTTTAAAAAGATTGGAGAAATAGTAGATGCTCTCAATGCCGATGCGCTCGGCGATCTGTGTGAACGTGAGGTTTCCCTCGCGGATCAGACGCTTTGCCTCGCCGATGCGCAGCGCCGTGAGATAGCGCACCATGCTCTGGCCGATCTGCTCGTGGAACACGCGCTTGAGCTGTGAGACGCTTATGCCGAGCGCCGCTGCCAGCGATGGAAGCGTGATGGCCTCGGAATAGTGCGCGGCAAGATAGTCGCGCGCCTGCTGCGCCAGCAGCAGATGCTGGTGAAACTGCGTGGATGTGATGGCGCGCTGGGAAAAGCGGACATTGTCGTCGCGGCGGCAGATGCAGATGAACAGCTGCTCCAGATAGAGCTTGATCAGCTGGTCGCTGCCCCACGGGGCGGTGGGCTTTTTACGCAGATTGACCAGCGCGGGATCGTTTTCAAAATACTGATACGCCTGCTGCGCCTCGTCCATCAGCGGCTTGAGGCACTGCTTCTCGCGCTGGTGCAGCAGCAGGACCTTTTTTTCCAGCCGGTGCATGGCTTCGCTTTCGCAGCAGAACGCCACCACCATCACGTCACTTGCGCCGACCGACTGGAACGAATGAAACTCATACGGGCAGTGAAACGCCAGCTCGCCGGCCTTTAGAAAATACTTGTCCGCCCCGGCAGTGACAACGATGCTGCCGCGGTCAACATAGATAAACTCCCAGAAAAAGTGCGACTCGCCGGAGAAAACATAGCCGTTTTCCAGCTTGTAATACGAGATATTCACGATGGCATCCACGTCAAAAACCGTGGCAAGCGGGATGGGTGTGTATTCCATTTTCATGGCGGCAGACATCCTCTGCAGCTGATTTTATAAATTTTGCACCGGATTTTATATTGTCAGGCCAAAATTCGAGCTTATAATGGAATTATAAGCGGAATCCGAACGAAAGTAAATACGGAAAGGAAGATGCACAGATGAAAAAATCAATCAGCTATTGGTCTTTCAGCGGGAAAAACGTGTTTGAGGCGATGAGGCTAGCAAAGGATGCGGGCTTCGACGGCATTGAGCTGACGCTGGATGCAGAGGGCGACGTGACGATGGAGACTGCGCCCGAAAAGCTGGCCGAGATCCGCCGCGCGGCGGAGGAAATCGGCATTGCGCTGCCGAGTGTAGCAAGCAGTCTGTACTGGGCGTATTCGTTTACTTCGGACGATCCGGAGGAGCGGGAAAAGGCGCATCAGGCGGCAGTCTGCGAGATCAAAACGGCAAAGGCGCTGGGCGCGGACACAGTTTTGATCGTGCCGGGCAGCGTTTCGGTGGAATTTGTGCCGGAGCGGCCGGTTGTGGCGTATGATGTGTGCTGGCAGCGCGCGGTGGCCGAGATGAAGCGCCTTGCGCCGGTGGCGGCGGAGCACCAGATTCACATCGGCGTGGAGAACGTATGGAACAAGTTCCTGCTCTCTCCGCTGGAGATGCGCGCGTTTATCGACGAGATCGGAAGCGAGTGGATCGGCTCGTACTTTGACGTGGGCAACGTGGCCTACGCGGGCTATCCCGAGCAGTGGATTCGGATTTTGGGCAAGCGCATCAAAAAGGTGCACTTCAAGGACTTCCGCCGCAATCCGGGCGGACTCAATTCGTTCGTGGACATTCTGGCGGGCGATGTGGACTGGCCGGCGGTGATGCAGGCGTTTGAAGACATCGGCTATGACGGCTGGGCGACGGGCGAGATGATCCCGGCCTATGGCCACGCCTCTGACCAGATTATTTACAACACGGCGGCCTCAATGGGGCGCATTCTGAAAAAGAAATTTTAAAAACGGACAGACAGGAGGAACGAACATGATTCGAGTAGGACTGATTGGCTGCGGCTTTATGGGCGGGATGCACGCGGCGTGCTATGCGGCGCTGGCGGAGCTTGGCGTCAAGGTGACGGCGATTGCCGATGACCGGCCGGAATTTCTGGCACAGATGAAAGAGCAGACCGATGCGCAGACGTATGAATCGGGTATGGCGCTGATTGAACAGGCGGACGTTGACGTGGTGGATATCTGCCTGCCAACGTATCTGCACACGGCGCACGCGTGCGCGGCGATGGAAAAGGGGCGCGATGTGTTCTGCGAAAAGCCCGTCTGTCTGACGGAGGAGGATATGCAGGCGCTGCTGGAGACGAAAAAGCGTACCGGCCGCAAGGTGATGGTCGGTCAGGTCATCCGTCTGTGGGACGAGTACGCATGGCTGAAAAAGACCGTGGACGCGGGAACGTATGGCCGCGTGCTTTCGGGTGTATTCCAGCGCGTTTCGTCGCGCCCCGGCTGGGCAAGCCGCAACTGGCTGCACACGCCGGCGCAGTCGGGCGGCGTGGCCGTGGATATGCACGTGCACGACGTGGACTTTGTGCGCTATCTGCTGGGCGAGCCAGACCGCATTCAGGCGGGCGGCTATCGTGACAGCGACGGACTGATTGAGCAGATTTTTGCTATCTACAACTATGGCAGGGACGTGGCAGTCAGCGTCGAGGCCGCGTGGAACTATCCTGCGTCGTTCCCGTTCTCGGCCACGTTCCGCGTCAAGCTGGAAAAGGCGACCATCACAAACGATGCAAACGGTCTGACCGTGTATCCGAACGACGGCGATGCGTTCCATCCGGAGCTTGCCGCGCAATATACCGGCGACAACCGCATCGGCGGCAATATTTCGTCGCTCGGCGGGTATTATAACGAGCTGAAATACTTTGTTGAGGGATTGCAGGGCAAAAACGATCTGTCGGTTGCGCCGCTGGAGGAGGCCATTGCCTCGGTGCGGCTGGTCAAGAAAGAAATTGAGGCCGCAGGCGGTCTGCTGGCCTGAGAGATGGCAAAGTTCGCGAATGACGGACAAAAGCGAACATAAACGAACAAAAGCCCGCGGGTATGCGCAAAAAACGCATGCCCGCGGGCAAATTTTATGGAAAAGCGTCTAAATTCACCGTCGATTATTTTTAAAAAGAGTTGAAAGAATGGGGCGCAAAAACCGCAAAACGAGTGGCAATATCGACCAAAATCACGGTGGTTGAGTTGTGAATAATTCACTATTATTACAACATTCTTAAAGATTATTTAGAAATTGTGTTGACAAAAGACCGCACTTCGGTCTATTATGGATGCAAGGCAATAAGACTCGCGGCGTATTTATTCTGCCGCATGGCCGTGCCGCCAAGACAATCGGCCGCACGCGCCCCCTTAATTTCAGCAAGAGGTGAAAAACATGAGAGTTCTGGCGATTGGCTGCCACCCCGACGATCTGGAGATCGCCTGCTCGGGTACACTCCGCAAATATGTAGAGCAGGGCGCAGATGTGTATATGTGCCATGTTGCAAACGGTGATCAGGGTCATGTCATTATTGAACCCGGCCCTTTGGGCAAGATCCGTGAAAAGGAAGCGGAAAATGCCGGCAAGTTTATCGGTGCCAAAGAAGTTTTCAACATTAACGTTTCGGATATGCAGGTGAACCGCCACGATCAGGCGCAGATAGACGCCGTGGCCGACGTGGTTCGCTATGCGCGTCCCGACGTTATCATCACGCACAACGACGTGGATTATATGCAGGATCATGTGGAGACCAGCCATCTGGCCACCAATGGCGCATTTATGTCGGGTCTGCCGCACCGCTCGGTCAACTACCCGGCCTTTGAGAGCATGATTCCAACGTTCTTTATGGATACCCTGGCGGGCGTGGACTTCAACCCCACCCACTATGTCGATATTACCGGCCAGATTGAGATGAAGCTGAAAGCGCTTGAGATGCATGAGTCGCAGATCAAGTGGATGCTTGACCATGACGGCATCGACTTTGTGGATATGATCCGTACCTGCTCAAGATATCGCGGATATCAGTGCGGCGTTGCCTACGCCGAGGGCTTCCGGCCCTATAACGTCTACCCCCGTCACAGCACCAAGCACCTGCTTCCGTAACCGGCTGCGTGAGCGCCGTAGCGCGTAAGAGCGAAAAAACTAGGAGGAATGAATCAAATGAGCACAAAAGCAACCACGTTAAACAGCAAAAAGAGCGTCGGCGCACTGGTTAAGGACTGGATGAGCCTTGTCGGCATCGCCATCCTGATTGTCGTATTCTCTATCATTTCGTATGTAAAGTTTGGCGCACAGTACTTCCTGACCTGGAGCAACTGGAAAAACATTCTTCTGCAAAGCTCTACCGTCGCCATCGTTGCCCTTGGCCAGTCGATCATGCTGCTGACCGGCAATTTTGACCTTTCCCTTGGCCGTATGGTCTGTCTCACCAGCTGCGTGGGTGCCATCCTGATGAAAAACGTCGGTATGTCCACCGGCCTTGCCATCCTGATCATGTTCGCCATCGGCCTTGCCGTCGGCGCAGTCAACGGCTTCATGGTCTCTTATGTCGGCGTTCCCGCGATGATCGCAACGCTTGGCACGCAGTACATCTGCTACGGCCTTGCAAAGCTGCTGACGCAGGCTGTGCCGATTGCCAACATGCCCGATAGTATCGAGTTCCTTGGCCGCGGCTATATCTTCGGCGGCGTATTCCCGGTCTGCGTGCTGCTGATGATCATCGTCTACGCAATTGCGCAGTTTGTCACTTCCAAGACCCGCGTCGGCCGTAACCTCTACGCCGTCGGCGGCTCGCGTGAAGCGGCATTCTTCTCCGGCATCAACGTCAAGGCCTATCAGTTCGGCACGTTCCTGCTGGGCAGCGTTCTGGCTACGTTCGGCGGTCTCGTCCTGATGTCCCGACTCAACTCTGTCGCCGTCACCAACGGACAGAACTATGAATTTGACGCCGTTATCGGCTCGATCATCGGCGGCGTTTCGCTGGCCGGCGGCAAGGGCCGCGTCATCGGCACGATGTTCGGCTGCATCTTCCTGAACACGCTGTTCAACGGCTTCTCCCAGATGGGCGTCGATCCGTTCGTGCAGGACGTTCTGAAGGGCGTTGTCCTTGTGCTTGCCGTCACGCTTGACGTTGCCAGCAACAAGAAGAAGTCCTGATTGACCTGACCGAAGTATCACAGAAAGGTTGGGTGAACAATGGATAACAACTACATCTTAACATTAAAGAATATCACAAAAGAGTTCCCCGGCGTCAAGGCGCTGGATGACGTCACCATCAACATTGAGCGCGGCACCATCCACGGTCTGGTCGGCGAGAACGGCGCAGGCAAGTCCACCCTGATTAAGATTCTGGCCGGTATCTACCAGCCGAATAAGGGCGAAATCATTCTGGACGGCAAGCCCTGCCGCTTTAACAGCCCCATCGAGGCACGCCGTGCCGGCATCAGCGTTGTCCATCAGGAAATCAAGCTGGCCGAGCCGCTGAGCGTTGCGGAAAATATGTTCCTTGGCAACGTCCAGCTGAAAAACGGTCTGGTTGACTGGAAGGGCATGCGCCGCCGCGCGCGGGAGATCGTTGAAGATCTCGGCATGGACATCGACATCAACGCGCAGGTCTCGTCTCTGACCGTCGCGAAAAAGCAGATCGTCGAGATCATGCACGCCATTAACAATAATTCCCGCATCCTGATCATGGATGAGCCGTCGGCCGTTTTGACCGACCGCGAGCTGGAGGTTATGTTCCGCATTGTCAAGCAGCTGCGCGACGAGGGCATCACCATCATCTATATCTCGCACCGTCTGGACGAAATCTTCGGCCTGTGCAGCAACGTCAGCGTCCTGCGCGACGGCTGTCACATCGACACGATTCCGGTCGCTTCCGTTGACCGTCAGGGCCTGATCAACATGATGGTCGGCCGTGAGATGGGTCAGGAGTATCCGAAAGAGGTTGGCAACGTCGGCGGAACGATTCTGGAGGTCAAAAATCTCAGCCGCGGCATTTTGCAGGACATCAGCTTTGAGGTCAAGTCCGGCGAGGTATTTGGCATTTCGGGTCTGGTCGGCGCTGGCCGCACCGAGCTTGCCCGCGCCATCCTCGGCATTGACAAGCCGGAATCCGGCGAGGTCTATGTCCGCGGAAAGAAAGTTCACTATCGTACGTTTGCCGACGCCATCCGTGACGGTCTTGGCCTGATCCCAGAGGATCGCAAGCTCCAGGGTCTTGTCCAGATTATGTCGGTCAAGCGGAACACCACGCTGGTCAACATGAAGCGCGTACTGCACGCCGGTGTGATCAGCAGCTCGCTTGAGGAAAAGCTGAGCAAGGAATACGCCGACAAGCTGCACGTTGTCACGCCGAGCATGGAGACCGAGGTACAGTATCTCTCCGGCGGCAACCAGCAGAAAGTGGTTATCGCAAAGTGGCTGTTCCAGAACTCGGAGATCCTGTTCCTTGACGAGCCCACGCGCGGCATCGACGTTGGCGCAAAGGCAGAAATTTACCGTCTGATCAACCGGATGGCAAAGGAGGGCAAGACCATCATCATGATCTCGTCCGAAATGCCTGAGCTGCTCGGCATGTGCGACCGCATCATGGTTATGCATGAGGGTCACAAGATGGGCGAGCTGAACGCGGCCGAAGCTACACAGGAAAAGATCATGGCGCTTTGCAGCTGATGATCCAAACAACGGTCTAATCAGGCGCAGCCTGTTAGATAAAATTTAAGGAGGAATTACAAAATGAAGAAACTGATCGCGATGCTTCTTGCAATGGTCATGGTTCTGGGCCTGGTTGCCTGCGCAGCCAAGACGGAGCCCCCCGCGGCCGACACCAAGACCGAGACGCCCGCTGCGGAGACGCCCGCAGCAGAAACACCCGCTGAAGAGACCCCGGCTGAAGAAACGCCCGCTGCTGAAGGCGCTGTCAAGACCGACGTAATCGCAACCGAGGGCAAGGCTGCTGAGCTCGGCATTCCCGCCGCTGTTGTCCTGCAGGACACCACCGCGCTGGAAGGCAAGAAGATCGGCTGCTCCATCTGCTACAAGGGCGACGAATGGTGCGCAGCTCTGGCACAGGCTCTGGAAGCACTCGGCGCATACTACGGCGCTGACATCGTCTGCGAGGACGGCGACCTGAACGACGAGACCCAGACCAAGCAGATCGAGAACATGATTTCCAACAACGTTGACATCATCATGGTTGACCCCATCACCCCCGACGGCTCCGGCATTGCGTTGACGAATGCGGTTGAGGCCGGCATTCCCGTCATCATCTACGACGGCTACTGGACCGACGGCGAGGAAAAGGCTGTCACCACCGTCACCTGGGATCAGAAAGCAACCGGCACGCTGGTTGGCGAGTACTTCGTCAACTATGTTAAGGAAAACAACGGCGGCAAGTGCCGTGTGGTTGAGCTGACCAACGCTGTTTCCACGCACTGCCAGGAGCGCTTTGTTGGCCTGCATGAGGTTATCGACGCTGCCAATGCAGACGGTTGCGAAATCGAAATCCTGAACAAGTACGACTCTCAGGGCAACCGCGAGACTGCATACAACGCAATCTCCGCCATCGTCGAGCCGTATGACTACATCATCTCCGACGTTGACAACGGCGCGATGGGCGCAGTTGCAGCGCTGCAGGCTGTTGGCAACACCGACGTCAAGGTCTTCTCCATGGGCGCTTACGGTGCAGAGCCGTTCGGCAAGCTGCATGACAATGACGTGAACTATCAGGCTTGCCTGAACGTTGACGCTTGGGTTCTGGCACAGTTCATCTACGAAGGCGCAATCAGCTACTTCGAGGGCAAGGACGTTCCCACCAAGACCAACATCGACCTGTTCGTTGTTGACGGCACCAACGTTGAGAAATTCTGGAGCTTCGACTAATCTCCGGCAAATTCCGTAAACCGCGTAATCGCAGGGGGCGCAAGCCCCCTGCATCTGCAGGCGCATTGCGCCGATGCCCGCAGAGAGAAAACCGCGTTTTTGAAATTCGTGTTCCTTTCTGCGGAAAAATTATTAGACGTAAATCGTTACACAAAATCACATAGAAAATTGAAAGCATCCGTCGTAAGATAGGAGCAGGACAAAACGAACCGCCGTCTGGCAGCAGCGGCGATGCTCCGGCACAGCCGGACAAGGCATATCCCGCCGGCACAGCCGGCAAAAAACGTGTAAGCTTGGAAATAATCGCAAAAATTCTGCGTTTTAGAATCATAAAAGGAGACAATTGCTATGAAAAAGCTTCGTTGGGGCGTTATCGGCGCGGGCGGCATTGCAGACCGCAGAACGATTCCCGGAATGATGCTGGCGAATAACGCCGAGCTGATTGCTGTAATGGAGATCAATATGGAGCTGGCGGAAAAGTCCCGTGCCAAGTGGGGCTGCAAGCGTGCGTATGACAGCGAGGCTGCGCTGCTGGCCGATCCCGAGATTGACGCGGTTTATATCGCGTCCCCCGTTGTGCTGCACGCCAAGCAGGCCATGATGGCCGCCGACGCTGGCAAGCATATTCTGATTGAAAAGCCGCTGGCCATGACCTCGGAAGAGGGGCAGAAGGTCGTTGACTACTGTGAGAGCAAGGGCGTCAAGATTGCGGCAGGTCTGATGATGCGCTTTGGCGCATACGTCATGGCTATGAAACAGGCCATTGCCGACGGCAAGATCGGCCGTCCGGTTTCGGGCTTCTCGCAGTTCACCTGCTGGTATCCCGATATGCCCGGCAACTGGCGTCAGAGCAAGAAAAACGGCGGCGGCGGCGCAATGATGGACATGGGCGTGCACTGCATCGACCTGATGCAGTATGTCACCGGCTCAAAGGTCAAGCAGGTTGCGGCGTTCCACGACACGCTGACGTTCCACTATGAGGTGGAGGACACGTCTACGGTTCTGATGCGGCTGGAAAACGGCTGCGAGTGCGTGGTGCAGTCCAACTTCAATATCCCCGACGAAGCCTCCAAGTGGCGTCTTGAGTTCTTCGGCGATCAGGGTCATCTGGTTGGCGAAAACATCATCGGCCAGATCGACGGCGGTACGCTGGACGCGATGTTCTGCGGCGAGGTTGGCGGCTATGACGCACAGCAGGACACCAAGGACGTCAAGGGCGAGCAGCTGGACGTGGAGTTCGGCAATATGTACACGCGCGAGATTGAGTCGTTCGGCAATTCGATCCTGAACAATCTTCCGCTGGAGGTTCCGGCGTCTGATGCGGTGCAGGTGCAGCGCGTTATGGAGGCGGCCTACCGTTCCAACGACAACAAGTGCGTTGTTGATCTGTAATTCAAAGAAAATTCCACAATCATGCTTCCCGCGCCGCCTGCGGAGATCGGAAGAGCGTCGTGTAGGGAAAGA
>OOCM01000562.1_pt1 | contig 35342 bp, 30 predicted proteins | sample 1671111 | NCBI WGS metagenome assembly OOCM01 (sample SAMN06348123, study PRJEB24527) | human gut metagenome | biome: human gut; feature: ankylosing spondylitis patient; material: feces | host: Homo sapiens | place: China | collected 2015-10 | reverse complement strand
AAGGTACTAAGGAAGAGGAAGAAAGTCTGTTAAGCGATGACGATGCCATTATTTTGCAGGAGCCGGAGAAGAAGAAGTTTTCCAAGAAGAAGCTGGCGCTTATCTGTGGTACGGCAGCAGTCATAGTGATCGCTGTTGTTTTTTTTGTGATTCGCAATATCGGAGGAACAAGTGAGGGCAAGGCTTATGTGGAATCTGTTCGTGAGATTACAGGACTGGGAACTGCCGGTGGTGCGAATAACCGTTATACAGGAACTGTTGATGCAGAGAAGTCATGGAAGATTACATTACAGTCTGATTTATCTGTAGAAAAACGCTATGTTAATGTAGGAGATCAGGTAAAGAAGGGAGATAAGCTCTTTAAGTACAACACACAGGAGTTAAAGCTTTCTAAAGAAAAGAAAGAACTTGAGCAGGAGACTTTACAGAATGAGATTACACAGTTGACAAAGGATATTAAGTCTTATCAGTCTGATTTGAAGTCTGCAAGTGCCAGTGAGAAGATTCAGCTTCAGACACAGATTTTAACGGCTCAGACAACAATTAAAAAAAATCAGTATACGATTAAATCCAATAAAGAGTCAATTAAGTTGTTAGAGAAGAACATTAAAGATGCAACAGTAAAAAGTAAGATGAAAGGTCTTGTAAAGAAAGTAAATGCATCTTTAGAGACTTCCTCTTCGGATGATAGTTCGGATGACGGCTCGGATTCTGGTGATGGAAGTTCTGATGATTCCTCTTACATGACAATTCTTGCGGTAGGTAATTACCGAATTAAGGGAACTGTCAGTGAGACGAATGCATGGAGTCTTAACGAGGGAGATCCAGTTATTGTTCGTTCAAGAGTGGATAATTCCCAGACCTGGAAAGGAACGATCAGCAGTATTAAGACGGATACGACGGCAGATGATACCAGTGACAGCAGCTCTGATAATTCAGATGATGAAAGCAGTACAGGAGAAACTGCCTCCAAGTATAACTTTTATGTGAAGTTAGATAATGATAAGAATCTGATGATGGGACAGCATGTCCTTATAGAACAGGATAATGGACAGGACGAGCAGAAAGAGGGTATGTGGCTGCCATCTGCTTACATAAAGAAAAATAATAACAAATACTATGTATGGCTCGATTCTCATAATAAGTTAAAGCTTCATGAGATTCAGGTTGGAGAGTATGATGAGAATCTTGATGAGTATGAAGTAAAGAGCGGCCTTAAAACAAGTGATTACATTGCATGCGACGACAGTACATTAAAAGAAGGCATGAAAGTTACAAAGGTAAGTCCGGAAGATAATACATCTGGTTATGGAGATGAGCAGGAGAATGATGATGCAGAGTCATTTGGTTCAGATGCATCTGAAGATACTTCAGATGTGGGAGAGGATTATTCAGATTACAGTGATAGTGCGGATACATATGACAGCTCTGATGATGAAAGTCTGAGTGACGGTGCAGATTTTGGAAGTGATAGCTCAGATTCTGGTAACAGTGGAACAAGTGATAGTGATATTGCGGACTTTGGGGAATAAGGATTCCCGTCAGGAAAGGACATATAGCATATGCTTTTGGAACTAAAACATATTTATAAGAATTATTTACAGGATAAGATTGTCATACCAGTTCTTAAAGATGTAAATATCTCTATTGATGAGGGCGAATATGTGGCAATTATGGGACCTTCTGGTTCTGGAAAGACAACACTGCTACGCTTGATTACAGGGGTATACCAGCCAAATGCAGGGACAATCAACATTGCAGGGAAATATGCAATGGAGCTTGAAAATGACTATCTGTATGAAGAACAGACTGGTCTTGAAAATTTGAGAATTTTTGGGAAATACTTTGGATTTGAAATAAATGATCGTTCAGACGGCTATTGTACGCAATTAGGATTGACCGAGCATTTAGGAAAGCGTGTTAGCACTTATTCTAAAGGAATGAAAAGAAAACTGTCCCTTTTGATTGTGATTATGATGGGACGGGATATTCTGCTCATGGATGAACCAACATCGGGTGTAGACCCCATATCCAGAGTAGAAATCCGTAGTTTGATAGAGGCTCTAAAAGCTGACGGAAAAACGGTTATTATCACTTCACATGACCTTAGCGAGATTGAAAAGTGCGCTGATGATGTATCTATGATTAAAAATGGCAGATTGCTGTTTGATAAGGGTATTCAAGAAATGCAAGGACAATCATTGGAAGAAATCTTTATTAAGGAGGGCAATCGGCATGAGTAACATGGGAAAAGGCGCAGGCTACTATCTTACCAGAAGTAAAAGCCTCCTAATTGATACTGCGATTGTTGCCATTCTGGCGATTTTTATGAGCTTTGCAATGCAGATGGACACCTTGCAGTCTAAGGGAGAAGATTATTTAGTCCTAATGCTCTATGCGGTTATTTTTGGTCTTACCTCCCTGCAATCCGGTGCCATGATTGTAGATTTGACAGCAAAGGATAAGTTAAGCCGGAGAATTGAATTTTTTGCAGCTTCTGGAATTGCAGTAAAAGAGATTATAAAACAGTATTCGATACAGATTTTCCGCTTTTCTGGTATTATCCCGTTCTTTGTTTTTATGAGTTGCTATTACTTTACCGACTGGACAATGAGCTTTGGGCGGATCGTATGCGTTTATCTTAGTATTCTTGTACTTAGTTTTTGTGAGATTGTCGCTTTGAATATCATTGTACTGGATGTGAAACGAGTAAAACTGTTCAAAAATGTTCTGTTCTTTGGTAATTTTGCACTGGTTTATTTGATTGCGATGTCGGCAGAACAGATTACAGAGTTTGTGAATCAACATCATATAGGAATTGACTATTTGATTATTGTGGTTGATGTTGCACTTTGCATGATGTTTGTACTATTAAGTTTCTTTAAGGCTCGGCACATGAGCAACGAAACAGTTATCAGGAGGGATGGCGAATGGGTTTGATAACCTTAAACCTTAAAAGGGTATTGAACTGGAATTTTATATTTATGAGTGCGGTAGCAGCTATCTTCGGCATGATCTTTCTGATGAACTTTGGGGATATTTCAGAGAACATTGTATTTGGTGTTGATATAAAGTATTTTATGCTTGATGGATACCTGTGCTTATTTATCTTTTTTGCCGGAGAAATAAGCAAGGATATGTTGCAGCAAGAAAAAATCACAAAGAGAATAGAATGGAAACTTGCTAATGGTATTAAAATCTCAAGTATTGTTAAGGAGAATCTGCTATCACTATGGATTGGAACGCTGATCCTTTTGTTTCCTCTACTTTTGATGATTTCCATTCGCCTGCCAAACCTTATCTTGTTATTAAGCACCTATTTTCTGATCCTTAGCATATTGTATTCGGCATTTATAAATGTTTTGATTCTCTGGATTAGAAATATGAACTGGTTTAAGAGTATTCCTATCTTTGCAACACTGCTTCATATTTTGCTGGTTGTCTTAAAATGTGGGATATTTATGAAAACGAATAATGTGTGGGTGTTGCTACTATTTTCTCCAGTGAGTATAATAGTTTTGACTGCGTGTGGTTTATGTCTGATGACTAAAGAACGGATCGTATCATCATATTACTAACATAATGAATTTTAGCTGAAAGGAGGGGGGCTATGCAGGATAAACGCTTCTATCCGTATCTGTTTCTTCATGCGGGTATTGTGACTTTATGGGTTATATTGGATAGAACACATAAAGGAATTGCGAATGACGGAGCCATCAACTTATTGTCGATTGCCGTCTTGCTTTGTTATTTCAATCTGCTCTATCTTCATGTAATGACATCACGGCGAAAGGCAACAATATCTGAATGTGGCTGGAACCTGCTTTCTGTTTCCTTTATTGCGGCGCTGATGTATGATGGATTTTCCACCTTATACATGGGTGCATTTCTGTTTTTTGCATTGATTATCGGAATAATGCTGGTAAGAACTGACGCAAGCCGGGGTAAAATGGTTCGCTTGCTGTTTGGAATTGCAGCTATCATACTGTCGTTTTTTGATTTCCAAATTCTCCCTGCTATAACCATGTTAGTTGGAATGTTCATGGGAATTTTCCTTGATTATAGATATATAAATTTGAAACAGGTTAATATTCTTCCGATTGCCCAGAGGAAAGCAAGATATGTCCTCGCTCTTATGATTCCCTTGTTTACAGTCGTACTTTATTGCTTTGATTTGTCCACCCTACAAGTCAATGTATTTTTTCAGCTTATAATGCTTTTATTTGAGGCTTTTGCTGTCATTCATCTTGGCGACATGGAGGCCCGTTACAAGGAGTTGACAAAGTATTATGAATTAACGAACTATATTGCAAATGAGAGGGAAGATTTCTCAAGACTGCTTCATAACGATGTGCTTCAAGACATTGGAGGTGCCAAAAATCTCCTGTCGCTTCGCTCACCAGATGTTGATGAAACAAAAAGGATATTGTCTGATTTGGAATTGCGGGTAAGAAATATGATGAATTTCTATTCCTCTAATATCTTTTCGGGGTATGCTTCATGGGAACATATCGGATATATGCTTGACGCGATTAAGAAGCTGTACCCAAAGAAGAATATACTTGTAGATTTCACGATTGACAGCGAAGCAAGGATTGCTTTGAAAAAAGATAACAGTTTGGAACAGACTATGCAGATAATCAAAGAACTTGTCAACAATGTTTATAAACACGCTGCCGCTACTTTTATTCATTTGGAAATCGCGCTAAATGAAGAAAGTAGACTCGTAATTACCTGTCAAAATGATGGAGCGAAACCAAATGACATTGAAAATATTCTTTCTTCCAAAGGTGGTATGCTGTTCTTGACGGTGTTGATAAATGGGAATGGTGGTAACATTCAGTATTTAGAGAAAGATGGTATTTTAACTGCAACGGCAGTTTTGGGGAGAAAAAATGAAGATATTACTATTTGATGATCACAGGATATTTGGAGAGAGTTTAAGCAAACTTCTGGAAGATTGGGATGAAATCTCTATCTGTCGCTATGTAAGTAATGAAACAGAGTTTTGGAATATTCTTTCCGTAGACGAATGGGACATTGTATTACTTGATGTCAACCTAAGAGAGCAGTCAAAAAGTTCTGGCATTGATCTGATAGAAACGATATATAGTAAAAAGCCAAAAATAAAGGTGGTTATGCTATCCTCTTATGATATGCCAGTTTATAGACAGGAGGCACTTAAAAAAGGCGCCGTAAGTTATATTGATAAGTCTGCCTCTGCTGACGAGTTGGTAAAAAAACTCACAGCTATTAGTAAAGGTCACAAGTCCACTACGCCCCCTTTATTAGATCCCCTGACAGATCGTGAAGCGGAAATTATTAAGGCGATTGGAACAGGGAAAACGAAGCATGAAATAGCGCAAGAACTGTATATCAGTGAACGGACACTTTACAACCATATCCAAAGCATCTATGATAAGCTGGGGGCTAAAAATGCTATCGAAGCCTATAACAAGGCTATTGCACTTGGATATATCACACCCTTAATATGAGTTTAGGCAATAAGAGGGACAGATATATCAGAACACAAGTGACAAGTATGCACATTATGTAAGCAGATAGCAAAAACAAGTATCATTGAACGACTTCATCAAAACAATAAAGAAAAGCCGGGAGCAAAATTAAGTCTGCTTCCAGCTTTTTTGTATTTGTTATTGTATGTGGTTGACTAAGGAATATTGTTTAAGCGTGAGTTTGTGATATTGGGTGTGGTATCTTTAACTATGGGAAACTCCGGTTTCCCAGTTGGAAACGGTCTGGCGCGTGACGTAGACCTTTTCCGCCAGCTCCTCCTGCGAAAGCGAGAGCGCGGCGCGATGTGCCTTGATCTGATTACCGAGTTCCATAAGTGCCTCCTGTGCGTTTCGTTCGATCTGCCACAAGGGTAGCCAAAACGGGAAAGTTTGTCGAGCAAAGCTGCTTTACATGAGGAAAAATTGCTTGTCAAAAGATTTTGACAAGCGCCTTTTCGCCCCGATATCAGCGGCTTGCCAGCTTTTCGCGCAGCCTTGCGATGCTTCGCTGCGGGGCGTCGATGGCTTCGCCCTGCGTTTCGTGCCAGTCGGCCTTTTCGATGGCGATGACCTTTTCGTAGTAGGTGATCGCCGTTTCATAGTCACCGCGAATTTCGCAGATCTGCGCGATGGCCTCGGCAGGGTCGACAAAGCGCGGGGGCGGCATGAGCGCCATCGCCTTTTCATAGTCCGCGATGGCCTCGTCGTAGTGAGCGAGCTTGGCGAGCTCGCTCGCGCGCATAACGTAGACCTCCCACGTGTCGGGATACTTTGCGCACATGGCCTCCCACTGCGCGAGCGCGTCGTCGGTGTGCCCCTCCTGCAAAAGGATACAGCCGAGGTAAAAGTCGTCGTTGTAGGTCGGCTTCAGGCGGTGCATTTTGTCCAAGACTTCGCGCGCCTCCGCGCAGCGGCGGTCGGCGATGAGAAGGTCCAGAAGCCACAGGTGCGCGCTGTGGTTCTCCGGATGCGCGGCGAGAAACTCCTGATAGAAGGCGATCGTGCGGTAGTGGTTCGTCGCGTTCCAGTCGAGGTACGCGCCGTGCTCGGCGTCGAAGATGGCGTTGTGCGCCTCCTTGCAGTCGGGATTCAGTGCGAGCGCCTGACGCGCGAGGGGAGAGGCGAGGTCATTGTATTCCCGAGCGCGCTTGCAGTAAAGCTCTGCGAGCAGCAGCGTCGCGCGCGGGCGCGTTTCCTCCTTGCGGCACTTTTCCTGCAAAAAGTGCTCCTCTTCGTCGAATTCCTGCTGTGTGAGAAAGCGCTTGTCCCAGAGCATATTGTCGATGCGGGCAAAGCGGCTCTCGTCCGTGAGGGAGAAGAGCGAGTCGATGCTCGTTCCCAGCGTGACGGACAGCGCGGGCAAAAGCTGAATATCGGGAAGCGAGCTGCCGTTTTCCCACTTGCTCACGGCCTGCGCGCTCACGTGGAGGGCTTTTGCAAGCTGCTCCTGTGTCATGCTTTTGGAGAGGCGCAGCGTTTTGATCTTGCTGCCGATGTCGATGTTCATAAAGGCAAAACTCCGTTTCTATAAAGTGCGGACGTCCTTGATGAGTTCAGTATAGCCGATTGCGGGAAAACGCGCAATGGAGGGGGAGTTTCGCGCGCTCAAACGGCGGTTGAGCGCAAAAAGGACGGAAGATGCTTTTCTTCCGTCCTTTTTATGCAGTTCCAGTCGAATCAGTCGCCGACGCCGGGGTTCAGAACCTTGCCGACGTTCCACAGGTGCGCGACCTGCTGCGCGGCGGCCAGACGTTCCTCGGGGGACTCGTAGCTTGCGTGCGCGGTCTGCGCGCCGCAGTCGACACAGGTGACATAAACGCACCAGCCCTGCTCATCCTCCACCGTACCGGTGCCGCGGCAGTAGGGGCAGTCCTGCAATTCGATCTCATAAATCGGGTCCATGGTATCATCCTTTCCTACCGCGCAAAATTGACAGTTTGCGCGGAAATGACCTAATGACCGTAGTATAGCAGGGAAACGGGCGCTTTACAAGCAAGAAAATAGCAAAAATGGGGCGCTCGCAAGCGCCCCGCTTTTTACACGTTTGACGACGGAACAGGAAGCTGGTACTTTTCCACGTAGGATTCGTACGTCTGCTGGAAGCTGCCGTCGGCAGTCTTGGCCTGGCGCAGCGTTTCGTGCAGGTTGAGGTTATGCGCACGGGCGTCGATGACGCAGCCGGCGATGTTGGAACAGTGGTCGGATGTGCGCTCAAGGTCGGTCAGAAGATCGGAGAGGACAAAGCCAGCCTCAATGCTGCAATGGCCCTGCTGCATGCGCAGGATGTGGCGCGTGCGCATCTGCTCTTTGAGCGTGTCGATGACCTGCTCGAGCGGCTCGACCTGTTGGGCGAGCGCGACGTCCTGCGAGGAGAAGGACTTGAGCGAGAGCGAAAGGATCTCGCGGATGGCGGAGGTGAGAATGGCGAGCTCGTTGAGGGCGCTGCCGGAGAACGTGAGGCCCTTTTGCTCCATCTCCTCAGCGGAGGAGAGAATGTTGACCGCGTGGTCAGAAATGCGCTCAAAGTCGCCGATGGTCTTTAAGAGTTCGGTCGCCTCCTCGCTCTCGTCGCGGCCCATTTTCTGCGTGCTGAGCTTGACGAGGTAGGTGCCGAGGATATCTTCATAGTGGTCGCAAAGCTCCTCATCGTCGTGGATGCTCTGGGCGAGCTCGGGCGTGTTGTGGTCAAGGGCGGTGAGAGCGTTGTTCAGCGCGCGCACGGCGCAGTCCGCCATTTCGCGGGCGACGGCGCGGCTCTGGCGAAGGGCGAGGGACGGGGTGGGGAGAAGACGCTCGTCGAGCTCGGTCGTCTTTTCACCCTGCGTCTGGGAATCGTCGGGGACGATGCGGCAGGCGAGCTTTTCAAGAAGGCCGCCCGCGGGCAGGAGCATGGCGGTGCAGAGGACGTTGAAGACCGAGTGTGTGACGGCGATGCCCGCCATGGTGGCGGATTCATCCAGCAGCGCGGGCGCAAAAGCCGCGCGCACAATGCAGAAGACCGTCAGCAGCACGACAACGCCGATGACATTGAAGAGAAGGTGAACGACTGCGGCGCGGCGGGCGTTTTTGTTCGTGCCGATGGACGACAGCATGGCCGTGACGGTCGTGCCGATGTTCTGGCCCATGATGATGGGAATGGCCGCGGCATAGCTCACCGAGCCCGTGACGGCGAGCGCCTGCAAAATACCGACGGACGCAGAGCTCGACTGGATGATGGCCGTGAGCAGCGCGCCGGCGAGCACGCCGAGGAGGGGATTCTGAAAGGCAACAAAGAGATTCGTGAATGCGGGGACATCCTTGAGGCCCGCGACCGCGCCGCTCATCGTCTCCATGCCGAACATGAGAGTGGCAAAGCCGAGCAGGATCATGCCGGTGTCCTTTTTCTTGTTGTCCTTGCAGAACATGTAGTAGATGATGCCGATGAGCGCAAGGACGGGAGTGAAGGATGAGGGCTTTAAGAGCTTGATCCAGAAGTTGCCGGAGTCGATGCCGCCAAGGCTCAAAAGCCAGGCCGTGACGGTCGTGCCGACATTGGCGCCCATGATGACGTTGATGGCCTGACGCAGCGTCATCAGGCCCGAGTTGACAAAGCCGACCACCATGACCGTGGTGGCGGACGAGCTCTGGATGATGGCCGTGATGCCAAGTCCCGTTAAAAATCCGGCGAATACGCTGCCGGTCATCTTGTCGAGAAGGGAGCGGAGCTTACCGCCCGCGCGGCGCTCGAGCGCCTGGCCCATCAGGTTCATGCCGAAGAGGAACAGGCACAGCCCGCCGATCATCGTGAGCACATTGAAAATATCCATATTTTCTATCTTTCCTTTTTTCTTTTTTGAGACTCTATTTATAACCAAGTAATAGTTTACGCGCCAAATGTCAAAACTGCCAGAGGAGAATTGTAAAATCTATGTAAAATACACAGCGGCGACGGAATGCGGCGTGATTTGTGTCATGTTGCACAGCTTTTTTCCGCATGAACTGGAAAAAAGTGCAGACACTAAGCGCAGCATTCGCCGCGGCGTCTGCCTCCGCGGCAAAAAGCAACTTGAAATGTCGGAGGAATCGTATGAAAAAAGACTTTATCGACACCAATGAATTCACAAAGCAGGAACTGCTCGACATCATCGACTTGTCGCTCGCCATCAAAAAGGCCATTAAGGCGGGCTACTATCCGCCCCTGATGCGCAACATGACGCTCGGCATGATCTTCCAGCAGTCCTCTACGCGCACGCGCGTCTCGTTTGAGACCGCGATGAGCCAGATGGGCGGGCACGCGCAGTATTTAGGCCCCGGTATGATCCAGCTCGGCGGGCATGAGACCATCGGCGACACGGGCAAGGTACTCTCAAAGCTTGTCGATGTCGTGATGGCGCGCGTCATCGAGCACAAGACGATCGAAGAGCTCGCGAAAAGCTGCACCATCCCCGTCATCAACGGCATGTCGGACTACAACCACCCCACGCAGGAGATCGGTGACCTCTGCACGATCGTGGAGAACCTTCCGCAGGGGAAAAAGTTAGAGGACTGCAAGGTCGTGTTCGTGGGCGACGCGACGCAGGTGTGCGCGTCGCTCGGCTTTATCACGACGAAGCTCGGCATGCACTTTGTCCAGTACGGCCCCCAGGGCCACCAGCTGAATGAGCAGCACAAGGAGATCATGAAGAAGAACTGCGCGCTCTCCGGCGGCAGCTACCTTGTCACCGATGACCGCGAGAGCGTACGCGGCGCGGACTTCATCTATACCGATGTGTGGTACGGTCTCTACGAAAACGAGATGCCGAAGGAAGAGCGCGTGCGCGTCTTCCACGACTATCAGGTCAACCGCGAGCTGATGCAGCTGGGGAACCTCGGCTGCAAATTCATGCACTGCCTGCCCGCGACGCGCGGCGAGGACGTGACCGACGAGGTCGCCGACAGCGACGCCTCCCTCTGCTGGGAGGAGGCAGGCAACCGCCTGACGGCCATGCGCGGCCTTCTTGTTTACTTCACGCGCTGCCGGCAGGAGCCGAGCGGTCTTCAGATCGCGGCGGCGAAAGAGGAGCTTGACAAAGTGCTCTGCGACAAGCTCGGCTGCGTCGAGGCCTACTGCGGCGTTTCGAAAGCGGAAAAGAGCTGAGAAAAACCATGGAGAAGAATCAATTCCGGCTCGCAGACGTCATTTTGTCGGTCATCTGCGTGGTGTTTGTCGCCGAGGCGGCGGCGCCGGTCGCGTCGATCGGCAACAGCCAGTATTTCTGGTGGATCTTTATGATATTGGCGTTTCTACTGCCCTACGGCCTCATCGCCGCCGAGCTCGGCACAGCCTACGCGGGAGACGGCGGGCTCTATGACTGGATCCACGCGGCGTATCCGAACGGCAAGTGGGCGGCGCGTGCCTCGTGGTACTACTGGATCAATTTTCCGCTGTGGATGGCGTCGCTCGCGGTGATGTGTCCCGAGCTCATCACGTTCATAACGGGGCGGAGCCTCGGGACGTTCGGCTCGCTCGTGGTCGAGCTGCTGTTCATCTGGATCGTCACGCTCATCGCGTGCTATCCCGTGTGCGACAGCATCATTATCCTGAACGTGAGCGCTGTCATCAAGATCGTGCTGGCGCTGCTGGTCGGCGGGCTCGGCGTGTGGTATATCAGCCGTTACGGCTTTGTCAACGACATGTCGGCGCGGACATTTCTGCCGTCGTTCGACTTAAACAGCCTCTCGTATATCTCCGTCATCATCTTCAACTTCCTCGGCTTTGAGGTCGTGTGCACGTACGCAAACAATATGAGCGACCCGAAAAAGCAGATCCCGCAGTCCATCGTGACCGGCGGCATCGTCATCGCGGCCATCTACCTCTTCTCGGCGTTCGGCATCGGCGCGGCAGTGGATGTGCGTGAGATCAGCGTGGATTCGGGGCTTATCGACGCGGTGTCGCTCATTCTGGGCGGCAGCGGCGGCGTGCTCGTGGGCGTGGTGGCGCTTTTGTTCCTCGTGACGCTGTTCGGCAACATGATCTCGTGGTCGATGGGCGTCAATTCGACGGCGGCGCTGGCGGCGGACCACAACGACATGCCGCGGGTGTTCGCCAAGCGCTGGGCAAAGAACGACATGCCCGTCGGCGCGGCGGTCACGTCGGGCGTCGTCGCCTCGTGCGTGTGTGTTTTGGGCGTGCTCATCGAGATGGCGTCGCCGGACTCGTCACTCTTCTGGAGCTTTTTCGCGCTGAATCTCGTGATGCTGCTTTTGAGCTATCTTCCCGTGTTTCCGGCGTTTTTGAAGCTGCGGCGCGAGGATGCGAAGATGCCGCGCCCGTTCCGCGTGCCGGGGTCTGACACGGCGCTCAAATGGATCGCCTACGTGCCGATGGTGCTCATCGTCATTTCGATCATTTTCACTGCGGTCCCGCTCTCGTTTGACGCAGAGACGCTTGCGAGCTTTCTGCCCATTACGATCGGGTCGATCCTCAGCGTGGCGATCGGCGAGGTGCTGATCGCGCTGCGCGGAAAAAACGCGCGCAGCTAAGTATGGTTTCATCATAAGGAGACAAAGCTATGGCAAAACGAATCATCGGCACAACGCCGAAGCAGGACGGGTATCGCATGCCCGCCGAATTTGAGCCCCAGCAGGGCGTGTGGATGCTCTGGCCCGAGCGAAACGACAACTGGCGCGACGGCGGCAAGCCCGCGCAGAAGACCTTTGCTGACGTGGCAAAAGCCATCGCAAGATTTGAAAAGGTCACGGTCGGCGCATCCGTGCGCCAGTATCAGAACGCGCGCGCCAAGCTCCCCGAAAATATCCGCGTCGTGGAGCTTGAGAGCGACGACGCGTGGGTGCGCGACTGCGGGCCGACGTTCCTTGTGAACGACAAGGGCGGTCTTCGCGCGGTGGACTGGGAGTTCAACGCCTGGGGCGGGCTCGTCGACGGGCTGTATTTCCCCTGGGACAAGGACGACCAGATCGCGCGCAAGATCTGCGAGATCGCGGATGTGGACAGCTACCGCACAGAGGGCTTCGTGCTCGAGGGCGGTTCCATCCACGTCGACGGCGAGGGCACGGTGCTGACGACCGAGATGTGCCTGCTCTCCGAGGGCCGCAACCCCGACAAGAGCAAAGAAGAGATCGAGCAGATGCTGCGCGAATACCTCGGGTGCGAGAAGGTGCTGTGGATCAAGGACGGCATCGACCCCGACGAGACGAACGGGCACATTGACGACGTGGCGTGCTTCGTCGCGCCCGGCGAGGTCGCCTGCATCTGGACGGAGGACAAGAACCATCCGTTTTATGAGCAGGCGCAGGCGGCTTACAAATTCCTGAGCGAGGCGACGGACGCCAAGGGGCGCAAGCTGAAGGTGCACAAGCTCTGCCTGACAAAAAAGCCGTGCTTACTCGAGGGCGCGGATACCATCGACGCCGTGGAGGGTACTATCCCGCGTGAGGACGGCGAGGTCAGCATCGCGTCGTATATGAACTTTTTGATCGTCAACGGCGCGGTCATCTTGCCGCAGTACGGCGACGAAAACGACGCAGTCGCCATCGAACAGGTGCAGAAAATGTTCCCCGACCGCGAGGTCGTGGGCGTGCAGACGAAGGAGGTCGCCTTCGGCGGCGGCAATATCCACTGCATCACCCAGCAGCAGCCTGCGGTGAAGAAGTAAAAAAGAGTGCCGTCCGTGCAATAAATGTACGGGCGGCGTTTTTATGGTGCTTATGCAGTCTGCTCGCGGGCGATGCGGATGAATTCGGAGAGCACGCTCCACGGATACGAGCGGCTCAAGTACCCAAAGCAGATGGGATAGGAAGCCTCTGGGCAGAGTGGGAGAATGTGCAGGTGCGCGAGCTGCTCGGGCGAGAGCGCTGTGTGCAGCAGATTTTCCGGGCAGAAGCATGCGCCGACGCCCTGCTCGCAGAGCGCGAGCAGCGTTTCGACGTTTTCCGACGTCGCTTTGCTGACGGGCGAGACGCCCGAGGAGCGCAAAAGTCCGCGCCCGATGCGCCCGCCGATGTCCTCCGCGGAGCCGAGGACAAAGGGGCAGCCGCGCAGAGAGCTCAAATTTCCCGAGGCGATCTCGCCGCGGTGCGTGTCAAGGTCGATGCCGCACTGCGCGAGCAGCCCATCGGACAGGCACAGCACGGTGTGCTCCAGATAGTAATCCTCAAGCACCACGCCGGGGAGCGGGTGTGGAAAGCCGGCGATGGCGAGGTCAATGCCGCCGCTGAGCAGCGCCTTTTGGATCGCGTCGTTTGAGCCCTCAAGCAGCGTGATCTCGACATTCGGGTATCTGCGCTGAAAGACGGGGATCAGGTGCGGCATGATGGCGCGGCCGCGCGTATAGGCGATGCCGACGCGCAGCTCGCCTTTCTGATTTTCGGAGATGTCGCAGAATTCGCGCTCCATGGCCTGGCGCGTCTGCCCGATGGATTCGGCATAGCGCAGAAACGTCCGGCCTGCGTAGGTGAGCTCAAGCGGCGTGCGGCGCACAACGAGCGTGCAGTTCAGCTCGCGCTCTAAATTGGCAATGTGCGATGAGAGTGATTGCTGCGTGATGTGCAGCGCTTCAGCGGCGCGGGTGAAGTTTTTCTCCCGCGCAAGCACGAGAAAATAGTCAAGAGAATGGAAATTCATGGGAACGCTCCTTTCGCAGCTGCTTCTTGTAGAATATATCAATTTTAACAGTTTTACAAGATGAAAATCCGCGCTTATACTAAAGACAACGAAAGGCTGAACGAACGGCAAAGCGCACGGGTTTTCTTTTTCACCGCGCCTCCATCCACACACGTTCGTTCGCTTTGCGTGGGGGAACCTGACCGCCGGAGCACCAGCAGGAGATTTTGCAATTTCCGCCTGCTGCACTCCGGCTTGCAGGGCATATCGGAAAGGATGGCAGGAGAGGAACATGAGCATTTTAGAGCTGGGGAGCTTGCAGCTCACGCTTCTTGCGATGATGCTGGTCGGCGCGCTCTACACCTCGATTTTTTTGATCCCGATGCGCATTGTGATGTGGTCGGCCGGCACGACGTACTTTGTCGCGGGCGAGACGGTGGAAAAGAAAAAGCTCATCAAAAACGTGCTGACGCACCCCTGCCTTGTCGCCATCTACTTGGGACTTCTCTGCATGGTGACGCAGGTGCAGCTGCCGTCCGTGATCCTGAACACGGTAAAGTACATCGGGAACTGCAACTCCGCACTGACAATGTTTATTGTCGGCACGATCCTGACGGATGCGCCGCTCAAGAGCATCGTGAGCCGCGACATGGTAAAGTTCAGCTTGCTGCGGCTCGCGCTGCTGCCCGCGGCAGCGCTGGGCGTTGGGCTGCTGCTGCACCTTGAACCGACGGCGCTTGGCGTGAGTGTCCTGATGACGGGCATGCCCGCGGGCGCGACGGCGGCCATCTTTGCCGCCAAATACGGCAGCGACGCGCCGTTCGCCGCGCGAAATGTCGTGTTCACAACGCTTTTATCCATGCTGACGCTGCCGCTGTGGGCGTATGCGGTGGGATAAAAACGGGTTTTCTTTTTGATCGCTTTGTGCTAAGATAGCGATACTGTGTTAAAAAGGATAGGGAGGACTTGGATGGCTGCGATCGTTTTATTTTGCCTTGCGCTGCTTGTGTGCATCGTATTGAGGGCGAACATCCTCTACGCGCTCCTGGCGGGGCTTGTGATCTTTACGCTGTACGGCAAAAAGCAGGGCTTTTCGTGGAAAGAACTCGGGAAGATGATCTGCTCGGGCGTGAAGACGTCGGCAAGCGTGCTGCTCGTCTTTCCGCTGATTGGAATTCTGACGGCGTTCTGGCGCGCGTGCGGCACGCTGCCGTTCATCATCTGCTGCGCCGTTGACCTCATCCGGCCGGAAATTCTGCTGCTGATGACGTTTTTGCTGAATTGCGGCGTCTCGATGCTGACAGGCACGGCGTTCGGCACGGCGGCGACGATGGGCACCATCTGCGTGAGCGTCGGCATTTCGATGGGCATGGACCCCGTGCTGCTCGGCGGCGCGATGCTTTCGGGCGTATACTTCGGCGACCGCTGCTCGCCGGTCTCGACGAGCGCGCTGCTCGTGAGCGAGCTGACGGAGACGAACATTTACGACAACATCAAGCGCATGCTCAAGACGGCGCTCGTGCCGTTTCTTCTGAGTTGCGGCGTCTATGCGGCACTCGGCATGGTGAAAAGCGGCAGCGGCGCGGCGGGCGAGCTGTGGTCGCTCTACGGGCGCGAGATGACGCTTCACTGGGTCATGTGCCTGCCGGCGGTGCTCATTTTGATCCTGTCGGTCCTACGCGTGAACGTGAAAAAGGCGATGTCGGTCAGCATTTTAGCGGCGGTCGTGCTGTGCATTTTCCTGCGGCATCTGGACGCGGTGACGATCCTCAAGACCGCAATCTTAGGCTACACGGCGTCGGACGCCGAGGTCGGCGCGATGCTCAACGGCGGCGGCATCATTTCGATGGTGCGCGTGGCGCTGATCGTGATGATCTCGTCGGCGTATTCCGGCATTTTTCGCAAGACGGGGCTGCTCGACGGGCTGTGCGGGCGTGTGACGGCGCTGCGCGACAAAACGTCGCCCTATGCCTCGATGCTGCTGACGGCGGTTTTGGCGAGCCTTCTCGCCTGCAACCAGACGCTGACGATCATCCTGACACACCAGCTCTGCGCGCCGTCGCAGAAGGATAAAGAAGAATTTGCCATCGACCTTGAAAACAGCGCCGTCGTCGTCGCGCCGCTGATCCCGTGGTCGATCGCGGGGGCGACGCCGCTCTCGACCGTCGGCGCACCGATGACGGGTATGGCGTTTGCGTGCTTTTTATACATCCTGCCGCTGTGCGAGCTCGTGCGGCGGACAGCGCAGCAGCGCGCGGCAAAAAAAGCCGCCGCGCAGAAATGAGAAAGGAAGTTTGCATGAACGGAAAGACGTTACTGGCGGAAGCCATCGAAATGAAAGATGAGATCGTCGAGAACCGGAGAGCGATCCACCGCGCGCCGGAGGTCGGCGCGCACCTGCCGCAGACGGTTCAATTTGTCGAAGAAAAGCTGCGATTGCTCGGCTATGAGCCGCGCGAGCTGGGCGGCGGCGTGGTCGCGGAGCTCACGGGCGAAGACATGGGGCGCTGTATCCTGCTGCGCGCCGACATGGACGCGCTCAAGGTGAAGGAGAAGACCGACCTGCCGTTCCGTTCGGAAAACGGCAGCATGCACGCCTGCGGACACGATATGCATGCCGCGATGCTGCTGGGCGCTGCAAGGCTGCTCAAGGCGCATCAAAGCGAACTCAAGGGCACGGTGAAGCTCGTCTTCCAGCCCGACGAGGAAGGCTTCACGGGCGCGAAAGCGATGCTTAAGGCCGGTGTGCTGGAGGCACCGGGGCCGCAGGCGGCGATGGCGCTGCACGTGAACTCCGGGACGCCGTCGGGCCTGGTGCTCTGCGGCAAGGGAACGTTTATGGCGGGTTGCACGCTGTTTCGCATCACGGTCAAGGGTGTCGGCTGTCACGGGGCAATGCCGGAGACGGGCGTCGACCCAATCAACATTGCCGCGCACATCTACCTTGCGCTTCAGGAGATCACGGCGCGCGAGCTGCCCGCAAAGACGCCCGCCATCGTGACAATGGGCAAATTCAGCGCGGGGCACGCGCCGAATATCATCCCGCAGGAGGCCGTGATCGAGGGCACGATCCGCACGTTCGACCGCGACGTGACCGCGCTGATCCTGCGCCGCATCGGCGAGATCGCGGACGCGACGGCCAGGGCCTTCCGCGGCAGTGCGAGCGTCGAAGAGCTCGCGAGCGCGCCGCCGCTCAAAAACGACGAGGCGCTGACCGAGCAGATGGCACGCTGCGCCGAAATGCTGTTCGGCGAGAAGAGCGTCTACCGCCTGCGTGAGGGCGGCATGGGCTCGGAGGACTTTGCGTCCTACACCTACGAGCTGCCGTGCGCGTATCTGTTGCTCGGCGCGGGCACGGCGCAGGAGGACGCGCGCTACGGAAAGCCCATGCACAACGAGAGCGTCGTCTTCAACGAGAACATTTTACCGCGCGGGAGCGCACTGCTCGCCTATGGCGCGATGCAGTGGCTCGAAGACCGGCAATAAAAAAATCCGCTTACGAATTTCGTAAGCGGATTTTTTATAATCGATTGTCGATGACTTAGCCGACGAGCGCCTCGGTATCCATGGCGATCATGAGCTCCTCGTTCGTGGGGATGAGGAGGACGGTGACCTTGGAGTCGGGCGCGGAGATGACGCGTTCTTCGCCGCGGACCTTGTTGGCGTCCTCGTCCATCTTGACGCCCATGAACTCGAGGCCGGAGGCGATGGCCATGCGCTGGGAAGCGCTGTTCTCGCCGACACCTGCGGTGAAGATGATGGCGTCCACGCCGCCCATCGCGGCGGCATACGCACCGATGAGCTTCTTCACGCCGTAGTTGAACATATCGACGGCAAGGCCGGCGCGCTCATTGCCCTGCTCGAAGGCCTCTTCGAGATCGCGGAAGTCGGAGCTGACGCCGCTGACGCCCATGACGCCGGACTTCTTGTTGAGGACATTGACCATCTCCTTGATGTCCATGCCGTACTTGTTCATCAGGTACTCGAGGATACCGGCGTCAATGTCGCCGGAGCGGGTACCCATGGGAAGACCGGCGAGCGGGGTGAAGCCCATGGAGGTGTCGACGCTCTTGCCGCCCTCGATCGCGGTGACGGAGGAGCCGTTGCCGAGGTGGCAGGAGATCAGCTTGAGCTGCTCGATGGGCTTGCCGAGCATATCGGCCGCGCGCTGGGAAACATACTTGTGAGAGGTGCCGTGGAAGCCGTAGCGGCGGACCTTGTCCTTCTCATAGTACTCATAGGGAAGAGCATAGGTGTAAGCCACGGGAGGCATGGTCTGGTGGAAGGCAGTGTCGAACACGGCGACCATGGGCACGCCGGGCATGAGCTCCTGGCAGGCCTTGATGCCGATGATGTTGGCGGGGTTGTGGAGCGGGGCGAGGGGATTGCACTCCTCGATTGCCTGCATGACCTCGTCGGTGATGACGACGGACTTGGCAAACTTTTCGCCGCCGTGGACGACGCGGTGGCCGACAGCGTCGATCTCCTTCATGGAGCCGATGACGCCGTTCTTCTCGTCGACGAGCGCGTTCAGCACGGCCTGGATAGCCTCGCTGTGGGTGGGCATGGAGACGGAAGCGGCCTTGATGGCTTCCTTGCCGGGAAGCTGGGGCTTATAGGTGAACAGACCGTCGATGCCGATGCGCTCGCACAGACCCTTCGCCAGCAGCTCGCCCGTGGTGGGGTTGAGCAGCTGATACTTCAGGGAAGAAGAACCTGCGTTGATGACCAGAACATTCATAAGTATACTCCTTTTTCCGAGGGCGCTTGCATTGCGCCCGAATTTCCGATAAAATAAGAATCAAATTGATCGGATGTATAATTCAATACAAAATATATTATAACAACTTTTTTTGCAAAGACAAGTAAATTTAACAAAACGTAACTCTTTTGTAACCGCTTTGAGAGGACTTCCATGAGGGTATTTGGTATAATATGTGAATATAATCCCTTCCACCGCGGCCACAAGTGGCAAATTGATGAATTGCGCCGTCTGGCAGGTGAGGAAGAGTGCGCGGTCGTGTGCGCGATGAGCGGCGATTTTGTCCAGCGGGGCGATTTTGCCATTGAACGCGCGCATGCGCGCGCCGAGGCTGCCGTGCGCGGCGGGGCAGATTTAGTCCTTGAGCTGCCGCTGCCGTGGGCCATTTCGTCGGCGGAGGGCTTTGCCCGCGGCGGCGTGAGCATTTTGGCGGCGGCGGGCGTGGTCGACACGCTGGCCTTTGGCAGCGAATGCGGTAACGCGGCGAAATTGCAGCGCGCGGCAAAGGCACTGCTGCGGGCGGATTTTCCCGACGCGCTGCGAGAGAAGCTTGCCAAGGGCCTGTCCTTTGCCGCGGCGAGGGAGAGCGCCGCGAGGGCGCTCATCGGCGAGGATGCCGCGGTGCTCCGGGAGCCGAACGATATCCTCGGCGTAGAATACTGCAAGGCGCTGCTGCAAAGCGGCAGTACCATCGCGCCGCTGGCAATATTGCGAAAGGTCGTCGGGCACAACGGGGGTGCGGCGAAGGGCTTCGCCTCGGCGAGCCACATCCGCGAGCTGCTTACGAACGGAGAGGACGCCTCCGCGTATCTGACGGCGGAGAGCGCCGCCATCTATGCGCGCGAATGCGCAGCGGGCCGCGCGCCGGTGACGATGCAGAATGCGGAGCGAGCGGTGCTTTCCCGGCTGCGCGCGATGTGCGAGGAGGACTTCGCCCGCTATGACAGCGGGAATGAAGGCCTTTATCGCCGGTTTTATGACGCAGCGCGGACGGCAGCGTCCGTCGACGAGCTGCTCTCCGCGGTGAAGACGAAGCGCTATGCCTATGCGCGGCTGCGGCGGATGCTGCTTGCGGCGTATCTGGACGTGACGGCGGCGGATGTGCCGCCGGAGGTCCCCTATCTGCGCGTGCTGGCGTGCAATGAGCGGGGACGAAAGCTGCTCAAAACGATCAAAAAAATGGGAAGCGCACCGGTGCTGACCAAGAGCGCCGATGTGCGCGCGTTGAGCGAGGAGGCGCAGAAGCGCTTCGCTCTGACGGCGCGCGCGGCAGATCAATACGTGCTCGCCTATCCCGAGCTGCGCGCGGCCAGAGGCAGCAGCGCGTGGACGGAGGGGCCTGTGATCGTTTGAGCAAGGAACCGAGACCTCGAAAGGAGAACAGAATGAAAAAATGGATGACGCTGCTGCTTTGCTGCGTGCTGGCGCTGAATTTGACCGCCTGCGGCGCAGGAGCGCCCGGCGGGCCGGAGGACAACGCGCCGCCGCAGGCGAGCGCGCTGCACTTTGAAGTCGCGACGCAAGTTTACGAAAACGAGTACAAGGCCGACGACGGCACGGTGCTTCTGGCGGAGCGCTACGAACTGCCGGTGCTCGAGCTGCGCACGGAGGACGGCGAGCTCTACACGCTGGCGGAGAACGTGACGGCGAACGGCGGCACGGGCAACCCCGCGCAGTTCACGGCGCAGAACGCCTTCAACACGGAGATGAATAACGTACTCGCAGGGCTTGAGTCCGAGGCGGCGCAGATGGCCGCGGAGGCCAAGGAGCTCTACGCGGAAAACGGCACATCGGTTTTTTTGAACGGAAGCTACTGGACGAACGAGCTGAGCCTGACGCAGACCTACATGACCGAGGGGAAGCTCCTGAGCATCGCGGCGGAGAACTACACCTACTACGGCGGCGTGCATCCGAATTCCGCCACCCGCGCGTGGAGCTTTGATCTGACGACGGGCGAATTCCTGACGCTGGACGCGCTGGCCTCGGAGGAGGGCGATTTGCAGGGAAACTCGCTGCAGGAGAGCATTTATTGGAATATCTACGAGCAGATCGCGCAAAAGGGCCTCAGCGAAGGATATTTTGACGATTATGACTCTTATTTGCAGGATTTCCCCACGCTCGCGACGCTGAACTTTACGGAAAACGGCCTGACGGTCACGTTCGACCAGTACGTCATCGCGCCGTATGCGGCGGGGCCGCAGGTGTTCTCGGTGCCGTACAGCGAATTCTACAACGCGCTGAGCGAGCACGCGAAGACGATTTTAGACGTCTCGCAGGAGCAGACCGTGACAGCGGATTTCAAGGCGGCGGCGACGCTGTGGTCGTGGTTTTATATGGACGATCCGCCGATGGATTACAATGTGACAGCCGAGGTCGACGGCAATCTTTATGATCTGGCGGACATCAAGGGCGTGGAAACGCTGGAGGGCCTCCGTGCGCTGCTGCTGCGGTATGTCACACCGGAACTTGCCGACGAATGGCTGGGCAGCACTGAGCAGCGTTACCGTGATATTGACGGCAGACTCTATGTCATGTCCGCAGGCCGCGGCGGCAACGAGAGCCTGGGCGGATACACGTGCACGGCTGCGCTCGACGGCGACAGCGGCGTGCTGACGCAGACGGTCACGCTGCTTGCGTGGGACGACACCGCGCAGGCGTGGGCGGATACCGGCAAAACGGAAGCCTACGAATATCCATTTACCCTCGTCGACGGCCACGCAGTGTTCTCCGCATTCCCGTATCCGTACTGAGAGAATAGGAGAGAGGGAGGGGAGTCCCATGGCGTAAAAAGTGCGGCCGCGCCGCAGAAGCGATCATATAGGACCACTTTTACGGAGGATGAGAGAAATGAAGAGAGTAAAAATCTTTCTGCTGCTTTTTACCCTGTGCTGCGCACTGACTGCTTGCGGCACAAAGCCCGCGGACGATGTACCGCCGCCGGATGATGAGACGTCTGCGGTGGACATCGAATGGTTCAACACGGAATTTTTCAATGTGGGCAGCGGCGTGTGCATGACGAATATGCTGCTCAGCAGCTATTACGACACCGCCGCGGACATCGACCTCTATGAGCTCTTCTATAATGGCCCGACAGGAATACAGGAAGAGGTCACTGAGGCAGAACAGACAGCAATCGGCCCAGTGGCGTTTGAGCATTATCCCATCAAAACGCAGAGAACGGAAATGGACGCCTTTTTGCAGGAGTATTTGGGCGTGGCACTGGACGAGACGAACAAAAAGAATCTCGACCAGTTCATCTATCTCGAGGAGTACGACGCCTATTATCTGCTCCACGGCGATACGAATTTCCAGCGCTGCACGGTCACCTCGCTCGAGCAGAACGAGGACGGGACTATCGCGCTCACCTATGAGCAGGAGAGCGGTGAAAAGGGGATCGTCACGCTGAAGGGCAGCAAAGGCAGCTACCAGTTTGTGTCGAACAAGGAAGCGTGAAGATAAAAGAAAAATGCTGGCTCATAAGAGCCAGCATCTTTTATATGTAGCTTACCGGAAGCGCTCGCGGTGTGCGTGCATGATCTCAGCCAGCAGCACACCGTTGTCGGGCGGGGTGTAGGTGATGGCGTTCGCGCCTGCCGCGATGGTCTTGCGAATAGTCTCATCCTTCGGGCCGCCGGTGGCGATGATGGGGATCTCGGGATGGCGCTCGCGGAGCGCGGCGACGAGCTGCGGCGTTTCCGACGCGGCAGAGACGTTCAAAATGTCGACGCCTGCGGCGATACGAGCCTCAGTGTCCTGCGTGGCGGAGACGATGGTCGCCACGACCGGAATGTCGATGTGCGACTTGATGTCGCGCAGGATATCCGCCGAAACGGGCGCGTTGAGCACAACGCCGTAAGCGCCGCAGTGCTCAGCCTCCATCGCCTGGGCGACAGAGCGCGCGCCAGACGTGAAGCCGCCGCCGACGCCGCAGAACACGGGCATATCCGCCACGCTGATGACGGCGCGCACGATGCGCGGCTGCGGGGTAAAGGGATAAACGGCAATCACCGCATCGGCATTGACGCTTGCGATGGTGGCAACGTCAGTGGAAAAGACAAAGGACTTGATCGTTCTGCCGAAGATGCGGATGCCGCTGCACTCGTTGATGCACTCGGGTACCATCAGCATATGGTTGCGGAGCTTTCCGCTGTAACTCGGCGTGGGCGTAGGGGTAAAATCGCTCATAAAAACACCTTCCTTTCCGCAGGTAATAGATGACCGGTAAAATGTTATGCAGGGGAATTATTCGACATGAATGCTTGCACGCATGGCGAGGATCGTCTGCTCAATGAGCGTGTCAAGATCCCAGCCGAGCATTTCCGCGCCGCGCTCGATGACCTCGCGCGAGCAGCCGGCGGCAAACTTCTTGTCCTTGTACTTTTTCTTGACGGACTTGACCTCAAGATCGCTGACGCTCTTGCTCGGGCGCATGAGCGCGACCGCGCCGATCAGGCCTGTGAGCTCGTCGGTGGCAAAGAGGACCTTTTCCATCTCGTGCTGAGGCTCGGGAAGGCCGTCAAAGTGCAGGCCGTAGCCGTGACTGGCGGTGGCGCGGATCAGGCGCTCGTCGAGACCGTTTTCACGCATGATCTCCTGCGACTTGATGCAGTGCTCGTCGGGATACATCTCAAAATCAAGGTCGTGGAGAAGGCCGACGATCTCCCAGAAGTCCGCCTCGTCGCCGTAGCCGAGCTTTTCCGCGTACCAGCGCATCACGTCGGCGACGGTGTTGGCGTGCTTTAAGTGGAATTCACCCTTGTTGTACTGCGTGAGCAGCTCCCACGCCTGTTCTTTCGTATATGCCATAATGATTGCCTCTCTTTGCTTATGGCTGCTCGTCCGTAAAGTGGACGTGATTGAAAATGTGGTCAGAGCAGAAGCAGTGGTACCCTGCGCACTTGCTGCAATAGCGGAACTGCAGCTCAGGATTTGTCACGTCCGTGCGGCCGCACACGGCGCATTTGTGGCGGAAGCCCTGCGTCTGCTGCTGATACTGCTCCTGGCGCTGCTGGGCACGCACGGTGTTATGGAAGTGCGTGGCCTGCTTGCTCTGGTGGCGTTCGAGTCCCCAAAACCGTGTAAGCTCGGGCCAGAAGAAAATGACGAAATTCAAAAGCGCCACGATGGGCATGATGGAATAGTACCATCTGCCGGCGGCAATGTAGCGCACAATGTCGAAGAAGAAGTAGAATACGTCAATATACGCGAGCCACTTCATGCGGATGGGGAAGACGAAAAACAGCAGCACCTGCGCATCGGGATAGAGGAGCGCGAAGGCCATGAACATGGCAAAGTTGACATAATTTGCACCGTAGACGGGGATGCTGTAGCCCGTGATCAGGCTGACGATGCTCGCGCCGAGGACGGTGAGCAGCATGCCGCTCAGGTAATACGTCGTAAACTTGGCTGTGCCCCACTGCCGCTCGAGCGTCGAGCCGATCCAGTAGTAGAAATAGCAGGTGATGAGAAGATAGAACGGACTCGTGCTCTCAGGGATGAGGACAAAGGTGACGAGCCGCCAGACCTGCCCATGGAGAAGACCCGAGAGCGTGTAGGAGAAGAAGCTCAGAAAGTTGCCGTTCGAGAAGTTGGACAAAAGCCCCAGCACCACGTTGCCGATGACAACATAGAGCATCAGGTTGGGGATGCCAAAATTCGGATGCAGGATACAAAAGCGGTCGATCGCCTGGTTGAGTTTTTTCAATGCGGGATACCTCGTTTCGATCAAATAACATTTGCAAACATTATTACACAGCGGCGGGGAAAAGTCATCAATAAAGTTTGAACAAATGACTATTCCTGAATGGAATGAAGAGCAAGAATGCGGAAAGAAACGAATTCTTTCCACATTCTTAACACTTGTTCACTTGAGATCGAGCTCGGGCGGAACGTCGATCTCCTCGCCGACGTATTTGCCGTTCTTTTTCCGCTGGCGCACGCATTCGGTCAAAAGATACTCGATTTGGCCGTTGACGGAGCGGAAATCGTCCTCTGCCCAGGCGGCGATGGCGGCGTAGAGCTTGGGGGACAGGCGCAGGGGCACCTGCTTCTTGGCGTTGTCGTTCATGGCAGCCTCCCAAAAAGTAGCGCGGCGCGGTTAATACAGGCTGCCGGAGTTGACGACGGGCTGGGCGTCGTGGTTGCCGCACAGCACCACGAGCAGGTTCGAGACCATGGCCGCCTTGCGCTCCTCGTCGAGCTCGACCGTGCCCTTTTCCGCCAGACGCTCAAGCGCCATTTCGACCATGCCGACCGCGCCGTCAACGATCATCTTGCGCGCGTCGATGATGGCGCTGGCCTGCTGGCGCTGGAGCATGACGGCCGCAATCTCGGGCGCATAGGCGAGGTAGGTGATGCGCGCTTCGATGATCTCAAGGCCCGCGTCGGCGACCTTGGCCTGAATTTCATCGCGGATGCGCGCGGCGACGACCTCGCTGGACCCACGCAGGCTCCCCTCGTCGGCCTGACCGTCGCCCGTGGTGTCGACATTCGGAGCGACGTCGTAGGGATAGACGCGCACGATGTTGCGCAGCGCCGCGTCGCACTGGAGCGACAGGTACTCCTTGTAGTTATCCACATTGAATACGGCCTTGGCTGTGTCGGTCACGCGCCACATCACGGCGATGCCGATCTCCACGGGGTTACCGAGACAGTCGTTGATCTTCTGGCGGGCGTTGTTGAGCGTCATGATCTTGAGCGAGATCTTCTTGCTGCCGCCCACCTCGACCGCGGCGGACGCGCCCTGCATGGCAGCGAGAAGGTCCGTGCCCTTGTGGCCGCCGTCCACATCGCCGGACTGGTTGAGCTTCGTCTTGGCGGCGGGGTTAAAGGACGAGCAGAAGGGATTGACGAAGTAGAAGCCCTCGCCCTTGAGCGTGCCGATGTACTTGCCGAACAGCGTCAGCACCAGCGCCTCCTGCGGCTTCAGAACGCGCAGGCCGCACAGTGGGATCCAGCCGAGCAACAGCAGGATGACGCAAAGGACGACAAGGGGCAGAAAGCCCGCATTGATGCCGACGATCAGAAAAACGACCGCGGCGATGTAGAGAACAAGCTCGAGCAGCAGCACGAGCATGCCGTTTTTGTGACCGGTGATGATCTTTTCTTCCATAAAAAGCACCTCCAAACTTGATATCAAAATAATATCACAACAATATGAGGTGTCAAGAGGAAAATGCAAAAAAACGACCGGTGATTGCACCGGTCGGTGAAAAAAGCGTGTGAGCAACAGTTTGACAAATTGAAAGCTGTCAAGCAATTATTTCTCCTTTTCCAAAGAGGTAATGATTGCAGACCCCATTACAACAATTGCAAGAATTGGACCGAGCTGAGGCCAATTCATTATTTCGGCTCCAAATCCAGAGCCAAGATATCCCAAGATAATAGCAATAATGGAAGATTTAGCTGATTTCCTCATATATTCGTACCCCTTTGTTAAATTCTGCTTGTTGAAATGATCTTACCACAGCCCGTCAGAAAGCACAAGCACAGCCGCGGTGGTTCGAGCCACCGCGGCTGTTTGGATGATCTGCTTTATGCGTAGTGGTATTTTTTCCGTCCGAGGAGGAAAAGCGTTTCTGTGACGATCAGTGTGAGCGCTTCGGCCACGGTGATGGCCAGCCAGATGCCGTTGATGCCGAGAAGTTTTGGCAAAAGAAGTACCGCGGCGACCTGAATGACGAGTGTGCGCAGGAACGAAATGAGCGCGCTGGCTGTGCCATTGTTGAGCCCCGTGAAAAACGCCGAACCGAAGATATTGAAACCACAGACGAGGAATGAGAGCGCGTAGATGCGCAGCGCGTTGACCGTCATGTCGCACAGCTCCGCGTCGTAGCCGACGAAAAGATGTGCGATGGGGTTTGCCAGCAGGATGGACGAGGCCGTCATCGCAAGGCTCGTGATGAGCGTGACGGTCAGGCTCTTTTTGAGGAGGCTCTTGAGCTCGGCGTGATTCTTCGCGCCGTAGTGATAGCCGACGACGGGTGTGACGGCGATGGAATAGCCGAAGAAAAACGCCATGAAGATGAAGCTCACGTACATCAGAACACCGTAGGCATTCACGCCGTTTTCCTTGGCAATCGCCATGAGCTGCACGTTATAGAGTACGCCGACGAGAGAGGTCGAAAGGTTGCTGACCATCTCGCTCGAGCCGTTGTAGCAGGCCTTGCCGAGGGCGCGGAAGTCAAAGCGCGGACGCGTGAGGCGCAGCGGTGAATCGTTCGGGCGGAGAAAGTAGACAAGCGGGATGAGCGCGCCGACAATCTGCGAAAACGCCGTGGCGAGCGCCGCGCCGAGAAGCCCGAACGGGAACACGTAGACGAGCAGAAAATCGAGTACCATGTTCGTCAGCCCCGCGAACACCGTCACGCGCAGGCCGAAGTGCGGCTTTTCCGCCGTGGCCAAAAAGCTCTGGAAGCTGTTTTGCAGCATGAAAAAAGGGAGAGCAGCCAGCAGCACGCGCCCGTAGAGCACGCAGTCATCGATCGTCAGGTCCGTCGCGCCGACGGCGAACGAGATGGGGCGCAGGAAAACGATGCACACGCCGCTTAAAATCGCGCCGCCGGCGGCAAGCACGATGACGAGCATGGAGAAGATCTCGTTCGCTTTCCTGGGCTTGCCCTCGCCGAGCGTTTTGGCGATGAGCGCGCTGCCGCCCGTGCCGATCATAAAGCCGACGGCGGCGAGCGCCATGATGACGGGAAAGATGAGGTTCAGCGCGGCAAACGAATTTTTGCCGACGAAGTTCGAGACGAAAAAGCCGTCGACAATGCTGTAAATAGAGGTGATGATCATCATCAAAATGCTGGGCGCGACAAAGCGCAGCAGCTTTTGATACGTAAAATGATCGGAAAGGGAAATCTGCATGGAAGAGCCTCCGATTGTTTCAAAAAATATAAAAAAAGTCCGGTCACTGCTTGACCGGACGCATCCGACATCTCTCGACCGCTGCGGCTGCGGCCGCAAGTCCCCGATGACATTCAATTTGTAAACAATATTGTAGCATAAATCCGGACAAAGTCAAGTATTTGCACAAAATCTTCAAAAACTGATTGACAAAACGCACAAACATGGTAGAATACGATTCGGCGAAAGCCACAAGTGAATACTTCATCGAGAGTGGTTGAGGGATCGGCCCTATGACACCACGACAACCTGCCCGAAGAGGCAAGGTGCCAAATCCGACGAACGAATCGAAAGATGAGGAAGAGCAGAAAGCGCGATACTCTGTCGGTTCGACAGAGTATTTTTTGTTTTTCCCAACAACGAGAAAGGAAGAAAAAGAACCATGGCAAAACGTTTATTCACCTCCGAATCCGTCACCGAGGGGCATCCCGACAAGATCTGCGACCAGATCTCCGATGCGGTGCTCGACGCGATCCTTGAAAAAGACCCCAACGGCCGCGTGGCCTGCGAGACGACCGTCTCCACCGGCCTTGTCCACATCATGGGCGAGATCACCACGAGCTGCTATGTCGACATCCCGAAGATCGCGCGCGACGTCATCCGCGACATCGGCTACGACCGCGCGAAGTACGGCTTTGACTGTGACACCTGCGGCGTTATCACGAACATCGACGAGCAGAGCGGCGATATCGCGATGGGCGTCGACAACTCCTTTGAAAATAAGGAAAGCGGCGCGAGCGAGCTCGACAACGGCGCGGGCGACCAGGGCATGATGTTCGGCTACGCCTGCACCGAGACCCCTGAGCTTATGCCGCTCGCGATCTCCCTTTCCCATAAGATGGCAAAGAAGCTGACCGACGTGCGCAAGCAGGGCCTTGTCGACTATCTCCGTCCCGACGGCAAGACGCAGGTGACGGTCGAGTACGACGAAAACGGTAAGCCCGTCCGCGTCGACACGGTCGTCCTCTCCACCCAGCACGCGCCGGAGGCGACGCTTGAGCAGATCCGCAAGGACATGATCGAGCTTGTCATCAAGCCGACTGTTCCCGCGGAGCTGATGGACGAGAACACCAAGATTTATGTCAACCCGACCGGCCGCTTCGTCATCGGCGGCCCGCAGGGCGACAGCGGCCTGACCGGCCGCAAGATCATCGTCGACACCTACGGCGGCAGCGCCCCGCACGGCGGCGGCGCATTCTCCGGCAAGGACCCGACGAAGGTCGACCGCAGTGCCGCTTACGCCGCGCGCTATGTCGCTAAGAACATTGTGGCCGCGGGCCTTGCCGACAAGTGCCAGGTCCAGCTCGCCTACGCTATCGGCGTTGCGCATCCCGTGAGCGTGCTCGTTGAGACGTTCGGCACCGGCAAGGTCGATGACGGTAAGCTCGAAGAGGCCGTCGAGAAGGTCTTCGACCTGCGCCCGACCGCCATCATCCGCGACCTCGATCTGCGCCGCCCCATCTACCGCCAGCTCGCCGCTTATGGCCACATGGGCCGCGAAGACCTCGGCGTAACGTGGGAGAAGACTGACCGCGTCGACGCGCTGCTCGCCGCACTGAAGTAAGAGCAATCGAAGACGGGGCAAAGCCCCGTCTTCGAAAAAGTTTCGCTGCGTTTTGCGCCTTGCCACCCGCAGGGCGGCTGCGACATTGCACCGTCGCGGCATTACGATTCCCGCACCCTTTCGGGCGCGCCAATTGTGCCGCTTCCTCGAAAACGGCTTGCTGTTTCCGCCGCAGGCGGCGCTTCACCGTTTTCCACTCCGCGCAAAGTGTTTTCTGCCACGCGCATGTCGCGGCAGAAAACCGATTCAAATTTATTTCGTGCCGTGCACGGCGCGAAACTCTGTGAGACCATTTGATAAAAACAGCGCCGACCCGCGAAAGCGGGCTGGCGCTGTTTTCCTATATGGGCGGGATCGATCAGTTGGGGTGCTCCTCGTCCCAGAGCTTTTCGGCCTCGGGACGCCAGCAGGCGGCGTAGGACTCGCACTTGTTGCACAGGTGCTCCACGCTCTCGGGCGCTTCCAGGTCGGTCGAATGCGCGCCGCTGCGCGCGACCATCTGTGGCAGATATTCGGGATTTTCCAGCATCGGGCAGGGGCGCAGGTGGTTGTTGTTGAACGGCTGGCCCTTGCGGTACTCCTTAAAAAGCGGCTGCTGGAGACATTCGAGGAAGCTCTTTTCGCGGATGTTCGCACCCGAGTAATGGATGAACACGCAGGGCTCGACGTCGCCCGCGGCGTTGATATGGCAGTAGAGCTTGCCGCCGGCGATGCAGCCGCCTGTGAACTCGCCGTCATTCTGGAAGTCGATGGCGAAGATCTCCTTGCCGCCGGTGAGACCGCGGATCTCGCGCACGCGGTCTTTCATATAGGCACGCTGCTCGGGATTAAGCAGCAGGTCGGTCGTCGCGCCCATGCCGACTGGCATGTAGTGGAAGTACCAGGCGAAGAAGCAGCCCTTGGAGATGAGCAGGTCGAGGAACTCGTCACTCGTGACGACCTTGTAGTTCTTGCTCGTGTAGCAGATGGACACGCCGAACGGGATGTGGTTTTTGTGCATGAGGTCCATCGCGGCGAGCGCCTTTTCAAAATGTCCCGCGCCGCGGCGGCCGTCGTTGGCGTCCTCAAAGCCCTCGATGCTGACCGAGACGATGAAGTTGCCCACGCGCTTGAGCTCGTCGCAGAAGGCCTGGTCGATGAGCGTGCCGTTTGTGAAGGCGTGGAAAGCGATGTCGCGGTGCTTTTCGCACAGGCGGAAGATGTCCGCCTTGCGCATGAGCGGTTCGCCGCCGGTGAAGAGGCAGGCGTGGGTGCCGAGCTCTGCGCCCTCGGTCAGCACGCGGTCCATCTCCTCAAAGGTGAGGTTCTGCTTGTGGCCGTACTCTGCCGCCCAGCAGCCCGCGCAGCGCATATTGCAGGCGCTCGTCGGGTCCATGAGGACGATCCAAGGGATGTTGCAGTCATACTTTTCGGAGTTTGCCCGCGCCTGCTGGAAGCCGCGGAAGCCGCCCTCATAGGCGGCGGCCGTCAGGAAGGTCCTGAGAAGGTAGGGGTCGCACTCGCGCAGCAGGCGCTCGGCGTAGTGTGCCCATTTGCTGTCGGGGGCGTTTGCGATCTGGTGCAGCATCTCGAAGGTCTCCGGCGTCCAGACGCTGGAGTGGATCTTTTGGACCATGTTGACAAAGTCGTTTGCGACGGTGCAGACGTCCTTCGTCTGGCTTTTTCTGATGAGCGAGTCGAGCATGGCCTCAAAGGCCTTGCGCTCTGCTGCATGGGCGATTTTCTCTGCTGCGTTCATAGTGTCACGATTCCTTTCCCTGCCCGCGGTGCGGGCATCCTAAAAATTCAGGAGGAAAGGGCGCGATCCTTTCCCTCCGTTGCCTGTGCGGCGATTTTCTGGAGCTTTTCCATGCGCGCATCGAGCTGTGCGCTGATCTCGGCGCACTCATAGAGCTCGCGCTCCACGTATTCCATTTCGGGGAGATTTTTCTTGTAGCGGATCTTATGCTCAAGGCTGGCCCACCAATCCATCGAGATCGTGCGGAACTGCACCTCGACTTTCATGAGCCGCTTCTGGTCGTGAAGGAAGATGGGCGTTTCGACGATGAGATGGAGGCTGCGGTAGCCGTTGGACTTAGGGTTTGCGATGTAGTCCTTGCGCTCTAAGAGTGTGATGTCGTCCTGGCGCAAAAATGCCTCGGAGAGTTTGTAGATGTCGGCAGGGTGCGAGCAGATCACGCGCACACCGGCGATGTCGTTCAAATTCTTTTCGATGCTCTCCACCGTGAGCGGATATCCGCGGCGGCTGAGCTTTTCCATGATGCTCTCGGGGGACTTGAGGCGGGTCTTGATCGTCTCGATGGGGTTGCGGTCGTATTGCAGCGAGAGCTCCTCGTTGAGCACGTTGAACTTCGTCTCGACCTCCATGATCGCGCAGCGGTAATAGCTCATCAGCTCACGGTAGGGCTGGAAGTATTTCTGGACCCACTGCTGTACCTCACCGTGGGAAAAACGGGAGAGCAGCACCTGTTCAAGATAAGTGCGATCGACAAGCGGACGGATCGGCACTGTCATCAGCTCCTTTGTACTTAGCATTTCTTGTCCCGCACGGAAAAATGCGGGCTTGCAGGAAAAGCATAGCAAAGAAGCGCCGCGCTTTCAATGGGCAGGGTGTAAACTTTTTTGTTCACGGCGCGAGAAGGGGACGCTCCCCTCGTTAACACCAACTTAACAAAGGAAACCGCCGAAAACTATGGACAAAAGGAGCCGCGTATCAGATTTTCAGACAGTGGCACGCAAATGTCACAGAAGACAAAATATAAGAAAACGTCCTTTCCCGATGGAAAGGACGTTCAAAAAGGCGGTATGAAAAATTGTGTTTACGCGCCGATCACATGCGCCGTCATCATCTGCCAGAGGATGGAGAGTTGCTGTGTGGAGATGAGCACATAGGCCAGAATGAAGACGAACCAGAGCTTCTGCATGTTCTCCTCTTTTTTGCAGAGGAAATAGCAGTAGGAAAAATACGCCACGGCGTCCACGATCAAAACTGTGAGGAACATGACGAGAAAGCCCTGCTCGCTCTGCTCGGCGGTGCCGGTGTAGAGCGAGAGGAGAGAGTAATATAAAAACGTGGCGGTGAACGGCCACTTGAGCTTGCGCCAGTCGTGGATGCGGTCTTTCTTATTCATGGAAGCGCTCCTTTTTTGCGTTTTCCACAGTATACCCTGCGGCACGGCAGATTGCAAGGGGAAATGACCTTGCCAAGCGGGCGTGGGGTGTGGTAGACTGCAAAAAAGAGGTGATATACATGCTGGATACGTTGATCTGCGGCGCGAAGATCGTCGACGGCACGGGAAAGGCGGCGTTCACGGCGGACGTCGGCATTTTAGACGGCATGATCGAAGCGGTCGGAAATTTATCAGGTGCGCAGGCGTTCGAGACCATCGAGGCCGCGGGCCGCGTCCTGACGCCGGGCTTTATCGACATGCACCGCCACGCCGACGCGGCGCTGTTCCGCGAAGGCTTTGGCGAGGCGGAGCTCTGCCAGGGCCTCACGACGCTTGTGAACGGCAACTGCGGCATGTCGCTCGCGCCGCTCTCGGGCGCGCACGCGGACGAGTGCGCGAAATACCTCGCGCCCATCACGGGGAGCATCCCGCCGGAGCTGCGCTTTGCGTCCATTGACAGCTATTTCAAGGCGGCGCAGGGGCGGGGACTGCCGCTCTCGTGCGCGGAACTCATCGGCATGGGCACGCTGCGCACGCTTGCCGCGGGCTTCACGACGGGAGATTTGTCACCGCTCGAGCTGCGCGATCTGCACTATCACATGGAAGCGGCGCTGGCCGACGGCGCGTGCGGCGTGTCGCTCGGCCTTGGCTACGCGCCGGAGATCTTTTACTCGACCGACGGGCTCATCCGCGCGCTCGCGCCGCTGCACCGGAGCGGCGTGCCCATCTGCGTCCATATGCGTCAGGAGGGCGACGGCGTGGTCGATGCGCTGCGCGAAATGCTCGAGGTCGCCCGCGCGCTGCAAACGCCGCTGGAGGTCAGCCATCTCAAGGCCATCGGAGGGCGCAACGCGCGAAAGGCCGTGCCGGAAATGCTCTCGCTCATTGAAAAGGCGCGGGAGGACGGGCTTGACGTCATGTGCGACGTGTACCCCTACACTGCGGGCTCGACACAGCTTATCCACGTGCTGCCGCCGGAATTTCAGGAGGGCGGCACGGAGGCGCTGACCAAGCGCCTGCTCGACGATGCTGCGCGAAAGGAAATGCGCGCGCGGATGGAGGCGGGCAGCGACTTTGAGAACATCACGCTGCTCGTCGGCTTTGACAATGTAGTAGCCATCGGCCTCCGGACGGACGAATACCGCCGCTTTGAGGGAAAATCCGTCGCCGAGATCGCGCAGACGCTTCAAAAAGACCCGTTCGATACGCTCTTTGACCTGCTGGCGGCGGAACAGTGCGGGACGGGAATGATCGACTACATTTCAGACGAGGAGGACGTGCGGGACATTCTGCACGCGCCGTTCTCGGGCGTCATTTCGGATGCGACGTACCCCAGCGGCGGGCGCGTCCATCCGCGCGTGTACGGCACATTCGCGCGGCTCATTGAAAAATACGTCGTGCAGGAGCGCGTGCTCACGCTTGAGCAGGCCGTGCACAAGGTGACGGGGCATGCGGCAGAGCGCTTCGGCTTTGAGAAAAAGGGTGTCATCGCGGCGGGCATGGACGCGGACCTTTTACTCTTCTCGCCCGAAAATATCCATGAGCAGGGCACGTACGCGCGGCCCAACCTGCCTGCGACAGGCTTTGACGAGGTATTCGTGCTCGGCGAGCGCGTGATCGAAAACGGCGTGTACCGCGGCGGCAGCAGCGGCGAGATGCTGGGAGCGCGGATGGGATACTGAAATCTTAAAGAAATTTTCAGGTGTATTTTCGCCGCCGTATGATATGCTGGCAGGGACAACAAATTTGCGGAGGCTGGATCAAGTGGAGCACTTTTGGGATACGGTGGATACGATCGGCGAGGGCTTTGGCTTTTCGCTCTTCGGCGCGCGGCACTTAGTGACGCTTGCGCTGTATATCGGCTTTGCCGCGCTGAGCTGCAAGCTCTACAAGGCGGCGGACGAGAAGAAGCGGGCGCAGCTGCGGGGGCTCTTTGCCGTTCTCCTGCTCGCGGACGAGGCGTTCAAACAGATCGGTTTGTAGATCGGCGGGAATTTCAGCTGGGACTATCTGCCGCTGCACCTGTGCTCGATCAACATTTTCCTTATCGCGCTGTACGCATGGAAGCCGAGCAGGCTGCTCGACAATTTTCTCTATTTTATCTGTATCCCCGCGGCGACGGCGGCACTGCTGTTCCCGACGTGGACGTCGCTTCCGGCGGCGAACTTCATGTTCTGGCATTCGACGAGCGTGCACATTCTGCTTGCGGCCTATCCCATCATGCTGTTTTCGGGCGGTGATATCCGACCGAGCGTCAGGTACATGGGCAAGTGCTTCTTGCTGCTGCTGGCGATGGCGGTGCCGATTTATTGCGTCAACCTGCTGCTCGATACGAATTTCATGTTTCTGATGTACGCGCCGGACGGCAATCCGCTCGCGTGGTTCCGCGACCATGTCGGCTACCACTGGATCGGCTTCCCCGTGCTGCTCGTGGCAGTGTTCGCGCTGATGGACGTGCCAATCATGCTCAAAAAGCGGAAAGAGGATAAATTGCTCAGCGCGGTAAAATAAAAAAGCGGTTCTCCCTAAGCCGGGCGTTCGTAAAACAGCTTTCGAGAGATGACACGGCAGCCGCCTGCCAGGATCGGTTACGAGTACCCGAATAAGCCAAGGAAACTTCAAGTCCCATGTTTGCACCGTCAAGGTGTCGCGCATGGTGCTTTTTGCAGATCGGGGTTCTGTACGCAGTAAAACGGTCAGGTTCTCGTATATAAGAATGTTCTTTCGTTGAGAAATATGGTATACTCGGCTCAACAAATCGAAATTTATAAAGGAGAATATTGATGAAACTATTTTTATGTTCGCACTTTTCAAGTGTAGGAAGTCTGATAAAGGAAGAAATTGA
>OOCM01000554.1_pt1 | contig 35807 bp, 35 predicted proteins | sample 1671111 | NCBI WGS metagenome assembly OOCM01 (sample SAMN06348123, study PRJEB24527) | human gut metagenome | biome: human gut; feature: ankylosing spondylitis patient; material: feces | host: Homo sapiens | place: China | collected 2015-10 | reverse complement strand
CGGGCGGAGAGCTCCTGCCGCGCACGCGCGTCGTAGAACTCGTCGAGCATTTGCGAGAAGCTCTCACGCGTCTCGACCTGCGTTTCCGCGCCGTACTGCGCGATGGGACGGTAGGTGAAATCCACGGGCTTGCTGTCGCGGTAGAGGATGACGGGCATATAGTTATCTTCCTTTACAGCGTTGGCTGTATCGGAAAATTCCTGCACCAGCGCCCCGCGCTGCGTATCATTCAGCGCGCCGAAGCGCACGTCGGTCTCGTGTCCCGCGCGGAAGGCGAATTCGCGCGCGATCAGCGGCGAAATGCCGGTGTAATGGTCGAGCACCCACTTGTCGACAGCCTGTTCCGCGTCGCCGCCGCGCTGCGCGAGGGCGAGGGAGTCCTCCTCCTGCGAAAGGAGCGACAGCTTTTCGAGCGGTGTCGGCAGATGGTAAAAAAGGCCGGGCAGCAGCTGGCGCGTGGCGGAAAGGTCCGCATCCACGCGGCGCAGACATTCGACGATACGCCCCTGCGCGTCGAGCAGGACGAGGTTCGACCGCCGCCCCATGCACTCGAGCACGAGCTGCTTTTGGCTGATCTCTCCGAATTCGTCCGTGCACTGGAGCGTCAGGATCACCATGCGCTCAAGATCCGGCTGCTCGATGGACAGCACGCGCGCGCCGACTAAGTGCTTGCGCAGCAGCATGCAGAACATCGGCGGCTGGGCAGGGTTGTCGCGCAGGATGTTTGTGAGCTGGATGCGCGGTTGGTTTGCGCCCGCGTTGAGCAGCAGGCGCAGATTGCCGCGCAGCAGCAGAACGATTTGGTCGCGCGCGGGCTGCTGCACCTTGTCGATGCGCGCGCCGATGAGCTGAGGTCTCAGCTCGAGTAAAACTGCCCGCAGGCAGATCGCGTCAAGTGGCATTGTCGTCCTCCATCATCCGGTTGAAAAGCTCGTTGATGCGCGCGTGATCGTCGCGCAGATACAGCCAGCCGAACAGCGCCTCGAGGCCTGTGGCCTTCTGATAGTCCGCGCGGTCGGCGTGGTGGGGGATGGAATGGACATTCGCGTTGCGCCCGCGGCGGAACACAGAGGCCTCTTCCTCCGTCAAAAGGGGTAAGAGGTTTTCGGCAAAGCGCGCCTGCTGCGGCGCGCAGACGAGCTCGACCGTCGCGCGGTGAAGGCCCTTGCCCGTCGCCTTGCCGTGCACGCACAGATATGTGCGCACAAGCAGCTCATACACCGCGTCGCCCAGATGGGCGAGGCCGATGGAGCTGATGGCACGAATGGCGTCGTCGTTCATTTTTGCTTGTGTATAATCGTACATAAAAACTCCTGAGGTTTGAAAGTACACATATTCTATAACCTTGTCGGAATTCTGTCAATCGGCGCGCGCTGCCGCGCGCGAAAAGCCGTTGCGCTTTTGCAAAAATCCGCTATAATGGCAGAAAAGACAGACACTGAATTTGAGAGAGGGACCCTATGAAAAAACTGTTTTCCGCGCTGCTTGCGGCGCTTTTGCTGCTGAACCTTGCCGCCTGCGGCGAAAAGGAGCCGGACGACACCCCGTCCGGCTACGACGATTCGCTCATTTCCGAGCTTTACAGCGAGGAGGGCGAGTACACGGACGCCGAGAACAACACGCTCGCATACAGCTACCATGTGCCAAGAATCATGTCGGAAACGGCGGTCGCCGCCGCGCTGAACGACGAGATCGCCGATCAATTCGGCGCGCTCGTGCAGGAGCAGAAGAACATGATGGCCTCCCGCGTTTCGCTCACATGCCTTTCCGTCACGTGGACGAGCTACTGGAACGACAGCCTGCTCTGCCTTGTGGTGCGCGCGGAGATGGACGGCGACACGAGCATGACGGAGACGTACAGCTACGACTTTTTCGGCGGCAAACGCCTCATGAGCGAGGACCTGCTGGCGCGCTGCGAGCTTTCAACGCAGGACTTCATCACGGCGGCGCGCCGCACCGCGGCAAACTACTTTGATGAGACGTACCGAGATGCACTCAGCGGCAGCATGGGCGGCGCGGGCTTCATCGCGTCCTATGCCGAGCGCCGCGCGTGGACGCTCTCGGACGAGAACATCAACGCGGAGATGCGGCTCTATCTCGACGGCGGCGCGCTGCATATGATCGTGCCCATCGGCTCGTTTGCCGGGGCGGAGAGCTACGACGCTGACCTCGCGCTCGACCTCTCCGCGCGCGAGACGGTCGAGAAGACGGCGCAGGACAGCTTTGTCAAGGCCGCGCTCTCGGGCGGCGATTTGACCGTCAGCTTTGAAAAGACGGCGGACTCCGCGTGGTACGCAGAAAATTTCCGCTTCGACTATGAAACGCTTTACCCCGTCGCGGGCTTGTACGCCGATTATACGGATGTGTTCGTCGGCTCGGTGGGGCAGGGGTACTTCCCATACATCTTCCTGCTGACGAGCGAGGGCACGGTGGAGTACGTGAACCTGCTCGAGGGCCTGACGGCGGGTTTCCTCTGCGACGGCGGACCGCTCGGCGGCGTGAAGGGCATTGTTTCGTTCAAGTCCGGCGAGGTCGAGGAGGACTACGGCACGTATCAGACGGTGTTCGCCGTCGACGCATCAGGGGAGAAACACGACCTCTCCGGCGCGGTCAGCGACGCGGACTACACGATCCCGTCGGAATTTCTCGGCGAGTGGACGGCGACCGTGACGCACGACACCGCCGAGCAGGGCAGCTATGACAGCGATTATATTCTGACGCTCACGGATGGCGGCGGCCTCACGGTGCAGGACATCAACAGCGAGGTTGGGATTTACTTTGAGTACACCGGTCAGCTCAACTACCTCGGCACGAACGGCGAGGGCATGGTCTTTGGCTATCACTTGAACGAGAATGCGGGCACGGTGCGCTACGGCGCGTTTACGTTGCTGCGCGGCAGCGACGGCCTGCACGTCAAATCCGTCGCAGGCGAAAACTTCTTCGACGCGCCGAGCGGACGCTACACCGTGTTTGCGAGAGGGTAAAAAGAAAAGCAGGGCCTTTTTTGAGCGCGGAAGAGCCCTGCTTTTTTGCGGCTTTGACGCGCTAAGCAAAATTAGAGGGGGGTACCGCTTTGACCGCGCTCCCAGCTGAGCTATACCCCCATGTAAGGGGTGCGCTGAGTAATTTCTTATTCAATTAGTGCGGGGGTTGTTTACCGCTTCAACCGGGCTCCTGATCCATGCGGTCACACCCCCTTGGCATCTGACGGGAGAAAGAGGCTTTGGCGGCATCCGGAGACCAAGGAGAAAGCCTCTCAAATCGGGGGAAATGCTCTAGTGAAAGGAGAACCTTTCAAAAAAACAAAGTTTTCTTCAAAAAAGTGTTGACAGGTTCTACTCTCTGTGCTATATTATCACTTGTTCCGAGCCGAACGGAACAGTAAAAACAAAACGGCATGGGGGTATAGCTCAGCTGGGAGAGCGCTTGACTGGCAGTCAAGAGGTCAGCGGTTCGATCCCGCTTATCTCCACCATGAAAAAGCCTTGAAAGTGTAAACTTTCAAGGCTTTTTTGCTTACCATCGATCCGAAAGAAACGCGGGTGGAAAGAACATGAAACTGATCCGCATCGGTGACAGCCTGACCTTTGGATACGGCGTGCATCTGTCTCAGCGGTGGACGCGGCTGTGCGCACAGGAGACGGGCTGGGAGCTTGTCAATGAGGGCATCAACGGCGACACGACCGGCGGCATGCTGGCGCGCATGCAGGGCGGGGTGCTCGCGGAGCTGCGCGAGGGCGGCCTTGGCGCCGACCGGCCCTATGCGCTGCTGATGGGCGGGAGCAACGATGTGTTCTACTCCGGCTCCGACGCTGCGGCGCGGGAAAATATGGGCGCGATGATCCACCAGCTCTTTTCCGTGGGCGTGCTGCCGGTGGTTGGTATCCCGCTTCCGGCGGATGCACCGCATGCGCCGCGGGCGTGGGCGGCCGCGGTCGATTTTGAAGCGGCGGAGCGGACGATGAAAGGGTACTGCGCATGGCTCAAGCGGTACTGCACGGCGTTTGGCGTGCCATATATCGACTTCTGCGCGGATTTTCTGTCGCCAGACGGATCGACCTGCTCGGAGCTGCTGCTTGACGGTCTGCACCCGACGCCGGAGGGACACCGCTTGATGGCGCGGCGGCTGAGCGCGCAGCTGAAAAGACAAGGATAACAGCCCTGAAAAAGGCTTGAAAATCAACGACCCTGATAGAAGGAGACCACGACCATGAAGCTATCATATCTGGACCTGATGACGACTGATCCAAGCTACAATCTGGCGATGGAGCAGTACGTGTTCGACTGCCTCCCGCGCGACCGCATGTATTTCATGCTCTGGCAGAATGATAACGCGATCATTGTCGGAAAGTATCAGAACACGATCGCTGAGATCAATGAAGAGGCCGTGCGCGAGCGCGGCATTCGCGTGGTGCGCAGACTTTCCGGCGGCGGCGCGGTCTATCACGACATGGGCAACCTGAACTTCACGTTCATTACAGATGTCGGCGAGAGCAATGCGCTGGACCTCAAGCTCTTCTGCGAACCGGTCGTGCGCACGCTGGCGACGCTCGGCGTGAAGGCGGAGGTCAACGGCCGCAACGACATCACGATCGACGGGAAGAAGTTTTCCGGCAACTCGCAGTACATCCGCCAGGGACGCGTGATGCACCACGGCACGATCATGTTCGATTCGGACCTCTCTGTCGTCAGCGAGGCGCTGCGCGTCGACCCGACAAAGATCCAGACCAGGGGCATCCGCTCGGTGCGCAGCCGCGTGACGAACGTTGCCGAGCATCTGCCGGAAAAGGTCACGCTGCCGGAATTCCGCCGCATCCTGCTGGAAAACATTCTGAAGGAGAATCCGGGCGAGGCCTACCCGCTGACGCAGGACGACCTTGCGGCGGTGGAAAAGCTGCGCGCGGAGCGTTACGCCACATGGGACTGGAACTACGGTTTCTCTCCGGCGTGCACGATGCTGCGCCGCCGCCGCGTGGACGGCTGCGGCCTGATCGAGGCCTACATCACCGTGGAGCACGGAAAGATCGCGGCCCTGACATTCAAGGGCGACTTCTTCAGCGCCTCGGAACCGGACGAGCTGGCGGCGCACTTTGTTGGCTGCACGCCGTACCGCGCGGGCTATGAAAAGGCACTCGGCGATGTGGACGTTTCGCGCTACTTCGCGGGCTTGCAGAAGGATGAGCTGATCGACATCCTGTGCGAGGGATAATGAAAAGGGGAGCCGGCGTAAAAAGTGCCGACTCCCTTTTTCTCGTTCAAATGGCAGGCAGAGCATGTCATTTTCCACCCATCAGCAGAGCCAGCAGCTCTGCAAGCTTCGACTTCACTACGACATCGCCGCTTGCGGCGCTCTGCGTCAGGATGCCGTCGCACAGCGGGGAGAACGCTGCGCTCCACCACTGGAGGGTATTAGTGCCGCGCGCGGCGCAGAAAAGCAGCATGACCGCGAGGCCAACGGCAAGGGAAAGCTCCCATTTCGTCCATTTCATCGAAAAACCGCCCATCTCAAAGAATTTGCTTCGAGTATGGACGGTTTTCTGAGTTTTCAAACAAATTCGGCGCAGAAAGTTTTGACGCACTCGCCTTGCAGTGCCTCGCACGCTCTGCGGCAAGCCGCTTTGTCAGAGAAGAGGCCGAACACCACGCTGCCTGAGCCGGTCATCGCCGACGTCTTCGCGCCGTAGGCGAGAAGATCGCACTTGATGGTCTCAATGCGCTCACGCTGCTCGCCGTCGAGCGCCTGCTCAAAGACGTTGCGCACGTTTGCACACAGCGTGTCCGCGTCGCCGTGCTCGATGGCGGCGAGCATCGCGTCCGTATCAGGACGGTCGGTGATCGTCACGCCGTCTACGCGCGCGAAGAGCGCGGGTGTGGAGATCGGGAAGTCCGGCTTGCAGGCGGCGACGAAGAAGCGCGGTGCGGGCTTGAGGACGGTCAGCTTTTCGCCGCGGCCCTCGGCCAGCTGCGTGCCGCCGCGGATGCAGAAGGGAACATCACTGCCGACGCTTGCGCTGATCTGCTCGAGCCGCTCGTCCGTGAGGGTGGGGGAGACGAGCTCGCGCAGCGCGCGCAGCACCGCCGCGGCATCTGCGCTGCCGCCGGCCATGCCGGCCTCGGACGGAATGCGCTTTATAAGCGCGATGTCAATGCCGCCGCCGTAGTCCATCGCCTCGCAGAAGGCTCTCGCCGCCTTGACAGCGAGGTTGCGCTCATCGCAGGGAAGCGCCGCGCCGTGGACGCGGCAGGTGATGCCTTTGCCGTCTGTGAGCGTGACGGTCACATCGTCGTGGAGCGAAACGGTCTGCATGACCATCTGCATCTCGTGGTAGCCGTCATCGCGCTTGCCAAGAATGTCAAGCGTCAGGTTGAGCTTAGCATAGGCGGGGACAGTTATGCTGCGCACGGGCTCCTCGACCGGCGCATTCAGCGCCTTGCCGCAGTGGGGGCAGTAGGCACCGCCTTCACCTATGCGTCCGAGCGGTCTGCCGCAGTGCGGACAGCGGTAGTAAAGTACCCCGATCACGATGGCAAAGAGCATGATCGCGATACCGAGAATAACAAGCGGTACGCTGACGCTTGTGCCGACGCCGCTGAGCAGCGCGCCGGTAAGAAGCAGCGGTGTTTGGAGCTTTTGGGCCCTGCGATAGTCCATCAGGGGCTTTTTGTCGTTCATCGCCGTCTCCTTTTTTCTCAGTGCTTCTTTTTCTTGTGCTGGATCTTTTTCTTCTCCTCGGGCTCCGGCTCGTCGGCGATCCACGCGCCGCATTTCGGGCAGCGCTTGGGATTGCCGCGGCCGAGGTGCTCGCCGCACTTGGGGCAGCGGTAAAAGCGCCACCAGACGATGAGCGAAGCGCCCATCATCATGAGACCGACGAGCGCGGTGACGGTGTTTTGAAAGCCCCATGCGCCGACGAGGGAGACCACTGCGCCGCCCCAGAGCAATACGTCCTGCCAGATCCTGGCTGTTTTCAAATCCATAGAGAATCCTCCTGATGAGAAAAGCGCCGCAAGGCGGCGCTTTTCTGCAATGGTTACATTAGGTTAGCGGATCTTGCGCGCCTCGACATAGTAGCGCTTATCCTGCGCGTGACCCATGGAGAAGGTCTTGCGCGGCAGAACGCCGTCGGCCATGACGGTCTTGAAGAGCTGCTCCTTGCCCATCGCGGGAAGCAGGAAGCCCATGTTGCCCTCCTTGGAGCCGAGCTCGCGGGTGACCTCATCGCCGTGGATGTAGTCGACCTCACCGCCGAACTGCTTGAGGTACTCGTCGATGAAGGTCTGCAGCGTGCCGACGGCCAGCTGGACCTTCGGGTCGGGGACGGTGACGAAATCGTCGTGGCCGTTCCAGCAGACCTCGATGACGTGGCCCTCGCCCTTGCCCTCGTGGGCGTTGGGGTAGAACTTCTTGAACTCTTCCATGAACTTCTCATGGTCGACGCCGAAGAGCACGCGGTGGATGGGCTCGAACTGGAGCGCATCGTCGTGGTTGTTCACGACCTCGACAAGTGCGTAGCGGGAGGGCAGCGCGAGGTATTCCTCGGGAGTCTTGCCCTTCTTCTGCTCTTCATAGCAGGCCTTGGCGGTGGCGAGGGAGTGGTTGCCGTCGCCGACGGCGAACAGCAGGGGCGCGACGCCGGAGACGCCGTACTTGCTCTTCATCGCCTCGTCGGAGGTGAGGCCGGTCAGCGCGTCGGCGACTGCGTCGATCTGCGCAGCGGAGAGCTTGTAGCCCTTGATGTGGCCGCCGTTTTCCATCAGGTCGAAGTCATAGACGCTCTCCATCTTGTCGGCCGCGGCGGTCAGGGGCTCGATGACGGTCTTCTCGGGGTCGTCAATGAGCAGCATGACGTGGGGCAGCTCGATGGGGGCATTGCGGCGCACGCGGGCGCGCGGGGGGATACGGTCGAGCACGGTGCCCTCAGTCGCGCGGATCAGCGCGCCGGAGCCGGGGGTGAAGTCGTACTGGTCGAGGTCGACCATACCGATGAGGCCGTGACGGATCTTACCGTCGCTCTGGCCGCGCTCGATGTAGATGAGGGAGTCCTTGAGCGTCTCGAAGATGCCCTCTTCGAGGTACTTGCTCATCGAGGCGTTGATGTCGGCGATGAACTCGTCGACGTTGGGGGCCTTCAGGTTGGCCTCGGGCAGGATGAGGCGCAGGGTGGAAGGCGCGTCGCCGACGGTCTTCTCCACGCGCTCCCAGTACTCGGGCTCAGAGGTGAACTGGTCGCATGCGACGACCGCCCACTTGCTCATATCGACATCCTTCTTGGGCAGCAGAATGTCGGAAGGATAAAAGCCAAGTTTGGAAAACTTTTCGTTCATGGTGATTCCTCCGTTATTTGTTTGATAAGCGGAACGCAGGGTGCCCCGCTGGTGCGATTGTAAAACAAATTATACAATAGCCCACGCGGAAAAAGCAATGGAGAAAGTGAAAAAATGTCCAAAAGCGCTTTATGGAAATGCCATGATAGAGCGCTTCGCGGCCCGCTTGCTTGACGAACGCCCCGCGGCATGATATTCTAACAAACTATGCGGAAAAATACGAAAAATTCAGGTGATGATTTTGGATAAGCGCGCAGATCTGGGACACGGGGACGTCAAAAAGCTGCTCTTTTCGCTCTCCGTGCCGACGATCACCTCGCAGATCGTCAACATGCTCTACAATCTGGTCGACCGCGTGTTCATCGGCCACATGCAGCCCGCCGAGACCGTCGGAAAGCTCGCGCTGACGGGCGTTGGCGTATGCCTGCCGATCATCATGGTTATTTCGGCGTTCGCGTCGCTCATGGCCATCGGCGGCGCGCCGCGCGCCTCGATCGCCGAGGGCGCAGGCGAGAGCGAAAAATCCGAGCGCATCATGGGAAACTGTCTGACAATGCTTGTGATCACGGCGCTGGTGCTGACGGTGCTGTTCGAGTCCTTTGCCGAGCCGCTTTTACTGATGTTCGGCGCGAGCGAGAACACCATCGGTTACGCGCTCGACTATATGCGAATCTACGCCCTCGGCACGATCTTCGTGCAGCTGACACTTGGCATGAACGCCTACATCACGGCACAGGGCTTCGCCACCGTGAGCATGAAGACGGTGCTCATCGGCGCGCTCTTAAATACGGCTCTCGACCCGCTGTTCATCTTCGTGCTCGGTCTCGGCGTGCGCGGCGCGGCGCTGGCGACGGTGATCTCGCAGGCAGTGTCGGCCGTGTGGGTGATGACGTTCCTCACGGGAAAGAAGACGCGCTGGTACTTAAAGCGCGAGAACCTGCACGTGGACGCGAAGATCGTGTTGCCGTGTATCGCGCTGGGACTTTCCCCGTTTGTGATGCAGTCGACGGAGAGCCTCATCGCCATCTGCTTCAACTCATCTCTCCTGCGCTACGGCGGCGACATGGCCGTCGGCACGATGACAGTGCTGACGAGCATCATGCAGTTTTCGAACATGCCGCTTCAGGGCTTGACACAGGGCGCACAGCCCATCGTGAGCTACAACTTCGGCGCAAAGAACGCCCAGCGCGTGCGCGACGCCTACTTCTGCCTGCTGCGCGCGTGCTTTACTTATTCAATGGCCATCTGGCTTCTGGTCGAGCTCTTCCCGCGCGCGTTCATCCTGATTTTCAATAATGACCCCGCGCTGGTCGAATATGCGGCGTGGGCCGTGCGCATCTACATGGGGTGCAGCGGTATTTTCGGCATCCAGATCGCCTGCCAGCAGACGTTTGTGGCGCTCGGCAACGCGAAGACGTCGCTCTTCCTCGCCGTGTGGCGCAAGATCATCCTGCTCATCCCGCTCATCTATATTCTGCCGCACTTTTTCGCGGACAAGGCGTTCGCGGTGTTCCTGGCCGAGCCCGTGGCGGACTTCGGCGCGGTGGCGCTGACGAGCTTCACATTCTATCGCCAGTTCCGTCGCTCAATGCGCGAGCTGGAAGGTGCGGAAGCGACTGAGGAGCGGTAAAGAAAATTTTTAACGCAAAAATAAAAGGAGAGGGCAAGCCCCTCTCCTTTTATTTTTTACGCCTGGCCGCCGCTTTCCATCGGCTCTTTCTCGCGGAACAGCATCGTGATGCACCAGATGCCGGCAAGGCCGACGAGCGTGTAGATCACGCGGCTGAGCATGCCGATCTGTCCGCCGAAGAGAAAGGCAACGCAGTCAAAGCCGAAAAGGCCCACGCTGCCCCAGTTGAGCGCGCCGATGATAGCAAGTGTCAGCGCGATCTTGTCGATGACCATGAAGTTCCCTCCTTAAAAAGATGGTTTGGTCTTCGGTAGTCTTCCCGTGATGGGCGAAAATATGCGTACGGTGTTTTCTGCGTTGCCCGAAAAAGAAAACTATGATAAAATTAGGAGAAAATGTTGATAACTTTAAGAGAGAAAAAGGGGGAAGGGCGCTTGCTGCACATACTGATGGGACGCGCGCGCACGGGCAAATCCGAGCGCGTGCTGCAAAGGATCGCCGCACTGGGGGACTCGTCGCAGCAAATCCTGCTCGTGCCTGAGCACGCCTCGCATGTGGCGGAGATGGACCTGTGCCGTGTTTGCGGCGACACCGCGTCGCGCCATGCCGAGGCATTGACGTTCAAGCTGCTCGCCTCGCGCGTGCTGAGCATCTGCGGCGGCAGCGCGGACGTGACGCTCGATTCGGGCGGAAAGCTCCTGACGCTCCAGCGTACGCTCACGGAGCTTGCGCCGGTGCTCAAGGTCTACAAGCGCCCGTCGCAGCGCGCGGCATTTTTGGAGAGCCTGCTCGCCGTGATGGAGGAATTGCAGGCCTACGCCGTATCGCCCGAGCAGCTATCCGAGAGCGTAGCGCAGATCGAGGGCGAGAGCGGCGACAAGCTGCGCGACCTTTCGCTCATCTACGGCATTTACCTCAGCAAGCTCCACGCACCGGGGCACGACGCGCGCGATGTGCTTGAAAAGCTGGAGGAAAACCTCGAAGCGTCGGGATATATTGAAAATAAAGACATTTTCCTCGACGGTTTTTCGTATTTTACGGGGCGTGAGCTGCGCATTCTGCGTATCCTGCTGCGGTGCGCGAAGAGCGTGACCGTCACGCTCCTTGGCGACACGCAGGACCGCGAGCTCTTTTCCGAGAGCCTGCGCGTGCGCGAGCGGCTGTACGCGCTCGCGCGCGATGCCGGCGTCGCATGCGAGGAGAAAATTCTTCCGCAGGGCGAGGTGCGCGGCGCGCTCGACCATATCGAGCGCTGCTTTTTCGGCGCGGCGGACGAATTTACCCAGCCGACCGACACCGTCGCGCTCTATGAGGCGGGCAGCGCGTACAGCGAGTGCGAGTGGGTCGCGTCGCAGGTTTTACAGCTCGTGCGCAAGCAGGGCTATCGTTACCGCGAGATCACCGTCACGGCGCGCGATCTCGACTCCTACGCGGGCGCAATCGAAAACGTGTTTGCCCGCTACGGCATCCCGCTCTATTATGCCCACCGCAGCGATATTTTGAAAAGTCCCGTGCTGACGCTGCTGCTCGGCGCGCTCGACGCCGCGAGCGGAGGCTTTGAGTATGAGGATGTGTTCCGCTGTCTCAAGACCGGCCTCGCCGGCCTCAGCATGGCGGAATGCGACATTCTGGAAAATTATGCGCTCAAGTGGGAGATCCGCGGCGCGATGTGGACGCGCGAGACGCCCTGGTCGGCGCATCCCGACGGCTACGGCGAAGAATGGACGGACGAGGCAAGGGCGCGGCTCAAGACGGTCAACGCACTGCGCGAGCGCGTGCAGGGGCCGTTTGCGCGCCTGAAAAAAGGCGTGGGCGGCAGCGGCGAGGCCGAGCAGAAGGTGCGCGCGCTGTACGGCTATTTGGAGGAGATCAAACTGCCGGAGGTCTTGCAGGCGCAGACCGAGCAGCTTTTTGCCGCGGGCGATGCCCAGCGGGCAGAGGAAACGGCACAGCTGTGGGGCATTCTTTGCGGTGTGCTCGACCAGTTTGTGGAAATCCTGGGCGACGCGATCCTCGACGCCGAGGAGTTTGCGAGTCTGATGCGCCTTGTGCTGACGCAGTACAGCGTGGGCACGATCCCCGTGACGCTCGACGCGGTGAACCTGTGCGAAATGACGCGAAACGACCGCCACACGGTGCGCGCGCTGTTTCTGCTCGGCGCGAACGACGGCGTGCTGCCTGCGGCGGAGAACCGCGGCGGCGTGCTGCGCGACGAGGACCGCGAGGCGCTCGAGAGGCAGCAAATCTTCCTCGCGCCGCACGGGATGGAGCAGTTTCATCTGGAAATTCAGAATCTTTACGCCGCGCTGGCCCAGCCGACGGAAAAGCTGACGGTGTCCTATCCCGTTTCGGACGGAAAGGGCGCGGAGAAGCGGCCGTCGTTCGTCATCGGGCGCATCGCGCGTCTGCTGCCGTCGATCAGCGTCGAAACAGAGAGCGCTGACAAGGAATATCGCCTGTCAGCAAAGTCGACGGCGCTCGAGTATGCGGGCGAGCATATCGGCGGCGCGCTGTGGCAGTATTTTGAAGGACAGGGCGACGCGGAGCGTGCGCTTGCCGCGATGAAGGACGCTTCGCGCTATACGCGCGGGCATCTGTCGCGCGACGCGGTGCACGCGCTCTACGGCGGCGCGGTGACACTGTCCGCCTCGCGCATGGACATGGCGCGCTCATGTCACTTTGCCTATTTCATGCGCTACGGCCTGAAAGCCAGGGAGCGCACGGGCGCGGGCTTTGACGCGCCGCAGATCGGCACGTTCGTGCACGATGTGATGGAGCATACGCTGCGGCAGGCGAAGGAGTGCGGCGGACTGCATACGCTATCGAAGGACAAGCTGCACGCGCTCGTGCGCGCGTCGATCGAGGAATACATCGACCGCGTGCTGCCGGACTTGTGCGAAAAAAGCGCGCGCTTCCGTTATCTGTTCAACCGCCTGTGTGCGACGGTCGAGCGCATCATGGACGAGGTGAGCGAGGAGCTGCAAAGCTCCGACTTTGAGCCGCTGGCATTTGAGCTGGAATTTGGTGCGGACGGGCAGCTGCCCGCCATCACGATCCGCGAGGAAAACGGCACGGCGCGCGTTGTCGGCAAGGTCGACCGTGTGGACGGCTGGCTGCACGACGGCAAGCTATATTTGCGCGTCGTGGACTACAAGACGGGCAAGAAGAGCTTCGACCTCGCCGAGCTGCGCTACGGGCTGGGGCTCCAAATGCTGCTCTACCTCTTTACGCTTAAAGAAGAGGGACAGATGCTTTTCGGCGGACACAAGATCGTTCCCGCGGGCGTTCTCTATACGCCCGCGCGCGAGCCGATGCTGCGCTGCGCGCGCGACACGGAGCCCGAAAAGATCGAAAAAGCACTCAAAAAGGAGCTGCGCCGCAGCGGCATGGTGCTCGAGGACCCGGCGGTCCTGCAGGCGATGGAGCACAGCGCGCTCGAATCGCCGTGCTACCTGCCCATCGCGGTGAAAAGGGACGGCGCGGTGACGGGAAGCCTTGCTTCTGCCGAGCAGCTCGGGAAGCTCTCGAAATACGTCGACCATATTTTACATGAAATCACGCAGGAGGTCTTCGCGGGCAACATCGACGCCGACCCCTACGCGCGCACGCCGCAGCAGTCGGCCTGCACCTACTGCGAGTTCGCGAGCGCGTGCCACTTTGAAAACGGCTGCGGCAGTGACCGTATGGAATACATCAAGGCGACGAAAAACGACGAATTCTGGCAGTACATCGACGAGGTGAACGGAGAGGGGGCGCACGAAAATGGCTGAAAAGCTGACAAACGAACAGCAAGCGGCGGTGGACAGCCGCGAGCGCAGTCTGCTCGTCTCCGCGGCGGCGGGTTCGGGCAAGACGAAGGTGCTCGTCGAGAGGCTCTTTTCCTACGTGGAGCGCGAAGGGGCGAATCTCGACGATTTCCTCATCATTACCTACACGCGCGCCGCGGCGAGCGAGCTGCGCGGCAAGATCGCGAAGGCGCTCACCGAGCGCATGGAGCGCGACCCCGGCAACTACCACCTGCGGCAGCAGATGCTGCGCGTCTACCGCGCGGACATCAAGACGGTGGACGCGTTCTGCACCGCGCTTCTGCGCGAAAACTGCCATCTGCTCGGCGAGGACGCGCGCGGGCACGCGCTGCGGTCCGATTTCCGCGTGCTGGACGAGAACGAGGCGCAGGTGCTGCGCGAGCGCGTGCTCGCGCGCACGCTGGACGATTTTTACGACTGTCTGACGCCCGGAGGCACACTGCTGGCCGACACGCTTGGCGCGGGGCGCGACGACAGCGCGCTTGAGGACTTAGTGCTCGAGCTGCATGCAAAGCTGCAGGCGCAGCCGTATGAGGACAAATGGCTCGAGGCGCAGCGCGCGTTTTGGCGCGCCGTGCCGGATAAGATCGAGGACACGCCCTATGGAAAAATTCTGCTCAATGAGGTGCGGCGCAAGGCGCGCCACTGCAAAAACCTTTTGCAGCACGCGGCGCAGGAGATGTGCGCGAATGACGCGCTGAACCAGAAGTATGCGCCGGCGTTTCTTGATGCCTCCTACCAGCTTGAAGCGCTGGAGGGGAAGACCGCAGAGGGCTGGGACGCCGCGCGCGGCGTGACCATCGCGTTTCCGCGCCTCGCCGCGGTGAAGGACAGCGACGGCGGCGAGATGAAAGCGCGCATGAAAAGCCTGTGGGACAACTGCAAGGAGACCGTCAAGGGCTTTGCCGAGATTTTTTCCGCCTCGTCCGACGAGGCGGTGGAGGACCTGCGCACGATGGCGAGCGCAATGCTCGCGCTCATCGACCTGACGGCGGACTTTTCCCGCCGGTACAACGAGGAAAAACGGCGGCGGAATTCTGCTGACTTCTCCGATCAGGAGCACGAGGCCATCCGCCTTCTCATCGGAGAGGACGGCGCGCCGACAGAGCTTGCGCGCATCGTCAGCGCGCGCTACCGCGAGATCATGGTGGACGAGTATCAGGACACCAACGAGGTGCAGAACCGCATTTTTGACGCAATTTCTTGTAAAGGAGAAAACCTTTTCACTGTTGGCGATGTCAAGCAGAGCATCTATCGCTTCCGCCTGGCCGACCCGCGTATTTTTTTGCAGCATTATAACACCTGGCCGCCGCTTGAGGACGCAGAGGAGCACGACAGCGCGAAGCTGCTGCTCTCGCGCAACTTCCGTTCGCGCAAAGAAGTGCTGGACGCGACGAATTTTATCTTCTGCAATATTCTTTCCGAGGAAATGGGTGAGCTCGACTACGGCGCGGATGAAATGCTGCGCCTCGGCGCGAATTATGTCGAATCGAGCGCGTGCGGCGCGGAGTTCCATCTGCTCGATCTGCCGACGCAGACGGGCGAGCAGCGCGTGCGCGCGAGCGAGGCTGAGGCCGCGTTCGTCGCGGACTATATCAGCAATATGCTGACAAGTGAATTTCCTATACAGGATGACAAAACAAAAGAGCTGCGGCCCGTGTGCGAGGAGGATATCGTCATATTGATGCGCTCGCCGAGCACACGCCTTTTGGACTATCGCCGCGCGCTGGAAGCGCGCGGCCTCCACTGCGCCGCTGACGCGGGCGAGGACTTTTTTGCCTCGATGGAGATCGCAGTACTGTTCGCGCTCTTGCAGGTCATCGACAATCCGCGGCAGGACGTGCCGCTCATTGCCGTGCTGCGCTCGCCGCTCTTCGGCTTTACACCCGATGAGCTCGCGGCGATCCGCGCGCGGCGGCGCACGGGTGACTTCTACGATGCGCTGCTTTTGAGCGAGGAAGACCACAGCAGAGAATTTCTCGATACGCTGGACGCTTTGCGCAACAGCGCGGCGCACCTGAGCGTGCGCGAGCTGCTGAGTGAAATCTACCGCCGGTGCAATGTGCTCGGCATCTTCGGCGCGATGCGCCGCGGGGCGGAGCGCAAGGAAAATCTGCTCGCGTTTTTGGAGCTCAGCGAGGACTACGCGCGCTCGGGGCGGCAGGGCCTTTTCGACTTTGTGCGCACGCTGCGCGAGCAGCTTGCCGAAGGCGAGGCGGGTTCGATGCAGACCGCACACGCATCATCAGGCGTTCGCATCATGTCGATCCACAAGTCGAAGGGCCTCGAATTTCCGGTCGTGATCCTCTCGGACCTCGCGCGTCGCTTCAGCAATATGGACTTTTTGAGTTCGGTGCTCGTGCACCCGCAGCTCGGGCTGGGGCCGGTGTGCGTGGACACGCAAAGGCACATCCAGTACCCGACGGTCGCACGGCAGGCGCTCGAGCGCACGCTGCAGCGCGAGGCGAAGGCCGAGGAGCTGCGTGTGCTGTACGTTGCGATGACGCGCGCGAAGGAAAAGCTCGTCATGGTGCACACGCAGGCAAACGCGAAAAGCCGCGTCGCCGACCTTCTGGCGCTGAGCGATTGTCCTGTGCTGCCCGAGGCTGTGGACAGCGGCAAGTGCATGGGCGACTGGATCATGCTGCCGCTTTTGCAGCGCAGCGAAGCGGCGTCCCTGCGCGAGCTTGCGGGGCAGAATGGCGAGGGGAGCTTCTATGCTGACGAAACGCCGTGGACGGTGCGTGTGCACGACGGTTTGAGCTTTGTGACGCCGCAGCAGCGGCCCGATGACGCGCCAGTGGATGCCGCGCCGCCGAAGGATGAGCTGCCGGTGGATTTTGCTGCGCTGTCGTACCGCTACCCCTACGCGGGGCAGACGGCCTTTCCCGCCAAGCTGACGGCCACGCAGCTCAAGGGCCGCGCGCTGGACGAGGAGATATCCGAAAATACAACGCTCCCACCGCGGCTGCGCAGCCTATATAAACCAAAATTCCTTGCGGGCGAAACGACGCTCACAGGTGCGGAGCGGGGCACGGCGCTGCACCTTGTGATGCAGGACCTTGACTTTTTCTGCGAAGCAAGTGAGCAGAGCGTGCATGAGCAGGTCGAAAAGCTCAGAGCGCAGCGCAAGCTGACCGACGAGCAGGCAAGCGCCGTCGATGTGCGCGCGATCGTCCGATTTTTGCGAAGTGATCTTGCCGCGCGCATTCGCAAGAATGCGCAGACGGTGCGGCGCGAGTACCGCTTCTCGCTGCTGCGGCCGGTGCGGGACTTTGCCACGCTGGACGCCGACGACGCGGTGCTGCTGCAGGGCGTGGTAGACTGCTTTTTTGAAGAGGACGGCGAGCTTGTGGTCGTGGACTTCAAGACTGACCGCATCGGAAGAACACAGATCGAAGAACGAGCTGAGCACTACCGCCCTCAGCTCGAGGCATACTCCATGGCCCTTATGCGCGTGATGGGCAAAAAGGTCAGGGAAAAGGTGCTGTATTTCTTCTCGGTCGGCGAAGAAAAGGTGCTGTGAATACATAAAAACACCCTCCGCGGGAAATCCGCGGAGGGTGTTTTACAAGATTTGCTTACACGATAAAATGCTCTAAGATCAGCACTGTCGCGCAGCAGACGAGCGAGACGGGGAGAAGTCCCAGTCCGCACCAGGCGGCGACGATGCCGATGACCATGGCCGCCGCGCCCGCGATGGGCGACTGCGTGGCGTTCATGATGGCGGGGAACGTCATCACCGCGAGCGTGACGTAGGGCACGTAGAAGAGAAACGAGCGCAGGAAGGGATTCTGGATCGGCTTGCGGATCAGCGTGAGCGGCAGGACGCGGATGAGATAGGTCGTGGCCGCCATGACGAAAAGATATAAATACGTTTTCATGCGACGAGATCATCCTCCTTGTGCGGGAACAGAATGGCGGCGGCAGCAGAGATCACGATGGTCAAGACCAGGATGCGCATGCCCTCGGACAGCTCGCGCGTGAACGGCAAAACGCTTGCAAGAAGCGAGCAGAGAAAGCTCACACCGATGCAGCCGAGCACGATGCGGTTCTGCTTGCCGACGGGGATGATGATGGCGAGAAACATGCCGAACAGCATCACGGAGCAACCGCTGACGGCCCAGACGGGCATGAGATTCCCCATCAGCACGCCGAGCACGGTGCCGATGCTCCAGCCCGGCATGGCCGCGCACATGGTGCCGAAGTAATACCACACCTCAAGATACCCAGGCTGCGCGATGGCGAGGCCGAAGATCTCATCCGTCAGGTCATAGGCGATGAGGAGCCGCCAGGGAAGCGGCGTATCGGGCGAGAGACGCTGGCTGAGCGCACAGCTCATCAGAAGATAGCGCGCGTTGACGACCAGCATCATCAGCGCCATGGCCCAGAGGCCGGAGTCGGCGGCGATGATGGTGATGCCGCCGTATTCACCCGACGAGGCGTTGTTCAAAAAGCTCAGCAAAAAACCCTGAAAAATGCTCAGGTGCGCGTTGTGCGCGCTGATGCCGATGCCGAAGCTGACAGCAAAATAACCAAGCCCAATGGGGATGCCGTCGCGCAGTCCCCGCAGGAAATGTTTTTTCGACATAATTCTGACGTTCCTTTACTTCCAATCATCCGTGCGCAAGGCGCGTAAGTGCCATTATACGACTGAAAACGGCAGAAGTAAAGAGAAATTGCATAGCGAGCGTTGAAAAATTGACGATGAAATTAGGGAAAAGTGCTAAGGAAGAGAAAAGCACGGAGAGGATCAAAAATTTCTCTTGCAATTTGACACAAAGCGTGGTAATATCCTATATGGCTTTTTTAGAAAAGCACATTTGGATCGGAAAGAGGTGAACACGAGCAATGAAGGAAGGAATCCATCCCAATTATCAGCAGACTACTATTACTTGCGCCTGCGGTAATGTGATTGAGACAGGTTCCACCAAGCAGAATATCAAGGTGGAAGTGTGCTCTAAGTGTCACCCCTTCTTCACTGGCAAGCAGAAGCTGGTCGATACCGGCGGCCGCGTTGCCAAGTTCAACAAGAAGTTCGGCCTGAACTAATTCAATCACAAAAGCAGCTCTGCTACGGCAGAGCTGCTTTTTTCTGCTTTTTTGGAACGCTCAGTTTTGCCCGTCGGGATATTCGACGATGAAGGGGAGCGGCTCACTGAGACTTTGGTCGAGGTAATTTATCTCCTCGTAGCTGTCGCCGCCTGCAATGGCGCGCACCTGGAAGAGGCGGACGCGCAGTACGGTGTCGTCCGCAAGGTTGACGACAAGCTCGCAGACGAGCGGCGTTGCCCCGAGCGGGAGCGTGAAAGCTTCCGATTCGCTGCTGGAGGCATAGGCGAGGTCATAGTACGACACGCCCTCTATGACGGATGCGCCCACGGCTTCGGCGCTGTCATCGCCGACATAGGTGACGGCGCTGCCATCGCTGTACGATGCTTCGAGCGGCACGCGCCTGAGCAGCTGATTGGCGCACGTGTATTCAAGACACGCGCTGCGGATGGACACATCGGACAGCGCGCCGAGCGAGATGGTGCCGAGCGGGATGCCGGCATTGCCCGGCGTGAACTGGTACTGCCATTTGCTGCCGGCCTGACGCTCGTAGGAGATGGGGGATAGAAAGCTTTTGAGCTGCGGCTGATACTGGGATTTGAGATCATAGATCGTGTCGAGCTCCTCTGACTGTGTCTCACCGTCGTGCTTGAAGTTGACACCAACGCCGAGCTCGTCGCTCAGAGGGACGGTTACACTGCCGTGCAGATACCCGAAGCCATCCTGTGTAAGGTCGGCAGAGTAGCCCGGCCGATAGCTGTCCAGCGGCGAGGAATTGCCATGGTCGGTCACGCCGATGATGACAGTCGTTCCCTCGCTGATTGTCTTTGGCAGCAGGGAAAACGCGATGGTGCATTCCTGCTTTTTAAAATCGACGTTTGTGATCTCGTAATTATACTGCGAAATCAGGCTCGACTCGCGCTCCAAGATGTTTGAGACATTATTGCTGATGCCCGCGATCTGGTTCGAGAGGTTGTTCTGCACGTTGTAGAGCTGGCTGCGAAGGTCATTTACTTGCGTGCTGAGCGTGTTGATGCGGTCGTTGTAATGCACGCCGACGGCGATGAGCGCGGCGAGCGCCACGGCCGCACCGCCGATGATCTTCTTGTGCTGTATGCAGAAATCGCGGAAGCTCAGCTTTTCCGCGGGAGCTTTTTCGGCGTTGCTTTGAACCGGCGATTCGGCGGCATCCTGCTCGGGTTTGGCGTGCTCCAGACTGAGCAGCTCGTCGACGGAAACGGAGTAGAGCTTAGAGAGTTCGATGAGCTTGCTAAGCTCCGGCTGTGTGGCGCCGCTCTCCCATTTGGAGACGGCTTGGCGCGAGACACCGAGCTTCTCCGCCAGCTCCTCCTGCGACATGCCGCTCGCGCGGCGCAGTTCGTAGAGCTTTTCATATAGTTCCATGAAAGGTTCCTCCTTGGGGAAATGATGCTGCGTTCGACGCCGTGCACTGCGCCTTTGCAGGAAAAGCATAGCAGGAAAACGGGAGAAAACACCACCAACCGGGCGTTTCTTTTTGTCAACCTGAGGTTGCGTCCACCCTATTTTCACATGAAAGGGGCGGAAATGTCAATGAAAAGCGTTTTTGCCTTTTCTTTTGGCGGAAAATACACTATAATAAAAATGATTTGTACAGCGCCGATTTCGGCGCGATAAGGAGAATCTATGGAAGAATTGAAAGAGAACAACGCGCCGCGCGACAGGGCAATTTTAGTCGGCCTTTCGTCGCCGCGGCTCGATCGAAAAGAGAATGCCGACGAGGAGAGCCTTGAAGAGCTCGGTGCGCTCGTCGAAACGGCGGGCGGCGTCAGCGTCGGCGTGGTTTTACAAACGCTGCCCTCGCCCAATCCGCACACATTCATCGGCGAGGGCAAGGTGGACGAGATCCGCGAGCTGGTAAAGTCGCAGGAGGCGACAATGGTCATCTTCGACAATGACCTCTCGCCCTCGCAGATGCGCGTTCTGTGCGAAGAATTCGGCGTGCAGGTGCTCGACCGCAGCGGCCTCATTCTCGATATCTTCGCCCAGCGGGCGAAGACAAAAGAGGGCCGGCTTCAGGTCGAGCTTGCGCAGTATCAATACCTGCTGCCGCGCCTGATCGGTATGTGGACGCATCTGGAGCGTCAGGCGGGCACGTCGGGCAAGGGCCCCATCGGCTCGAAGGGCCCCGGCGAAACACAGCTTGAGACCGACCGCCGCCACATCCACAGAAAGATCGACAAGCTGAAGGCGGACCTTGAAGAGGTGCGCCGCGTGCGCGCCACGCAGCGCGACCGCCGCAGCAAGAATGAAATTCCCGTCGTCGCCATCGTCGGCTACACGAACGCGGGCAAGTCGACGCTTTTGAACGCGCTGACCGGCGCGGGCATTCCCGCGAATAACCGCCTGTTTGACACGCTGGACACGACGACGCGCCTTCTCACGGTGTCCGACACGCTGGATGTCGTGATCTCCGACACGGTCGGCTTTATCCGCAAGCTGCCGCACCAGCTGGTCGAGGCCTTCAAGGCAACGCTTGAAGAGCTCGAATACGCCGATCTTCTGCTGCACGTCATCGACATTTCCGACCCGCACTGGCTCGAGCAGGCGCAGATCGTGGACGAGCTCATCGAAGAGCTCGGCGCGCAGCAAATTCCCTGCCTGCGCGTTTACAACAAGTCCGACCTCTACTTCGGTGATATCCGCCCGCACGGGGAGGACAGCGTCAACATCAGCGCCAAGACCGGCGAGGGCGTGGATGAGCTGCTTGCGCGCATCGACAAGCTCCTCGACAAGGGCACGCGCCGCGTGACGATCCACCTGCCCTATGACAAGGGCGGGCTTCTCGATATGCTCTACCGCGAGGCGAAGGTCGAATCCGTCGAATATGGCGAGACCATCGACGTCGCGGCCGTCTGCGTGCCGCGCGTCATCGGCCAGGTCAAGGACTATATCGAGGGCTACCGCGAGCCGAAAGAGGACTGGGAGGAATGACGTTTGAAACGACGCGCCTTCTCCTGCGTCCGTGGTGCGAGAGCGACGCGGAGAGCTGCTATCGATACGCGAGGGATCCGTTTGTCGGCCCTGCCGCAGGCTGGCCGGCGCATACGAGCGTGGAGAACTCCCGCGAGATCATCCGAACCGTCCTCTCGGAGCCGGACACGTTTGCAGTCATTTTGAAGGAACGGCCAGACGAGCCTGTCGGCTCCATCGGCGTGTTTCCGACGGAAGCGCCAGAAATCGGGAGTGAGCCGGAAATCGGCTATTGGATCGGCCGCCCGTTCTGGGGTCAGGGGCTTATCCCCGAAGCCGTGCGAGAGCTGCTGAGGTACTGCTTTGAGGATAAAGGCGCACAGCGGGTCTGGTGTTCGCACTATGTCGGCAATGAAAAGTCAAAGCGCGTGATCGAAAAGTGTGGCTTTTCTTATCAGCTGACCTGTGAAAGGCCGGCGCTTGTGGACGATGCGCTGCGGCCGACGCTTTTTTACGCCCTTACGAAAGAAAAGTGGGAGAAAACCCGCTGAAAGGAACCTTGAAACCATGACAGAGTACCTTGTCCCATACGAGAGCGCGGAGAGCGAGTTTGAAGAAAAGCGCTCGCGCTTCATCAGCCACGTTTTCCTTGTGGAGAGCGAGGCGGAGGCCCGCGCGCGCATCGACGAGATGAAGAAGAAATACTACGACGCGCGCCACAATTGCTGGTGCTTCGTCCTGCACGACGGCACCGTTCGCTACGGCGACGACGGCGAGCCGCAGGGCACGGCGGGCCAGCCGATGCTGAACGTCTTCCAGCGCGAAAACGTCGAAAACGTCGTGTGCATCGTGACGCGCTACTTCGGCGGGATTCTGCTTGGCGCGGGCGGGCTGACGCGCGCCTATGCCAAGGCGGCGAAGGACGCACTTGACAATGCGGGCAAGGCGCGGATGCAGCCGTTTTCCGTGCTGCTGCTCGAATGCCCGTACCCGATGTTCGAGCGCATAAAGCTGCTGATCGAGGGACACGAGGGAAGAATCGAGTCGAGCGATTACGGCGCAGCCGTGACGCTCACATTTCTTCTGCCCGTGCAGAAGACGGTAGACTTTTCCGCCGCGCTCACGGAGCTCTCCGGCGGGCAGATGAGCGCGGAAGAGGTCGAGCAGCGTTTCCTGCCCGGCGCAAGGGAGTGACGGCATGAGTTTGCGAAGAAAAATCTACGAGGTCATCGAGGTCGCGGACAAGGACGACCGCGACAGTCTCATTTACGACCGCTTCATGCTCGTGTGCATCGCGGCGAGCATCGTGCCGCTGTGCTTCAAGGAGACGAACTCGCTGTTCGTCTGACTCGACCGCGCGACGGTCACGGTGTTCATCGTGGACTATCTGCTGCGCTGGTGGACGGCGGACCTAAAGCACGAAAAGAGCGGGAAATGGGCGTTTTTGCGCTATCCGTTCAGCTTTTTCGGTATTGTAGACCTGCTGTCCATCCTGCCGTCGCTGACGATGCTGTCGTCGGGGTTCAAGCTGTTTAGGCTTTTCCGCCTCAACAAAGCGCTCAAGGCGCTCAAATTCCTGCGCTACTCGCACAGCTTTGAACTTATTTTGAACGTTATTAAGCGCGAGAAACGAGCGCTCGCGGCGGTGTGTGTGCTGGCGGGCGGGTATATCGCGCTGTCGGCGCTCATCATGTTTCAGGTGGAGCCCGACAGCTTTGACACGTTTTTCGACGCCATCTACTGGGCGGTCGTCACGCTGACGACCGTCGGCTATGGCGACATCTATCCGACGAGCGAGATTGGCCGCATCGTGAGCATGATGTCGTCGTTCATGGGAATCGCCATCGTTGCGCTGCCCACCGGTATCATTACGGCTGGCTACATGCGCGAGCTCAGCCGTGAAAAGTGGGACTAAATAGAGAGGGCAGAACCATGGAGATCAGAACAGCAACGATGAACGATCTGGACGCGGTCGCGGCGGTGGAAGCCGAGTGCTTTCCCGTGGCCGAGGCAGCGACAAAAGAGAAATTCGCCGAGCGAATCAAATATTACGGCGACCACTTCTGGCTGATGTTCGAGGGCGACAAGCTCATCGCGTTTCTCGACGGCTTTGTGACGGACGAGCCAGACCTGACCGACGAAATGTACGCGAAAGCATCCATGCACGACGAAAATGGCGCGTGGCAGATGCTCTTCGGTCTGAACACCTTACCGGAGTACCGGAAAAACGGCTACGCGGGCGAACTGCTCCACCGTGCCGTTGAGGATGCGAGAAAGCAGGGGAGAAAGGGTGCAGTCCTGACCTGCAAACAGCGGCTCGTCGACTACTACGCGAAGTTCTGCTTTGTCGACGAGGGCGTGACAGACAAGTCCGTGCACGGCGGCGTTGTCTGGCACCAGATGCGCATCACATTTTGATCGAGACTGACAGAAAAAGGGAGCACGCGCAAGCGTGCTCCCTTTTTGCGATTTTTATTGCTTTCCCGCGAGGTAGTAGTCGCTTTGGCCCGGATGGTAGAACGGACAGGCGGTCAGCTTGCCGCGCAGGAACGACGCCATCTCGTCCTCATCGAGTTGCTCGTCACAGTAGTAGCTGTCGGACTCTTCATCGTAGCTGTAATAAACGCAGTCCTCGCACAGGTTGATGGACATGAGATCATCTCCCGAAAGAAATTAGTGCTGATACTCGAATTCGAGCTCGTACATGCTGACGATGTCGCCGTCCTTGATGCCAAGGTCCTCAAGCTGCTGGAAAACGCCGTTTTCTCGCAGCATCTTATCAAAGAACATCCGGCTCTCGTAGTCACCGAAGTTGACGTTGCTCATAAGGCGTTCAAGCCACTTGCCCTCGACAATGTAGGTGTTGTCCTCGACGGTGATCTTGAGCGGCTCGCTCGCGTCGATCTTCACGGGCTTGGGAACGTACTCGGGCTCATAGACCGTGACGGGCGGGAGTGTGGAGAGCTTTTCGGCGATCTTGAGCACGAGCTCGCGCGTGCCGGTGTGCGACGCGGCGGACAGGGCGAAGAGGGGATAGCCGAGCGGCTCGACATGCGCGCGCAGCTTTTCGAGCAGGCTCTCGTCCTCCATGATGTCGGTCTTGTTCGCGACGACGATCTGCGGGCGGGTGGCAAGGTCGGGGGAATACTGCGAGAGCTCTGCGTTGATGGCGTCAAAGTCCTCGACCGGGTCGCGGCCCTCGCTGCCCGACACGTCGACGACATGAACGAGCAGGCGGCAGCGATCGATATGGCGCAGGAAGTCGTGACCAAGGCCCGCGCCCTCGGCTGCGCCCTCGATGATGCCGGGAATGTCGGCCATGACGAACGAAACGCCCTCGTCGACGTACACGACGCCGAGGTTGGGGTAGAGCGTGGTGAAGTGGTAGTTTGCAATCTTGGGGCGCGCCTTCGACACAACGGAAAGAAGCGTCGACTTGCCGACATTCGGGAAGCCGATGAGGCCGACGTCGGCCAGCAGCTTCAGCTCGAGCACGACATCGTGCTCCTCGCCCTCAAGGCCCGATTTGGCAAAACGGGGCGCCTGACGCGTCGGCGTTGCGAAATGCGCGTTGCCCCAGCCGCCCTTGCCGCCGCGGCAGAGGATGAACGGCTCGGAGTCGGACATATCCTTGATGATCTCGTTCGATTCCGCGTCGCGCACGACGGTGCCGCGCGGCACGCGGATCGTGAGATCCTTGCCCTGCTTGCCGAACTTGCGCGCGCCCTGACCGTCCATGCCGTTGTCGGCGACGTATTTGCGCTTGTAGCGAAAGTCCATCAGCGTGGACATGTTGTCGTCGACAACGAGGACGATATTGCCGCCGTTGCCGCCGTCGCCGCCGTCGGGGCCGCCCGCGGAGACGTACTTTTCGCGGTGGAACGCCACCGCGCCATTGCCGCCCTTGCCCGCGCGGCAGAAGATGCGCGCCTTATCAATAAAAGATGCTGCCATGTTGGCACCTCCTTGAATTCTTGTTATTCCTGAACAATTAGTTTATCCGTTTTTTGGCGATTCGTCAAGAAAAACGGAACGTTTCACAAAAAAGAAAAAATCGTAAAAAGTTGGGAACTTTTTTGTACTCCCTTTCGTCAAAGGAAAAGACACAACGGGAAAGGAAGCGGAAACCTTGAAAAGACTGCTTGCATTGATGATGGTCGTCGCCGTAACGGCGGCGCTTTTGGCCTGCACGAAGGGCGGGCGCGATAACGAAGACGGAAATGACACGCCCAATCCTGAGCCGCAGTACGCCGGCGCGGACACGATGACGCTGCGCGTCGTGGGCGACGGTGAAAACGGTACGCTCTTTTTAGCGGGAGAGACGGAGGTCTACGCCCTGCCGCTCGAAGGCGTGACGCTGTACTTAGACGGCGGCAGTGTGTCCGCTTCCGAGATCGAAAGCGGCATGAGCGCCGAGGTCTGGTACACCGGCGGCGTGCAGGAGACATATCCTGCGAAGTTTTCACAGGTGGAGGCCGTGTCGCTTTCGCGCGAGGCGGACCCGAGGTATGACCTCTGCGGCCTCTATTTGCAGGTACTGGAGGATCTGTGGAGCGCGGACGACGGACTCAACGGCGGCGCGGAGCTCGTGAGCGTCGACCTGAGCAAAGCACCCGGCGGGCTGACCGCCGGCGAAAAGGCGGCGATCGCCTATGTGTTTGCGCAGAAGCACGATGTGCAGGGTCTGACGATGACCTTCGACGAGCTGCGCGAGCAGGGCTATCTCACGGGCGAAAAGCTGGAGGGCGGCAGCACGGCCTATTCGTTCACGAACGGCCTGCTCTTCACCATCACGCCGGAGGAGACGCAGGACAACGGCGCGTCCGTCTGCTTCAGCGCCGGAAAGTGGCGCTCGCCGCTCGGCGCGTATTACTTTACGAAGTGTACGGCCTCCCGCGGCGATAACGGCTGGGAATACACCGTCGGCGCGGAATTAGTTTCCTGAGCTACAGCAGATTCTTTAATTCAGACAGCGATTCGACGATCTGGTCGGCCTCGCAGCGCTCCGGAACGGGGCGGTGCGTGTGGTTGTACCAGATCGTTTTCATGCCCGCGTTTTTGCCGCCGGTGATGTCGGCGGTCAGCGAGTCGCCAATCATCATGCACTCGTCCGCGGCAACATCGGGAAGAAAAGCGCGGCAGGCATCGAAAAACGCCTTTTCGGGCTTGCGGTAGCCGAGTGACTCTGAAACGAACACATGGTCAAAATAGGGGAGAAGTCCCGCCATTTCAAGCCGGTTGAGCTGCTGGTCGTGGAAGGCGTTGCTCGCCGCGCAGAGGATATATTTTCCCTTGAGGTAGCGGCAGATCTCGTCCGCGCCGTCGACTGGGATGGCCGTCTCGTAGAGGAGGTCCAAAAACCGCTTTTCAAACGCGGCGCCGTCGGCCTGGATGCCGAGGGCCTCGAAGATGCGGTTCCAGCGGAATTCAAAAAGCTGCTGCGTCGTGAGCTCACCGCGCTCGATCATGAGCCAGAGGCCGTCATTGATGCGCGTGAACGTCGCGTAAGTGGAATCGTCATAGGGGAGACCCCATTCGGCAAAGCCGATGCGCATGGCCTGCTCGGCGCATTTGCCGAAGTCGAGCAGCGTGTCGTCGATATCCATCAAAACTGCCTTGAGCATGAAAAGTGACCTCCTGCGGAAAAGATAAAGAAAAGAGCCCCGAGCATTCGCTCGAGGCTCTTCATTGTGCAATTACTCAGCGGGGTAAACAGAAGCCTGCTTACGATCCTTGCCGAGACGCTCGAAACGGAGCACGCCGCTCTCCTTGGCGTAGAGAGTATCGTCAGAGCCGATACCGACGTTGACGCCCGGATGGATGTGGGTGCCGCGCTGGCGCACAAGAATGTTGCCGGCGAGAACGAACTGACCGTCAGCGCGCTTGGGGCCAAGGCGCTTGGCGTTAGAGTCGCGGCCGTTCTTCGTGGAGCCGCCGCCCTTCTTGTGGGCGAAAAACTGAAGACCGATGTTCAGCATGGTGATTTGCCATCCTTTCTGTAAGATGATCGGAACAGGGGGCTTACGCCTCCATGACTTCGATATTGTCCGGATATTCGCTGTGCAGCTCGGAAAAGAGCAGCATCAAACCCGTTAAAAGAGCCTGACAGGTGCTCTCGTTCGTGGCGGACAGACCGCCGGGGAGCCGGAATTCCACAGCGCCGGAGCGTTCATGGACCTTGACGGAAGCGGCGAGGCCTAAAACATCGTTCACGGTGCTTTCCACAAGGCGGACCGCACTTGTGACTGCCGCGCAGACGATATCACTGCCCTCTTCACTGTAACCGCTGTGGCCCTTAGCATCAAAACCGATGATGCGCTTCCCCTCAGTGAGGAATGTAACAGTGGTCATGCCTTAGACGGAGATCTTGCCGATCTCAACCTTGGTATAAGGCTGACGATGACCCTGACGCTTGTGATAGCCCTTCTTGGCCTTGTACTTGTAGACACGGACCTTCTTGCCCTTGCCGTTCTTAACGACAGTGGCTTCCACCTTCGCGCCCTCCACCACGGGAGTGCCGAACTTGGTGTTTTCGCCGTCAACGATCGCCAAAACCTGATCGAAGGTAACGGCGTCGCCCGCCTCGACGGGGAGCTTCTCAATGAACAGGGTGTCGCCCTCGTTCACAACATACTGCTTACCGCCGGTAACGATGATCGCTTGCATTACTTGCACCTCTTTCCTTAATTACGGACTCGCTGTCGGGGGCGTCCGGTCGGAGCCGGAACTTGATACCCATTCAAAGCGGCTTATCAAGTATATCAGCTGCTGCGGCGTTTGTCAATCACTTTCCGGGCGGAAAACGCCGCTTTCTGCTTATTTTTCGGGGTAGACGAGCTTTTCCTCGCTCCAGTCGGCGATCACGTCCGCGTAGTACGCGCAGCAGCGCCGCGCGAGCTCGACGTCGAGATTCCGGTAGTTGCCGCACTCGCGTTCGGAGGCACCGGGCATGGGACCGTCAAACTTCGCCGCGGCGGTGAACACGCGCTGCAGCAGGCGGATGGCATTGGCATTGCTGAGCTTTTCACCGTCGAAGAGGAAGTAAAACCCCGTCTGGCAGCCCATCGGCCCGAAGTAGATCACGGCGTCCTTCTGCGGGCTGTTGCGCAGCAGCGTTGCGATGATGTGCTCGACCGAGTGCAGCTCCGCGTTTGAGAGCAGGTCGCCGGTGTTCGGCTTTTTAAAGCGCAGGTCAAAGGTGACGGTCGTCCCGTCCCGCCGGGACAGGTACAGCCCTGGCACCAGCACGGTGTGATCCACCGTGAAGCTCGCAATACGTTCCATATTCAGTCAGCCCTCCAGTGCATCCACGAACGCCATGACGACGCGGTTGAGGTCCTTCATGGCCGTGGGGAAATTGAAGAAGAAGTCGTGGTCCTCCATGACACAGTCCGACACGGACTTGAGCGACATGAACGGCACCTCGTTGCGCCAGCACACCTGCGCCACGGCGCCGCCCTCCATCTCGCACAGCAGCGGGTGGAAGGTATCGTGGATCCAGTGGGCGCGGTCGCAGTGGTTGACGAAGATATCGCCCGTTGCGACAAGCCCCGTGCGGTAGGGGAGACCCACCTTGTCCATCGCGGCGCGCGCCTTTTCAAGCTCACTCGTCGGGAAAATGACGCGGTTGACGGTGGAGACGAGCCCGACGGGGTCGCCGAGGGGGGAGGTGTCCACATCGTGCTGCAGAAAGCCCTCCGCGAGGACGAGCGTCCCGATGGGGACGTTTTCAAAGCAGCCCGCAACGCCCGCGTTGATCACAAGGTCGGGCTTGTAGAGCGAGATGAGCAGCTGCGCCGCCATCGCGGCGTTGACCTTGCCCACGCCGCAGCAGGCCACGGCCACACGTTGCCCGCGCAGGACGCCGAACGCGAACTCGGCGCCAAGCGCGGACTCGACCCGATCGACGGCCATCTCCGCGCGCAACGACGTCACCTCGCGGTCGAGCGCGCCCAGAATGCCCCAAACAGCGGTGTCATTTGCCATGCCGCACAGTATAGCAAAGAAAATGCTTGCAAACGGTTTGCGGAGGTGCTATTGCTTATGGGCGTTCCCGAAAGGACTCTCTGGACATGGCAGGCAAGAAGAACAGCGCGCTCATCATCGTCGAATCGCCGAGCAAGGCGAAGAAGATCGCCTCCTACGTGGGGCCCGGCACCGCCGTCATGGCCTCGGTGGGGCATATCCGCGACCTCCCGACCTACCGCCTCGGCGTGGACGTGGCGCACGGGTTCGCGCCGCATTACGAGATCCCCAAGGACAAGGCCAAAGTGGTGGAGGATCTGCGCAAGGCCGCCGCCAAGGCCGGTACCGTCTATCTGGCGAGCGACCCCGACCGCGAGGGCGAGAGCATCGCCTGGCACCTGCGCGAGGTGCTACGGGACCTGCCCGGCGAGCGCGCCTTCCGCCGCGTGCGCTACAACGAGGTGACGAAGGGTGCGGTGCTGGACGCCCTGGCCAACCCCACGGACATCGACCAGAACCTGGTGAACGCCCAGCAGGCCCGACGCATCGAGGATCGCCTCTCCGGCTTCAAGATCTCCAAGCTCATCGCCAACGCCGTCCGCGGCGCCCGAAGCGCGGGCCGCGTGCAGTCGGTGGCCCTGCGGCTGATCGTCGACCGCGAGCGCGCGGTGCGCGCCTTCCGGCCCACGCCCTATTGGCTGCTCGGCGGCAAGTTCGAGAAGGGGCGCGTCGCCTTCTCCGCGCGCCTGGCGAGCGTGGACGGCAAGCCGCCGCGCTTCATGGCCTACGACAAGGAGATCCAGGGCATCGCCGACGAGGCGACGGCCAAGGCCTACCACGACGACCTCACGGGGCGCGACGCGGTGGTGGCGGACGTCGGCCGCGCCACGCGCACCCAACGCCCCCAGCCCCCCTTCATCACCTCCACGCTCCAACAGGCCGCGGCCACGCGCCTGGGCTTCTCCCCCGACCAGACGATGCGCCTGGCCCAAGCGCTTTACGAAGAGGGCCACATCACCTATATGCGCACCGACGGCTACACCGTCAGCGCCTCCATCCGCGGCGCCGTCGAGGCGGAGATCGCCAAGCTCTTCGGCCGTGAGTGCGTGCCGGCCTCCCCGAACTTCTACGGCAACAAGGTCAAGAACGCCCAGGAGGCCCACGAGCCCATCCGCCCCACCGACGTCACCCGGCACACGCTCGAGGGCGTCGAACCCGCGCAGGCGAAACTGTACGACCTCATCTGGCGGCGTTTCGTGGCCAGCCAGATGGCCCCCGCGCGCCTGGAGCGCACCACCCTGACCCTCGAGCCCGTCACGCCCCCGCCCACCCGCCATGCCTACCGGCTGACGGCCTCCGCGCAAAAGGTCGTCTTCAAGGGCTTCATGAACGTCTGGGACATGGGCAAGGAGCTGGCCCAGGAGGGCGACGCCCCCCGGCTGCCCCTCCTTGCAAAAGGCGACGTCGTGACGTGCCTGGAGTGGTTCACCGAGGGCAAGGAGACCCAGCCGCCCGCGCGCTACAACGAGGCCTCCCTCGTCAAGGCGCTGGAGGAGAACGGCATCGGCCGCCCCTCCACCTACGCCGCCACCATCCGCACCCTGTTGGCCCGCGACTATGTCAAAAGCGGCAAGGGGCACGTCCTCACGCCCACCGACATGGGCATCGCCGCCACCGATTATCTCCTTGAGCAGATGCCCGACTTCGTGAACGTCGAGTTCACCGCCCAGATGGAGGACGCCCTCGACAAGGTCGCCGACGGCTCCCTGGACTGGGAGCGCGAGGTGGCCGACTTCTACGCCAAACTCACCGACTGGCTCGCCGCCGACCCCGACCGCGTCGCGACCATCCTCGGGCAGCTCGGCCAGATCCGCGATTGGCGCGCCCCCACCCTCACCAAGACCGGCAAGGTCTCGTGGGATGACCATGCCTTCTACGACGAGATGCGCGCGGCCGTCGCGAATGGCGAGCCCCTCTCCAAGGCGCAGCTCGCCACCCTCACGCGCATGGCCATCGCCTACCGCGACCAGCTCCCCGGCCTCGAGGCCGCCGTCGGGGGCCTCCCCCCGCCCATCGACAAGGCCGAGGTCGAGGGCCTCCTCGCCGCCCTCGAGGGCCGCTCCCTCACCGCGTGGGAGCAAAAGTTCGCCGATTCCGTCAAGGCCCAGTTCCAGCGCAAGGGCGACCTCTCCCCCAAGCAGCTCCTCATGCTCCGCCGCATCGCCCAGCCTGCCGCCGAGGCCGCCGCCGACCGCCCCGACAACGAGGCCCCCGCCCGCGAGCTCTTGGCCGCCCTCGCCGCCGTCAAGGAGTGGAACGAGCCCGTCACCCGAGGCAAACGCACCTACGACGACCGCGCCTTCGCCGACAGCCTCGCCCGCCAGCTCGACGACCGCCACTTCCTCACCGAACGCCAGTTCGAGGCCCTCAAACGCCTTGTCCGCGGCTATCAGGCGCAGATCCCCGACTACGTGGCCCTCGCCGCCAAGCACGGCATCAAGCCCCCGGCCCCCCGCCGCCGCGCCGCCGCCAAACCCGCCAAGAAAGCCTAAGGCCATGCTCCCCTTCACCTACGTGCACCACGTCCGCGTCCGCTACGCCGAGACCGACCAGATGGGCGTCTGCTGGCACGGCAACTACCTCCTCTACCTCGAGGAGGCCCGCGGCGAGGCCCTCCGCGCCGCCGGCTGCGGCTCCTACGCCGACATCGAGGCCGCCGGCGTCATGTGCCCCATCGTGAACGTGAGCCTCACCTATCACCGCCCCGCCCGTTACGACGAGACGCTCGCCATCCATGTGTGCGTCGAGGAGCCCCCGCGCGCCACCATCCGCTTCCGCTACCGCGTCCTCAACCCCGCCGGGGAGCTTGTCCTCGAAGGCTCCACCGACCTCGCCTTCGTCGACAAGGCCACCCACCGCCCCTGCCGCCCCCCGCAGCCCATGCGCACGATCTTCCGCTGACATGAACGACCTCATCCCCCCCTACGAATCCGTCCTCGCCCGCATCGCCGCCGCCGCCGAGCGCGCCGGCCGCACCGCCGGGGACGTCCGCCTCGTCGCCGTCACCAAAACCCATGGCCCCGACGTCGTGCGCGACGCCGTGGACGCCGGCATGGACTGCTTCGGCGAGAACAAAGTCCAAGAGGCCGCCTGGAAGATCCCCCTCTCCCCCGCCTCCGCCCACTGGCACCTCATCGGCCACCTCCAGAGCAACAAGGCCCGCCAGGCCGTCCGCCTCTTCGAGACCATCCACTCCGTCGACAGCGTCAAACTCATCGACACCCTCGAGGCCGCCGCCCGCCAGGCCGGCGCCCGGCCCGAGATCTACCTGGAGGTCAACGTCTCCGGCGAACCCTCCAAATACGGCCTCACCCCCGAGGCCCTCCCCGGCGCTGTCGAGCACTGTCTCGCCACGGCCCGCGCCCTCACTCTCTCCGGCCTCATGACCATGGCCCCCTTCGATCCCGAGCCCGAGCACGCACGCCCCCACTTCGCCCGCCTCCGCCAGCTCCGCGACGAGATCGAGGCCCGCTTCCGAATCGGCCTCCCACACCTCTCCATGGGCATGACCGGCGATTTCGAGGTCGCCATCGAGGAGGGCGCCACCGACGTGCGCATCGGCACCGCCCTCTTCGGCGCCCGCCCCAAGCTGGCCCGCCCCGCCTCGGACCCCGACACCACCGCCGGCGCGCTCTGACCGCCGCCCTTGCCGCCGGGCGGGGAGGTTGCTTTCCCCGCCAAAGTGCGCTATACTCCACCCTGTTGATTGACCCCAAAGGCAAGGAACCCGAATGAATAAGAAACCTACGCTCCTGATTCTCGCGGCCGGCATGGGCAGCCGTTACGGCGGCCTCAAGCAGATCGACTCCGTCGGCCCCAGCGGCGAGACCATCATGGACTATTCGATCTACGACGCCATCCGCGCCGGATTCGACAAGGTGGTTTTCATCATCCGCCGCGATTTCGAGGAGGCCTTCCGCGAGAAGATCGTCGCGAAATACGAGGGCAAGATCGCCATCGAGCTGGCCTTCCAGGATCCGCTGGACCTGCCGGCGGGCTGCGCCTTCCCCGAGGGCCGCGAGAAGCCGTGGGGCACCGCCCACGCCATCCGCTCGGCCCGCACCGTCATCGACGCCCCCTTCGCCGCCATCAACGCCGACGACTTCTACGGCGCGGACGCCTTCCGCCGCCTGGCGCGCTTCCTTAGCTCCGTGGACACGGCGGCCACGCCCAAGCAGTTCGCGATGGTCGGCTACCGCCTGGACCAGACCCTCTCGGAGAACGGCTCCGTGGCCCGCGGCATCTGCGAGGTCGCCCCCGACGGCAAACTCCTGGGCGTGACCGAGATGACCAAGATCGCCCGCAAGCCCGACGGCGCCATCCAGAACGAGGAAGACCCCGCCAATCCCGTGCCGCTCCGGGGCGACAGCCGCGTCTCCCTCAACCTCTGGGGCTTCACCCCCGCCCTGTTCGAGGGCATGGAGGAGCGTTTCGCCACGTGGTTCCACGAGCACGAGGGCCAGCTGAAGGCCGAGTGGTACATCCCCTTCTACGTGGACGAGCTGGTGAAGGCCGGCAAGGCCACCGTGGAGGTGCTCCCCACGGACAGCACGTGGTTCGGCGTCACCTACCGCGAGGACAAGCCCGTGGTGGTCGAGGCCATCAAGAAGATGGTCGCCGCCGGCGAATATCCCGCCAAACTCTGGCCGTGACCGAAAGACAAAAAGGCCGCGGGGGCGCAAAACGCCCCCGCGGCCTTTTTTCGTGCCCCCGCGCTCACGCAAGCAGGATGTCGGCGAGCTCCGGATCCTTGACGCGGAGCTCGCCGGGCGTCAGGCCGTCGAGTTCGTGGGGGAAGACAATCCAGTCGGCGGTCTCGCGGACGTAATAGTCTGGTCGGAAGGGGACAAGGCTCGCGCCGGGCTTCCAATAGACGGTGGCCATGCGCGGGTCGGCGCGGGAGAGACGGCGAAGGGCGGCCTCCGCCGTCTTGCCGGTGTCGAAGACGTCGTCCACCACCAACACGCGCCGGCCGTCGAGCGCGTCGAGGAGGGCGTCGGCGAAATGGAAGGTCACGGCGTCGGCGCGCTGGCCGATGCCGCGGTAGGAGGCGCATTTGACGATGGCGTGGGGCGTGGGGCGGCCAAGGAAGGCGAAGACCTCGCTGATGATGACGCCGGGCTGCGCGCCGCCGCGCCACAGGGCCAGGATGAAATCGGGTTGCCACGAGGGGTCGTCGAAGACCTTGCGGGCCAGCCGCGCGCAATCGCGCTGGAAGGCGTCGGCGGAAAGGAAGCGCTTGTTCATCGGTAGGCCCCCTGCACGGCGGCGGCAAGCTCGCGCTCGCAGCCTTCCAGATAGCGCAGAAGCGCGCGCAAGGCGATAGGGGTCGTCAGCAGGATGCCGATGCCGAACAGCAGGATCCCCACCCACGCCAGCAGCCCAAAGGCCAGGCACGGGAAGGCCCGCCCCGGCGCGTCGGCGAGCAGACGGAAGACGGCCCGGCAGGCGACGCCAAGCGGCAGGTCGAAGCGGTCGGCCACCGCCAGCGCCAACCAAAGCGGCTGCGCCAGCACCACGCCCAGCGGGATCCCGAGGAGCAGCACGTGGTGGAAGAAGGGCAGCACGGTGAAGGCCCAGATGCCCAGCCCCAGCCAAAACGCCGTGGAGACGCGCCGCGTGCCTTGGAGGCGTTGGAGCAGAAGCAGGTTGGAGGCGAAGGGCACCTCGGCGAAGGGCTCCCGCCCCTTGGGCGCCAGGCGCCACAGATAAATCAGTGCGGCGGGGCCGAGGAGAATGCCGGTGAGGGACGCCAAGAGAAAGAGCGCGGCGGCGACGGCCTCCCCCGCGGGATTGGCGCGGAAGCGCTCCCAGCCATCCCGAAGCGCGAAGAGAAAGGGCGAAGACGTCACAGTTGCCACTCCAGCTCGTCGTTGCCCACCGGGAGGGTCACGCGGTCGAGCGGAAGGCCGTCGGGGCCGACCTTCCCCTTGGCGGCGGGCGTCTCCTGCGGGGCCTTGCGCTTGGGTTTGGCGGGGACGGGCTTGGGCTGGGCCGCGGGCTTCGGCGCGGACTCG
>OOCM01000550.1_pt1 | contig 35974 bp, 26 predicted proteins | sample 1671111 | NCBI WGS metagenome assembly OOCM01 (sample SAMN06348123, study PRJEB24527) | human gut metagenome | biome: human gut; feature: ankylosing spondylitis patient; material: feces | host: Homo sapiens | place: China | collected 2015-10 | reverse complement strand
GTGGGATTATCATCCCACTTTTATGCTCATATCGGGGCGGGTCCTAAGGTCTTTCGCCCACTTATGAGCAAGCTCATGTGGGCTTAGACCTTTTGACCCTGGCATCATTTTTATTACTTTGCCGGAGCAAATGTCTTAATTTCAAAAGACTCCCGGACACATTTTCTGGCACTCTTCAGATCTGCAAGATCTCCTGCATGGATCATCTGCGCCAATAGGTTGCCGATAGCGGTTGCCTCACCGGGACCCGCATATACGGTCTTGCCCGTAGCATCCGCTGTCAACTGGTTCAGATATGCTGCATTGGAACCGCCCCCGATGATATGGATGCTGTCATAGGTCTTCCCGGCGATCTTCTCCAGACCTCTTACGGTCTCTCCGTAGGACTGTGCGAGACTGCGGTATACTACGGAAGTCAGCTCTCCCACGGACTCCGGTACCGGTTGTCCTGTCTTATGACAGTACTGTCTGATGGCTTCCACCATGCTGTCCGGAGAGAGAAAACTCTGGTCATTCACATCCACTCTGGAAGGGAACTCCTTGCTTTCCTCCGCCATATTGCACAGCTGTGCAAAAGAGTATGCATCGTTATATTCGTGTCTTACGGACTGGATCATCCACAGTCCCATAATATTTTTCAGGAAACGGAACCGGTGATCGTAACCGCCCTCGTTGGTAAAGTTGGCCGCTGCGGCATCCTCTGTAATGACCGGTTTCAGGGATTCGATTCCCATGAGAGACCAGGTTCCCGAGCTGATATAAATGCCGTCTCCTTCTGTCTGAGGAACTGCCATTACGGCTGATGCGGTGTCATGGCTTCCGCACAGTACCACTTCCAGATCGAATCCTACTTCCTTCTGAATCTCCGGAAGCAGCTGGCCCACTTTCGTTCCGGGCATCTGCAGCGGCAGGAAAATATCCTCCGGGTAACCCAGCTTACGGATCAGCTCCTTATCCCACTGGAAGGTATCGGGATTCACCAGCTGTGTCGTGGAACCGTTCGTGTACTCCGACAATTTATTGCCCGTCAGACGGAAACCGAAGTAATCCGGCAGCATGAGAAGTGTCTTTGCCTGTTTCATAATCTCCGGGGTCTTCTTTTCCACTGCCATAAGCTGATAAATCGTATTAAAAATCTGCTTCTGAATACCGGTTCTGGCATACAGTTCCGTCTCCGGCAGTATTTTCGCCACTTCCGCATCCATTCCGTCAGTACGGTGATCTCGGTAGCCGTAAGTATCTCCCAGAATCTGATCTTTTTCATCCAGCAATACATAATCCACAGCCCAGGTGTCGATTGCCATGCTGACCGGAAGCTTGCCCAGTTCTTTGCATTTTTTCATTCCGTTCAGAATCTCGCCGAACAGACGGTTCACATCCCACAGAAGCTTTCCGTCCTTATGATCCATGCCATTCTCAAAACGATAGATCTCTTCCAGCTCTATTTTGCCGTTCTCCATGTGTCCCAAAATATGTCGTCCACTGGAAGCACCGATATCCACGGCCAGATAATATTTTTCCATAAGATATCCACAGCCTCCCTTATCTGAAACTGAATACCTGTGTAAGAAGCGGCTGTGCTCCTGTAACAGGATCCTTCTCCATGATCAGAATATCTTTCATATATTCATCCCATTTTTTCACTACATCGCTCTCTGCCTGCACTTTTGCCGCATAGTCGACGCCCTTTTCACATTCGTAATAACCGAACAGTTCCTCGCCCTGCATCCAGATAGAGTAATTTACAATTCCAGCGTTTGCCAGAACTTCCTTCATCTCCGGCCAGATGTTGTCATGTCTCTTCTTATATTCCTCCTGCATTCCCGGTACAATTTTTCCGCGCCATGCGTATTTTTCCATACAAACCACCATACCTTTCTCACTCATTATTTTCGTTGCAAATCTGCTCTGTTACCCAATCTCTGTCGCAATATTCCTTTGCTTCGGGCATCAGCTTTTTCATAATCTGTGCTTGCAGAAGCACAAACTTGTGCTTTTAACGATATTATAGAAAACATAATCTGCTTCTGAAATGACATTATTTGCTCCCTGGACTGTCCGATTTTGCCCGATCCGTACGATAACTGTTTATTACAGCACATGAATTGTGTTATGATACAATAAGTTCACCCGTATAAAGCAGCCGCCGTGGATAAATTGTACCGCAAATTTGATCACGATAGCCGCCCAAGCAAAGAGAGTATGAAAAATACCATCGTTATGTATCATAAATAATAATTTAGAAAGCACAATTTTTATGGAACGTACATTAACCTATACAACAGATCATTTCATATCCCCCCTGCCGGTCAGCCATTTCCTGAAGCAGAAAGGGTTTTCTTCCCAGAATCTGGTGCAGTTAAAAAAAGACCCCACCGCCGTGCAGGCAAACGGGATTCCCTGCTTCATGAATCATATATTGCAGCCGGGAGATACCTTGACGCTGCATATCCACGAGGAACACTCCTCGGAAAAAATCCCACCGGTGGAGCTGCCGCTGGATATCATCTACGAGGACGAGGATCTCATGGTGATCAATAAGCCGGCAGGCATGCCGATCCACCCTTCCATGAACAATTATTACAATTCCCTGGCAAACAGTCTTGCCTATTATTTTGCACAGCAGAACTGTCCTTTTGTGTTCCGCTGTATTAATCGTCTGGACCGGGATACCTCCGGACTGACCATCGTAGCCAAGCATTATGTCAGCGCCGGAATGCTGTCCACCATGATCGCCAACAAGGCAAGTTCCGGTATCACACGGGAATACCTTGCCATTGTAAAAGGCTCTGTGCTGCCTTCTGGGGGTACGATTACCGCACCTTTAGGGCGAAAAGAAGGTTCTATCATTGAGCGTTGTGTGGATTTTGAAAAAGGGGAATCCGCTGTTACCCATTACCGGGTTTTGGACGAAAAAAACGGGCACAGCCTGGTCTCTCTCATTTTAGAGACCGGCCGCACCCATCAGATACGGATTCATATGAAATACCTGGGTTATCCCCTGATCGGAGATTATCTGTACAATCCCGATATGGCATTGATACAGCGTCAGGCACTGCATGCCTGGAAGCTGTCCTTTGTCCATCCCATCACCGGGGAGAAAATGCAGTTCACAGCACCTCTGCCGGAGGATATGGCGAAGGTAGCGGGAGATACCCCATGGAGCATATCCTGAATCTGCTTAATCTACAAGCAGTCATGCAGATTCCTATGGTGCAGTATTATGCACGCAGTTTCTTCAGTGCTTTCTCCCGGATCAGGCATTCACCGTGTTCTTCCAGATATCTTATCTTCTGCTCGTCTGCGGCATACAACGCTGCGAATTCCATAGCCTGGATGCAGGCTCTGCTGTAGCGCTCGTAGGACGCACCGCCCTTCTGCACATAGACATAGCAAGTGCCGTCTTCCATCCGGTACAACGTGCTGTTGATCCGCAGGTTCGCCGGTAATACGGCGGCATATTCGATCACTCTGCCGATATTGCGGAAGGCAAAAATTGCAAACTGGGGCTTTGCCGCTTCCTCTGCTTTTCCCTTTGCTTTCTTATTTTTCCCGGCATTGTTCTCCGTTTCTTCCTTCGCCTGTTTTCCCAGCGTAGCGCCGATCTCTGCCTTTTTCTCCTCGAAGACACGCTTCATCTCCTGCAACGCCTGTAACAGCTGTGCACCGTTTTTATTCTCCAGCGGTTCCTTCTCGGAAAATACCAGCATCAATCCTTCATCCGGTACCATCATGATCTGTAGGTCAAAAGCATACTTCGGCGGCTTATAGCCCACCTCTTCCTCGGCCTGCTCGATAATCTCCTGCACAACCTCTTTGGCTTTTTCACTGCGGACCACAAAATCTTTATAATCAATCTCGTACTCTTCCAATTCTTCATTGGACAGGAAGCACTTTACTGTCTTGTCATCAATTCGTTCTATTTTCATAGCTATCACCTCTTACTGTTATATGCATGATAGCATAAAAACGTTTTTATTTCTACTGTCCAAATCTAAACATTTTATATACTTCTTATTTGCAGATACTTCTTTCTGTCTTTTCTTGTTTTACTCCGCAAAGTAATACAACTTTCTGTATCCTACTGAACCCAATCTTATCAATGATGTCTCGTGATTTTAAAATCCTGCATAACCTACCGTATACAAAAAACCGACGAAATCTTAATGACAGCCATGTCAAATAAGATTTCGCCGGTTTTTAATGTTAGATCATACAGAATATATATACTCTTTTACTTTTTCTTACGCAGATAGAAATATCCTGCAGCACATCCTGTCAATACTATTACAATCACAATAGGAATCCAAATTTTTCCTGCTTTGCTGTGATTACGGTTCTGGCTCTCTGTGTTGTCATTTTCTGCGGAAACTGCTTCCGACGAAGCATCCTTGGACAGATTCTCTACATCCATAGGCTCGTCAGCCATAACCAGCAGATATTCGCTGGCATGCTCATAGTTGAGTTCAACCCATCCGCTGTCTGCCACCTGACCGAACGCAACTAACTCCATTGCTGCATTGTCAGAGTTATAGTAGAAGAGATTTGCATATTTACCGATATTCTCTGTACCAAGACGGACTGACAGTTTTGCGGTCATGCCGAAGCTTCCGTCGTGTACCAGTGACAAAGGAATATAATCATGTCCCTGTGTCGTCTGTGTTATCAGTTCAGCAGGAATCCGATCCGCTGACCTAAGGATTCCGAAATCAATATCTCCTACATTTTCTGTGATCTCCTGTCCTTCAATGATCCATGCCAGTTCCTCCTCGATTTCGATTCTCAGAGACAGGTTGCTTCCCATTACGCTTTGCAATACTTCTGCAGGAACAACGGTGTCGCTGCCTGCCACAATATAGATCTCTTTATTGCTGCTATCACTTACATTCTGACGAATATTTTCAAGGATATCCTTCCATCCGACTGCCTCAGCCTCGCCGGCTGCATTGATTATGGTTGCTCCTGTTTTTTCTGTCTTCTGTGTTGTTGCCGGAACGGTCGGTGTCGCATTTACCATATCACTTGGTGTTGCACCCACTGTAGGACGAACAGGTCTTGCTGTTGCTACCGGAACCGGAGTTGCGGTTGCTGCCACAGGAGAATTCGAGGTGTTGTTGTCCTTGTCATCCTCATGATTGGAATCATTTGAGGGCGTTGCCGTAGGTGCTGCCGTAGGCTTTGGACTTGCCGTAGGCTCCGGAGTCGGGGTAACTTCTGCATCCTTCTGCGCTTTTGCCACTACAATAAAGCTGACCTGAACGGCACTGGATGTAGCTGCATTCGGCGAAATAGTTATCGTCAGAGTTCCTTCTTCGCCTACCTCTACATTTTCATACGTAAGAGTATCGTTTACATTATTCTGGTAATTGTATTTCTCTGTTACTACCTTATCATTCAGACTGATATCCGCATAGCGTTTTCCATCCCACCAGCTGGAGGGGTCAAACATACCCACATAAACATTATATTTTCCGGCTTCCAGATCAAACCGATAACTGATGCTCTGGGTCTTGTCTGTTGCATAACGCATACTTTGATAAATGTCATCTGTGCTGTTACGCAGCTTTCCTTCTGCTCCTACATATCCAAATCCTGTTTCTGTACTGTAGGCGCCATCATATACATCCACTGTATGTAACAATGTATTGCCGAGCTGTTTCATGATGGAAGTATAATCTGCACTTACCGGTGCTTTCGATGCATTTGCAAAATAAACTGCATTTTTCGGACATACCAGCATTTCTGTTGAGATCTCCGCGTTCCGGCAATCGATGAGTTTACCGGTGACAGTGGTTCTGCCGATGACCTGATAAGAACTCTTGTCCCAGGCAACCTTACTCTCCACAGTCTGTCCCTTATAGCTTACCGTGACTTTCTCCGGCAAATTACTGCCGTCCGTCCATGTGATCTTGGGAAGTGCAGTCTGTATGCCAACCGGGATCAGATCTTCCAATTCTTCTGTCTTCCAGTTGGTGCGATTCAGAATCGCAATAGTATGGGAAGTGGCATCTACCTGTAAGGGCAGCCAGACAGTACGGCTGTCGGACAATTTGTTGCCATTCCAACGGTCTCCCATATAAATGAACTTTCCTGCAGCTGCATCAATCGGAATAATATATGTCACCTGTGTATCAAAACATTTTCCGGTATCATTCTTTGCCGGGTTTCCTACTTTTTCCCAGCCGCTTAGAATGTTCTGACTGCGATAGTAGGTATGTGCGGTGCTGTTCCAGCCATCCGTTCCGCTCGTAATCATGTAATACCAACCATCGTATTTCATGACAGCGGGTGCTTCTCTGCTATTGTCAGATACCAGACGGGCTGCCATCTGTTGATTGTCCGCTGTATTACCCTTGGCAGCGAGCCCGGTATAATCACTGTTCAATAGAGATGCATACAGCTTTGCATTCATCTCACTGGAGTAGATTACATAAGCATCCTTTGCTCCGTCTGCATTTGCATCCACATCATCGACAAACACAGTCATGTCTCTGGCTTCGCCCAACCGCTGTGCATTCAGGCTCTCATCATAATTCATACGGGTCATATTTACCACTTCGAAAGGTCCGAATGGTGTATCACTTGTTGCAAAACCAACCATAGCGCGGCTGTATCTGCTGGCTTCACAGTTGCCCTGCATACCGTTCTTCACCCAGTTGTACAGCTTTTCATTGTTGTACAAAGGTCCATCTGCATGGAAAATAATGACAAATTTCTTTGTCTTTTCATTATAGACCATCTTAGGTCGCTCAGTAATGCAATAATTACCATACATTCCCTCGAAAGCAAGCTGTAATCTGGATACGGTCTGGGTTCCATTGGTCTTGCTGTCAGGGTACAGGAAGCTACCTGCCTCTACCTTTGTCTCATCATAACTCTTTGCAATCCAGGATATATCCTCAGCGCTCGTTGGCTCTTTCTCAAACTCTGTGACATAGGCTCTTAAGAACAGCTTGACATCACGGAATTCCGCTTCGGTGACACCCTCTGGTGCTGCGGACAGCTTTCCCCATGCCTTCAGAGTCTCGAAATTGGTATTACTGAGCTGCATTGCAGGATAACTCTGGGTCGTTCCTGTTCCATTTGCTCCTGCGGAGGAAGTGATTGCTTTCTCTGCGGATTCTTCAATCGGCAGGATGCTGCTCTGAAGATACAGTACTGTTCCCTTGTCGGTCCAGTTGTAAAGATCGGTAGAAACATAACATTTTACACCATCTACCGGTCTGGTGTTGTTGGTCTTATCTTCTCCATACCACAGATATACGGTCTTACCCTCTGTGATCTGTCCGTCACCATCGAGGTCAATATTGACGCATCCCTCTCCGGTTCCTTCTTTCATGGCTGCTGCGGAACCGCCGTGTGCCTGCATCGCCTTTCCGTTCGTATCACGGATGACACTGCCTGATGTACCGGGAATACTGTCATTCGGCTGAATTTCCTCGGCATCTCCGGTCCGGCTGACAACGAGCCAGCTGATGACAGGAGCCTGTGTTCCGGTTGCAGTGATCGTATAGGTTACGGTCTGTTTGGTTCTTACGTCAAAAGAATAAGTATTTACAGCATTCGGATTGCTGCCGTCTACCTGAATCGTTCCGGCATCCAGTGTAATATTATCCACTGTTACTGTCAGGTTCATCGGTCTGGTCATTCCCCACCACTCTCTGTGTGCAGAGGTAATGGTGTATTTACCGGGATCTAAAGTCAGCGCGTAGGTCAGAGTTTCGCCTGATTTGTTATTGTTCCCGTAAATACCGGTTGCTGTCTTATCTGTAGTATCGGTGTAACTCTTGGTTCCCGCGTCAGTATCTACCAGCCCCCAGCTATTGCCGGAGGTCTTTAACTGATCCGCAGTCTGGTTCAACAGCGCACTTCCTCTGAGTTCCTTCACTGCTGCAAAGGCTTCCGTTTTTGCATCTGCATCCGGAGTTCCCTTTACCATATCAATAAAATATACCGTATTCTCCGGCACCACTTCTACCGGAATCGTCACTCCGAGACTTGCTCCGAAGCTGTTGACACCATCCTGCACCACACCGGTGACACTGGTCGTCGCATAAGTTTCCGAGAAATGTTCCGCCGTATTATTGCTCCATACGATAGGCTTTGTCACTACAGTTCCATTTCCTGTTTTTACTTCTACCGTAGCCGGCAAATTCTTGAGGGTCTGATTCTGCTCAACTGCATAAGCTGCAGGAAATTTTGTTTCTACGCTGACAAGCACATCATCACCGATCTGGGTTGTCTCACCCAACGCATACAGTGCATCTATTTTCAGGGTACCACTCTTTACTACTACTTTGATATTATGATCTGCAAGGCTCAGACCACTATAGCTGTAAGACTCATAACGACTTGCAGCTGCTGTGGTCGAAACATTCTCCGCTACAAGGTTGTTATCTACATAGACATCCAGCTTCGTCCCGGCGTTGTTAGGTCCAATAATTGCAAATCCCGCACCATGGATAGGGAAACTCACTGTTGCACCGCTTCCGCCTGATACAGACAAGGTACGATACCAGTTGTCCGCACTGCCGCTTCCGGGATTGTCGATTGTCCAACTTCCCTCATAGCTTACGCTGTCATCCTGTCCATCCACCATAGACAACGCATAAGCACATCCTCCTGCAATCTTCTCAATGAGAAGGTTATCATAATATACCTGATGCCAGTTGTTGCTGATCTTGACGCGACCGGACAGCATCGGAGATGCGTCCTGATAGCTTGTGACCTGTTCTCCGTTGATAAACGCGGTAATCATGTCGCCAAGGGCTGCCAGCTTTAATTCATATTTGCCATCTGTTGTGGCTGTTACCGTTCCATTTGCTACAGCACTGCCTATGCGGTACAGCTTCCAAGAGCCGGCACCGTTAATCTCCAGCGTATAGCCGCTCTGGTTCCAGTTCATGCCTGTCTGGGTACGGATACCCAGTCTCGCATAGGTCGAAGCAGATGCATCCGGTATCTGCACATCTATCGTGGTAACATAGTCCATCCAACGGAAATCACCGACGATCGTTGAAGGTTCTCCACCGTTCCACTGTCCCACACTGGTCATCAGTTCCGATTTTAATCTGCCGTTCTCTACAATGTAAGCGCCATGCGTATCCAACATGTAACGTGGCTCATTGCCTCTTGCCGTCAGATAATCTACACTGGTGGTTTTCCCGGTTTTGGCATTATACTGTTCCATTTCCGGTTCTTCTGTATACTCGAAATCATCCGCATAAAGTACATTATCCGTTGTATTCTGATTGCGTCCGGTACTGTCAGTATCCAAAACCGTTCTGTCCTCGTTATGGATTTCTTGTTCCGGTGTTCTTGCAGGTGTCGTATTCAGTGTAGTTGCTGTTACCATCCCATAAGCCGGAACTGTTACATACCAGCAACCGTTCTGCTGTTCTGCATCTGTATCACTCTTTTGTAAATAGCTATCTGTTGTGGTTGTCCATATTTTTAAGGTTGCATCGGAGGCTACTGCCATATCCTTTGCAGTAATCTTAAAGGTTTTTTGATTTCTTGTGTTATTTACAAAAATTACAGAAAAGTCTTTTTTATCCGGAGATACCAGTGTCATATAGCTGGCTTTCCCATCCATCCCTGCTGTCTGATGCTCATTGTCACTGGAGCCGAAGGATCCGGAGGTTGCACCGGTGATAACACGCCAGATTTCATTCTGGGAAGGGTCGGTATCCTCCCATCCGGTGACTGCAAACTGAGAGAAATGTGCAATCATGTACAATGCCGGATCATAATGGATATAACCGCTCCAGGGATCTCTGGCACTTAACAGCTCTTTATGGCCATACTGGATGCCTTCATAGAAGGAACCGATAGCCGGCTGGAAAATATAGTGGGTTCTGCGAGATCCGGTAAACGCATTGATAAAGCTGTCTGCCAGAGCCAACGGACTCTGATATCCTCCGATCGTTCCACCACCGTATTCACTCGTCTTGTTTTCCTGTAACTCTGTATAACCAAAGGTTGCACAACCCTCGCTGTACCATACCTCCTTGTCGTCCACATCCGCCATTTTGATGTAATCCTCCGTGGCACTGGTACGATAATGGAAACCAATGATATCTACTGCATTGTAGAGATCATTGTCGCTTCTCATGGAAGGTACGATTTGCAGGGTCTTATTCTCGTCAGAAGCAATAATTCTGATATTGTGATAAGCGTCAATCGCTGCCTGATCCATATAGTCCGGGAAATCTGTTTCTTTTTTTACCCGGTTGGAAAACCATTTGATAAAGTCCTCATTAGGGTCTGTTGTCTCGTTCTTATCAGGATCTACGAAATCTACGACATAACCATATTTTTCATAGGCATCAAAAATGGTCTCCTTGTACCATTTATAAACTGCTTCATATCCTGCACCGGTACGGTCACTGCTCCATTTGGAAGCAACCCATGCCGGCATCTCCCAACGCAAAATACTGATCTTGACATTCGGGTTGATCTTCTTCGCATCAGCTGCCATGACAAATCCCGGAGAGCGGGAAGCATCCGCTTCTTCGTTCTCATAACGCATGGTACAGGCTTCTGCTCCGGTAGAATTATTTCCGTCATTTCCCATTTCCATCTTGATATGGGTAAACAAAGGATATTCTCCACCGAAAAGATACTGCATCATGTCCCAGTATTGATCAGGATGCTCTGCCTTGTAATCCAGCAGCAGGTTACTGGTACTGTTACCATTTAACATACCAAAGCCCTTATAAGTCAGACCATTGATATTAGCTGTTGCCTTGTCAACATCTGCACCTGATATCACTATGTTTCCGTCTGTCTGGACAGCGCCTTTGATGGCATCCAGTCTTGCCTGTGTTTCCGTAATGGCTTCTTCCTCTGTTGCAGCTGCTGCCTTGACAACAATATTGTCATAAGTACCGTTGCACAAATAGCTGGTTCCATAAGCTGCACCGATTCCGGCAGCCAGATTGGTAGTATTACTTAATTTAAACCCTATTCCAGTGGCATTCAGTACCTTTGCTCCGTCACAGTATAATGCCACATAGCCTTGCTGTTCATCCTCGGTATACACAATAGAAAGCGCATGCCAGTCCCCTGCAGTAAGAGCCGTTGTCAGAGGATAATCCTTTGCTCCTGCATTGGTACCCACTCTCAGCACAGACTGATTCTGGGACTTTGCCGGAATTACACGGAAAGCAGTGGGATCGGAATTACCAAGGAAAACAGCAGCACGGCTCCCCGTTCCTTCTTGTATGTAATTGTATTTTAAGTTGAGATTATATGTAAACTGCTTTCTCTGGAAAAAATCAGGTGCATTTTTTATGGTTGCGCCTGCCGTAGAGATACCACCGCTAGTCCAGCCACCTGTCACAGAAAGCTGCTTTCCTGTGCCGCTGTCTGCTTCTAAGGAAGCATCAGAAAGAACAGTGAGCTGATTATTGTCTTCCAGAGCCTGTCCAAAATATTCCGATTCCTTTGTGATATATTTTGATACTCCAAGCCAGCTTAAAACAGGAGCTTGCTTTGCCGTACTCTTTAAGGTATAAGTAACCGTCTGGGCAGTATCCAGCGTAAAAGTATAAGAAAATTGTGCTGTTTTTACACTGTTGCTAACAGATACACTTCCAATGGTTGTTTCTCCTGCGTCTGTTTTTAACAGCACATCCATAGGACGGGTCTTGCTCCACCATTCTCTATGTCCTGAAGTAATAGTATAGGTGCCTGCCTCCAGATACAGATCATAAGACAACGTTTCTCCAATGGCATTATTTCCATAAATACCGGTGGCTGTTTTATCTGTAGTCGTATTGCTATATCCTTTGGTTTTCGCATCCGTATCTACCAGACCCCATGCAGTATCCGCCGTCTTTTGCTGGTCATAGACTTTATTTATCAGCTGGTCACCTGCCAATGTCTTTACTGCTTCATAAGGCTCTGTTGTAGTTTCCGAAAAGTCTTTTGTTACATTATCGATAAAATATACAATTCCTTCCGGTACAACCTCAACCGTATAGCTGGTTCCATCCGCCGCCTTTGCCGTAACCGCGCTGTACGACTCGCTGAAAGTATCTACCGTCACATCTGCAGTCCATGTGATTCCTTCCGGAATTTTTCCTGTATAAGTTGCAATATGTGTATTGGAAGCTTCCAGGCTTATTAATGCGATTCCGTCTCCTTCTGATACGGAATCCGCCTGTGGGGCACCACTCTCCGTTCCTGTTTCTTCTCTCTCCTTTATAACTACGTTTCCATCAGATACAGAACCTGTGGATTGCGTATTGCCTTCTGTTCCGGCTTCTGTATCAGTCTCTGTGCCCCCAACAGGCTGTTCTGACTGTACATCCGCTGCCAATGCATCTATCGGCACCGAACCTGCCGTCAGACCTGCACAAAGCAACAGAGTCAATACTGTTTTCGCTACTTTACATGTTTTTTGCTTCATACAATCCTCCCATAATTATTTACAACAATACATCTTTATTATAAAAAATAAGACAGATTGTACAAAATGCAATAAATTACTTTTTACTTCCTTTTTTCTCTATGATTTTTGTGATTATTTTTGTAAGTGTTTACATATAATGTAAAAAATTATGCAACTATATACTTTTTTAATATTTATGTTTCAACAATTTACAGTATACATAATACTTTTATTTCATATAAAAACAATGGAGCCTGCAAATAGCAAAACTCCACTGCAATTTCTATATATTCAGATTACTTCCGCATCCACTCTGGTCACGATTTCCTGTTCCCCTTTGCTGATATGGTATTTCACTGCGGGGATCTTGGTCTTGGTGTAGAGCAGGTTAGTGTTGGGATCTACGGTGATCATGTAGCCTACGGGCGGCTTGTCTGCCACTTCGTTAACCTGTGTATTTTCATCCAATACCGCACTGACAGTACAACTGCAGAATTCGTTGCTGGCCTGGGCGGACATACCGTCCACCTTTTCCGCAAAGCCGACCTCTTCAAAATCACCTCTGCTGACTGCAAATCCACAGTCGTAGGCCACGCAGTCAATCTCGCTGGTGATCTTATGTACTCTGGTATGTCCACCGGCATCCGGGGTGATCGTGGTCTCTACCGTAATGCCGGGATAGGGACTCCACTTCGACCATACTCCGTTCTCCGTAATCTTTGACTCCTCGCAGATCCGGCGCACATATACATAACCATCGATCCAGAACGCCAGCATATTGTCCGGGGCATTCTCATGCAGCTCGTAGCAGGACTTTGCCACGCTGATACTGAACCGGGTATCATAAACAAACTTTCCGTATTTTGCCACGATCTGGCCGTGTCCGTTAGGGCTGTAGACGCCTGGTGCAAATGCTGTGGTGTGAGTGCCGTAATGGTAGACAAACAGATCGGCATACTTCTGGGGACAGGCCGGTGCCAGCTTCGGCAATGGTGCCTCTTCCACACTCCAGAAGGGATGATCATCGGGAAGCAACAAAAAGGCAAACACCTTCATGCCCCAGTAAGGAGAACCGGGGGCATTGTACCGCTCCGCCATGGTCAGATTCGGATATCCATAGCCGATGGTCAGCACATGATCTCTGTCGAAGATCGGACGCTTCAGCCAGGTGCGCAGATGCCTTGCGATCAGACCTTTCATCACGGGAACCGGGAACGGCTCCAGTCCTGCCAACAGGCAGACACTGAAAAAGCTTACCTGAGAGAAACGATAGGTCAGGGATCTGCCGAAAGGAATGGCCTCGCCCTCTTCATCGAACCAGTAAATGAACTGCTTTGCGAACTCCATGGCTCTCGCCTTATATTTTTTTGCCCGTTCCGGATCATCTTTTTCCATAATTACGGCATAGATCAGGCTGTAAAAATGAATAGCAAAAGAAATATAGTAATCCTTCTGTCCAGAATCTCCGTCCTGATACCAGCCCTCTCCCAGATAAAAGGTCTCCAGTCCGTCCAGATATTCTTCCAGCATCTCGGGACTGTAACGGCGTCCCACCTTTTTCATGGCAATGTTTACCAATACGGCAAACAGGATCCAGTTGCACACCGGCAAAGGATGCTCATTGATCTTATTTAAGTAGTTACAGAGGTTCTCTTTCTGTTCCTCCGTGAGAGGATCCCATACCACCTCGGGGGCAAACATAATGCCATAGGAAATGGCTGCCATCTCCACGAATCTCTGATCAAAGGAAGTGCATTCTCCCCAATATTCCGGGTTCTTCTCATCGGTTCCGGCCGTCAGGCCCTTGCGATAGATCTCTTCGAATTCCGGCTCTTTTCCGCCGCCTGCCCAGAAAGGCACCAGTCCCCATAAGGGGCGGGAAAATGCCTCCATCCATGTGGCACCGATGTCATAATGTGCCATGGTAACGCCCAGGGTCAGTCTCGCCTTTTCCTCACTGTAATAAGGCTTTAACGGATTTAATATCGATAACATACAGTCCTGAAAATCTTTTTTGCTATGTAAGTTCATGCAGTTAGTCCCTCCAAAATAACAAACGTAGTAACTATATTCCTATATTAGAAATACTTCTTACAGAAGCCCAGACAGGATGCCATGCCGAAGATGTTTGTCGTAGAGTGTGAGATTTTCTTGAAAAGTGGTCTGGCAACAGGGCGAAAGCGAACACGATGTTCGCGTCAGCCGATCGTCGACATGGATGTCGACTGTAGGCGGGCCCGTCATAATGAGAAAAACTAAGCCACTTTTCTTTAGAAAATCCACACTCGGAGACCTTACATCAAGGCATGCGTATCTGTATGGGCTTCGTATGATATCAATTTAATATAATCTACCAGTACTCTCTCCAATCCTTCAATAACCGGGTCAGTGCCTCCATGTAGAAGTAGTCTCCCCAGGAATTGCACTCATCCACGCCGTAATGATTACAGGTATTGTAAGGAGAATGATTTGAGTAAGTGCTGTGCAGCACCAGTCCGTTGGATTCCTTCGGATCCTTTACGGCATAGCCCACATAGACAGACCGCATGATCTGTTTTGCCAGTGTAATGTAATGCTCTGCCTCCTCCGGCTCCAGGTATTTCGCCATCTCGAGCATTCCACAGGCTGCAATGGAAGCGGAAGAGGAATCTCTCGGCTGGTCATCTCCATCAGTGAATTCCAAATCCCAGTACGGTACCAGATCCTTGGGCAGATGTTCCAGGAAATATTCCGTTACATGGCGGAACAGGTCGATATATTCTTTTCTTCCGGTATAACGGTAAGCCAGTGCCATACCGTAGACACCCCAGGCCTGACCTCTCGCCCAGGCGGAACCGTCACGGTATCCCTGACAGGTGGCACCATGATCCGGCGCACCTGTCTTCATATCGAAGAAGAAGGTATGCCAGGTAGAATAATCCTCACGGATCACATTTGCTACTGCTGTATGGATGTGCTTCTCAGCAATATCACGATACTTGGGATCCCCAGTCTCGTCGGATGCCCAATACAGCAGTGGCAGATTCAGCAGGCAGTCAATGATCAGACGGTAATTCTCCGGAGCATCCATGGGGCCCCAGGCCTGAATGAACTCGCCTACGGGATGATATCTGGTGATCAGCTGATCTGCTGCTTTGATAGCTGCTTCCCTGCCTTCCTTGCTTCCGATCAGCTTATAAGCTGCCACGCAGGAAGGAGAATACAGAAATCCCATATCGTGATGATCTACTTCGATCTTATTGTCAATACGGTCCAAAAAGCTCTTCACCTGCACCTCACCTGCTTTTTTCAGGCGTTCGTCCTGTGAATATTCATAAGCCAGCCAGATCTCTCCGGTCCAGAACCCACAGGTCCAGTAATTGTTCGGAATCGGCTGATAGAAACCGTTCTCGCTGTATGCTTTCTGGAACTTCTCTGTAAATTCCGGCAGATCCCGGATCACCTGCTCCGTGGAAAACTGCAGAGCGTCTTTGATCTCCGCATCTGTGATCTGCGGATATTTCTTTTCGTCAAATGTTATCATAGTCTTATCCTTTACCTTACTATTCAGCCCCACCCCGCACATTCGCAAAACCGCCTCAGCGAGGCTTTACGGAATAGCATGCCTGCATGGTTCTGAATATTCATTTTTATTATACAAGCCTGTGACATGGAACCGGCACAGGCTTGTGAAAATACATTGTTATCTGCTATCCCTTCAGTCCCGTAGAAGCAACACCTTCTACGAAGTATTTCTGCAATACCAGGAACACAATTAGTACCGGGATCAGGGACAATACCGATCCTGCCATGATCAGACCGTAATCGGAAGAGTACTGGCTGATGAACATTTTTAATCCCAGCTGAATGGTCTTCTTCTCCTGACTCTTTAAGTAGATCAGAGGTCCCAGATAGTCGTTCCATGTCGCCACGAAGGTGAAAATCGTCAGTGTGGACAGTGCCGGCTTCGACAGCGGCAGCATAATGCTGGCATAGATTCTATACTCGCTCATGCCATCGATTCTGGCGGCTTCACACAGATCATCGGGAATGCCTTCATAGAACTGCTTCATCATGAATACACCGAAAGCGGAGAATGCCTGCAGGCAGATCATAGCCAGCAGCTTATCGTTCAATCCCATTCTTCTCATCATGATAAACTGAGGTACCATATATACCTGCCAGGGCATTGCGATGGTTGCGATGTATGCCAGGAACAGTCCGTTCTTATGACGGAAGTCCAGTTTTGCAAAAGAGTATGCTGCAAAACTACTGGTCAGTAACTGTAAGAAAGTAACGATCAATGTCAAGTATACCGTATTTCCCACGAATCTGCCAAAGGGAATCTTCGTCCAGATCTTCACGTAATTGTCCCACCTGGGGTTCGCAGGGATCCATACAAAAGGATTCATCTGAAATACTTCTCTGTCACTCTTGATGGATGCGGAAAGCATCCACAGGAAAGGAATGATCATGACCACTGCGATCAGAATGAGGATCGCATATACGATCACTTTGCCAAAAACGGCTTTTTTATGTGCTGATTTCATAATCTGTGCGCCTCCTAACGTTTTACCCTGCCGTACACTTCAATCTGACTCAGTGCCGGGAAGGGGGATGGATCTTCTGCTTTGATCAGGTTGCAAAGCTCCAGCCAGGTGATCTCCTTCTCTGGGATTGGCAGTACATGTGCCCTGCTGCTCTTCTCTAAGGGAAATTCCTGTTCACTGCCATCGGAAAACCGGATTGTTACCTGCTGCCACCAGTTGTCATGCGGGAAATCGGATCTGGTGTACAACACGATCCTGTCTGCCAGTACCGGTCTGCCGAAGTCCAGCTTCATAGCTGCATCATCCTGCATGTTGATTCCCCAGGATTCGTAGGGCCATTCTCCGTGGGAGCGGTTCGCCCGGACACCGTCAATGGCGTTTTTCGCTGCGAATACACTCTCGCCTCTGGTCTCCACATTGGCTGTCGCATGAGGATAACAGGGAACATCCATATGCTGATCCGCAGGATTCAGTGCCAGGTTTCTATAGACTGTGATCTCATCTTCTCTTGCGACTTCCGCATAGAGATAATGTTTATTTCCGGAAAATACCTTAGGGGACATGCTGATCCTTTTCTCCCCGAAGGGAACATAATAGGATACATTGTCGGTTATGTATACGAAAGCATCCCCAAGAGCATCATCCACCTGTAAATGTACATGTATATTTTTCTCATCGGTCTCCAGCACGATCCGGTCACCCTCTTCATAGGTATGGGTGCAGACCAGATCCACAAAATCCTCACCGCTGCTGACGCAGATGGTGTTGCTGTCCTTATCGAGAACCTTCAAAGCTAAGATTGCCATTATGCTTTCTCCCTCTTTGCCTGACCGCGGAACTGAATGATCGTTACGAACAGTACCATCAGGAACAGTACCATTGCTACAGAGCTGGAGTAGCCCAGATCCCAGTCAATAAATGCTTTCTGATAGATGTAGTATACAAGAACGGTTGCGGATGTGGTCAGCTCGCCGCTTCCGCCTCCCGCCAGCATGATGGCGATATCATACACCTTGAAGCAGTTGATGGTCAGCATGACGACTACGAAGAAGGTCGTGGAAGACAACTGCGGCCAGGTCACATAACGGAATTTCTGCCAGGTATTTGCTCCGTCCAGACTGGCTGCCTCATACAGTTCAGAGGAGATTCCCTGTAAGCCTGCCAGGTAGATTACCATATAATAACCCATATATTTCCATACACTGAACAGGATCATGGAGAACAGTACCAGTCCGCCGGTGAACCACTGGGGAAGCTGGTCCTGCGGTACATTGAAAACATTCAGCAGAATGTTGTTCACAGGTCCTTTCGAGGGGTGGAACAGCATTTTCCATACTGCGGTGATTGCTACCAGAGAAGCTACATATGGGAAAAAGGAAAGGGTTCTGAAAATACCTCTTCCTATTACTTTCTGATTTAACACGATGGCCAGTGCCAGAGATGCGATCATGGTCAGAGGCACGGTACCGATACAATAAATAATGGTGTTTTTAAATGCTGCGATAAAGAAAGTATCTTTCCACAGTCTTGTAAAATTACTGATGCCTGCCCACTGGATCGGGTTACTCCCGTCCCACTTCATGAAAGCAAGGGCAAAGGCAAAAATAATGGGGATCAAGGTAAATACGCAGAAACCGATAAAGTTAGGTGCAATAAAGGAGTAGGCCACCAGATCTCTTTTGGTTTGACGGCTTAATTTCCGCATAACAATTCTCCTTTCAAACGCTTTTTGTGTCATCTTTTGCGTCTTTTTCTGATAAGAAAGGGGCCGTAGGTACGACCCCTTAAGTCTTATTCAACATTCAACAAACATTCAATACTTTTATAGAGAAGATCTTCATTACTGAGCCTGAAGGTCAGCTACCGCTTTATTCATTGCTGCAATACCATCATCAATGCTCATCTCACCGGTCATGATACTTCCATGATAGGAATCCAGAGCGGAGTTGATCTCAGATACATTGGGAGCGTAGGGAACTTCCAGGTACAGGTTGGATACGGTCAGAGCCTCCTTGCTGGCTTCATCGGTGGGAAATCCTTCCAGACCGGAGATCATGTCTACTACTTCGTCAGTCATCATTGCAGGGAAGTTACCGCTGGAAGCCATAACTGCTGCGCCTTCTTCACCGCTGACCCATTTAACGAAATCCCAGGACGCATCGGGAGTATCACTTGCAGTGGTTACAGCCAGACCGGTGATGGTACCCAGAGTAGAACCGGGCTCTACGCCTTCTGCATGGGGATACTTAACGATACCCCAGTTACCGCACAGGCTGGAATCATATTCGCCGGACTTCAGGTTGGACATCATGGTTGCGATGAACCAGGAGCCCATGTTCATCATTGCTACGTCTCCACCGGAGAATGCTGCGGAATAATGTAAGCCTTCGGTCTTCAGATCTGTGTACTTTCTGCATACGCCGTCAGCTTCCTGATTCAGAACCATCTCATAGTAAGGTTTGAAGAAATCATAGTTACCGTCTAAGATGGTATGTTTTCCATCCAGTACACCGAAGAGCTGTACCGCACTTCTCCAGGTGTGGTAATGAGCACCGTATACCTGAGAACCAAAGGTAGTATCGGTCATCTCTCTTGCCAGAGCATCGTACTCATCAAAAGTCATATCGTTGGTAGGATAAGCAACACCCTTGGCATCAAACAGATCCTTGTTATAGAACAATACCCAGAAGTCATTTCTGAAGGGCAGCTCATACAGGCTTCCGTCTACAGTTACCTGATCGGTAACACCTGCGTATTTGCTTAAATCCACGCCATCTTTGGAGATGTAATCATCCAGGGAAAGAATAGATCCCTTCTGTACCAGCGTTGCATATCCGGGTACATCCTTGACGGTTACTACATCGAAATCGGATCCGCTGCCGGAAAGCTCAGTTGCCAGAACGGTCATGTAATCGGTAGAACCAAGGTCTACCATCTCAATGGTTACACCGGGATGAGATGCTTCATACGCATCTTTAATATCACCCCAGTACTGTGTGGTCTCCTGATCCCAGATAGCCCACTTTAAAGTAACTTCTTCTGCGGGTGCTGCTTCGGTGGAAGCTGCTGCAGCCTCAGTGGTTGCTGCTGCGGGTGCTTCACCGGTGGAAGCTGCTGTGCTGCCGTTATCAGAGCTGCCGCAGCCTGCAAGCATGGTGGTCATCATTGCTGCTGTCAGTACTAAACTTAATACTTTCTTTTTCATGTAAACCCTCCTGTTAATTTGATACTATGTTACGTCTGTTACGGATCCGTTCTTACCGGTTCCTTGACTGTAACTAAAGTATAACGAAAAAGATCTTTCCGTAACATGGAAAAATTTATAATATAATTCACATTCTTTTATAATTTTTTTATCTTTTTTCTAAAAGTGCTTTCGGAAGATGTAATATTTTATTTTAATATGCACTTTTTTTAGCATCTTGTTTTTTCAACTACCGTTTTTCTTTCGTTATGTTATACTGAAAGCATGAAAAAGACTGTTTATCACTCAAAAAGCATACGAAATCGCATATTGCTCTTCACTCTGAGCGCCATTTTGGGAATGTGTCTGTTGATCAGCCTGTTCAGTTATTACATATTCCGGCACTATCTGCAGAACACCCTGATCCAGTCCACGGAGACCAGCCTGCGCCTGTTGTCGGAGTCTATGGACAACAGTATGGATGAAGTCTACCGGTTGGTCAGATATTGCCAGACAGATTCCAATATTGCCAATTATATTGAACATAACCCCAATCCCGGCTCTGTCCTGTCCGTATCCACTTATGATTCCTTCTACGAGGAATGCAGCCGGAATTCTTCTTATAATTATATGCCCAGAATTGCCATTGTCTCACAGGAGCATTATCTGCAGGTGGTAACCGCAACGTACTCTTCTACCGCAGATCTTGCAACGCTGATTCCGGAGCTTCCTTATTATGAAGAATTACTGACTGCCGATGATTATGATTTTTCGCCCGGTATTGTATCCGATCCTTTTCACCGTGCGGGACGTAAAGTATTACCTGTGATCCGTCCCATTACCTACCAATACAATAACAGGCAGGCAGGATATCTGTTCATCGAAATATCCGCAGATCTGTTCACCATACCTTTGAAGGATTACAGTTGTCCGTCAGACAGCTTTCTCTATCTGTCCATTGCAGGACATACCTATATTTATGAAAACGGAGGCTTGCAGGAATTTACGCCCGAATATAGTATTCTTGATGACCTGAGCACATATTCTCTCACGGGCACCACACAGATTTCCAAAATCCACAGTGCTACCATGGGAGAACAGATTCTGGTCACCACTCCGTTAAATATGCCGGACTGCTACTTAAGTCAGAGTATTTCACATGCGGAGCGGACCAATCAGGCGGTTTTGTTCATGGGAATCCTTGCCTGCATCCTGATCGGCATTTTGTCTATCGGTGTCGTTCTGATGCTGTTGATGAATCGTATGATCACGGTACCTGTATCCAGGCTGCAGACACGGATGGTACGCATCGCCGGCGGAGACTTCTCCAGAGATCCCAGCGTGGAATGGGATCACGAACTGGGGGATATCGGACGGGGAATCAATGATCTGTCGGAAAATGTATCGGAACTTATGGAGAAACGACTGGAAGATGAGAAACAGAAACAGGATCTGGAATACAAGATGCTACAAAGCCAGATCAATCCTCATTTCCTGTATAATACACTGAACTCTATCAAATGGATGGCAACCATACAGGGGGCAACCGGTATCTCCGAGATGACCACCTCCCTGTCCCGTCTGTTAAAAAGTATTTCCAAAGGCACCAGCCTGTTGATCGATATCCGGGAAGAATTATCTCTGTTGGAGAACTATTTCACCATTCAGAGCTACCGCTACGGCGGCACCATTACCATGGACATTCAGGCGGATAATGAATCTCTGTACAACAGTGAGATTATCAAGTTTACATTGCAGCCTCTGGTGGAAAATGCAATTTTCCACGGTATCGAACCGAAGGGCTGTGCCGGACACATCCGGATACATGTCGGCTATGAGACATCGGACAACACCGAAAAGATCCGTATTGATGTCACAGATGACGGTGTAGGCATGACAGCGGATAAAGCTGCACAGGTATTACGCTCCAACGACGACAGTTCTGCGGATTTCTTCCGGGAAATCGGTGTCAGCAATGTGCATAAACGCTTACAATACCAATTTGGTGCAGAATATGGCATTACCATAGAAAGCAAAGAAGGGGAATATACGACGATGTCCATACACATACCGAATATTCCTCTGCATAACAATGAAACTGTTTCATCCGAAACTATTTCATCTGAAAACACTTAATCCGGACAGACATCTGTCCAGAACGGAGTTACTATGTATCAGCTTTTAATCGTAGATGATGAGCCTTTGGTTCAGGCGGGTATCCGCTCCATGCTGAACTGGAATGAATTAAATATCGAGATCTGCGGCACTGCCATGAACGGTCAGGCAGCTCTCAGGATCATCGAGGAAAAATCTCCTGAGATTGTGATCACGGATATCAAAATGCCCGTAATGAGCGGTCTGGATCTCGCAAAAGTATGTAGGGAACGCTATGGTGAAAACTGTCCGTACTTTATCATCCTTACCAGCTATGAGGATTTCCAGATGGCCAGAGATGCTCTGTCCTATCAGGTATCCGATTATCTGGTGAAGCTGGAGCTGACACCGGAAGTATTGAAAAATGCCATAGACCGGGTACTCACACAGATCTCCCGTTCCCGGAAAAAGCAGATGTCCGCCGTAAATATTCATCCCTTTTATGACAAGTTCCTGATCAGTCTCCTTCATGACCTGTTCGAGTCCGAAGAACAGTTCCGTCTGCAGAGCAGAGATCTGAATCTGAATTTCGATTACGTCGCTTATGTGTGCTGTTACGGAGAGATCATCAGCCCTCAGGCCGATCAGATGTCTGCCGAAAAGCAGATGCCTCTGTTTACCAGTTCACTGCAGATGATCCGGGAACTGGGCGGTAAATATCTGCCGCTGTATGCATTATCCCTGGATCTGCGCCATTTTGCACTGATTTTCTGCTTTGCGGATGCCGTAGGTACCGATGATTATGTAGAAAATCTGACGGAGATTCTGCACAATATCAGTGGAACTCTGCAAAACTACTATAATGTGTCGCTACGCTGCGGCATCGGCATCCCGGTTCAGACGCCTGGTACCATCTGTGATTCCTACCAGTACGCGAGACAGATTTTTCAAAATACGGAATCCCATGACGCGATAGTAGCATTTGATACCGGTCATTCACAGGAAAAGGCTAAGAATTCCTTCAATATCAGCCTGTTTAAGAATGATCTCACCAGAGCTTTTGAAGAATATGATCCTGATATTTTACATAACACGATTCAGTCGATCTGCGATCTGTTCCGGGATCACCCGGGGCACTATGTGCAGGCTCTGGACGCTGCCAGCAATATTCTCTATCTGTCGATTTCGCTTTTACAGGACGGGGAATCTATTGTGTCCGGCTTTTTTGCGGAAGATCCGGATGGCTACCGTTCCCTCTATAAGCAGTCCAATGTGGATCACGTGATCCAGTGGCTGCAATTCTTCTGCGGACAACTGTGCGAATTGTTCCAATCCCGTCGAAAGGATTATAAAAACCACATCGTAACTAATGTTCGGAAATATATTAATGAACACGTTAGCGAGCGGTTGTCCCTGAATGAGGTGGCCGCAGTCTTTGGCATCAGCCCGAATTACTTAAGCCAGCTGTTCAGCAAATACAACGATACCGGCTTCAGTGAATATATCAACATCTGCAAGATCACGGAAGCCAAACGGCTGCTGGAAGAAGAAAATATGAAGGTCTACGAGGCCGCAGAGGCTCTGGGCTTCGAGAGTGCCTTCTATTTCAGCAAGGTATTTAAACGGGTGGAGGGTGTCTCCCCCACGGAATATGTGAATGGGAAATTTAATTAACATATATAACGGAGCATAACGATGAACAATCAGAACAATAAAACAGCTTATGCCAATCATAATATAGAAAAACGCTTTTTGGAAACAGCCGAAACTTTTCATGGTACTTTTCAGTCTTTCCGGCCTTTTCCGAAAGCTTCTATGCAGACATCCTATGAGACTCTCCCTGAGTCATTAAAAGAAAAACTCATTCAGGCAGGTGAGGAAAAACTGAATTACTCTTTTCCGGTGATCCGTGCCACGGATTATATGCGTTTTAAAAGAGACGGTGACCGGGCTGCTTTTGAAGCCCTCTATTTTGCCAAACGCAATGCCCTGAATGATCTGATCCAGGCCGAATGTGTGGAACATCAGGGACGTTTTCTGGACGATATTCTCAATGGTATCTATTCCATCTGTGAAGAGACTGCCTGGCAGCTTCCCGCGCATAACTCCTATATCCGGGATACCCCGCAGTTGATCCTGCCGGATGTGACCAGGCCCGTCATGGATCTGTTCGCCTGCGAGACCGGTGCACTGCTGGCCTGTGCGGCTTATCTGCTGGAAGAAGAATTCAACGCTGTCAGCCCTTTTATCCTGACCTGCATCGAGGACAATCTGAAGCGACGGATCCTGCTGCCCTATCTGACCGCACATTTCTGGTGGATGGGACATGACGATGAGCCTATGTGCAACTGGACCGTATGGTGTACACAGAATGTACTGCTGACCACGTTCCTGATGCCCTGGAGTGTGGAAATGTCCTCTCGGTTGTCCTCTCCGGTGCGCACATTCTGCGGAAATGCTCCGTTATTCCTGCCGGAGAATACGTCTGACACAGTTGTCACATTGCAGGCGATTCTGCATAAGGCTGCTGAAAGCTGTGATTATTTTCTCAAGGATTACGGCAATGACGGCTGTTGCGAGGAGGGTGCCCAATATTATCGCCATGCGGGACTATGTCTATACGGTGCCATGACTGTGCTGAACACGGTTACCGACGGTCATTTCGACACTCTGTTCCGGTGGGATAAGGTGAAAAATATTGCATCCTATATTCTGAACGTGCATGTGAATGATAAATACTATTTTAATTTTGCTGACTGCTCTCCTATAGCCGGCCGTGCCGGAGTACGGGAATATCTCTTTGGCAAGGCCACCGGGCAGGAGGATCTCTGCCTGTTCGCCGCAAAAGATTTCCAGGCGGGTCAGGGACAGCTTGTCACAGATGAAGTGAACGGTGGGAATCTGTTCTATCGCATGCAGACCGTATTTCATTATGAAGAACTGATGCAGCAGAATACTTCCGGAACACTTTCCCACCGGGATGTCTATTATCCCAGCGTAGGGCTGTTCCTCGTGCATTCCGATACTCTGGATCTGGCAGTCAAAGCCGGAGACAATGCCGACAGTCACAACCACAATGATACCGGCAGCATCACCTTATACAAAAACGGACTGCCCATTCTGGCGGATATCGGTGTGGAGACCTACACCCGGAAGACCTTCTCTCCCAGACGTTACGAGATCTGGACCATGCAGTCAGGGTATCACAACCTGCCTACAATCTGCGGTACGGATCAGAAGGACGGTGTGGAATACCGTGCGGAAAATGTGATGACAGTTCTGACCGGAGCCGAACCTTCTATTTCCATGGAACTGGCTGCCGCCTATCCTGCCGCACAGGCTATTGTGCCGGATCTGACTTATGTCCGCAGGGTGACATTAAAAAAGTCTTCCAACACTGTCGTATTGGAAGACCACACAAATGCGCAAGATGTTATTCTTAATTTTATTACTTATGAAAAACCGGTTATTCTTTCTGACGGTAAACTCTCCATCGGAGAAGCATCTGCCTCCTTCGAAGGGGCTGATCTGCTTGCCATAGAAACTTTACCGATCACGGACGCACGCCTGAAAACGGCATGGGATCATGATCTGTACCGGATCCGGCTGAAGGGCAGCGATGCCGGCTTCCGGCTGACTATTCAATAAAGCCTGAAATTTCAGGCTTTTCTCACGGAATGTTTATTCTTGTACATTTCATCATCTGCCCGTTTTATGGTTTCTTCCAGAGTTTCCCCCGTCTTGCGAAAAGCTCCGCCGATTGCAAGACGGCAGTAAAACTCTGCTGTTACATCCGATAAATTTCCTTTTTCATCTCCACGCATGGTACTTACCAGTTCCTGTACTTTTTCTTCCGTACAATCTCTGATCAGCATTACAAATTCATCTCCACCGATACGGAATCCGCTTGCCTGCTCCGTGAGATATCTCCGGATAAATTCCGCTGCTTTCAGGATCACAGCATCGCCTTTTTCATGTCCGAAGGTATCATTCATGCGTTTCAAATTGTCAATGTCGAAATAAATTACACCGATGGTACTGTCATTCTGCAGTTCTTTTAACTGTTCTTTGTAGTGTCTCTTGTTGTAGAGCTGCGTCATGCTGTCATGATTGCTGTTCCAATCAGCAATAGCCAGCTGGGAACTGGACGCAATGATATCATGCTCCATTTTCTTCATGGATTCACACAGTCGTTCCAGTTCATCTCCGGTTCTGATGTTCATCCGGCTGATGGGAGATTCCTTACCATCCCGCAAAATGGCAATAGAATAGCTGGAAGCCGCCTTGGACATGGCATTTAACGGTCGCAGTACATTGTGCTGCATAAACCAGATCATAAAGACTCCGAAAAGCACCGTAATCGATGTAACAATGATGGTAATATACCCTAAATAAGTCAATTGCTCCCTTCTGACATTTTCTGTGGAAATTCCTACGATAATATAAGCCACCGGAATATTGTATGAGGAATTCAGCGGAATGTAGTAATCGCTTCTTCCGTTATACTCTAACGGTTCTATTTTCTCACATGCGATCAACTCGTCTTTTATAGCATTCTGTACCTCATCATAGGGGCGGATATCTCCTAAAAATGCTCCGTTTTCTGTCAGATCTGTGTCATACACATAACATCCTCCACCATCCCTGAAATTGACCACGCTGATCTGCATTACATTTTCACTGGTGTTGCGATAGTCAATGAGTTTATTCCATACCTCGTAATAAGCCGTATTTCTCCGTCTGTTGTCCAGATAGCCCGTTACGCTGTCTCCATCTACCACCAGTCTGCAGGTATTCGCCACAGTCTGCGCCAGAGAATCTGTGTAATTCCGATTGACATTCATATAATTGACGTAGTTTACAAATATGAAGCTCACGTCCATAATGCATACGATGATAACAATAGCCAGAACGATTTTATATTTTAATGATTTTTTCATTCGTAATCCTCGGAAATCAATACTTTCTCTGATCTATATAGTCGGCTGCATTTTCATAGGTATAGATGTTTTCCTCAGTGTTATAGATCTTATCCACCTCTCTGCCGGCTTCCAGTTCTTCTATGACCGTCTCCACCGTGGATGCCAACAGCGGATTACACTCCACGGTGGCATGTAATTTTCCCGCCATCATATTTTCAAAGCTTTCGTGCAAAGCGTCAAAGGAGATCATAATGATGTCTCCCTCAGGCCCATAGCTCTTGCCGTTCCGATCCAGTGCTTTCATGGCACCAAAGATCATGTTATCATTTTCCGAAATGATAACATCAATATCCTTTACTGTTCCTTCGCTGAGCAGATTTTCCATATAGGTCTGGCCTTCTCCCTGAGTGAAATTGGCACATCCCCTATCTACGATGGTCCAATTCGGATGTTCCTCCACTCCATGTAAAATACCGTTCGTTCTTCCAATGGCAGCGGTAGCTCCTTCGGTTCCTTCCAACAGGACAATGTGGATTGTCTCGTTTTCCCGTCCCTGCTCTGTTAAATACTGATCCAGCCACGTTACAGCTTTCCGGCCTTCCTCTTCAAAATCCGAACCGATCCAGGACACGTATTCCGTTTCATCCACAGCGATTTTACGATCCGCTACGATGACCGGTATCCCAGCTTCCTTTGCGGCATGTATGGCATCCTCCCATCCGGTCTCCACGATGGGCTGCAGGATAATATAATCTACTTTCTGCTGGATCAGATCGTACATGGCTTTTACCTGGCGCTCCGAACTGGAATTGCCGTCGATATAGATCAGATCGTAGCCTCTTTCTTGGGTGAACGTATTCAGATAATCATTGGTATTGGCATCTCTCCAGTCAGACTCTTTTCCCGTCTGGATCATCCCCACCCGGATGAGACCGTCATTATACCCCGGTGCCGCACCCCGGATCAGTTGCTGCGTTTTGTCGGCTCGTTCAGTCCCACATCCGATCAACCCCAGACAAAACATCAGCACACAAGTCACGGCAACTATTCTTTTTTTCATGTAACCACCCCTGGTTCTTTATTTATCTTTATTTATCTTTATTTATCGTTATTTTTACCGTTATCTTCTCTTTTCCGAATCATGCCTCTTACGTTTTATAGTACCATCTTCCTGTATAGGGTGCAAGCAATCACCGGTGGTTCTCAAAATAATTTTACGCTTTTTTTATATTTTTAACAAGGTCTACCTATCGGATACTGATCATCAGTATCGTCATGATGATCCTGTTCGTGGGATCCAATCTATATCTGAGCCGGATCAATTCTCAACAGCTGGAAGCTACCATGTATATGAACCTATACCGTCTGGGTTCCAAAACGCTGACCGCTGCCGTACAGCCTTATGCCGTCACCGGAGATAAGACCTATTACAACAATATGAAGGAATTACACGAGGACAAGAATTGTGACATTGCCTGGGAAAGTCTGCAGCAGGACGGTCTAACAGACAATGAATGGGAGGAGATAAATCATATCGCCGAGATCTCCGAGACCTTAAGAGCCTACCGAAGAATATGTCGATGGCTTCGTACACTTTTCCAACGGTTTTTATCACCATTTTGTACATTTTTCCAACATTGTAATTTAGTCATGGTTTCTATCATGCCGTTGTGATATGATGGAACAAGACAATATTCGACAATCTTCGACGAAAGAGGTGCCCCTATGACAATAACCTGGTTATGCCTGTTCTGGTTGTTTTTCTTCTATTCCTTTATTGGATGGTGTATTGAGGTATGTGCTGCTGCGGTGCAGCATCGGAAATTCGTTAACCGCGGATTCGTAGCGGGTCCCCTATGCCCGATCTACGGTTTTGGTGCCATATTGTTCGAGATTTTCCTGCCGGAACTAACGGAAGACCCGTTTTTCCTGTTCCTGGGTGGCTTTGTACTGGCTTCCCTGTTGGAATATTCCACCGGCATGTTCTTCGAAAAGTTCTATAAGAAAAAGCTGTGGGATTACTCCCGTTTCCGCTACAACGTAGGTGGCTACATCTGCCTGCCTTTTTCCCTGCTGTGGGGTGCTTTAAGTGTTGTGACGGTAATGTTTGCAGATCCGTTATTATGCGGACTTTTTGACCGCATTCCGCACTTGCTTTCCGTTGTACTTCTGTTGGTGCTGGGCGGGCTGCTCCTGTTGGACACCGTTGGTTCCGCTTTATCTACTTTAAGCCTACAGGTACAGGCAAAGCACCGGGTGGAGGCCTCTCTGGAAAAGCAGACCGCCCGCCTGGATCAGATTACAGAAGGGCTGGGCCAGACTTCCCGTTTTCTGGAAAATGCCCTGACAAGACATATACAGAAGCGACTGCAGAAATCATATCCTTCTATCAGCCTGGATGCTCTGGTAAAAGCCAGAGAAGAACATAAAAAATCCACCGTCTTTGCCGAGGGCTGCTGCTTTTACAAACTGTTTTCCCTCTTCTTCATCGGTGCATTGTTAGGTGACATTACGGAAACGATCTTCTGCCGCATCACCGCAGGTGTCTGGATGAGCCGCAGCAGTGTCGTCTACGGGCCTTTCAGTATTGTCTGGGGTTTGGGCTGTGCCTTCCTTACCCTGCTGCTCTACCGTTACCGCAACAAGAGCGACAGTACTATTTTTCTGGCAGGTACCCTGCTGGGCGGTGCTTACGAATATATCTGCAGCGTCTTCACGGAAATGGTCTTTGGCACGATTTTCTGGGACTACAGCGGATTTGCCTTTAACTTAGGCGGCCGTATCAACCTCTTGTACTGCTTCTTTTGGGGAATTGCCGCTGTGGTATGGCTGAAACTGATCTATCCGAAGCTTTCCGGCTGTATTGAAAAGATTCCGAAAAGAACCGGCACAATTGTCTGCAATATTTTGATAGTATTTATGATTGTCAATATGCTGATCTCCGCACTGGCGCTGGCCAGATATACGGAGCGCAACGATATTTCTTATTCTGTGGAGACCACAGAACTTAACGGATTACAGCAATTTTTAGATGAACATTATCCGGATACCCGGATGGAGCGTATCTATCCAAATGCCAAAATGGTGAACTAGATGATTTTGTAAAGATGGGAGACCACCGACGATGCAGATCGATGACTTGACAGCAGGATTATCCCTTAACTTTTTAATCCATCTGAATACGGAACAGCTTCAATTTGAATCTAAGATTCTGGAAGTGTATCCCCGCAGACATACTTTGTTGGCTGAGGGTGTATTTACCGATGATAAAATTATTTCTTTCCGGGGAAAAGGACTGGTCGTAGACCTCATTGTCACATTTCCGGAGGAAAAGCCACAGTTGTTCAAAAATGTGACCACTAACGTGGTGAAACGTGCTGACGGAACGCTCTGCTACACTGTTTTCAGTGTTGCCGGAAGCAACACCTATAACCGCCGGCAAAGCTACCGCTGCTATGTCGGCATCGAAACTGCTGTCCAATGCGGCCTAAACCGTGCCGCCCACGATGCCATCATCAAGGACATCAGCTACAACGGCTTTTCCGTGGTCAGCAAAGAAGATTTAAAACTGGAGGTCAATCAGACCGTCCATGCCGTCTTGAATGATCATATGGATGAAACCGCCGAAAACTTCAACTTCCATCTCTATGGACTGGTTGCACGGATACAGGAACTGGAAAACGGGCTGTTTCTCTACGGCTGCCGTCTCAACAATCCGGTTCCGGGACTGGAACAATATATTATAAAAAAAGAACGGGCTGTCTTACGGAAAAGACAGTCATCCTGAGATTCTACGCAACTATTTCGTATAATCGAGTAGGAGGCGGTGACTAACCGCCGTCCTCTCACACCACCGTGCGTACCGTTCGGTACACGGCGGTTTCAATAGTTGACGTGCACAGACTGATAGGCTGTGGCTAAATCGTAAAAGCCACTGTTTATCAGTCTTTCTTTATTCAGCGCCCAAATCACAGCTTTGTTATTACTGATATACCAATACTTTCTGCGACTGTTTGCTATTGTTGCCGCATAGTGTTCTGGAATTCCCAGCTTGACTAGATTCTTATATTTCGTTCTCGGTTTCTTCCACTGTTTCCATATACACATACGTATTCTGTGATAGAGCCATCCATTGATGTCATCTATGTTGTTCTTCATACTTGCAATTCCGTAGTAGTTAAGCCATCCCCTCGCATACACCTTGATTTTCTCAAGGCTTAGCTTGATTGACTGCCATCGTTTACGGGAAGATAACTCTTTCAGTCTAGACTTGAACTTCTTCCATGACTTCAGATGAACTCTGACATAAATGCCTTTTCCGTTCCTTCCCAATGCAAAGCCAAGGAATTTAAAATTTCGGATTGCAAACACGCTGACAGTACGGCTCTTTTCTCGGTTGACTGTAAGTTTCAGCCTCTCCTCAAGATATTTTGTACTGCTTTCCAAGAGTCTCTCTGATGCCCGCCTGCTCTTTGCAAGAAGCACGATGTCATCTGCATATCTTATGCATGGAACACCTCTTTTCAGGAATTCCTGGTCGAACTCATTGAGGTAGACATTTGCCAGCAATGGTGATAGGTTTCCACCTTGTGGTGAGCCTTCCTCTGTGTCAATGACCACTCCGTTTCCCATTACACCGCTCTTCAAATAGCGCTTTATCAACTGTACTACACGTTCATCTTTTACATTCTTCCGGAGAAGATTGATGAGAATTTCGTGATTAAGAGTATCGAAGTACTTTAACAAGTCAAGGACTACAGCAAATGTATAGCCTTGTTCTGCATACTCCTTAACCTTAAGTATTGCATCTTTTGCACTTCTGTTCGGACGATAGCCATAGCTACCATCTGCAAACAGCGGTTCATAGATTGGCACTAACTGTTGGGTTATTGCCTGTTGAAGTGTACGGTCTACCACTGTTGGTATGCCAAGCTTTCGCACACCACCATCTGGTTTGGGAATCGTGGCTCGTCTTACTGGAGACGGAGTATACTTTCCACGATAAATGCGGTCGGTTATCTCTTGTTGATGTTCCTTTAGATATGGAAGAGCCTCCTCAATGGTCATGCCATCAATTCCCGGTGCTCCCTTGTTTGCCTTAACTCTCTTATACGCTCTGTTAAAGTTGTCTTTATACAGTATCGCTTCCAAAAGTCTCGGCTGTGCACTGTCTCTTTCTTTCCATATCCGATGGAATGACCTAGACGCTTTCACATATTACCGGGAATACAACCCCTTACTTTTTTATGAGCATAACTAACGGACGCTCTCAGCCTCCCACTCTATGACAGCTCCACTGGATGCATCGATCGTAAAGTCATATTCCGTTCCGCCATAGATGATCTTGCCTTCGTATTCCGGACGTCCATCATCATAATCGAATTTCCATTCGTAGATGTCCTTTTGTGTTGCACCGCTTACACGGCCAAGTGCCGTCTGCTTTGCATCTGCCTCACTGACAGTAACGTTACTGCTATTGCTGACACTCCATCCGGATGTTTTTTCATCGTATGCGGAACTTAAAATCTCACCGGTATCCACGGCTATTTCATAGTCGTACTTCTTACCGCCTGCGTACCATTCAATTTCATATACCTGGCGTCTGCCTTCATAGTCCAGCTTTGACTTGGTGATCGTTGCATCCGTTGCCTTCACTCCGGCATGCTCAAGAGCTATCTTCTGTGCCATTTCCTCATCCACTGTGCCGGTTACCGTCTGCGCGGTAGCTGCGGCAGAACTCTGCGTTGTGGCAGAATCGGCAGCGGAGACTGTCGCCTCCGTCTGTGCCTGGGTATCTACCGCATTCTTCTCCCGGCTGCTCATTTCCATGACTGCACCCGTTTCTGCATTTACAGTGTAGGCATAAGCATAATCGCCCGAAGTAAACTCAACCTTATAGCAGGACGTCCCTGCTACTTCATTCAGGGTCGTCGCTGAAATTGCTGCATCCTCCGCAGCAATATTGGCTGCCTTTAACGCTACCTCCTGAGCTGCTTCCATGCTGATCAGCTGTGCCTGGCTGCTTGGCTGCTGATTTATCACTGGTTTACCGCCACATCCGGTCATAGCCACTGCCAGGGACAGTGCTGCGCCGGTTAAAATCAATTTACGTTTCATCATCTATCTTTACCTCCTTCTATTCAAAGTGAATTGCGTAGATTGTAGCAGGCAGCCTTTTGTTGTGTCAATAGACGATTTTTAATTTTTCTATTAAATTTTCATGTAATCTATTGCGGTAATCATAGCGGAGAGCGTAAGGCCGGAAAAAAGAACCAGGTTATAGGGAACTCCAAGGTTTTGGGAAAAATCCCTTCCCAGACCTACGATATTGAAATGGTTTGCAAACAGGAATGCCAGTATCACCAGTGGCACTGTCAGCCACACGATTTCATAGCGGCCTTTCAGTACCAGTGAAAAATGCCCTACCAGCCATGAGGACAGCGCCTGTGTCATCTCATATTTATAGGCAAGATAACTGGTAATTCCGCCGATCACATTTCCAAACACGATACCCACCAGCGGAACCATAACAAGATCCTTGAACCGGATCCTCTGGATGAACCAGACAAAAACCCATGTGCCTAAGATTGCCGTAGCAAAGGCAAAAAGGGTGCGACTCCACAAGTTGGAAGCCGGCATAAACAACAGCGCAAGCAGGACAATGGTTGATCGATGCGACTTGATAAAATCAACTCCTTTCTTTTCTAGGTTAGCCATCACTAACTAAATAGTAAAATAAATACGCAGCTTTGATCAGACATACCATGCCTCTCGCACTGCGTATCGCTTTGCTATAATATCATATACAGTTAGTCTTGTGCAACTTCGCAAAAGCACTGATTTTTTCCATGAGATAGTGAATAAATTGTGCAAATTGCTATTTTTTAATTTTAATATTCTCACATATCGGTCTTCATCATACTCCCATCCGCAAACATCACAATAATATTTTTAGTCTGTTCATTTTCGTTCAAATACATATTCCGATTCAGATGACAAATCTCTTCTGAAAGTATATCCAAGGCTGTCAAATTTTCGTATCTCTTCAGGATTCTCAATTTCTCTTTCTGCCATGAACCGGACCATCTCCCCTCGGGCCATTTTGGCATATGTCCCTTTCGTTACCAGTTTATTTCCCGATAACTCACAAAAGGAGACCGTAATATAGGTATCCTTAGGTGTCAGATACTTTTCTATGCATTTTGAGTATTCTTTTGATGCCAGATTAATGATAACCCTGCTGTCATCAATCACTGAACGATATAATCTCTCCCCCCAGTAATCATACAGATTTTTTGCATCTCCTATCCCGACCTTTGCCTGCATTTCTAACCGGTACGGTGTCACCCCATCCATTGGTTCCAAAACCCCATAAAACGCAGACAGGATTCTCAAGTGCTTTTGTACATATGCAAGCTGTCTATCCTCAAACACAGCTGGTGCCATATACTGAAATGCGATTCCTTCATAGGATAATACTGCCGGAGTAAGTCCACGGTACAGATCCATAGTTTCCAGTCTGTGAAAGTTCTGTTCGGCAATCTTATCGTTACATTTCCAGACTGCTTTCAGCTCTTCTTTGGATTTGCTTTTCATCCAGTTTAATACTTCTGCTGTCTTATCAATATAGACAGGCAGTTCAACCGGTGCTAAGTTATCGGTATCTACAATCATCTTTTTTGCAGGTGATAAAATAATCTTCATTATGCCAATTCCTTAAGCATATTTTCAGGATCATCTGCCGCCTTGACTTTATCATTTGCCTTTATAATGATTCCCTGCTCATCAATAAGATAAGTAGTTCTTACCACGCCCATAGATATTTTTCCATAGTTTTTCTTTTCTTTCCAGACATCATAGGCTTCAATAACCTTACGTTCCGGATCAGCTAAAAGTGTAAATGCCAGACCATATTTTTCTTCAAATCTCTTATGAGAAGCCACGGAATCTTTACTGACTCCAAGAATGACCGCACCCTTTTCCGCAAACTGCGGATATCTCTCTGAAAAACCGCATGCCTGTTTCGTACATCCGGGTGTGTTATCCTTTGGATAAAAATATAAAATCACTTTTTTGCCTGCATAATCACTTAATTTATGCATTACGCCGTCCTGATCCGGCAATTCAAAATCCGGTGCTTTTATTCCTAACTCTAACATTTACTATTCCTCCGCTTTTGTATTTTCCACCTGTTTTCTTGTTCTTTTATTACCTGAAATCATTTTATGACCAGAATAGACTGCCATAATCATGCATATCAGAGAGCCAAATGCAAAGTATTTGTGTGCTGCTTTTAACCCTTTATATCCTGTATAAAAAGTTCCAACCATTGTAACTATTGCTCCGATTGACCAATATTTATGTGCTTTCATTTTATACCTCCAAATTGATTAAGCTGTTTCCAAAATAAATATCTCTGGATCATTAACAATATTATACATTCCATCCATTACTTCCGACAAGCAGGGAAAGAAAAATAATCAATCCAAATACAAAAGAATGTATCACGATAATTCTTGCAATACCTTGACACATCCTTTCGTGTTGTATTTTTTATTCTTCTTAATGACAGCTATGGTTTCCACATCCATGTTCACCACATGTATGTCCATCCCCATGGAACACGGAAGGTCCAGAATCGTTTGATGGCTTCACGCAAGGATGATGCTCCGGCGATTACCTCCAGGTCATTTTTTCTGGCCTATGCATCCGTCTGCTGTTCCTCAAGCTCCTCATAAAACCGGTAACTGTTCTTACCATTCTGTTTGACATAATACAATGTCTTGTCCGCTCTTATATAATATTCTTCAAAGTTTCCTCCCTGTCTGCACATGCACAGACCGCAGGA
>OOCM01000540.1_pt1 | contig 36294 bp, 27 predicted proteins | sample 1671111 | NCBI WGS metagenome assembly OOCM01 (sample SAMN06348123, study PRJEB24527) | human gut metagenome | biome: human gut; feature: ankylosing spondylitis patient; material: feces | host: Homo sapiens | place: China | collected 2015-10 | reverse complement strand
CAACGTGACCAAGCCCGCCACCCTCGAAACCGGCGTGGTCATCCAGGTGCCGATTTTCGTGAACGAAGGCGATCGCGTCAAGGTCGATACCCGCACCCGCGAATATCTCGGCCGCGACTAATTCGCGTCCTTTTCATTCGCGCTGCCGGCAGGACGTTTTTCGCCCTTCCGGCAGCGTTTCCTTTTTCTGCGGAAAAATACTTTCCGCGGCGTTTTTCAGGCAGCACGGCTGCACGTAGAAGGGGATCATCATGTACGGACACAGGCTGGTACGCGAACTGCTCGGACTGCTTTTTCTGTTCTGCGGTCTGCTCATGCTGCTCAGTCTCTGGAGCTATCATGCCGGTGATCCCACCTTCAATCAGGCCGTCAGCATGGACGCCTCTTCCGTGCACAATGCCGCCGGACTGTTCGGAGCGTATCTTTCCGGCTTTCTGGTGGACTGCTTCGGACTCGGCTCCTTTCTGTGGGTGATCTTCTTCCTTGCCGTGGGGGCGGGGCTTGTTTCCCGCTGGCTGGTGCTCAAGTGGTACCGCTGGGTGGGATATCTTCTGCTTTTCGCCTGCGTTCTCGTAACGGTCGCCACCTTCGACATCAGTCTGCACGGCATTCACGGCGGCGGTCTTGCCGGCCAGTGGCTTGCCGCCTTTTCCCTGATATTCTTCAGTCCTTCCGGTTCCTTTCTGCTGTGGCTCTTCGTATTTCTCGTGGCGATGGAGCTTTCCTTCAGCATTTCGTGGCTGGCGCTCATTGCCGCGCTGGCATCGTGGATCATCCGGAAGATTCCCTCCTTCGGAACCACCTTTGAGCTGCCCGTGCCCCGTCTTCCGGCGGCATTGCGCAATCTGTCCGGCACCGTCGCCCGCATGAAGAACAGAGACGGCAGGACGTCCCGGCCCCGGCCTGTGCTTGATATCGTCACGGGAGGAAAACACGGGGAAGACACGGAGCCGGAAGATGTCGTGCTCGACATCCGTACGGATGATCTCATGCCTGCGGATAACGGCGTTTCTTCCATTAAGAAAGAGCAGCCTGCTGAACCTGTTCTTCCTGTCGAAAAGCCGGAGCCTGCCGAGATGTCGGCCTCTTCGGTCGAGGAACCTCTGCCCGAGGTGCGCCTTGCCGTGGAAGTGAAGGCATCCTCCGCTCCGGTCGTTGAAGAGGTGAAGCCGGTTCCGACAGTTGAGGAGTCTGAGTTCATTCTTGAACTGGATGATCCCGTGGTGACTCCGGTCGCTCCGGCCCCGGCTGCAGCGCCCGCCGCCCCGGAGGTTCCGGCGACGACGCCCGTGGTCGAGCCCGTGCAGAGCGCGGAGCCTGACAGTCTTCCTCCGTCGGCGCTGGCGGCGATTTCCGTATCCGACTTCTCTTCCGTCGACGATTTTCCCGCGATGATGACGGCTTCTCCCGTGGAGGAGAAAAGCCCCGTCGTGGAAAGCGTGGAGCTTCCCCATTTCGGAGATGCCGCCGTGCAGGATGCGCCCGTCCGCGTGGCTGATCCCTCGGTTCATGCTGCGCCTTCTCCTGCGCCTTCGTTTTCATCGGCGCCTTTTTCCTCCTCTTCCGCCCAGACCGCGACTCCGGCTCCTTCTTTCACAGCAGCGCCCGCATCTTCCGCGGCGTCTACGGGATATACGGCGGCAGCCCCCGCGGCATCTGCGGCCCCGAAGGATGCCGCCTACGCTTCCGTGGATACGGCCGTGGCCGGAGCCATGGCCATGCAGAGAGAGCTGGAACCGGCTCCCGTGCCCGCCCCCCCCGCGCCGGTTCTGCCGAAGCGCAGGGAACTGACGCTGCCGCCCATGGATCTTCTGTCCCCTCTGCCCGAGGAGGATCTTGCCAGCAGGCCCGACGAGGCGACCCTTGCCAGGCAGGGCAACGCCCTCATCACCTGCCTCAAGAATTTCAATGTGCATGCCACTCTGGCCCGCATCACGCCCGGCCCCGTGGTGACCATGTTTGAAGTGCGTCCTGCGCCCGGCGTCAAGGCCACGCGCATCACCAATCTTGCCAACGATCTTGCCATGTCGCTCAAGGCCGTGGCCGTGCGTATGCAGGCTCCCGTGCCGGGAACCGACACCGTGGGCGTGGAAGTGCCCAACGAAAAGCGTTCCACCGTGCATTTCCGTGAAATCGTGGAGAACGAGAATTTCCGTCAGGCCAAGTCGCTTTTGACCGTGGCTCTGGGCAAGGATACCGGAGGACGTCCCGTTTCCGCAGACCTTGCCAAGATGCCGCATCTTCTGGTGGCCGGCGCCACCGGCGCAGGTAAGAGCGTCTGCCTGAATGCCATCATTCTCAGCCTTCTGTACCGTGCCCGCCCCGACGAAGTGCAGATGATCCTGGTGGACCCCAAGCGCGTGGAACTTTCCATGTACGCGGATCTGCCGCATCTCGTGCATCCCGTGGTCACGGACATGGATCTCACCAAGAATGCGCTGCTCTGGGCCATCGACGAGATGAACCGCCGCCTTTCCCTGTTCTCCAAGGTCAAGGTGCGCAACATCACCGGCTACAACGACCGTCAGGCCCGCCTGAGAGCCGAAGTGGAGGCAGGGGGAGCCGTGCCGGTGGACGCTGAAACCGGCGAGCCGGAAGACCTTTCCAACATGCCGTTCCTTGTCATCATCGTGGACGAGCTTGCCGACCTTATGATGGTGAAGAGAAAGGAAGTGGAAGGCAGTATCGTGCGCCTGGCGCAGCTTGCGCGTGCCGCGGGCATTCATCTCATCATCGCCACGCAGCGCCCCAGCGTCGACGTGGTGACGGGCATCATCAAGGCCAACTTCCCCTGCCGCATCGCCTTCAAGGTGACCAGCGGACAGGACTCCCGCACCATTCTGGACGGCGCGGGCGCGGAGAAGCTGCTCGGCATGGGCGACATGCTGTTCAAGCCCAACGGCGGCATGATTCAGCGCCTGCACGGCGCCTTCGTCAGCGATGAGGAAGTGTCCGCCGTGGTGGAATACTGGAAGAGCCAGCAGCCGCCGAACTACAAGATCGATTTTGCGGAATTCGGCAACGACGATGCCGACGACGCCTCCGAGGATTTCGGTCAGCCCGCATCCCGGGGCAACGACATTGTGGACGATCCCATTTACGCCGAAGCCGTGCAGTTCGTTCTGGAAAACGGCAAGGTATCCATTTCCCTGCTTCAGCGGCGTTTCCGCATCGGCTTCAACCGTGCGGCGCGATTCGTGGAACAGATGGAAAAGGACGGTCTGCTCAGTCAGGCCGACGGAACGCGTCCGCGCAGCGTCGTCCATCGCTAACGCATGCGTCCTTCGGGACGAAAGGAGGAAGAGCCCATGATTCTCGACGGCAAGGCCACTGCGGCGTCCATACGCGCCGCTCTGCGTGAGGAAATAGAAAGAGACAGGGAAAAGGCCGGACGCGCCCCCTGTCTTGCGGTCATTCTGGTGGGCGAGGATCCTGCCTCCCAGGTCTATGTGCGCAACAAGGAAAAGGCCTGCGCCGATGCGGGCATCGACACGATTTCCTGCCGCAGACCGGCCTCCATTTCCCAGCAGGAGCTTGAGGAACTCATTGCCGGTCTCAACGCCGATCCGGCCATAGACGGCATTCTGCTGCAGCTGCCGCTGCCTGCGGGGCTCGACGCCCGTCCCTGCATCGACGCCATCAGTCCCGAAAAGGATGCGGACGGACTTACTGCCGTCAATCAGGGCCGCGTCGCCATGAACGTGCCCGGTCTTCGTCCCTGCACGCCGGCGGGCATTCTCGCGCTGCTTGACCACTATCATATTTCCGTGAGCGGCAAGAAGGCCGTGGTCATAGGCCGCAGCAATCTTGTTGGCCGCCCCATAGCGCTCATGCTCGGCAGCCGCGACTACAACGCCACCGTGACCATGTGTCATTCCCGTACGCCCGATCTGGCCGCCGTCTGCCGTGAGGCCGACATCATCATTGCCGCGCTCGGCAAGGCCCGCTTTGTTACGGCCGACATGGTCAAGCCCGGCGCCGTCATCATCGACGTGGGCATCAACCGCGGCGAAGACGGCAAGCTCTGCGGTGATGTGGATTACGACAATGTCGCGCCCATAGCCTCGGCCATCACGCCCGTGCCCGGCGGCATCGGTCCGATGACCATTTCCCAGCTGCTCGTCAACACGACGAAGGCATGGAGAGCCAGACTGCTGAACGGATAGCGGATCTTTTTCCGTTTCGCTGAGTCATGTTCTTTTTCCGTTTCGCTGAGTCATGTTAAGAAGAAGAGCCGGATCACCGTACTCAGGTGATCCGGCTCTTCTGATGAGCGGCGATCGGGGCCGCAAAAACAACCGGGAAGACAGACACGCTCGGAGTCTGCGCCTGACGTGCGGCCGGACCTCGGGGAGGGCGGTTCCGGCCGGACGCCGTCAGACGGAGACGTTAGAACTTATACACATCCAGGGAAATGGCGGATTCAGGCTGACCTTCGTCGGCCGGGAACACGCGGGCGCGGACCTTGTCGCCCTTCTTCAGGTCATTGATGCCCTTCTTGGTTTCCCAGGTGAAGATGTCGGCATACACGTTTTCGACCAGGGTGTTATCCGTGACCTTGATGGTGGACACGGTTCCTTCCTTATCCTTGAGGGTAAAGGTGCCGTTCTTCACGTCCACGCTCTCCACGATGCCGCGTTCCACGAGGAACAGGGGGAAGGTGACCACGATTTCCTCGCTGGGAGCCACGATCACGAAGGGGGTATCGGCGACGGTCTGCTTCGCCTTGGGAGCGGGAGCAGCGTCGGCGGCAAGAGCCATTGCGGGAGCCAGAAGAATACCACAGCAAAAAACGGTGAACAGAGTTTTGATGCGCATAAGTTCCTCACTTGTTGATCATTCGAGGAACGGCACGCCTCCGGTCACAAGAGCGTCATGCAGCAGATGGCGCAGCCTGTCCGCTATGGGACCGGGACGGCCGTCGCCTACAGGCTTGCCGTTGTAGTGCGTGACCGCCACGCACTCGCATGTAGTACCAAGTACCAGAATCTCGGAAGCCTGTTCCAGTATTTCTTCTGTGATATCAGTGAGAACTACGGGCATGAACGCTTTGGCCAGCTCCATGGCCCGAATGGACGTAGTGCCCGGAAGCGCTCTGCGGAACTCGGGCATGAGCATGCGGCCTTCTTTGTCCACCATGGCCACGTTGGCAATGGCCGCTTCGGCCAGAAGGCCGTTTTCGTCGAAGGAGAAGGTCACGTCCACGCCTTTTTCCCGGGCCTCTCTGGCCATGAGGGCGTTGGCGAGGTAGTTGGTGGACTTGATTTTCGCAATCCACTCCTGCTTGGCGGGAATGGCGCTTCTTGCCGCGGTCAGGCCCTTCTGCCAGAAGGATTCGGGGAGCGGATGCCCCTTCGTGGCCACCATGTACAGGCTGCTTTCCGGGCATTCCGCAGGATCGACGCCCAGACCGCCGCAGCCGCGGCCGAGCAGAACCTTGAGTCCGCCGCAAGGTTCGCCGCCGGCCCTTGCCACTTCGATGATGATCTGCCGTACTTCCTCCCAGGGGCAGGGCGGCTCCAGGTCCAGCACGGAGGCGGAGTGCTTCATGCGCTCAAGGTGCGCGTCGAGCTGAACGATACGGCCTTCAAGAAAGGAAAGGCTCTCGAAAATGGCGTCTCCGCGATGCACCATGTGATCGTCGAGCGGCACCAGAAGCAGACGGGGATCCTTGCAGATGGCTCCCATGCGGTGCTCGTAGAAGGCTGTGACGTTTGCTGCGCCGCGGCGCGGCAGCTCCATGAGTCTTGCCGACCATGCGGCAGCGTCAAGAACGGAAACTGGCATGTTGTTCCCCCGGTACTCCGGCGGCTTCGGCCGGACTGATGGTTCGTCCGCAGGACGGAACGCGTTGCGGACTCGTGATCGCTTATAGCTCAAAAAGAAGGGGGAGTACAGTAAGAGGGGAGGAACGCGCCCCTTTCAGATACGAAAAAAGGCCTGCATTTGCAGGCCCTTCTTGCATGGGACACCGCCCCGTGACTAGGCTTCCTCGCCTCCGTTGAGTTCCATGCGGAACTTGCGGGAGAGGCGGAAGACCACCACCTTGCGAGGCGGCAGCGTGATGGATTCATCGGTCTGGGGGTTGCGTCCCTTGCGGGCGTTTTTGTCATAGGCTTCAAACTTGCCGAAACCGCTGATCAGAAGGGCATCATCCTTTTTGATGGCCTGCTTCATCAGAGAAAGCAGATTTTCAACGATATTCTTCACTTCCGCACGATTGCGGCCGAGATTCTTGTCATTGTATACCGCTTCCACAATGTCAGCCTTGGTAAGAGCCTTGTTCATGTTTTCCTCCTGCCATTCCTTCCAGATACGGATTACTGTTCCAGACACTCGGCCACGTTTGCGGCCATGGCCTGCATGGCTGCGGCGTCGGGATATTTCCCCTGCTCCCATACGCCGAGGCCATCCCCGTCGAAACGGGGAATGATATGCCAGTGAATGTGAAACATGGTCTGTCCTGCAGATAATCCGTTATTCTGCATTACATTGAATCCTGTAGCTCCGGTAGCCTTCATCACGGCTGCTCCGACCTTTTTCAGCGCTGAAAAAACAGCGGGAGCGAGTTCGCAGGGCACTTCAAGCATATCCTTGTAATGCGCCTTGGGAATCACAAGTGTATGACCGGGATGGACGGGAGAAAGATCGAGAAATGCCAGAACGCTTTCATCCTCATATACTTTTGCACAGGGAATGTCCCCATGGGCAATGAGGCAGAAAATACACTTTTCTTCAGACATATCAGTACAGACCTCCAGTGACCTCCCGTGTTTTTAACACGGGGGATACCTTGTCATCCTAAGCGCAACTGATTAGAACATCAAGAGCTTTTCTCCCGAGGAAGAAAAATGTCAGAGATTCGGCTTCATTCTGTCGGAAAACGTGATTTTTCCGTTCGTTTTTCCACGGCCTTTCATAGAAAGAGAACGGGTCGCATCTTTCCGGTTTTCCTTCCTTTTCTCGGTTGTCCGGGGCATTGCGTGTACTGTGCGCAGGATCGGCAGACCGGGCAGTCCGCAGCAGAGGGAATCCCGGCCGTTCTTGCCCGGGCGGCCCTGGAACTGGCGGATTTTGCGCCCTGTGCTCCGGGAGAGGAGCGGGAACTGGCCTTCTACGGGGGCACGTTCACCGCGCTGCCTCCTGAGAATCGCCGTCTGTGCCTTGCATTTCTGGAGCGCATGCGCCGGGAAAAGCGCATTACGCGCGCCCGCTGCTCCACCAGGCCGGATGCCCTTGCTCCCGCCGTGCTGCAGGAGATTGCCGCTGCCGGCATAAGTCTTGTGGAACTCGGCATTCAGAGTTTCGACGACCATGCTCTTCAGCTTTCCCGCCGGGGCTACGACGGACGGGAAGCCGCCGCGGGATGCCGTGCCGTATCCGATGCCGGTCTTCAGCTCGGCATTCAGCTTCTTCCCGGCATGCCCGGCAGCAGCCCGGAGGTGTTTCTGGAAGACGTGCGCAGGGCTCTTGCCTTCTGTCCCGCCTGCCTTCGCTTCTATCCGTGCCTTGTGCCGGACGGTACCGTGCTTGCCCGGTGGTTCCGGGAAGGATCCTTTGCTCCGTGGACGACGGAACAGACCGTCCGGACGCTCGGACGGGCGCTCTGCCTTGCCTGGCAGCAGCAGATTCCCGTCATCCGCCTGTCGGTAGCGCCGGAACCGGCTTTCGACGCCGTTCTTCTTGCCGGGCCGCGGCATCCTGCGCTCGGCGCGCTCATTCAGGCGGAAGCGCTTCTTCTGGCAACGGAGGACGCCGTTGCCCGCCTCGGCCGGACTCCGGAACGCCTTGTGCTGCCGGGATCCTGTCAGGGGTTCATGTACGGCGATCGGGGTGCGCTGAAGGAGCGCTGGAGAGCGCTCGGTCTCGGGCCGGAGCGCATTGTTTTCGATGCAAAGGCCGACATGGCGGAACTCTTCTGAAGGGGCTCGGAAAAGAGGGCGTTTTTCCCCTGCGTGAAGGGGCAGACGGCGGCATAAATGCGCCATTTGCCCCTTCCGGGACTTGACGCTCCACCTGTTTTACGTATGTTCCTTGACGACGGAAGCGTTCCTACCGTTGAAATTTCTACTTGTGAGCGAGATATGGGCAAGGATCTGATTATCGTGGAATCGCCGGCCAAGGTGAAGACCATCAAGAAATTTCTGGGAAACAAATACATGGTGCAGGCCAGCGTAGGTCATATACGCGATCTGCCCACCAGAGAAATCGGCGTGGATGAAGCCCATGATTTTGCCCCTCACTATGAAATCATCAAGGGCAAGGAAAAGGTGGTTCGCGATCTGCAGGAAGCGGCGGCCAAGGCCGATACCGTTTATCTTGCTCCCGACCCCGACCGCGAAGGGGAAGCCATAGCCTGGCACATCGCCGAGGTCATCGGCAACAAGGCGAAGAACATCAAGCGCATCCAGTTCAACGAAATCACGGCCAAGGCCGTGAAGAACGCTCTGGAGCATCCGCACGACATCAATCCCAATCTGTTCGACGCCCAGCAGGCCCGCCGCGTGCTCGACCGTCTCGTGGGCTACAAGATTTCTCCGCTGCTCTGGAAAACCGTGAAGCGCGGCATTTCCGCGGGGCGCGTGCAGTCCGTGGCGCTCAGGCTCATCGTGGAGCGTGAGGAGGAACGCCTTGCCTTCGTGCCCGAGGAATTCTGGACGTTCCGCGCGCTGCTCGCCGGAGCCACGCCTCCGCCCTTCAAGGCCGAGCTTGCCAGAATCGAAACGAGTTTTGCCAAAAAGCTGAAGGAGCTTTCCGGCAACGGCGATGGCGACAAGGAAAAGAGCGGCCGCAAGATTCTCATTGCCAGCAAGGCCGCGGCCGACGCCATGGAAGAGGCCATGGCCGGGCAGCCCTTCGTGGTTTCACAGGTTGAGGAAAAGGAACGTTCCCGCAGCCCGCTGCCGCCTTTCACCACGTCCACGCTGCAGCAGACGGCCAACCAGCGCATCGGCTTCACTTCCAAGCGTACCATGTCCACGGCTCAGCGCCTGTATGAAGGCATAGAGCTCGGCGAACGCGGAACCACGGCGCTCATCACCTACATGCGTACCGACTCCGTGCGCATCGCCGACGAGGCTAAGAAGAGCGCCGCAGAGTATGTGGAGCAGCGCTTCGGCAAGGACTACATGGCACCCGGCGGCAAGGGACGCTCCTTCAAGGGCAAGACCTCGGCTCAGGATGCCCATGAAGCCATACGTCCCGTCGACGTTACGCTGACGCCCGAGGACGTGAAGGAATTTCTTTCGTCCGATCAGTACCGCCTCTACAATCTCATCTGGTGCCGTTTTGTCGCTTCGCAGATGGCGGCGGCCACTTATCACGATACCTCCGTTACGCTCACCTGCGGACCGGGCCAGTGGAAGGCGAAGGGCGAAAGGCTGCTGTTCCCCGGCTTCCTTGCCGTGATGCCCCGCTCCGTGGAGGAAGAGGAAAGCGCGCTTCCTGCGCTTCGTGAGGGAGAAGTGGTGACGCTGCAGAAGCTGGAAAAGGAACAGAAGTTCACCCAGCCTGCGCCGCGTTACACGGAAGCATCTCTCGTGCGCGAGCTGGAAGAAAGGGGCATCGGCCGTCCTTCCACCTATGCCACCATCATATCCACCATTGAGGACAGAGAATACGTCCGTCTGGAGGACAAGCATTTCGTGCCCACGGATCTGGGCAAGGTGGTCTGCTCGCAGCTGCGCGATCACTTCGCCAGACTCATGGACGTGGGTTTCACCGCCGAGATGGAGAACAATCTCGACAAGGTGGCCGACGGCGAACTCGGCTGGGTGGATCTCATGAAGGACTTTTCCAAAGACTTCAATCCCACGCTGGAAGCGGCGGCCAGGAACATGGCTCCCGTCAAGGGCGGACTCACCACGGATGTTCCCTGTCCGGAATGCGGCAAGCCGCTCGTGGTGAAATTCGGCAAGAGCGGAGAGTTTCTGGCCTGTACCGGCTACCCCGAGTGCCGTTACACCACCAACTTCACCCGTGATGAAAAGGGACGGATCATTCCTCAGGAGCGCCCGAAGGAAGAACACAAGAAGGTGGGCACCTGCCCCAAGTGCGGCGCCGATGTGATCCTCAAGCAGTCCCGCACGGGCAGCCGCTTCCTGAGCTGCTCCCGGTATCCTGAATGCGACTATGCCGCGCCTTTCTCCACCGGCGTGGCCTGCCCCAAATGCGGCAAGGGAAAGCTGGTGGAAAAAAGCTCCCGCAAGGGAAAGCTGTTCTATTCCTGCGATCAGTATCCGCAGTGCGACTACGCGGTATGGGACTGGCCCGTGGCGGAACCCTGCCCGGAATGCGAGTCTCCCATTCTGGTCATGAAGAGCACGCGAGCCAGAGGGCGTCATCTGGCCTGCCCCAATCCCAAGTGCAAGTATACAAGAGAACTGGACGAAGAAGCGTAGCCGCTTCCTTGTGCAGGTAGAGAAAAGGCCCGTCTCTGACGGGCCTTTTCTGTTGAATCTTTCTCCGTGTTCGTCAGGGAAAAGCGGCACGGGGCGGCGATTAGGCCGGGCGTGTGTTTTTCGCCAAGCGGGCATGGACAAATTTTCGTAACCGTTTACCCTGTCATGGGTGCCTCTTTTCGGATCCGAGGCCCGTTTCGTTCCTCTTCCCGTGTTTTACGGCACGGCTTTCGGAGTGTTCCGTCATGATGCGCCGCCCTGTCTACTGCGATACCCTTTCTCAGAGTCTCAATCCTATGGCCATGCGCGGCATGGTGACCACGCCCAATCATCTGGCCACGCAGGCGGGTCTGGATATCCTTCGTCGGGGCGGCAATGCCGTGGACGCCGCCATTGTGGCCGCCGTCACGCTGGCTGTGGTTTATCCTCAGATGTGCACGCCCGGCGGAGATAATTTCTGGCTTATCTATGACGCCCGGGCTGGTGAACTGAAGGGGCTGAATGCAAGCGGCCGGGCCGGTTCCGGGGCTACGCGCGACTTTTATGCTTCCAAAGGTCTGAAGAGCATCCCTCCGAGGGGCTATCTTGCCGCCAATACCGTTCCCGGCGCGGTTTCCGGCTGGGGGGAGGCTTATGCCTTCAGCCGTTCCGCGCTCGGAACGCGCATGCCGTGGCGCGAGCTTTTTGCCTCGGCCCTGCATTATGCGGCGAACGGCTTTCCCGTCAGCTCCTCGCTGGCCCGCTGGAGCGCAATCAACGCGTCAACGGCGGATGATGTGCAGCGAAAACTTCAGCGTTTTCCCGAATTTGCCCGCATCTTCATGAAAGACGGCGCGCCCTTGCGCGCAGGCGACATTCTGCGTCAGCCTGATCTTGCCGCCACGCTCGAAGCCGTGGCGGAAGGCGGCGCCGGGGTCTTTTATGCCGGAGATGTGGCGGCAGCCATGACTGCGGAACTGGAAGCGCACGGCGCGCTGATCACGCGTGAGGACTTTGCCGCGCACAGGGCCGAATGGGTGAAGCCCATTCGTGTGAAGTACCGCGGCTATGAAGCCTGCAACCTTCCGCCCAACTGCCAGGGAATGGCGTCTCTCGAAATTCTGAATATTCTTGAGAATTTTGATGTCGCCGCTTTTGGAGAAGGCAGCGTCGACTACTATCATGTTCTCATCGAGGCCACCAAGGAAGCGTTTCTCGACCGGGACTGCTATCTGTCCGATCCCGATTTCGTGTCCGTGCCGCTGGCGGACCTTCTTTCCGAACGTCATGGCCGTGCGCAGGCGGCCCGCATACGCATGCACGAGGCCGGAAGAGATCATGCCCTGCTCGATCCCAAGGGCGACACCGTATGGCTGGGAACCGTGGATGCGGAAGGCAATGCCGTCTCCCTCATCCAGAGCATTTATCACGACTTCGGGTCGGGCATCGTTCCGGCCGGTACGGGCGTTCTTCTGCAGAACCGCGGCAGCTTTTTCTCGCTGGACCCGGATCATGTGAACTGCCTGCAACCCGGAAAGCGCACCATGCATACGCTCAATCCGGCGATGCTGCTCAGAGACGGCCGACCTTTTCTCGTGTACGGAACGATGGGCGGCGAGGGGCAGCCTCAGACGCAGGCCGCCATTGTGACCCGCGTGGTGGACTTCGGTCTGTCTGTGCAGGAGGCCGTGACGGCTCCCCGCTGGCTCTACGGCCGTACCTGGGGCGCTTCTTCCAACGACGTGAAGTTTGAAGGCCGCATACCCGAAGCCGTCACGGAAGAGCTGGCCCGCCGGGGTCATGTAGTCAGCCGGGTACAGTCCTACACCGACGTCATGGGCCATGCCGGAGCCATACGCATTGATCCGGAAAGCGGCGTTCTGCAGGGAGCGTCCGATCCCCGCGGCGACGGGTCGGCTGCCGGATACTGATTACAGACTCACGCCGTCCGGATGCCTGTTCTGCTCGGGAGACCGCTTCGGCTTCAGGCCTTCCACGGCGTCGCCGAGTTCGCGCATGGCTTCGCCCATCTGGCGTCCCAGGCTTTCACCGAGGGCGGCGGCGCCTTCCCGTGCATCGTCCCAGGCGTTGGCCACGCGTTCGCTGGTCTTTTTCTGCTCCAGAGCCGCCAGCGTTCTGGGGCCGAGATCCTTCAGCCTCGCACCCAGTTCCTGCAGGCGGCCTCTCGTGACTTTTCCGTCGACAAAGGCCTGCCTGACGTACGGAAGCACCTCTTCCCTGTAAACGTCGGAAGGATACAGCTCGCGAAGCTGCAGAAGCCCTGCGTATTCTGCGGGACTGATTTCTTCCTTTTCCCGTGCCGAATGGTCCGCGTACAGCCCGGCGGCCAGCACGCATGCCGCCGAAAGCACGGCGATGATCGCGTTTTTGATCATGGTTTTCTCCTAGAGCCTTGCGCGTTTTTGTGTCCGGCCTGACGGAGCGGCCTTCCGATCATGAGCGGCGCTGCCGGAACGGGAGTTCTCCGCCGTAGTGAATGCCGTCTTCTCTTACATGAACCACGACGGGATGCACCTCCACGCCCGCCTCAGCGGCTTGATGCAGAGCATCGGCATAGTCGGGATCTATATAGTCCGCCGCTCCGAAGCATCGGCCGTCCGGCCTCTGAATGATGTACAGCATGGCGGCCCGGTGACCTTCGGCCGTGAGGCGCATGAGCGTGTGCAGATGTTTTGTGCCGCGTGTGGTGACCGCATCGGGAAAGGCGGCTACCTCGTCTTCCACCAGCGTCACGTTTTTACATTCCACCCAGAGATCCGGCAGGCCGGGGCCGGTGAGAAGCCCGTCGAGTCGGCTTTCGCCGTTCACGGCTTCTCCCTTCAGCTTGTCGTATCCCTCTGCCCAGGAAAGCAGCCCGGCCTGAAACATGGCGGCCAGCAGGCGATTCGGTACGGAGGTGTTCACGCCGGTCCAGAAAAAGCCGTTTCCCTGCGGCAGTCCCAGCGCTTCCACGGTCCATTTCAGGCGTCGTGCGGGATTGGTGGCGGGAGACAGCAGCACGGGGCGTCCCGGACGCAGCAGGCCGAGCATGGTGCCGGTATTGTTGGTATGGGCCGTCACTTCCTGTCCGTCCAGTTCGGCAATCACGAAAAAGCGCTTCTCCCTGCGGATGAAGCGTCCGACACGACAGCCTTCCGGATAGCTCAGCAGCAGTTTTTTCAAGGCAGCCCCCTTTTTTATGCCGACCGGCAGGAGGATTCGTTCCGTCCGGCGGAAAAGCCCGGCAAAGCGGCGGAAGAATTTCCCCGAACCGAAGCCGTACGGCCTTTCTCTCGGCAAACATCAATTTACAGGCACTCTTGAACTTGATAGACTTTGATATGACCGTCAGGCCTTTTATCGCTCATATCAACCAGGAAGCGCAACCATGAACTTTGCCGAGAGAATGAAAAAGATCAAGCCCTCCGCCACACTTGCCATCAATGCCAAGGCCCTCGACCTGAAGGCCCGCGGCATAGCGGTCACCAGTCTGGCCGTGGGCGAACCCGATGCTCCCACCCCGCTTCATATCTGCGAGGCAGCCAAGAAGGCCATCGACGAGAATTTCACCAAATATACCCCCGTCAACGGCATCATGGATGCGCGCAAGGCGGTCTGCCATTACTTTGAGCGTCAGTACCATGTTACCGCCGCTCCGGAAAACGTCATTCTTACCACGGGCGGCAAGCAGTCGCTGGCCAACGTGCTCTTCGTCATGCTCAATGACGGCGACGACGTGCTCCTTCCCTGCCCCTACTGGACGAGTTATCCCGACCTCATCCGCCTGGCCGGCGGCAATCCCGTGCTGGTGAAGGCTGATTCCTCCCGCGGATTCCGCATCAGCCCCGCCGATCTGGAAAAGGCCGTCACGCCCGCCACGAAGATGATGATTCTCAATACGCCCTCCAATCCCACGGGCGTCGCCTACACGCAGGAAGAAGTGGACGCGCTGGTGGAATGGTGCTTTGCCCATGACATCTTCGTGCTGGCCGACGAAATTTACGATCAGCTCGTGTATGACGGCGCGCCGGTAAGCGCCTCGCACTGGTGGGAAAAGTATCCTGAAAAGATCGCCATTCTCAACGGCCTTTCCAAGGCGTTTTCCATGCCCGGCTGGCGTGTCGGCTATACGCTGGCTCATGAAGAGCTTATCAAGCAGTGCTCCAAGCTGCAGGGGCAGATGACCTCCCATATGTGCTCCATCGCCCAGAAAGCCGCCGTGGCAGCTCTGGACGGCTCCTATGACTGCGTGGAGGAAATGCGTCTTTCCTTCCTCCGCAGGCGCGACATGGCCATGAAGGAAATTGCTTCGTGGCCCGGCGTGGTATGCAACTGCCCGGGCGGCGCCTTCTATCTGTTCCCCGACGTGAGCGCCCTCTTCACGCCTGAAATGTCGAGCGGTGAAGCGGTGTGCGCCATGCTGCTGGAAAAGGCCCGCGTGGCCTGCGTGCCCGGTGAGGCCTTCGGCGATCCGAACTGCATCCGGCTCTCTTATGCCGTGTCGGACGACATTCTCATGGATGCGCTGAGCCGCATAAAGGAAGCCCTGTACGGCGGAAAAACGCAGATCTGACGGGAGTTCCGAAAGGCTCCCGGAGCTTTGCCTCCGCAGGTCTTCGGCGGTATCCGCCGGAATGACGACTGCCTCGAGGCCGCATGAAACGTTTCAAACTTCTTTTCGGATGGTGTGCTTATGACTCAGGCGAAACTTGATTGGGCCCATGCGTGGCTGGGTGGTGTTGCCGACCAGCCTTCCGATGACTCCCGCTTCATCGAAAAGTTGAAGCAGCAGCTGCCGGTTCTGCCGTTTCTTGCGCTTCCCTTTGCGGAAGATCTTATTCATCAGCTTGAAATTCATGAAGAATTTCTGAGAAGCTTCAAGCATATGCTGCTGCTTGGCATCGGCGGTTCCGCGCTTGGTCCCCGTGCGCTGCAGCGCGCCTTCGCGCCCGGTCAGGACCGTCCCAACTACGACGGCCCCTGCCTCTGGATTGCCGACAACGTTTATCCGGAATGGCTTCAGGAGCATCTGGACAAGCTGGTGCCTGAAGACACGCTGGTGGTCGTGGTCAGCAAGTCCGGCGGAACCATAGAAACCATCGCCCAGTACCTCATCGTGCTTCCCTGGCTGCAGGCGAAACTGCCCGGCACCTGGCAGGAACACCTTTTCGTCGTCACCGACGCCAACAAGGGCTTCCTGCGCGACGAGGTGGACAAGTACGCGCTTCGTTCCCTTCCCGTGCCGGATAATCTCGGCGGACGCTACTCCGTGCTTTCCGCCGTGGGCATGGTGCCCGCGGTCTTCCTCGGCATGGACTGGAAGGGCCTGATCCAGGGTGCGATTTCCGTGGGGCGCCCTCTGGCCGAGAATCCCGATACGCTGCTTGATCATCCTGCCTGGAAGCTGGCCCGCTGGGCCTATCAGATGTCCGAAGCGGGCAAGAGTCAGGTCATCTACTTCTGCTATATTCCCGCCTGGTCTACCTTCGGTCCCTGGTTCTGTCAGCTCTGGGCCGAAAGTCTGGGCAAGGACGGCAAGGGTACCATGCCCATTCCCGCCACCGGCGTGACGGATCAGCATTCGCTGCTTCAGATGTTCCTTGACGGTCAGAAGGACAAGATCTGCCTGTTCGTGAGCTCTCCTGCCAACACGGAACTTCTGCCCATGCCTGCAAAGCTGCCTGAACAGTGGCAGTATCTGAAGGGCCATACCTTCGGAGACATCCTTGATGCGGAAACGCTGGCTACCCGTGCCACGCTGGCGCAGAAGGATGTGCCCGTAGTGCATCTGGACATGCCTGACGACAGCGCCTTCTCTGCCGGCAAGATGATGATGCTTCTTGAGGCGACCACCATTTTTACCGGCTGGCTCATGGGTATCAATCCTGTGGATCAGCCTGCCGTGGAAAACGGCAAGAAGCTTGCCCGTGCGCGCCTGGGTATGCCCGGCTCCGAGGAAGATGCCGCCAGACTGGCTATGTTTACGGCCATTCCGTCGGAACACATGGAATTCTAGTCTGAGCGGAAAAGCTCATCGAGCACCTGCCTGCACCGCCTGAAGAAAACGCGTTCGGCATGCTTTGGGGTGCGGGGCAGGCGACACCTGTACAGACAGCGAGGGGGAGGCGGAAACCTCCCCCTTTCCCATCATTTCTTCCGGGCATGCGACCGGAATGCGACAGGCATGTTCAAAGGTATATTCATGGATGACGCGGGTCGGAACAATACGGAAAACAAACTGCCGTTCAGTCTGGCGAAGTTCTTCTCCTACATTTCGCTGGTGCTGATTCTCATTTCCAGCGTCATCCTTACGCTTTTCATCGGCAGCACCATGAACCGGGCCATGCTGGAAAGTCAGGAAGAATACGCCCTGCTGCTGGCCGACAACATCAACCGCCAGATCTTCCGCAAGTTCACGCTGCCCGTCACCTATGCTTCGGGGCGTGTCGCCCTTTCCAATCCGGCGCAGTACAAGCTGCTGGATGAGGTCATTCAGTCTCAGCTTCATGGTCTTCAGCTGGAAAGCGTGCGGATGTTCGACGATCATTATACCGTGCTTTATTCCACGGATCCGAGGGAAGTGCGTCGTACCGACATGTACACCGCAGGAATTCCGCTGGTGTTTGAAGGCAAGCCTCATCACTTTGATGTGCTGTCCTCCATTCCCTATGCGCAGGCGCTGATCACGCCGCATCTTGAGAACGGAACCTTCCTTCTCCGTACGATTTTCCCCCTGACCGTGGATACCGATTTTCAGGGGCTGCGCCTGCATGGACAGCCTGTTCCCGTACTCGGCGTGCTGGAGATCGTGCAGGACATGACGCCACAGTATCGCGGTACCATCCGTTCGCAGTGGCTCATCATTACCGGCTTTTTCATTTCCACGCTGATCCTGTTCCTTCTTCTGCATTTTGTGGCGCGCAAGGCGGAATACACGTTGAGTCGTCGCATGGCCAGAAACCGGCAGCTTGAAGCTCAGCTGCATCAGGCGGAAAAACTGGCCAGCATGGGGCGCCTGGTGGCCTCCATTGCCCATGAGATCCGCAATCCTCTGGGCATCATCCGCTCCAGTTCCGAGTTTCTCATCCGCCGTCATAAGACGGAAGACGCCACCACGCAGGCCATGCTTTCCGCCATCTACGACGAATCCTGCCGTCTGGGCACGACGGTCAACGACTTTCTTGACTATGCCCGCCCCCGACATCCCCGGCAGGACAGTGTGAATATTCAGGACGTCATCAACAAGGCGATGGCGTTTCTGGGCGGCGAATTTCAGCGACTCGGCGTGGAAATCCATACGAAACTTACGCCGGATCTCACCGTGGCCGGCGATGCCGATCTGTTGTATCGAGCCTTCTACAATATTCTTGCCAATGCCCAGCAGGCCATGAACGGCCCGGGAGAAATTTTCATAGAAAGCTCTCTGCCCGGAGAGGGACGAATCACGCTTACCTTCCGCGATACCGGTCCGGGGTTCAGCGAAGATGCGCTGAACAAGGCGATGGATCCCTTCTTCACCACTAAAGACAACGGCACAGGGCTGGGACTGCCCATCGTACAGGCCATCATTGACTCTCACGGCGGCAGCATGAGACTTTCCAATGCCACCCAGGGCGGTGCGCTGATCATCATCAGCCTGCCTGCCCAGAAGTCCGAAACCGATCAAGGAACCGATCATGAGTGATATCTCGCATATTCTCGTCATCGATGACGAAAAGAACTATCTCATCGTCATGGAAGCGCTGCTCAAGGATGCCGGTTATGAAGTAACGGCCCTCAACGATCCCGAAATGGCGCTGCATTTTCTGGACGAATCGGAAGTCGATGTCGTCATTACCGACATGAAGATGCCGAAACTCACCGGCAAGGAAGTGCTTCAGCGCATCAAGAAGTCTTGGCCGGATTTGCCGGTGCTCATCATGACGGCCTTCGGCAGCATTGAAAGTGCGGTGGAAGCCATGCGCTACGGCGCTTTCGACTACATCACCAAGCCCTTCGCCAATGATGAACTGTTGCTGTCGGTTCACAATGCCGTGGAACTGTCCAAGGCGCATCGACAGTACAAGCTGCTGCAGGAATCTCTGGAGGAGCGCTACCGTACGCATCACATCATAGGCAAGTCCAAGGCCATACGGAACACGCTCTCCATTGTGGACAGAGTGGCCGTCAGCCGTTCCACCGTGCTCATTACCGGCGAGTCCGGCACGGGCAAGGAGCTGGTGGCCCGGGCCATTCATTTCAGCTCTCCGCGTAAGGAAGGTCCGTTTGTTTCGGTGAACTGCATGGCGTTCAACTCGGGCGTGCTGGAAAGCGAGCTCTTCGGCCATGAAAAGGGTTCCTTTACCGGCGCCGTGGCTACCCGGCGCGGGCGCTTTGAGCAGGCTGATCACGGTACGCTGTTCCTGGACGAAGTCGGCGAGCTCAGCATGGATCTTCAGGTCAAGCTGCTTCGCGTGCTGCAGGAGCGGGTGTTCGAGCGCGTGGGCGGCACTGAGCCCATCAGCGTGGATATCCGTGTTGTGGCAGCCACCAACCGCGATCTTTCTAAAATGGTGGAGGAAGGAACGTTCCGCGAGGATCTGTTCTACAGGCTTAATGTGGTGCAGATTCATATTCCGCCGCTCAGAGAGCGCCGGGAGGACATCCCCCTGCTCATTGCGCACTTCACGGAAAAGATTGCCGAGGACAATGGCATTCCCGCCAAAAGCTTCAGTCCTGAAGCGCAGAATTATCTTACCGGCTACGAGTGGCCCGGCAATATCCGGCAGTTGCAGAACGTGCTGGAAGGCTGCATGGTCATGGTGCCCGGCCCGGTCATCGGTGTGGACGATCTCCCGCCTGAAATCCGCGGCGAGGAATCGCAGTTCAAGAGCGCCGTGGACCTTCTGCCCGTGGAACTCAATCTTGCCGATACGCTGGACAAGATCGAGGCGGCTCTCATCAAGCGGGCGCTCGTTCGCGCTGATTTCGTGCAGGCGCATGCTGCTGAATTGCTCGGCATTTCCCGCAGCCTCATGCAGTATAAGCTGAAGAAGTACAACATTACCGGCCACTGATAGAGGCAGGCGGCGTATCAGTCCGTCCTTCTCTTGAGGCATGATATCTTTGAGGGGAGACCGAAAGGTCTCCCCTTTTTGCTGCTGGCTTGAAGAGCGGCGGGAAAAAAGAATTGATGAATAGAGCCTCAGGGTGAAGGCAATTTCCATCGCGGCAGCAGTGGCGTTTGTCCCCGTGGCTCTGACGCAAGCGCTGAACGCAAAGACCACGTTTATGCAGCTTTTTGGGGCCGGATCACGGCGTAGAAAAGGCAGGTTCTTGTTGGCCTTGGTTCAGCTCTGCTTGCAGGCTCTGTAGGGAAATATGTCTTTGTGCCCGGCGATGAGATGGACTATCCGGATGTTTTTTGCTGCATTTCTCCTGGGGCAGAAAAATAATGAATTCAGGTTATTATTTTATGATGCCATCTTTAGTGGCGAGCCTGTGTTGATGGCTGTTTCACGTGAAACAGAGTCTCAGTACTGGTAAATGTTTCACGTGAAACGCTCTTGCTTTTCCCTATCCCTGCGTTTATTTAAAAAAGACATCGGGAAAGGAGCTTGAATCTTGGCCAGAATCATTGCTGTTGCCAACCAGAAAGGCGGCGTGGGAAAAACTACTACGTCTGTCAACCTTTCCGCCTCTCTGGCTATCATGGAAAATCGCGTTCTGCTTGTGGACTGTGATCCGCAGGCAAACTCCACCAGTTCGCTGGGCTTCGATCAGCAGAATCTTCCGCGCAATCTCTATACGGCGCTCTGCGGCACCTCCACGCTGGAAGAAACGCTTCTGCCTACGGCTACGCCCTATCTTTCTCTGTTGCCTTCCTCCACGGATCTGGTCGGCATAGAAATCGAGCTGGTGGATAAAATGGCCCGTGAATTCTATCTGGCCGATCTGCTCAGCCATGTTGCGGACCAGTACGATTATATCATCATCGACTGCCCGCCTTCTCTGGGGCTTATCACCATCAACACGCTGTGTGCCGCTCACGAGATACTCATTCCCCTGCAATGCGAGTTTTTTGCGCTGGAAGGTATCGTCAAGCTCTTGCATACCTATGAGCAAGTACGCAAGCGCCTGAACAGAGAACTGCAGATTCTCGGCGTCCTGCTTACCATGTACGATTCCCGCAACAAGCTGGCGCGTCAGGTCAAGGCCGAAGCGGAACGCTGCTTCCCCAACCACATGTTCAAGACCGTCATTCCCAGAAATGTCCGTCTTTCGGAAGCGCCCAGCCACGGCAAGTCCATCCTGCATTACGACATCAAATCCAAGGGTGCGGAAGCCTATCTGGAATTGGCCCGCGAAGTGGTTCATAAAACAGCACAGCCCTGACGCGCTGCTCCTTCGGGGGCCCGGATTTTTTGATTCCTTTGCAGGCAGCGCAGACGCTGCGCTTCTTACCCGTTTTATTCTTACTAAAAGAGCCTCAAGGCTCGGGAGTTCCCATGAATATCCCTGAACGCGGACTCGGCCGTGGCCTCAGCTCCCTGCTTACTTCCGCTTCGGAAAGCAGCAGTGAAGAAACCAGAAAGCTTGCCCTGACGCAGCTTGTGCCCGGCAGGCATCAGCCTCGAAAGATTTTTGATAACGATGCCCTTGAAGAACTGGCGGTATCCATAAAGAATCAGGGCGTCATTCAGCCCCTTCTGGTTCGCCTGCTACCCGGCATGCCTCAGCGCTATGAAATCGTGGCCGGTGAACGACGCTGGAGAGCCGCACGTCTGGCGGGGCTGACGGAAGTGCCCGTCATCGTGACGGAGTATACCGATCGGGAAGCCATGACCGTGGCGCTGGTGGAAAACCTTCAGCGGGAAGATCTCAATCCTCTGGAAGAAGCGGAGGCCTTTCAGGCTCTGAGGGAAGCGTACGGACTCAGTCAGGAAGCGCTGGCCGAACAGCTCGGAAAAAGCCGTTCCGCCGTGGCAAACTCCCTGCGTCTGCTTCAGCTTTCCCCTTCCATGCAGGACGGGTTGGCCAAGGGGGAGATCAGTGCGGGGCATGCCCGTGCTCTGCTTGCCGTGAGCGACGGAACGCTGAGAGCTGCTCTTTATGCCGCCATTCTGGAACATCATCTTTCTGTGCGCGAGGCGGAAGCCGCTGCCGATACCTGCAAGCGTACCGGTCGCCTGCCGGAAAAGCTGATTCCCGGAGAAAAGAATATTCCTGCTCCGCGCCCTGCCCGAGTTCCGAAGCCGCAGAGCATCAAGGATCTGCAGGCTGTTCTGCGGAAGAGTTGCGGAACCCGTGCCACCATCAGCGGCGATGAGCAGCAGGGACGCATTCAGATTCCCTATGCGAATCCTGAGGAGTTGAAGCACATTCTTGAGCTGCTTGGCCTGCATCGGGAGCAGTAATTTTCCTGAACGGATGTAGAAAGGCAGGCGTCGATCGGATGATCGGCGCCTGCCTTCTTTATCTGTGCAGTTTGCCTTGGAAAAAGGCAGGACTATGTTTTTGAACGGTGTATCGGATGTTCTGGCGGAGTCATGTCGGAGGGCTTTTTGCCGTTTTATGTCCGGCTGCCGAAAATAGTTTGAGGGGCGTTTCTTATTGTTTTTTCTTTTTCCATGAGCCTCTCAGGTAGAAGACAACTCCACAGAGGGCCGGAAAAAGCGGAGAGAGCGCCTGCCCGGCGTACCATCCCGCATAGCCCATGCCGAACGCTTCTGCGAGCAGAAATGATAGAAGCAGTCTGACCAGCAATGCCTCGAGGACGGCGTTGAGAAACGCAAAGACGGAATGCTCCGTGCCTATGGCAAAGGAGTCGAATATGTACATGGTGATGTAGAAGAGGCTGTTCAGCGAGCAGCACCAGCGAAGGTACTGTACGCCGATATCGGCCGACGAAGAGGCAGACGGCAGAAAGAACGACATGATCGGCTCCGCCGCCGCTTGCACGGGCAGCACGAAAGCCGCAGTCACGGCAATGTTCAGCTTCAGCGCCGTTCGAACGATGTTCCGTACCCTTTCCGTGTTGCCGACGGCAAGGTTCTGGGCGGTCATGACCGTGACGGCCTGTCCTATGCCCCAGCACGGCATGCCGGCCAGCGTATTGATCTTCAGGCCTATGCCCGTTGCCGCCGCTACGGCGGTGCCGTAGTCGTTCAGCATGGCGGTCATGATGAGGAAGGAAACGTTGATTACCGTTGTCTGCGCCGAGACGGGCAGTCCTGTACGAAGCATGGCGATGGCGATTTCCTTCTGTTCTCGGAATGGGAAGGAGAAGGTCGGCAGAAGTTTTCCGGTTTTCAGCAGAATCAGGGAAACGGCGAATGCCCCGGCCTGCGCCAGCACCGTTGCCTCTGCGGCCCCTGTCGTTGATCTGCCGAGAAGCCCTACAAAAATAAGATCCAGAATGATATTGAGCACGGCTGAAAAGAATACCAGAAGAAGCGGCAGCACGGAGTTGCCCAGGGCTCGCAGCACGGCGCATACCGTATGAAGCCCGAAAACGAAAACGGTGCCCGAACAGAGAATGCGCGTGTATTCCAGCGTGGCCGCATGGATGGCTTCAGGGACGCCGAGCAGGGAAACGGCTGATTCACTGACAGCCAGTCCGACGGCGGTGACGGCGGCGGAAAGCAGAACGGTGAGGCCGCACAGCACCGCGATGGTTCTTTGTTGCGCCGTCTTGTCTCCGCAGGCGGCACAGGACCCGATCAGTACCGCTCCGCCGCTTCCGAATCCCATGCAGAAGGAAGCGATGAGAAAGGCCAGCGTACTGCCGTTGCTGACGGCGGCAACGCCCTCCTCGCCTGCAAAGCGGCTGACGATCAGCATGTCCGCCGCGCCATAGCCTGTTTGAAGAACATAGGTCAGCATCAGAGGAAAAGCGAAGCGGAACAGTTGCCCTGCTATGGGGCCTTTGGTCATGTCGAATTGTATGTTCATGTTTTCTGCCCGTAAAAAAGGAAGGCCCGCAGCGCGGCCTTCCGTGAAGGTTTTTCACTCGGAAAAAACAACGGCCGCGTGACAAGGCGCGGCCGACAGGCAGAAACAGATTTCTTTGGCGGTGCTGCCATGTCTGCAGATGGCAGCAGGACACGTCGGTACCGCCAGGAAACGTCGTATTCGATGATGAAAAAGCCGTCAGGCTTTCTTCTGCTCCGGTCAGCGCCTCATCGTGGAGAAGCCGGAGCGGCAACAAGGCCCAGTTTCATATATCCGCCTTTATGGATAGTCGATTGCCCTGGCGCGTGCCTGGGCGGCACGAAGCTCCGGGGGCATCCTCCTCAGGCCTGCCTGCGGAGAATGGCCAGAAACAGCGCATCCTGTCCTGGAAAAACGGGGAGGAACATTTTTTCTTCCTCAAGGAGGCAGGTGTTTCTCTGCCGCTCAAGGAAGTGAGCCATCTGCTTTTCGTTTTCTTCTCTGTTCAGGGCGCAGGTCACGTAGAAAAGAGCGCCGCCGGGGAGAAGTTTTGTCCAGGCATGGTCGAGAATGTCTCTCTGCGTTCGGACGGCTTCGGACAGCCTTTCGGGAGAAAGACGCAGCCGAAGCTCGGCGTTTCTTGCGAGCGTTCCTGTGCCGCTGCATGGAACATCCAATAATATCAATGGGAAAGATTCATCAATCTCCTGTGCCGGGCCACAGTGCAGCCGCGGCCACGACAGACCGAGACGCAGCAGAGAGGCCTTGAGTTCTTCCAGCCGGAAAGCGGCCGGTTCACTGGCCAGCTCCACCTTGATGCCCTTTTCCAGAAGAGCCGTGGTTTTGCCTCCCCGCCCGCAGCAGGCGTCCCACAGGGGCGCAGACGCAAGCTCGGGATGCTCGAGAATCCACGAGGCCAGATATTCGGTCACCAGCTGGGAGGATGCTCCCTGACGGCTGAGATTTCCCTGCTTTTCAAACGCTTCCAGAAGACTCTGTTCTTTGCTTCTGCTTTCCTTGTCGCGGCTTATCCCCCGGGCGGAAAATCCGCCATGCCCGACGGCCGCATAACCGCGGTCGGTCCAGTGCCCGACGAGCATTTCCCCCCAGGCTCTGGACATGTTCGCCCTCCAGCACGGGGCAGGATGTTCCAGCGTTCCTTCGGCGAAGCGGCAGGCCTGCTCTTTTCCATACTGTTCCGACCACATGCGGGTCAGCCATGCGGGAAGAGAGGCGGCTTCAGCTATTTCATCCGCATCAAGGGCAGCGTTTTTCAGCTGCTCTTGCCGGTGACGCACGGCCTGAAGCAGGGCATCCTTTTCCCGGTCGACGGAACGCAGAACGCCGTTGACGAGTCCTCCTATGCCCTGCCCGAATCTGCGCCGGGTCAGACCGACCAGTTCGCTTACCGTGGCCCGGGCGGGGATGCCGTCCATGAAAAGAATTTCGTAGACGCCGAGCCTGAGCATCATGCGAACCTGTGCCGACAGCGCGTCCGGCTTCTTCAGCCGTCCGGCAAGCGCGGCGTCCAGCACCGCGTGCCGACGCAGCACGCCGTACACCAGCTCGGAAAGAAGTGCCGTATCCCGGCTGTCCAGCGCACGGGCTGAGGCGCAGCGCGAAAGCAGCACCGGCAGGGGCGTGGCGTCTTCAGGATGGCGGAAGAGCTGATTCAATAGTTCCAGCGCCCCCTTCCGGGCACCGGAAACCGGCAGATTCTGAGGCGTTTTTTTATTTTTTTCGACCATCGGTTCGCGATTTTGTTTTTCGTGGCTTAGAATGAATTCTCGAGTGTTTCTGCCTTTTTTCAGGAAAAGAAGACAGCGGTTGTCTCCTTTTCTGCTTCCCGGCGGCATTTCCGCATGAGGGGGACGAACGGCGCACGGCTTTTATGTCATGCTCCCTGAGCTTTCCCCTCCTCGGTGCTGCTCTACTCCGCCTTTCCGGTCAGCCTGCCGTAGGGTTCGGACAGATCGCGCAGACGCCCGTTACGGAAGTCGGTTGCGCTCATGGTGGACTTGCCCGCCGGACGCAGCCGGGTGATCCGATAGGAGCCCGAGCCGCAGGCGACCAGCAGTGCGTCGCCGTCCATGCCGATCAGCGTTCCCGGTTCGGCGTTCGCAGCCGTTTCCACAGGCTGTCCCGGTTCAATGCGGAGCGTTACGGCCTCCCGATCTTCGATGTTCAGCACTGTCTTGGCACCGGGGGCGGGCGTGAGTCCGCGGATGCTGTTGTGGATGGAGCGGGCGTCCTTCGTCCAGTCGATGTATTCCTCGTTCACGGTGATCTTGGCGGCGTGGGTGACCAGCTCTTCGTTCTGGCGGACGAAGGCCGCTCTGCCTTCGGCGATCATGCCGAGAGCGCCGACCATGAGCTTCGCCCCGTGTTCGGCCAGCGTATCGAACAGCGTGCCGGCCGTATCGTCCGGCTCTATGCTCACGGCCTGCTGCAGAAGCATGGGACCGGAATCAAGACCGGCTTCCATTTTCATGATGGTCACGCCGGAAATGGTGTCGCCGTTCATGACCGCACGCTGGATGGGAGCCGCACCCCGGTACTGGGGCAGGAGCGAGCCGTGCACGTTGTACGGACCCATGGTGGGAATGTCGAGAACACGCTGAGGCAGCAGCAGGCCGTAGGCTGCCACCACGAGCACGTCGGGCTTGAGATCGGCCAGCGCCTGCACGTCGGCGTCATCCCGGAAGTTGCGCGGCTGATACACGGGCAGGCCGAGTTCCAGCGCCAGTTCCTTGGTGGCGGAAGCCTTCAGCTTTTTTCCTCGTCCTGCGGGCCGGTCGGGCTGGGTGTAGACGGCCACAACCTCGCCGCCTTCCCAGGCGGCTACAGCCTTGAGAACCACCGCCGCAAAATCCGGCGTGCCCATGAATACGATGCGCAGTTTCGACATGACAGCTCCATTGGAGAAAAAAGGCGGGCCTGCGCCCCCTTCTGATGGTGTGACATCCGCCCGGCACTCCGGAAAGCCGGGCTTTCCGATGCCGATGTTTCGGACACTGTACGGTCTATCGGCTACATCGTCCAGCATTCCATGGAATGACGTTCTGCTCCGCAGGTGTTGAAGGCTGCCTGAGCGGACGAAAGACGGCGGAGAGATGCTGTTCGTGTCTCCGGGATTAGTTACGATCTCCGCCCTCCCCCTCCTTGTCCCGGTGTCTGCGGCGGCTTTGCAGACAAGAAAAGGCCCGGGATCGTACCCGGGCCTTTTCGGTAGATGACAGGGAAGAGACTATCTTCTGCCCTTTCTCATTTTCTTGTCGTAGAGAGAGCGCTTGAGATAGCTGATGTGGTCGATGAACAGCTTGCCGTCGAGGTGATCGGTTTCGTGCTGCATGCAGGCGCCGTAGTAGCCTTCGCCTTCGATATGAACGGGATTGCCGTCGAGATCAAGGGCGTCGAGGGCTACGCGGCGGGGACGCTTCACCTTGGCGCGCAGTTCGGGCACGGAAAGGCAGCCTTCGTTTTCCTCGTGGCCTCTGGGATCGAGCACGGTGACCACGGGATTCACGAACACCCGGAAGTCCTGAGGCAGGTCGGGGTCGTTCTTTTCCTGGGACACGTCGATGATCACCACGCGCTTGAGCACGCCGATCTGCGGCGCGGCAATGCCCACGCCGCCCACGGTGGTGAGGGTGTCGAGCATATCCTGGGCAAGAGCGCGGATGTCGTCGTTGATCTCGGCCACAGGTTCGCTGACCTTGGCGAGAAGCGGATCGGGATACTGAAGAACGGGACGAAGCATGATTTACTCCGCGGAAGCGCTGGGGGCGGGAGCCGCCTTTTCACGCAGTCGAATGCCCAGTTCACGCAACTGCTTGTTGTCCACGGGGGACGGAGCTTCGGTAAGCAGGCAGGCGGCCTTCTGATTCTTGGGGAACGCGATGACGTCGCGGATGGAGGAAGCGCCGGTGAGCAGCATGGCCACGCGGTCGAGACCGAAGGCGATGCCGCCGTGAGGCGGGGTACCGTAGTCGAGCGCCTGGATGAAGTAGCCGAACTGAGCCTTGGCGGACTCTTCGGTGAAGCCGAGGCCTTCAAACATGCGGGTCTGGTCGGCGGGGTTGTGGATACGGATGGAGCCGCCGCCGATTTCGTTGCCGTTGAGCACCATGTCGTAGGCGCGGGCCTTGGCGCGGGCGGGATCGGTCAGCATGATGTCGTAGCTGTCGTCCTGCGCGGCGGTGAAGGGATGATGGCAGGCCACCCAGCGCTGTTCTTCCTCGCTGTATTCAAAGAGCGGGAAGTCCGTGACCCAGAGCAGGTTCCAGGTGTTTTCGGGAATGAGACCGAGCTTGTTGCCGAGTCGCACGCGCAGGCTGCCGAGGGCGTTGTTTACAAGACCGGGTTCGCCGGCCTGGAAGAACACGATGTCGCCGACTTCAAGACCGCAGGCTTCCGCGATGCCCGTTCTTTCGGCGTCGGAAAGGAACTTGGCGATGGGAGACTGCCATTCGTTTTCGTGAATCTTGATCCAGGCAAGACCCTGAGCGCCGAAGCCCTTCACGAAATCGGTGAGCTCGTCGATTTCCTTGCGGGTCATGGTGGCGCCGCCGGGCACGCGCAGAGCCTTCACGAGTTTTGCGCCGGCAAAGAGCTTGAAGGCGGAGCCGTGCACGATGGCGGTCACGTCCTTGAGCTTGAGGTCGAAGCGGGTATCGGGCTTGTCGGAACCGTAGTCGCGCATGGCGACTTCGTAGGGCATGCGGGGAAGCGGCAGTTCGATGTCCACGCCGAGAGATTCCTTGAACACGCGGGCGATGAGGCCTTCGGCCATGGCCATGACCTGATTTTCGTCCACGAAGCTCATTTCGATGTCGACCTGCGTGAATTCAGGCTGACGGTCGGCGCGCAGGTCTTCGTCGCGGAAGCAGCGGGCGACCTGATAGTAGCGGTCCACGCCGCTCATCATGAGCATCTGCTTGAACTGCTGAGGCGACTGGGGCAGCGCGTAGAATTCGCCCGGAGCCATGCGGCTGGGCACGAGGAAGTCACGGGCGCCTTCGGGGGTGGACTTGGTGAGATAGGGAGTTTCGACTTCGAGGAAGTCGAGTTCATTCAGGTAGTTGCGGCAGGCCTTCACGATGTTGTGACGCACGCGCAGATTATGCGCCATGGAAGGACGGCGCAGATCGAGATAGCGGTACTGCAGACGCACGGATTCGGCGCAGTCGGTACGGTCTTCCACCTGGAAGGGCGGCGTCTTGGCGGTGTTGAGCAGCTTCCATTCGAGCACCACGACTTCGATTTCGCCGGTGTGCAGGTTGGGATTGGTCATGCCCTCGGGACGGGGACGGACACGGCCCTTGATGGCAATGACGTATTCGCTGCGCAGGATGTGGGCATCCTTGTGGGCTTCCGGAGCGACTTCGGGGCTGAACACCACCTGGGTGAGGCCATCGCGGTCGCGCAGGTCCACGAAGATGAGGCCGCCGTGGTCGCGGCGGTACTGAACCCAGCCCATGAGACACACGGTCTCACCGTTGTTGGCAATGGTCAGATCGTTGCAGTGATGGCTGCGTTTCCAGTCGCCAAGCGGCTTGATGTATCGGGCGTGTTCCTTCTGAACATCCACGACGTTTTTTTCGTTTTCTTCAAACTGGCTCATGACCATTCCTCTTTATTGTTCGGCGTTCAGGCTGGCGGCCACATCGGCGCAGGGCACTTCACGCTGCTCGCCAGATTCCATGTTCTTGATGATGACGCTGCCGGAGGCCAGCTCGTCGGTACCCATGATGAGCGTGAAGCGGGCGCCGGACTTGCCTGCCTGGCGCATGGTGGCCTTCATGCTGCGGCTTTCGTAGCTCATGGTGCCGGAGAAGCCTTCGCGACGCAGGCTTTGCGTCAGGGCAAAGGCGGCGTCGCGGCAGGAGTCGTCGAGCACGGCCATATAGAAGTCGGGGCGGATTTCGGGCATTTCGCGGCCTTCGAGGAGAAGGGCCAGACGTTCCATGCCGCAGGCAAAGCCGATGCCGGGCACGGCAGGTCCGCCGAGCTGTTCCACGAGACCGTCGTAGCGGCCGCCGCCGGCCACGGAGCCCTGGGAGCCGATTTCGTTGGAAACCACTTCCCAGGTGGTACGGGTATAGTAGTCGAGGCCGCGCACCAGACGATGATTGATCTGATAGGGAACCTTTTCCGCATCAAGATGCTTCAGCACCGCTTCAAAGTGAGCGCGGCAGTCGGGGCATTCGTTTTCCAGAATCACGGGGGCGTCGGCCGTCAGTGCCTTGCAGTCCGGCACCTTGCAGTCCAGCACGCGCAGGGGATTGGTTTCCATGCGGCGGCGGCAGTCTTCGCACAGCTGCGTCTGGTCAAGGGAGGCCAGCCAGTCGTGAAGCTTCTGTCTGTACACGGGACGGCAGCTGGAGCAGCCCAGAGAGTTGATCTGAAGCGTGAGATTCTTCAGACCGAGTCTGCCGAGAAATTCCATCATCATGCAGATGATTTCCGCATCCACCTCGGGTTCCCGCGGTCCGAGGCACTCGCAGTTGATCTGATGGAACTGGCGCATGCGCCCTTTCTGGGGGCGTTCGTGCCGGAACATGGGCCCGATGGTGAAAAATCTGCTCACGGATTCGCGGGCATGCACGCCGCTTTCAATGTAGGCGCGCATGACGCCGGCCGTGGCTTCGGGACGCAGGGACATGGAACGTCCCTTGCTGCCGGGAATGCAGTACATTTCCTTCTGGACCACGTCGGTTTCCGTGCCGATGCCGCGGCAGAAAAGGTCGGTGTACTCCATGAGCGGCGTACGAAGTTCGCCGAAACCGTAGCGGGGAAATACCTCGCGGGCGGTGGCTTCCATCATCTCAAAAAGACGGCTCTGCGCCGGAAAGAGGTCGGCAAAGCCCTTGATAGCCTGAATCTGTGCCATGAACGGACTCCAGCAATGTAGAAATAACGCATGAGGATAGGGCCTTTTCTCCCCGTTGTCAAAGAGTTACCGGCTGTCCCGCCTTCCGGCAGCCGGGAGATGCAAAGAATATCCGGCAGAAAGAGAAGGCCCTGCAGCAGCCGCTTCCGTGATTGCGGCTCTTCGGCGTTTACGGCCTGTCCGCCCTCCCTAAAAGCCCCGGCAGCGTGACCGTTCTGCGCCCTCCTTCCGTTGCATGCCGCGGGGAAACATGACAAAATGATTCCTTCGGGCGCATTTCTGCTCCCCGCCTCATCTTTTCTCTCGAGACTGCTCATGGAAGAACTCATCCTTCGCGAAATCGTCGTTCTCTTTATTCTTTCCATCATCGTCGTTCTTGTCTGCGTACGCTTCCGTCTGCCTTCCATCGTGGGCTTCCTTCTTACCGGCGTTCTGTGCGGCCCTTCCGCCCTCGGACTCATTCCCACGCCGGAGGCCGTGGACACCATGGCCGACGTGGGCGTGGCGTTCCTCATGTTCTCCATCGGCATGGAGCTTTCCGGCAAGGAGCTGGTACGACTGAAGAAGCCGCTGTTTCTGGGCGGCTCGGCCCAGGTGCTGCTGACCACGGCGTTCATTTTCGCCCTGACCTTCTGGTGGTGCGGGCCGCGGCTCGGCATCGTGTACGGGTGCATGGTCACGCTTTCCTCCACGGCCATCGTGCTGAGTCTTCTGCAGCAGAAGGCGCAGACGGAGTCCCCTCAGGGGCAGGTATGCCTTGCCGTGCTTATTTTTCAGGACCTTGCCATCGTGCCGATGGTGCTCATCTTCCCGCTGCTCGCCGGAGGGCTTGAGCTCGATACGAATTCCATGCTGCTGGCGTTCGGCAAGGGTATTCTGGTCATCGGCGGTATTCTTGTCTTCGGCAAGTATCTGCTGCCCCGTCTCATGTTCAGCGTCGTGAGAACCCGCAGCCGGGAGCTCATGCTCATGACGACGCTGGGGCTGTGCCTCGCCGTTGCGCTCATCACGTCGTGGGTGGGACTGTCGCTGGCTCTCGGCGCGTTTCTTGCCGGTCTCATGATGGCGGAGTCGGAATACAGCCTCAATACGCTTGAGAGCATCATGCCCTTCAAGGAGGTGTTCTCCAGCATCTTCTTCATTTCCGTGGGCATGCTGCTTGATGTGAACTTCTTCCTGTCGCATCTTCCCATCATCGCCCTGTGCGCCGCGGCCATCATTGCCGCCAAGATTCTCATGACCGTTCCCGCCGTGAAAATCCTGAACTATTCCATGCGCACGGCGCTGCTTACGGCGTTCTGTCTCGCGCAGGTGGGGGAATTTTCCTTCGTGCTTGCCAAGTCCGCTCTGGGGCTTGAGCTCATAAGCAACGATGCCTACCAGATCTTTCTTGCCTCCAGCATCCTGACCATGGTGCTTACGCCGCTTCTTATCGGAGCCGCTCCCCGCGTTGCCGCCAGGATTCTTCGTAATCCCGACATGCAGACGCCGGAAGCCGCCGCCGAGGATGTCGAGGACAACGCTGACGATGCGGAAGGCCATATCATACGCGACGGTCGTCAGCTGCGCGATCACCTCATCATCATAGGTTACGGCATCGGCGGTCAGATCATGGCTCAGGGCGCGAAGAACTGCGGCATTCCCTACATCATTTCGGAAATGAATCCCGATACGGTCGCCCGCTTCCGCGATACGGAGCCCATCCGTCACGGCGACGCATCCTTCCCGCTGGTGCTGGCGCATCTGGGGGCGGCTACGGCAAGAACGCTGGCCATTCTCACGTCCGATCCCGCCGGCAGCCGGGCCATCATTGCCAACGCCCGCGCCATGAATCCTTCCCTGCACATCATCGTGCGCACGCGTTTCCTCGGCAATCTGGACTCCTATAAGGAAGTGGGCGCCAACGAGGTCATTCCCGAGGAATTTGAAACCTCGCTGGAAGTGTTCGCGCGGGTGCTCAATCATTACCTTGTGCCGCGTCAGACCATTGATCAGTACGTTTCCGCCATCCGCCGGGAAAATTACGGCATGCAGCGCAGGCTCGGCATGGGCGGCTCCATCATGGACAGCCTGCCCGAGCTGCAGCTTGTGGCCTACGCTGTGGAGGAAGGCTCGCCGCTGGCGGGCAAGACCATCGCTCAGGCCGCGCTGCGCAAGGAACACGGCGTGACGGCGGCCGGAGTGCGGCGCGGAGAGACGATCAACAACAATCCCGACGCGCAGACCCTGCTTCTGGCCGGAGACATCGTTTATCTGCTGGCCACGCAGGAGGCTCTCACCAGGGCGGCATTCCTTTTCCATGCCGAAGGAAGGAGCGGCGTCTGAATGGAAGCGGCCCGTCGATGTTCCGCGCTTGACGCTCTCGGCGAAGAGGCGCGTCGGGAGTTCTGGGCGGTGCTGGCCCTGCGTCACATGAGAGGGCTCGGCGTTCGCTCCGCCTGCCTTCTGCTCAGGCATTTCGGTTCGGCGTACGACGCCGTCATGAACGTGCCTTCATGGCCTGAGGCCGGAGTCCCCGCGCACAGGGCGGCGGGATGGCTGGACAATTCCTGGAGAGCCTCGGCCAGACCGGAATGGGAGGCGGCAAAGGCTCTGGAGGCCTCCGTCATTCTGTGGACGGATCCCCGTTATCCCGCGCTCCTGAAGGAACTGCCGGATGCGCCCGCCCTGCTCTACGCCAGAGGCGATCTGTCGCTGCTTTCTTCTCCCTGCGTGGCCGTGGTCGGTTCGCGCAGCAGTTTCGGCGATACGCTTGAACTCACCTCCCGCGTTGCGGCGGAACTTTCGGCCGCCGGTGTCACCGTGGTGTCCGGTCTGGCCTTCGGGGCGGACGGCTGTGCCCATCGGGCCGCATTGTCCGGGCCGGGAAGAACCGTTGCCGTTATGCCGGGCGGCGTGGACGTGCCGTTTCCTCTCGGTCACAGGGAGCTGTATGCAAGTCTTGCGGAACATGCGCTCATCGTGAGCGAAATGCCTCCGGGGCACGTTCCCGGCCCCGGGGCTTTTCCCGTGCGCAACAGGCTCGTCAGCGGCCTCTGCCTCGGCGTGCTGGTGACCGAAGCCGCGGACGCACGCAGCGGCAGTCTCATCACGGCGCGACTGGCCGCGGAACAGGGAAGAAACGTTTACGTTCTTTCGCCGGATCTTTTCCGGCATCCGTGCCGGGAGGGCACGAAAAGGCTGATCATGGACGGTGCGCGTCCCGTGTACGGCGCGTCGGACATTCTGGCCGATCTTTTTCCCCATCTGAAAGACGCTCTGGCGAGGGAAGAGGCGAAAGACGCCCGGAAGGCGGAAGATCCGGCGCTCGACAGTACCATTCCCGCGGCCATTCCCCATGACGAGGTCGTTCCCGTCATGCAGCTCGAGGAAAGTGAAGCGCCGGATGCGGAAGCTTCGGCGGAAATCCCCCTGCCTGCGTCTGCCAAAGAAAAGCCGGCGCCTGCCGCCGCATCATCGCCCGGGCCCCTTCCTGCTCTGACCGAGGAAGAGGAAACCATTCTTTCCCTGCTGCACGGAGGGCCGCTTTCTCAGGATGATCTGCTTCATGCCGCACAGGATATTCATCCGTCATGGAACAGCGCTTCCGTAAGCGCGGTGCTTATGATTCTGGAAGTGAAGAAGCTGGCGAGACGCCTTCGCGACTCGCGCTATGAGGCTGCAGTATGAGCCGTCTTTCCGAAATCATTGCCGAACTTCCGCCCGGAGCGGCGACCTTTCTGGCCTGGATGGAGTTTCAGAAAGGCGCGTCGGAAGCCACGGTGGAAGCCTATGCTCTGGATATTCTGGAGTTTGAGACGTTTCTGCACGGATACGGCGCCACGCTGGAGCGGCCCGCCGAAATCACGCGGCAGATGGTGCAGGGATTCTCCGCCTCGCTGTTCCGGCAGGGCATGGCCCGCAGCACCACGGCCCGCAAGCTTTCCGCCCTGCGCTCGCTGTTCCGGCATCTTCTCAGGCTGCACAGAATATCGTCCGATCCCTGTGCCGGAGTCCGCAATCCCAAGCAGGACCAGCATCATCCGGCCATGCTCAACGTGGATCAGGTATTTGATCTTCTTGCCGATCGGCCTTCCGGGGGCGAGGCGGAAGAGGGAACGCATGACGTTCCGGGAACCGACGGTCTTACGGCGGATGAGCTTTTTCATCTGCGAGACATGGCGCTCCTGGAGCTGCTCTACGGTTCGGGGCTGCGTATTTCCGAGGCTCTGGGGCTCGACGTGGGGGATCTGCGCCCTTCGACCGGACACGTCCGGGTCACCGGCAAGGGCGGCAAGGACCGTATCGTTCCTCTCAGCGACACCAGCATGAAGGTGCTCTCCCGCTGGCTTGCCGTGCGGGAAAATGTGCCGCCCGTGCATGGCGAGCGCGCCGTCTTTCTGGGGCGGCGGGGCAAGCGTCTGGACAGGCGGCAGGCGGCCCGTATTCTGGACGCGCACGCCGAACAGGCCGGTATTCAGCAGCATATCTCGCCGCACGATCTGCGTCACTCCTTTGCCACGCACCTTCTTGAAGGCGGCGCCGATCTGCGCGCCGTGCAGGAACTGCTCGGGCACAGCCGTATTTCCACCACGCAGCGCTACACGCATCTCAATCTTGAGGCGCTCACCCGCATCTACGACGAGGCCCACCCTCTGGCCGGAAAAAAGCGCTGACGCTTTTCCCGCGGTGGCGAGGCGGGCCTTACCCGTTGCGTACGAGGCAAAGAAAGGATAGACTCTCTTGTCTTTTTCCTTTTTCCGGTGGTGCGCGCATGTCCGAACATCTTCTTCTTGCCGACATCGGCAATACCTGCATCAAGATAGTCTTTGCCCGCCCGGACGCTCTGGAGGCCTCCTATTCCCTGCCCACCAGAACCCAGCACACGGCGGACAGCCTGGGGCTGTCGCTCATGCAGCTTGTCGCCCTTCAGGGGCTGCAGCCCGGAGACATCACCGCCTGCCTCGTCTGCTCCGTGGTTCCCGATGTGGCCACGCTGCTCCATGAAGCCCTGCACCGGTACCTGCATGTCACGCCGCTGACCTTTCCCGGCGATTTTTCCATCGACCTCGTCAATGGTTATGATCAGCCTCAGGAAGTGGGAGCCGACCGCCTTCTGGCCGCCTACGCGGCAAGAACGCTCTTTCCCGATACGCCGTCCGTCATTTCCGTGGACTTCGGTACCGCCACCACCTTCGACTGCGTGTCCGGCAACACCTATCTGGGCGGACTCATCTGCCCCGGGCTGTTTTCCGCCCGCAATGCGCTGGCCGCCAATACGGCCAAGCTCCCGCGCATTTCGCTGGAAATGACGGAGTCGAAGGTGCGCATAGGCAGCAACACCATCACCAGCATGAATCACGGCTTTCTTTTCGGTTTTGCCGCCATGACGGAAGGCCTGTGTGAACGCCTCAAGGAGCAGCTCCCCGGTCCCGTCTTCGTGGTGGGCACGGGCGGCGCGGCCCGCGATCTTTCCAGAATCTGCCGGGCGTTTGACACCGTGCGGCCCGATCTTATTCTTGAAGGGCTCCGGCTCCTCTGGAACCGGAAAAGTGCCCGCATCTCCTCATAGCATTCTGTTCTCTTACCCGGACCAGAGTCCGGCATATTCCAAGGAGTTCTTTCAATGAACAACAGCACCATCACTTCCGTATGGGCCCGCGAGATCCTCGACTCCCGCGGCAATCCCACTGTTGAAGTGGAAGTCGGCCTCGAATCCGGTCACGTCGGCCGCGCCGCCGTGCCTTCCGGCGCCTCCACCGGCAGCCGCGAAGCCCTCGAAATGCGCGACGGCGACAAGTCCCGCTACAAGGGCAAGGGCGTGACCCGTGCCGTGGAACACGTGAACGGTGAAATTGCCGAAGCCATCGTCGGTCTCGACGCTCTGCGTCAGGTGCAGGTGGACAACACCCTCATTGATCTCGACGGCACCGAAAACAAGTCCCGTCTCGGCGCCAATGCCATGCTCGGCGTGTCCCTTGCCACGGCCCGCGCCGCTGCCGAATATCTCGGCCTGCCCCTGTATCAGTATCTCGGCGGCGTGAACGCCAAGATCATGCCCTCTCCCATGATGAACGTCATCAACGGCGGCGCGCATGCTCCCAACAACCTGGACATCCAGGAATTCATGAT
>OOCM01000523.1_pt1 | contig 37140 bp, 46 predicted proteins | sample 1671111 | NCBI WGS metagenome assembly OOCM01 (sample SAMN06348123, study PRJEB24527) | human gut metagenome | biome: human gut; feature: ankylosing spondylitis patient; material: feces | host: Homo sapiens | place: China | collected 2015-10 | reverse complement strand
TTTTAAAATCAAAAAACATGCCGGACATCCTCTTAGAGCAACTGATTTAAAATGCAGAGAGGATTTAGGTGTTATTGAATGGGTAATAAATGAAATTGCGGAGAATATACTACGTCACTCAGAATCTACTGTTGGTGGACTTGTGCATTTAAGTAGGTTTATACAAAACAAAAAATGTATAGAAATTGTATTTTCGGATAGTGGTATAGGGATCGCTGAAAGTTTGAAAAGTGTCCCTAAATATAGTACTGCTTCTGATTGTGAATTATTAGAACTTGCGACACGAGAGGGAATTACAAATGGCAAGGGAATGGGAAATGGCCTATATGGTGCACGTAGCGTATCCGTGCAAAGTAATGGGTATTTTAAAATATATTCTAACCATGGAAAACTAGAAATAGGAAATAAAGGAACACATTATACCCAGATGACGCCTATGGTCATTCCTTTTCATGAAACAGCCATTTGTATTGCGTTAGATTTTTCAACACCTGGGGTATTAGAGAGCGCTTTAAATTTTAATGATGAAAGATATAGATATGTAAGCGTATATACTGAAGTTCTGTACGATGATGAAGATACGATCTTTGAAATAAAGAAGGAAGTAGCATCTCTTTCAACAAGATCTATAGGTGCTTCCTTTAGAAGAAAGGTAGTGAATCTTATAGAAATGCAAAATCCAGACTATATTACTTTCGATTTTGATGGAATTGACTCTACTATGTCGAGTAGCTTTGCTGATGAAGTTTTTGGAAAAATAATAGAAGAGAAGGGAAAGAAATTCATCTCAAAAATAAGAATGAAAAATATAAGTGAAGTAAATAAAAATTTAATACAACGTGCTATTGTACAACGGTTAGAGCGGCAACCGTTATAGCGAATATATTACCTGAACAGACTAGAGGGTTCCCCTATATATTTATGCGGGAACCCTATTTAATTATATTGGGTGATTTGCCCGATGTATTAGAATGCCAGAGCGCGGCAGGGGTAAGGTGTTCCGCTATGTTCGTGGTGTCGGATTACACGGCGGCCGGAGTAGTATGTCTGGGAGAGTGTGGTAGGGATCGCAGCTGAATAGTCGCTGGGATGCACGGACATTTTTTGAAAATGCCTCAAAACGAAAAAAGCCCTTACGATTTCTCGTAAGGGCATGATTTCGTTGGCGTCCCCAAGGGGATTTGAACCCCTGTCGACGGCGTGAAAGGCCAACCGGCAGCGTTTGCCGCCATTGAATTTCCTGCGTTTCATGAGCGTACCGGAGCAGCAAAATGCACCGTTATGCACACCAATTTGTAAACGCATCTTGTAAACATCCCTTGGGCGTCTCTGCCCAACCATCCCCCCATCTGACAGCAGGGGCGAGTGCCTTCCCCCTGTTCCCCCATCGGCATGAACGGCCGGGCCAGAAATGTCCTTCTGCGCCCTTCGTCGCTCTGCGTCTTCACCTTGCCTGCGGGTCCTTCTGGGCCTCCCTTTCGGGCAAGGGACTGTGTACTTCGGCCCTCGGCCGCGATTCACGAAATGAAAGCCTCGTAAATAAGGAAAGCCATTCCTGATATGCGGGGCTTTTTGTTTTGTTATATTTTTCACAATTAGGGGCAGATACATTATGGGAAGCAGAAGCGCAGAGATGAAGGCCAAGGTCGAAGCGCGCCGTAAGCAAGAGGTTGCGGCGAGGGCCGAGAAGGGCAGGAAGCCCGTGGAGGTCTCCAAGATCGAGCTCACGAACGACGACCTGCTGGCCTACTTCAACGAGAACCGCGTGGGCGATGCCAAGCTCTACAGCCGCCTCCATCGCGGCACGGTAATCTACGTCAAGTATTGGGATCGCTTCCTGATATGGGGCGGGCACCATTGGATCGAGGATGATTTCGACATGGCCGCCCAGCGCATCGAGGACGTCTGTGAGCTGTACCTGCGGCTGGCCGAGAGCAAGCAGGCCGAGGCGGCAGAGGAGACTGACAAGGATGAGCGGGCCAAGCTCGAAGGTCTTGCCTCAGCGGTTTTACGCCGGGTGAGCCAGCTCCGCGACACGCCGGGGCAGGACAAGCTGCTCCAGATGCTCCGCCGTATCCGCGACCCGCTGGTGGTGCTGCCCAAACAGATCGACCAGCAGCACTACGTCAAGGCCTGCCCCAACGGTGTGATCGATCTTCGTACCGGCGAGCTGCGTCCAGGGAGACCTGACGAGTACATCCTCAATGCCATCGTGACCGAGTACGACCCGGAACTGCTGCGGAAGGAAGACCCCTGCCCGGAGACCAACCGTTTTCTGTTGTCGTCCATGGACGGGGATCAGGAGCTGGTGGACTTCATCTGGCGCCTCCTTGGCTACGGCCTCATCACGGAGCGCCGCGACCACATTTTCACCATCATGTGGGGCGAGCACGGGCGCAACGGCAAGGACACGCTCATCAAGCTGGTGACGCATGTGCTTGGCCAAGCGCTGTCCGGCGACGTGCCCGTGGAGATGTTCCTTCAGATGCAGCAGACGCGGAACTCCTCGGCGCCGTCCCCTGACGTGCTGGCCCTACGCGGCATGTGCGTGGCATGGATCAACGAAGCGGAGGAGGGGCAGCGCTTCGCCCTGGCCAAGCTCAAGAAGATGACCGGTGGTGGCTACATCACGGCGCGCGGCCTGCAGGACAAGCTCCAGACCACATGGCTCCAGACCCACCTGCCCATCATGACCACCAATGAACTGCCCAAGGCCAAAGCTGATGATGCGCCCTTCTGGTCACGGGCGCTCATCATCAAATGGCCGCTTTCCTTTGTGGAGCGGCCGGAGCAGCCCTACGAGCGTCCGGCGGACAAAGATTTGAACGATAAGATCGGGGCCGAGGCCAAGGGGGTGCTGGCCCGCATGGTGCGCGGCAGCATGGAATACCTGCGGGACGGCCTTAAGATCCCGGACAAGGTGCGGCAATGGACGCGGGAGCAGCGGGCCAGCTGGGACGACGTTGGCCTGTTCATCTCAGAGTGGTGTCGCACTGAGGCCCATCAGGCCAATCCAGACAACTACACCCTGAAGGTCAGCGCCACGGATCTGCATGAGGCCTTCTGCATCTGGTACGCCCGTTATCGTGACCGAAGGTTCAGCATCTCGGCCAAGAAGTTCTCGGAATCCCTGAACAAAAAGGACATTGCTTACAAGCGCTCCAACGGCTCATGGCGTCTGGGCATCGATCTGACCGCCGAGGCTCGGATGGAGCTGGATGATCATCGTGCTTCAAAGTGATCTGTCCGCATCTGTCCGCATGCTCGTGAGGTTAATAGTATGAAATTATTGGTAAAAAATGAAAATGGACAGTTGGACAGATTACCCCCCTTATTCCATGCGCATGTCCGTGCAGGTGCACATGTGCGTAATAACATATACATGTATCTGTCCACCTGTCCAAAATAGTAAAAAGTATAATAAAATAGATAGTTAATAAAAATAAACATTGGACAGATGCGGACAGATGACTTTGCTTGATTACTACAAGAGCCGCTTTGGCGAGGCTGTGAAGCGGCAGGGCGGCGCATGGAACGGCCCCTGCCCCCTGTGCGGCGGTGAACCGGGGAAGTCCGACCGTTTCATGATCTGGCCGGACAGGGCCGAAAACCTGGGCGAAGTCTGTGCCCAGAACGGGCTCAAGGGGATCTGGTCGTGCCGTCAGTGTGGTGCCAGTGGGGATACCATCGCTTACCTGACCAAGGTGGAGGGCATGGATTTCAAGGCGGCGCTGGCGGAGCTGGGGATCGAGGGCAGGCGTCCTTCCTTCCGGCGGCGCCGGGCTCCGGCAGAGCCCCGCCGGGAAAGCTCCCGCTGGGAGCCCCAGCAGTGGCCGGAACCTACCGAGCCGTGGTGCGAGTATGCCGGGAAGCTGCTGGCCGAAGCCGAGGCGGTGATCTGGGAGGAGCCGACCGCGCTGGCATGGCTGGCCAAGCGGGGCATCAGCGAGGAGGCCGTCCGGGCGTACCGGATCGGCTACCTCCGGGCGGAGAGCGGGCGCTTTCCGGGGCGGTTCCGGGCTCGTGCGGCCCTGGGTCTGCCCCCGCGCAAGGGGGATGACGGCAGGGAGCATACCCGCATCTTCATCCCGCGCGGCATCGTGATCCCGACGCTGGGGGCCGACGGGCGGGTGCTTAACCTGCGGATCAGGCGGCACAAGCAGGATCTGCGCGAGCGTTCGCCCAAATACCTTGAGCTGGAGGGCTCCTGCAAGGCCCCCCTGCTGCTCTCCAGTTCACGCCCGGCCCCGCTGGCGGCCTACTTTGTGACCGAGGCGGAGCTGGACGCCATCCTGATCCACTACGCCACGGGCGGCGTGGTGGGGGCGCTGGCCGTCCGCACCAACCGGGGCAAGCCCGATGTCCATGCCCATGAGCGTCTGCGGCAGGCCGTCAGGATCGGGATCGCTCTGGATTACGACGGCCCCGGAGCTGACGGGGTGGAGTTCTGGGAGCGGCATTACCCGGCCAGCCTGCGCTGGCCGACGCCGGAAGGCAAAGACCCAGGCGATGCCTTCCGCCTTGGTGTGGACATCCGGGAGTGGGTCGGCTCCTGCCTGCCTGACAGCATTGCCCTGCCTGAGAGCATGGAGCCCCACAGGAGCAGCATATCACAGGATGGCGGCCCTGAACAGCATGATGAGGATGATGGGCAAGTGGACACTTCTGTCGCTGGTCAGATGAATGTGGGGGGCGGGGTGGCCCCGGGATCTTGCCCTGAACCTGAAGGAAAAAGCCCATCGCAGCGTACCAGGAGTGGATGCGTCGAGGGTTTCACGAATTTCACCTGGGCCGATGCGAGCATGTTTTCCGCGGCTGTCCTGCGCCAGCTCCGGGCCGCCCTGCCTCCGGGGATGGAACTCGAATTAGTGCCCGCCTCCGTATGCCGCTGCTGGCTCCAGTGGCGGCGGCTCCCGGTAGTCTATGCCCGCTACAGGCGCAAATGGTTGTGGGATGGCGCGTTCCGGCTGGCGAATCCGGGCGTGTGTGATGATTTCGAGGGCAAGGTGGCGTCCTCGCCGGAGATCATGCAGTGGCTGCATGACCACTGGGCTGAGGAAGTCACGACCGAAAACCTTTTTGACCTCTGGGGGATCACGAATGGATCTGACGCAACGGAATGAAGAACTGGCTGCCATCAGCCGGGAGATGTTCGGGGAAGGGATGCTGCTGCAGGCGGTGGAACCCGCCAGGCTGTGTCTGCTCAAGGATAATGCCCGCTTTTTCAAGCGGGAGACCTTCCGTCAGTTGCGGGACAACATCGCATCGGACAAGCGCCTGTCCAGCGTGCCTCTGTGCTACCGGCATGAGGAGGGCCGGCTGGAGGTGCTGTCCGGCAATCACCGGGTCAAGGCCAGTATCGAGGCCAAGATCCCCGTGATCCTCGTGCTGGTCATCACGGAGACCCTGGACCAGAGCCGCCGCATCGCCATCCAGCTCTCGCACAACGCGCTGGTGGGAGAGGATGACCAGAGCATCCTGGCCAACCTTTGGTCGCAAATAGAGACCATTGCGGACAGGCTCTACAGCGGTCTCGACAGCGAGGTGACGAAGGAGCTGGGCGAGGTGGAGCTGGTGAATTTCTCCACGCCGCAGGTCCCGGCCCACATGGTCACGTTCATGTTCACGGATGGGGAAAAGGAACAGCTGTCGGAGATCCTGGATATGCTGTCCGATGCGGCCAAAAAATCGTCCGCCGTGTATGTTTTCCCCGGGACGCAGTATGAGGCGTTCGCCCAGCTGCTCGCAGACGTGAAGGACGCCGAGAAGATCCGCGACAGCTCACTGGCCATGCTGCTCCTGCTGAAGCTCGGCGCGGAGTATCTTGAGCAGGAGGCCCTTGCCGCTGCTGACCAGGAGGTGGAGGAGGCGCGTCATGGATAGCGCAGGTAAAGCGGCCATTCGGCCCCGGACATCAGCGGCGGAACTCTGTTTTCTGGGCAGGGAGGCGGACTGGCTGGCGGACAAGCTGGTCTACCAGAAGCCCAACGGCAAATATGTCGGCGCTCCCTGCGCGGATGATTTCGGCTACCGCCAGTTCCCGACGCGGGAAGAAGCCGTAGCCTCATGGCGGGAGGCCGCCAGAAAAGCAGTGAGGTGGGAATAATGAGCTTTCTCGGTTCCATCGCCGGGCCGTTGCGCCGGGTACTGGCCTCCTATGCGGATGAGGTCACCGTCCCCGTGCTTCTGCCCTGCGCGGGCAATTTCACGGTGGGCGCGGCCCTGCGTTCCGGCGGCTATATGGGGCGGATAACCGGCTGTGACATCACGCTCTACACGTCGGCCCTTGGTGCCTACCTTGCCGGGGAAAGGCTGCCCGTGGTCGAGCGCGAGGACTGCCCGGAGCATCTGCGCGGCCTTCTGGATTGCAGCGATCCCGCCCGTCTGGCGGCGTCGGTAGCCATCATGCTCGACCTGCGTCAGGTCTGGAAGGCCCAGAACATCTGGCACCGGCGGGTACTGGCCAACTGGCGCCGGAACTGGCCCACGCTCATGGACAAGACGCTGGCCAAGCTGGAGGCCTACCGCGCCCACCTCACGCAGGGGGAGGGCTTCGGCTACGTCCCACAGGACGCCGTGGCCTTTCTGCGGGATCATGGCCCGGATCATGCGGTCTTCATCGCACCGCCCACCTTCGGCAGCCGCGACTACATCAACCAGGAGCGTATGCTGGCGGCCTCGGCCTCGTGGCCCTCCCCGGAGTATGAAGAGATCAGCTTCAAGGACGTGCCCATCTATGAGCAGATTACGTCCTTCCGCCAGTGGATGATCATAATGGAGCGCCCCCTGCCGGAGATCGAGAAGATCCTGGGCGAACCTGTGGCGGTCGTCCACAAGGGGCGCAAAAGCATCACCTACGCCTACGCGGGACACAGCCGGCGCCGCATCGTGACCCGCGGCTACCTGCCGTCGCGCTCCCCAGGCCCGATCTTTCCCGGCGACCGCGTCCTGACCGGCGCGGAAAAGCCCGGCCTCGTGCTGCTGGACAAGAAGCAGACCGTGCGCATGAACGAGCTGTTCATGTCCGTCCGGGTGGACTACTTCCTCGCGGACGTGGCCCTGTCCATCGGCCTCTGCCTGGACGGCAGGATCATCGGAAAGCTGGATTTCAACCTGACCAAACACGAATGGGCGCTGCCGGAGCCGGGCCACCAGATCTATCAGCGCTCGGATCTGGCCGTGCCCAGCGTGGAGACGCGGCTGGCCAAGCTGGTGCTGATGATGTGCCAGTCGCATGAGGTCAAGCAGCTCATCGACGCCACCTTCCAGGATGACGTGCGCTATGCCGTGACCACGGCTTTCTCCATGCATCCGGTCAGCATGAAATACCGGGGCGTCTACAAGCTCCACAAGCGTCTGGAGGGGGAGAAGGGCGAGGGCTTCCGGCTCAATTACTACGGGGAGCTGGGCCTGTGGAGCCTCGATGAGGCCTATGCCCTCTGGTGGAAAAAATTCCACAAGTAGCCGTTTTTGCAGGCTTTTTACTTGCGCCGGGGTGTCAATATGGTATTGTTTAAATATGCGAAATGCTTACCAAAACACACTGGAGACCGCCATGAAGACATCCCGTCGTGCGTTCCTTGCCCGCCTCATGCGCGAAGCGTGGGCCCTGGCCAGACTGGGGGCCAGCCGCTTCGGAGGGAGTGCCGTTCTGTATTTTGCCATAGCCCTGCGCCTCGTCTGGCGGGACAGCCGTCCCCGTACTGTCTGGCACAAGGGGATAGGCAACCGCTTCCTGCTCCCCGGCATGCCCGTGCCGGAAGGGCTGGAAAAGGCAGGGCAGCTCCTGCTGCCCGGTATCGCAAAATAAAAAAGGGCGGCAATGCCACTTGCCGCCCCCGATAGTAGCGGAGCCTTCTCAGCCACCATCATGCACAAAGGACAGGTTGGCAGGCCCGCTGGCAAAAGTCAAGGAGCCTGCCATGAAGACTGCCAAAAAGGGCATTCGCGCCATCAAGAAGGCCTGCCGGGAAATGGCGCACGAGATGATGCTGCTGGAATACCGGAAGTATGACGACATCTGGTGGAACCGCATCCGCATCACACCGGAGCTGATCCGGCAGGGGGGCAAGGAGATCGTGCAGGAGATCAACCTCAAGATGCCCAACCTGCTCTCCCGCAGCCCTCTGGTCGATACGGTGGATCTGGTGGCCGAAAAGTTCGGCTTCGAGAGCATCAGCGACCTGCTGGATTACCTGCTGGACTACAAGCCCAGAGGCCCGGTGGTGGAACGCTACTACGAACAATTTCTGGCCGAAGCGCTGGAGGGTGGGGCAGCTGCGGCTGCCCCGCAGGAAGAACCTGTCCCCCCGATGATCGAGGTGGACGAAGTCCCGTTCTAGGAGAGAACGATGATTTGTACCTCTTATTTTTCGAGCAAGGCCCCGCGCGAGCGCAAGGTCTGCATCGCCAAGTGGCCGCCGCGCTACTGGACAGGGCCGCGTGCCCGCCTGTTCGCGCCGGAAGACCCCAGGGCGGTCAACTGGCGGGCGGCCTACCGCAAAAACCTTGAGAGCCGCTTCCCCACGCCGGAAAGCCTCGAGCGTTATCTGGGCAGCGTCCTTGCGCTGACCCCGGAGCCCATCCTGTGCTGCTACGAGGCCGACGCCTCGCAGTGCCACCGGCGAATCCTGGCCGGCTACCTCAAGGAGATGCTGGGCCTGGATGTGCCCGAATGGAAGGAGACCTCGCTGGAGCAGGGGAGCCTGCTCTAAAAAAGGTGGGGATGACAGGTGGCCGCCTGTCATCCCCTGGCTTGGAGGGGATAGGGCCCCGACCAAGAACACCTGAAGCCTATCCCCTCCGTTTGCAAAAATCAAACGGAGGCAGCCGTGGCTCATCACGGACGGGAATGAAGCCCCGCGATCCGGTACGGACGCGGGCATGTGGAGACAGTATGCCGAACGATGTGGAGGAATTGCTCGCCAGAAGCGCCAGCACAGACATCCAGGTCCTGCTGACCGCCAAGGAGAGCGCCAAGCGGGCCGCGCTTGATGAACCTTCACAGGCGAACCTCGCCGCACTGGATCGCGCCTCCAAAATGCTGGAGAGTGCGATGGAGGCAACCAAAAACCTCAAGAACTGGCAGGCAGTGCTGGATCATGTGGCTGATAACGGCCGCAAACTCAGCAAGACCAAGCTGTACAGCGACATCAACCGGGGCCTTTTGCGCAGGCAGCCCGACGGCACGTTCCGCCTGCGCGACGTACAGCGCTACATGGCCAGCCTGCCTACGGCCGGGACGCCGGATGCCCTTGTCCGCAAGGCTGCTGACAGGCAGCGCCGCAAGGAGGAAGCGGACATCCGCAAGGCAGAGGCCGCGGCCGAGCGGGAAGAGTTCGACCTGCAGGTCAAAAAAGGCCGCTACATCCGCCGGGATCAGGTCTATGCGGAGCTGGCCGCCCGGGCGGTGACGCTCTCTTCCGGGCTCAAGACGGCCTTTGAAGCCCGGAACCTCGATCTGGTGGCGCTGGTGGACGGCAATCCCAAAAAGGCCGTCGCGCTGGTGGAGACCCTGGAGCGCATCTGCGATGACGCGCTCAATGAGTACAGCCGGGAGATGGAGTTTGAAGTGGTGCTTGAAGATCTGGAGCAGGCTGCCGAGGAGGTGACAGATGAACAGGAGTAGGAAGGAGGGTACGCCCCGGGGAGGGGCCCGCTGCCCGTACTGCAAGACGTTCTACAGGCATGGCTCGATGGCCCGTGCCTGCCAGAAGACGTTCTGGTGCCGGTATCATAACGCCCCCGGAGGGCTGCGCAAGGAATTCATGGATGCCCAGCTGAAAACGAGCATCTGTGTCTGGTTTCTTCTGACCCCGCTGAAGGAAAATCCCCAACGTCGCCTGCGGGCCCGCGCCATGTCGCTGGATGCCTGCATGGAGCCGCTCTACAGGGATCTGCGGCGCTTCTTTGCCTACAGCAACTCTTCCTTTGACGCGGCCACCAAGCCGACCATGCGTCTGCTCTATAGTCTGTGGGCTCCAGATGTTCCTGTGGACATCACGCATGTAGCGGCGGTGTTCAGCTCGCTCGTCAGCGATCTGCGTTTCCGGCTTGGCCCCTTCTGGGCGAAATGCTCCCCGGAGATGCGGGCACCGCGTCTCTGGGCCGGTATCGAGCGCCAGCTGGACGGCATTTACGACTACTGTGACCCTGACGGGACTGAGGATTATCCTCATGTGGATGAGGTGCAGCCGCTCTATGACAGGCTCCATGCCGCCATTTGGCCGTCGAGGCCTGCCCCGGAGATGCGTCTGTATCTCTCCGGGGAGCGGTTCTGGATCTCCGCCCGGACCAAGGCCGAGGCCCGCGAGATCCTGCGTGTTGAGACGGGCCTCGTGGGCCTGCCGGTGAAGGGCATCGCCCTGGGCGAACGGCTGTCCGATGGACGCACTGCCGGCGAGCTGCTTTCCCTGGCCGGTGGCAAGCCGGGCATCATCGCTCTGGCCCAGTGACGGGGGTGTGATGAAAGGCCAGCTTGAGCTGATGCCTCTGCCGCAGCCGGAGCCGGTGCGGCGGGTACGTCTGACGACGGCCCTGCCGCACTGGCTCCCTCCCGCCGTGGCCCATGCTGCCGCCGACTATCTGCGGCAGCATGGCGGCAGTATCAGCATCCGTTTCTCCAAGGGCGAAAAGAAGGTTCTGCGCCGTCGCCGTCCCATTCCTGTCAGCCAGTGGGCGGAGCGCCATCGTGTGGTGGAGATGTCCAGCATCCCCGGCAAATGGAAGAACATTTTTACTCCGTATCTTGTGGGCATCATGGACGCCGCCGGGACGCCGGGGGTGGAGACGGTCATCATCTGCAAGAGCCCTCAGACGGGCGGCTCGGAATCCGGCCACAATCTGGTGGGCTGGTGCATCGACCGCAGCCCCGGGCCGGTGATGTATGTGTTTCCCGACGAGATTACGGCCCGCGAGAATGCCAAAGACCGCATCATCCCCATGATCGAGACCTCGCCGCGCCTGCGCGAGTACATGACCGGCTACGGGGACGATGCCTCAAGCCTGCGGATCAATCTGGCGCACATGCCCATCTATCTGGGCTGGTCGGGCTCGGTGTCGCGTCTGGGAAACAAACCCATCCGCACCCTGATCCTGGACGAACTGGACAAGTACAAGAACCCCAAGAACGAGGCCTCGTCGGAATCGCTGGCCGAGAAACGCACCACCACATGGCGGCGGCGCGGGCGCTGCCATATCCTCAAGATCTCCACCCCGACCACGGAGGATGGCCCCATCTGGGTGGCTTTCACCCGCGAGGCCGGGGCGCGTTTCGACTTCTGGGTGCGCTGCCCGCACTGCGGCCTCTATCAGCTCATGGCCTTCGACCGCATCAGCTGGCCGGACAAAGACACGGATCGGGAGCCGATCGCCGAGGACGTGCTGGCCCGACGGCTGGCCACCTACCCCTGCGAGCATTGCGGAACCGTCTGGGATGACGGCGACCGTGACCGGGCCGTGCGCCGGGGGGAATGGCGCGAGCGGACCAGCGGCCTTGAGCTGTCGGCCCATCTGGCCGCCCACCGGCCCACCAAACTGGGCTTCCACATCCCGGCGTGGCTGTCCTATTTCGTCAGCCTGTCCGAAGTGGCCGCTGCGGCCCTCAAGTACAAGGAGAGCGGCAAACTGGACGACCTCAAGAACCTCCAGAACCAGTACAAGGCCGAGCCGTGGAAGGAGGAACATGTGGATCGCTCCGAGGACGCCATCCTTGCCCTGTGCGACGACAGGCCTCGCGGCGCGGTGCCCGGCCCGGTGGACGGCAGGGATCGTGTCTGCGTCCTGCTGGCCGGGGTGGATACCCAGGGCGGCAGCGCGGAGAAGGGGTATTTCCGCTATGTGATCCGTGCCATCGGCTACGGCGAGGATGAGGAATCGTGGCTGGTGCAGGCGGGCACGGCCCCCACCTTCTCGGCGCTCAACGACCTGCTGTGGGGCTCCGTCTACCGTGACCCGCAGGGCCGGGAGTACAGCGTCCGGGCCTGCATGATCGACGCCATGGGCGGCCGCACCAAGGAGGTCTATGCCTGGGCCATCAGGCACCGGGGGCGCGTGTTCCCGTGGCAGGGCGTGCGCAGCATGACCCAGCCCTATACGCCCGCGCCGCAGGAATATTTCCCGGACGTGCGCGGTAACAAGGTCAAGATCCCCGGCGGTCTTATGCTCTGGCGCTGCGACACGACGTTCTACAAGTCCGACCTGAGCCACAAGCTGGGCATCGCTCCGGACGACCCCGGAGCTTTCCACCTGCACAGCGGGGAGGGGGGCATCCTGGAGCAGTACGCCCGCGAGATGTGCGCCGAGGTCTGGGACGATGAAAAAATGGCCTGGCTCAATCCGCACCACAGGCCCAACCACTTCTGGGACTGCGAGACCATGATCCAGGCGCTGGCGCATATCCTCAACGTGCGGCAGCTCAAGCGCCCGGAGGAAACAAGAGAGACCCGCTCCGTACCGGTGCGGCAGGTGGAGAAGCTGCGCGGCTCACGACTGGCCGGCAGGTTCGGGAGGTAGCGATGAAGGAAAGGCTGAACTGGCGTGAGGCCTGTGAGGTTTTGGGATGCAGCCGTAGCACGTTCTTTCGCATGGTAGCGGCGGGACATATCCAGGCGCATGGCCTGTGTACGACGCGCCGCTGGTATTCGCGCAGCGAGTGCGAAAAGGTCGCGGCACAGGGGCGATTTGCCCCGCGCGGCACGCACAACTTGGCGGAACAACAGCGGATGGATGTCTGAACAAAAAGGTTCTTGGCAACGCTCTTGTGCTATAAGTATTTTTATGTATATCCTTGTGGATATTAGGGCAAGGAGGATACCATGAAAAGTCTGTTTGGAGCGTTGGCATTGGTCATATGCATGGCAGGGCCTGTACTGGCGGCGGATATTCCCGCATACGATATCAAGCAAACATGCAGGGAAATCGCGGCTGCGGGCGGAGGCAGCAAGATGATTGAACTCCAGTGCCGCAAGGATGAAGCCGCCGCGCAAAAGAGATTGCAAAAAGCCTCGGTCCCTGCGGATACTATGAGGACGTGTGACCAGATTTCCCAAACGCTGGGTGCCGGTTCCTACATGATTCTTGAGCAGTGCATCAAGGACGAGCTGGATGCGGCGGCGCAGTTGCAGTAGACTGGAATTTGATGCAAAGCCCCCAGCGGTGCGCTGGCACTGCCGGGGGCGCGTATTCTGATACCCCTCCCTTGACATCCCGGCCCGCTTCGGGCACCCTGAAATCCCCTAAATAGTGAGAGGCCCTGCCGGAGCCTTTGCCAGCGTCCCCCCGCTGGTGTGAATCGCGGCGTTTTTCTGTTTCTGCCCTCTGCGCACCTCATGGGTGTGGAGTACATATCGGCGGAACAACGTCCAGTATCCGTGAGGACTGGCGGCCTCTCACTGGCCGGGGAGCGTTGTTTCGCCTTTTTTTGTACCCGCAACCCAATCCCAAAATAGTGAGGTGCCTTATGTCTCCTGTCTTCCCCAAAGATTTTTCCGAAGATCTCATCATCGACATCCTGACGCCGCTTCTGGAATACGCGGATACCCTGAAAGAGACCGGCGAGCATATCGCCCAGGGCTGTCTGCTGCATGTCCTCATCGCCGATGTGCAGCAGCGGTTGGAAGTTTGCTTCAGCACGGCCTGCCATGCGCACAAGAGCGCACAGGGCACTGTCCACGCCCAGTAAGGAGGCCACGATGAACGAGATCATGCCCTTTATGTTCGGTGAGAGCGTCGTCCGGGTCATCACGGACGAGAACGGTGAGCCCTGGTTCGTGGCGAGGGACGTGTGCCGCATTCTGGGAATAGATAATGTCGGGAATGCGCTTGCAGCATTGGATGACGACGAAAAGATTACCATCCACAATGCGGATGGTAATCCCCGTGCCGGGATTCCACACCGGTATGTGGTTATCTCCGAATCCGGCCTGTACGCCCTTGTCTTTCGTAGCCGCAAGCCACAAGCGCGGGAGTTTAGCCGCTGGGTGCGCAAGGAAGTCCTGCCCGCCCTGCGCAAGACCGGCCGTTATGAGGTCCCCGGGCGGCAGCCTGTGCTGGAGCCGCCGGCGTCCTTCCCGCCCGAGGCCCTGCGCCTGCGCCCCGTCATGCGGCAGCGCTTGTGGCGGGATGCTTTGAACACGGCGCGTCTGGATGACGGCGGTACGCCCGCCGCGCTGCGCTGGTTCAGCTATTTGTGCAATCTGGTGGCGGCCACGCCGCCCGCGCCTGCTCCGGCCCGGGACAGGGAACGCGCTTTTTTCTGGCAGTGCTGTGAATATGCCGACGGCTGCCGTGTGTCCGGCGGAGCCCTGTACGAAGCCTTCCGCCGCTGGTGCGAGGAAAGCGGGCAGGGCGATGTGCCCAGCATGAAGGTGTTCGGCAGCTTGATGCAGGAATTTGCCCAGCGTTGCCGCTCCAACGGTTCGTTCTATGACGGCGTGCGCCTCAAGCCCGCCGCCTGACCATAGTTCGGGCTTCGGCCCGCGCACGGTCAGGGATCGACAGACGTACAGACGCTGGATGGGATAGGGCCGCCCTGACCGTTTTGCCCGTCCACGGCAGTGGCCGCTGCCGTGGACGGGATTTCACGCTGGCTCCCTCTTGCCAAAGCCGGGGCAAGCGGCTAAGAAAAAGAGAAGGCGGCAGGTGCTGCTAACACCCGCCGCCGGTGGGCAACGCCCTCCGAGTTTTGAGTTACTCGTTAGACGCCCCCGAAGGAATGCCCTCCTTCGGGGGCATTCTGTTATCCGTTAATCAAACGAAGAACCAGTGCCGCTATGAGCGAGGCCAGTACGGCCGCCGCTACATCCCGAAGGAAGCGCATAGGCGTATCCTCCTTTCGGAGGGCGCGCCCGTTGTTCGTGTAGCACAGGGCAAACTGGCTCGCAAGGCGGCTTTTGGGGAACAGCATGACGCAATTTAATGATTTTTTTGAAGAGCAGTTGCGTGATCCCGTGTTGAAGAAGGAATATGATGCACTGGAAGCTGAATTTTCCATCATGCAGGCCTTGACGATGCCCGGAAGCAAAGTGGCCTTACGCAAAAGCAGCTTGCGGAGCGTACCGGCATTGCCCAGGCCGACATCAGCAGACTGGAAAGGGAAACCGGCAATCCGTCATTGAAGACGCTGCATCGGCTGGCGGAGGGGATGGGCATGCGCCTGAAGATAGATTTCCAGATGCCTTGACATCCTAATCCGGGCAAGGTTCCCCATTAACGGAACGCTCAACGGCCTCCATTAGCGCGTCCAGCCTGTCACATTCCGGCTTCGCCAGAATGATTTCACCGCATACCGGGCATTTGTCGCCTTCAAGCTGGAAAGAAGTCGTGCGTCCCTTCCAGGTGTAGGGTATGGCATGGACACCGTGGACAAGCTCCGTTGCACCGCATACAGGACAAAACATAGCTACAGCTCCTTGAATGAGACGGCAGACGTGTCGTCACGAGGTTAATCTGTCAGGCCTTGCCCGGGCAAGGCGAAAAAGGATACAACAAATCGGCGGTCAGTGCTGGTAACGCTTGCCGCAGCCAATGGCCCTCCGGGTCTGGTTACTCGAATTGCGCCCCTGCAGGAATGGCCCTTCCTGTGGGGGCTTTCTGTTTTTGGGGCTGCTGCAAATTTTCATTCTCCCGATTCCCAAACACGCGGACATGCTAATGCTGGGATGATAATAGCAATCCCATGTCTGCTTGGACCCGTGAAGAACTCCTTTCCCTGCTTGTCGACTGGAAGGCCGCCTACAAGGCGGCCTCCACAGGCAAGTCGTACACCATCGGCAGCCGCACCCTGACCAGATACGATTTAGCGGAGATACGCGACCAGATCGACTGGATCAGCTCGGAGCTGGCCGCGCTCTCGCGTGGTCGCGGGCCTGTGCGCGTCGCCGCCCGGATCGTGAGGTAGCCATGCTGTACGATGCCCAGGGCAGACCGCTTTCCACGTCCCGGCGTATGCCGGAAGCCTCCCGTGATGCGGGGGCCTTCCGCGGCTCCCTGTCCCACTGGCGCGGGCCGCAGATCCAGAGCCGTGACGGGACTTCCCGTGAGCGCGAGGTCATCCAGCGCCGGGCGGCTGACCTCATGGCCAACGACTGGTCGGCCAATGCCACGGTGGACACCATCACCAGCAACGCGGTGGGCACGGGCCTGCTGCCCAAGGCCAGCATCCCGGCTGCCCGTCTGGGTATCGCGCCGGAGCAGGCCAGGGCTGTGGGCGAGGACATGGAATGGGCCTTCGACCGCTGGATGCGTGAGGCCGACGTGCGCGGCCAGAACCATTTTTTCGATCTGCAGGCATTGGGTCTGCGCTCCATCCTCTGCAAGGGCGAGTTGCTGCATCTGGCCGTCATGCTCCCGGAAAAGGAGCGTGTCGGCCAGCAGCGCCGCTTCTCGCTGGCCATCCAGGCTGTCACGCCGGAACGGCTCCAGACCCCTGCGGACATGACCACGGACCCTGCCGTGCGCGACGGCATCCGTTACACGGCATACGGCAGGCCGGAAGGCTACTATATCGCCTGCCCGCCGCCTTCCATGCTGGATAGCTGGCTGCGCGGCGGGGATCTGCTTGCCGCTGATTTCCGCTATGTGCGCGCCCGGCTGGCCCACCGCCGGCAGGTCTTCCACCTGTACCGCATGGAGGCGGACGAACAGGAGCGCGGCTGCTCCACCTTCGCCAAGAGCATCGCGTTGTTCCGCAACCTCTCGGATACCATCAACTTTGAGCTGTTCGCCCAGGTGATGGCGGCACAGTTCCCGGTCTTCATCGCCACCGAAGGCGGCGAGCTTCCCGGCTATGTGCAGGAGCAGCATGGCCTGTCCGAGAAAGAGGGAGCAGGGCCGACCTACTTCCAAAGCATCGAGGAAGGCCAGGTCTGGTACGGCAAGGAAAACGAAAAGCCCTATGTGCTGGAATCCAAGCGCCCGTCCTCCAACTTCGCCGCCTTCGTGCGGATCGTGCAGCGGGCGATGGCGGCGGCTCAGGGCATCCCCTACGAGAGCCTGACCAAGGATTTTTCCGAGACCAACTACAGCTCCATGCGGGCTGCGCTCAACGAGGCGTGGAAGGTCTACAGCTACTACCGCCGCTGGCTGGCGCGGGCGTACTGCCAGCCCATCTACGAGATGGTCATGGAAGAGGCGTGGTTGCGCGGCGAGCTTACGCTGCCGGCCGGAGCGCCTGATTTTTATGAGGCCCGCGACCTCTGGTGCAATGCGGACTGGATCGGCCCGGCCCGTGGCTTCATCGACCCGGTGAAAGAGATCTCGGCCACGATCCTGGCCCTGGAGAACCGCCTCATGACGTACAGCGAGGCGTGGGCGCAGCATGGCGGTGACTTCGAGGAGGGGATGGAAAAGCTCCTGCTGGAAGCCCCCCTGCTGCAAAAAGTGCGGCAGTCCCTTCCTGTGTCGGGGACGACCTCGCAGGCAGCGGCCTCCACGCCCGGACGCCGCACCGACGGCAATGACATGAACACCAAGGAGACGACTGATGACGACGCCTGATGGCCTGTGGGCGCTGGCCCCTCAATTCGCCGAGCAGGTGCTGTACGACATCCAGGCCCGCATGGCGGCCTCCGGGAGGATGCCGGTTTCTTCCGGGCAGGAGCCCCGGCGTTTCAGCCTGCGGCGAGGTGTGGCCGTCATCGGCATCACCGGCGTGATCTCCCGCAAGGAGGGCTGGTGGGCTGATGCGGGGCAGGACGGCATCCGGCAGGCCCTGGATGAGGCCCGTCAGGATGCGCGTGTCCGGGCCATCCTGCTCTCCTTCAACTCTCCGGGCGGCGTGGCCGCCGGGGTCAAGGAGCTGGCGGACTACATCGCCAGCATCGACGACAAGCCCGTGGCGGCCTATGCCGACGGGCTGACCGCTTCCGCAGCCTACTGGCTGGCCTCGGCCACAGGCCGTGTCTATGCCCCGGCCACGGCCCAGGTGGGCAGTGTGGGCGTCATCTCCGAGATGCGGAACATCAGCGGCTTTCTCGACAAGATGGGGGTCTCCATCACCTACATCGCCAGCGGCAAGTGGAAGGCGGCGGGCAACCCCGTGGAGAAGCTGACTCCGGAACAGACGGCCTATTTCCAGGAGCGCGTGGACGCCCTGCATGACGTTTTCAAGGCTGACGTGGCCCGGCACATGGGCATCAGCCAGGACCCCGCGTGGACAGAGGCGCAGATCCTGTTCGCCCAGCCCGCGCAGCAGCTTGGCCTCGTGACCGCCATCGTCCGGGACGAGGATCAGGCCATCAACCGACTTTTGGAGGCAACGATGTCTGATAACAGTTCTGAGGCCCTCGCGCAGGCCATGACGCGCGACCGTCTGGCCGCCGAGGCTCCTGAATTGCTTCAAGCACTGCTTGAAGAAGGCCGGGCTTCGGCCGGCAACGATGGCGTGGAGTATGCCCTTCACGCCATGGAAACGGTGTGCGGCAAGGAAAAAGCCGAATCCGTGCGCACGTTCGTGACCCAGGCCAAAGCTCTGGGCCTGTCCGCAGAGCAGCTGGCCGGTCTCGGCAGCCTCCTGCCGCAGGCTCCTGCCACGCGGCAGGCCCCTGCGGAACCGCAGAACAGCAAGTCCGCCATCCTCAACACCCTGCAGGAGCAGAGCGCACAGGCGTTGCCCACGTCGCCCGATGCCTCTGCAGGGCAGCCCAAAAGCTCGCTGGTGGCTGATGCCGAACGGCGCCGCGCCGAAGCCGCCAGGCAAGGAGGGAACGCATGAGCAAAGTGCATAGCCGCACGTATGATTTCGGCCCCCGCTTCTCCGAGCTCGTGCTGCACGAGATCGACCCCCGTTACAGCCGGGAGGAAGTGACGCTGGCGGCCTCGTCCGGTGATCTGGAGTTCGGCACGGTGCTGACCCGCAATGCGGACGGCAACTACGCCGCCCTCAAGGAGGCCGACGGCACCCTGGGCGATGCCAAGGCCGTGCTGATCCAGACCGCCCCCAACGCCGACGCCCCCCAGCAGGTGCTGGTGCTGCGCGGCTACTCCATCATCAACAGAAACAAGCTGTGCTTCGACGCCAGCGTGGTCAAGAAGGACGAAGCCGTGCAGGCCCTGCATGACCTGGGCTTCGCCATCAAGGCCATCGAGGAGGTGCAAGATGAGGCTTAACTGGCCGGATACGTTTTCCGTGGTCGAGATGACCGATGCCGTCAACAAGCTGCCCCTGATGCCCCTGCGCTTCGGCGGCATGTTCGAGACCACCGGCATCCCGACCACGCACATGGCCTTTGATTACAAGCGCGGCCGCATCAACCTCATCCCTGATTCGCCGCGTGGTTCCAACCCCGAATATGTGACGGGCAAGGGGGGGGAACGCCAGGTCAAGGTCCTGAGTTGCACGCACCTGTCCCAGGCCGACACGCTGTCCCCGGAAGATATCCAGGATGTGCGGGCCTTCGGCTCAACGGAGCCCATGACGGTGGAAAGCGTCGTCAACGACAAGCTCTCCGCCCTCAAGCGCAATCTGGACATGACGCTGGAGTTCCACCGTCTGGGGGCCATCAAGGGCATCGTGCTGGACGCTGACGGCAGCACCGTACTGCACAACATTTTCGATACCTTCGGCGTGACCCAGACAAAGCAGGATCTGAGCTTCCCTGCCGCTGTGGAAGCGGACAAAAACCCCATCCTGAGCGGGATCATGGCCGCCAAGCGCAAGGTCGAGGCGGCCATGGGCGGCAATCCGTTCACCGGCATCAGCGCCGTCATCGGCTCCAATGCCTATGACAAACTGACCAGCCACGCCCTGGTGCGTGACGCCTACAACCTCTGGGCCGCCAACCAGAGCAACTTCGGCGACAACGACTACCGCCGTCGCGGCTTCCCCTACGGCGGCATCCTCTGGGTCGAGGCCTCGGACGTGGTGGGCGGCCGCAAGCTGGTGGATGACGACAAGGGCCATCTGTACCCCACCGGCCCCGGCATCTGGAAGATGTACCACGCCCCCGCTGACTGGATCGAGACGGTCAACACACGCGGTCTCCAGTTCTATGCCCGTATGGACCCCAAGGATCGCGGCCGTGGCTACGATCTCGAAGTCCAGAGCAACCCGCTCACCCTCTGCATGTTCCCCGAAGCCCTCGTGGAACTGACCTTCAAGGCGGCGTAAGATGGCTGATTTCGCGACTGCCTACGCACCTCTGGCCGGCTTTGAAGGCGGCTGGTGCAACGTCCAGGGGGACAGCGGCGGCGAGACCTACGCGGGCATCGCCCGCCGCTACTGGCCGGACTGGCCCGGCTGGAAGCTCATCGACGGCGAGAAAGCCCACAGCTCGTTCGCCACCGGGGCCAGCGCGTTCACGCGCCATCTGGCCACGGTGCCCGGTCTCGCCGATCTGGTGTCCGGCTGGTATCGCAGCGAGTGGTGGGATCGCCTCGGGCTCGCAGCCCTGCCGCAAGACCTCGCCAACGAGATCTTCGAGCAGTCCGTGAACCTGGGCAAGGGCGGCTCCGGCAAAAAAGTGCAGCTGGTCTGCAATGCCTTCAACCGCGCGAAGGCCGGGAACTCCCTGTTCGCCGACCTCAACGTTGACGGCGTCATCGGCCCCCGCACGCTGGATGCCCTGGCGGCCCTGCTGGCCCGGCGCACGGATGAAAAAGCCCTTGTCCATGCCCTCAACTGCATGCAGGGCGCGCACTACATCGAGCTTGCGGCCCGCAATCCCAGCCAGCGCAAGTTCACCGATGGCTGGATGAAACGCACCCATTGCCCCGACTAAGAAGGAGGAAATCATGAAAAAATATCTTCTGCCCTTGCTGCTCTGCCTCTGTTGCCTCTTTCCCTGCCTCGCTCTGGCAGCGGAGGCGGACACCGTTGTCCCCGGCGCCGACATCGCGGCCACCATCATCGGCTGGCTGCCGGAAAGCTGGGGCCAGTGGATCACGTTCGTGGTGACCATCTGCGCGGCCATTTCGGCCGTGTGGCCGCGCCCGGCTGACGACGCCAACGTGGTGGTGCGCTTCCTCTACACCGTGGTGAATGCCCTGGGCTTCAACGCGGGCAAGGCGCAGAACGCGGACGACGCGGCGGCCAGCCGCAGGCTGTGATGTCATGCCGGTCTGGGCACAGGCGCTCCTGCGGCTGGTGGTGGCGGTGGTGGCCTTTTTCCGCCGGGAGCGCGCGCGGTCTCGCACGGATGCTGTGCGCGCTGACCCTGGTGGTGAGTGGATGCGCAAATTCGGGGGCAGCGACAAGCGCGCTTCCCCCGGTGCCGATGACGCCGGGAGCCGTAGTAACGAATGAGTGGTGGTATGCGGAGGACGGCGGATTGACGCAGGTGGATGGCCAGTGGCTGCATCTGCCCGCGGATGAAGCTGGAGAACTGCTGCTCTGGATCGAGTGGGTGGAGGATAACCGATGACCACCTTGCCAGCGACAGGAGTGTCCACCGAGGTACTACTAGGGACGGCCAATGCATTGCTGTACGGCCTGGCCCTGTGGATGGGGCATGAGTGGTGGAAAGACCACAAGGCCCAGCACAAGCAGCTGGACGAAAGCATCACCCGCCTGTCCGAAGTGTATGCGTCGAAGACATCCGTGCATCGGGCACACAAGCGTCTGGATGATCTGGATGCCGTCACGGCGGATCATGCCGAGCGCCTGGCCCGGCTGGAGGCGATGCAGGAAATCAAACGGGATTGCTCCTGCGAGAGGTAGGGCATGAGCTTTAAAGAGCAACTTGAAGAAGACCTGCACGCGGTCTTTTTCAACCCCGCCGAGTTTGGCGAGCAGGTGGAACTTGCCGGGCATGAGGGCGTCCCGTGTGTCTACGAGCCGCTGGAACTTACCCCCAGCGAGGGGCACGACCGTCCCGCCGTCAGCTATGAGGGCGTGACCATCTATGTCGCTGCCGCCGATGTGCCGGACGAACTGCGCCCGCACCGCGAGACGACCTTCCGGGGGCAGCGCTGGTTCGTGCTGGAATCCTCCTCCGGGGAAACCATGCGCACCATCAGGCTTTATCGAGAGAGGGCATGACCATGGTGATGAGCAACTGGATTGAAAAGGAGAACAAATTCTTCTCGATCAGTACCCCCGGTCTGGATCAGGCCGTGAAGCGGGCCATGAACGCCCTGATCGGCATGGAGCAGGTCTACAAGTCGCACGCGCTGCGGCGGGCGCTGGAAAAGTCCGTGAATGTCGTCAAACAGGATGCACGGAATGTTGCCCAAAAGACATACACGGCTACTCCCAAAAAGCTCTTTGAGAACATGGACATCGGCTACCACAGCGATGACGACGGTCAGGAAGGCGTGCTGGAGTTTACCGGTTCCTGGGGCCTGCATCTGTACCATTTCGAGCCGCTGCCGGCCATCCCCGGCAGGCGTCCGCGCGGCGGCGTGACCACCAAGGTGCATCAGAGCGGCAGGCGTTACGCGAAACGTCTGGACGGCTTCGATGCCCCCTTCATCATGCGGCGCAAACAGGGTGATTACGGCCTGTTCGCCCATGTGACAGGTACAGGCTGGGGCAGCGTGCGGGGAGCAGCCCGGGACGAACCGAAAAACCTCTGGAAGAATAGCGTGACGATGCTCTGGGGGCCGTCTCCCATCCAGGCACTTATGCCGGAAAAGACCCAGCAGCGCATCATCGACCACGCATCCGGGGTTTTTACCAAAAATCTGCGCCGTGAAGTCGAGGCCCTGCTGGCCAGTCTGGCGAGGGGGTAGGGCATGGCGACCACACGTCTGCTGTTGACAGAAATCTGCGCGGCTGTCCGTGAGGCACTGGCCAACTATCCCTTCCCGGCCCCTGACGGCAGCTGGAGTGATGTCCGGGTGTTCCTGCACGGGCTGCCGCAGGAGCAGGGCGACGCCTGCTATCCCTTCGTCATCGTGCGCTGGATCAGCGGTTCGATAGAGGAGGAAACAGCCCAGGTCACGCGCCTGCGCGAGACTGTGGGGCTGGCCTTGGGCGTCTACGCTTCCAAAACGCAGGAGCAGGCGGGCATCCTGCTGGCCGAATTGCTCGACTGCCTGCGCCGCTCCCTCTGGAAGGGGCGCATCCTCGCGGGGCGCTTTGAGCTGGAAGAGCAGGTCAAGGCCGAGATCCCCACGCCGCGCACGCGCTGGAACGAATACCACCTGGCCACCATCGAGACTGTCTGGAACTACGTCTGGCCGTCGCGCGGCCTGGAAGAACTGACAAAAATGGAGAGACCATGACCCCTACGCAGTACATGTATCTGGGCCCCAACCGGCCTTTCGGGCTGCCGCTGGTGACGCGCGCGATCTTTCGCGGCGATCCCGAAAAGACGTTCCCGCAGATCTCGGCCCTGTTCGAACAGCACAAAGAGCTGCGCACCCTGTTCGTTCCCGTGGCGGAACTGGCCACGTCCCGCATGTTGCTGACCATGCAGGGCACGGCCTTGCACAATGCCTATGCCGCCATCAAGAGCGCGTCGGCCAAGGCCAGGAAGTAGGAGGAATATCACATGACAACCACCGGATACCGTCACGGCATCTACACCTCCGAGCAGGCCACCAGCATCCTGCCCGCCCGCACCGTGGACAGCGCGGTCGTCTTCGCCGTGGGCACGGCGGCCGTGCATACGCTGGCCGAGGATAAGGCCCGTCCCGTCAACGTGCCGCAGTTGTTCTATTCTTACGACGAGTTCGTGCAGGCAATGGGCTGGGATGCCGACCATTTCGGCGACTACAGCCTGCAAGAGCTGATCTACAGCCATTTCGCCATCTACCGCGGCGCGCCCGTGGTCTGCGTCAACGTTTTCGACCCCGAAAAACACAAGACCGAGGTCGCGGACGAAAGCCTGACCTTCGGCACGTCGGCCCTGGACAAGGACACCGCCCAGCTGGCCCACGGCGGCGTCAGTGCCGTGGAGCTGACGGATGAGCTGGGCGAGACCACCTATGAGGCGGGCACCGACTACAGCGTGGATGCCGTCAGCGGTCTGCTGACCCGTCTGGCCGAGGGAAGCATCCCCGAAGGCGGCACGGTCAAGGCCGGCTACGTCTACGCGGACGTGAGCAAGGTCACGTCTGAGGACGTGATCGGCGGCATCGACCCCGTCAGCGGGCAGGGCACCGGTCTTGAGCTCATCGACGAAGTGTACCCGCGCTTCCGCCTCGTGCCGTCCATCGTGGTGTCTCCGAAATACTGCGAAGATCCGGCGGTGGCCGTGGTCATGGCTGCTAAATGCGACGGTATCAACGGCCTGTTCAAGGCCATCTGTCTGGTGGACATCCCCAGCAGCGGCGACAATGCCGTGACCAAATACAGCGACGTGCCCGGCTACAAGGAACAGAACAACCTCACCGACGGCCTGATGGTTGTCTGCTGGCCCAAGGTCAAGCTGGGCGATAACGTGTACGGCCTCGCCACGCATCTGGCCGGGGTCATGGCGGCCACGGACGGCGATCATGACGGCATCCCCTACGCCAGCCCCAGCAACAAGCGGCTGGACATCACCTCCAGCGGCTATGTGGGTGCTGATGGCCAGTGGAACGAGCTGTGGCTCGACTTGACCAGGGCCAACTACCTGAACGGGCAGGGCATCTACACGGTCAGCAATTTCGACGGCGGCATGAAGACCTGGGGTGGCCGTATGGCCTGCTACCCCAGCAATACCGACCCCAAGGATGCCTGGGACAGCGTGCGCCGCTTTTTCAACTGGCATCAGGCGCAGTTCATCCTGACCTATTTCGCCAAGGTGGACGAGCCGCTGACCCGCCGTCTGGTGCAGACATTCCTCAAGAGCGAGCAGATCAAGTTGGACGGCTATGCCGCCCGCGAGATCATCCTGGGCGGCAGCATCACCTTTGACGAAACCGAGAACCCCGTGACCGATCTCATCGACGGCATCATGCGCTTCCACCTGCGCATCACGCCGCCCGTGCCCGCCCGCGACATCGAAGCCATCTATGAGTTCGATCCTGATAATCTCTCCGCCCTGTTCGGTTAAGGAGGCATAGTGTGGGCAAGTATCTTCCTGAACAAACCATTGCTTTCCGCATCTATCATGACGGTACTGACCAGATCGGCGTGGCCACCATCGACCTGCCTGAACTGTCCTACATGACGGAAAGCCTGTCCGGTGCTGGCATCGCTGGCGAGATCGACAGTCCGACCCTGGGCATGACGGAATCCATGACGCTGAAAATGTCGTTCAACTCCGTCTATCCCGAAATCTACAACATGCTGGACTGGACGCGCTCCAATTTGTTCGAGTGCTACGCCGCCGTGCAGATGAGCGATCCGGCCACGTCCATGCGCACCTCTGTGCCCCTGCGCGTCAACGTGGTGGGCCGCGCCAAGAGCTTCCCTCTGGGCAGCCTTGAGCCCGGCAAGAAGCAGGGCAACGAGCAGGAACTGGAAGTGACCCGCCTTGAAGTGCTGCTTGATGGCGAGGAAAAGCTGCTCATCGACAAGCTCAACTTTATCCATCGCGTGAACGGAACGGATTTGCTGTCCGCCGTGCGCGTCCAGATGGGCCTGAACATCTAAGGAGACGACATGGACGAAAACAAGATGAAGACCGTGACCCTTTCCGCTCCCATCCAGGTGGGCGGCAAAGACGTGCTGGTGCTGACCGTGCGCCCGTGCACCATCGGGGATGAAGAAGACGCCATGCAGGATGCCGTGGGCATGCACAGGGGCAACAATCCGCTGACGGCGGAGATGACCCTGCTGGCCCGCATCGTGCGGGTCCCCTATGACGCCCTGCGCGGCCTGAGCAGCGGCGACTATCTCAAGCTGCGGGCCGCGTTCAACGCCGTGAACGGCACGGACGAATCCCAGGAAAACCCTACGCCGGAAGCGGCTGGGACGCCGGAACAGGCCTAGCGGAGCTGAGGCAGGGGATGGTGGCCCTGGGCAAGATCACCCATTGGCCACGCTCCGAGATCCGGGACATGAGCCCGGAGGTATTCACACACTATCTTGATGCCGCCGCAGCCGTCGAAAAGGCGGCCAGCGACGGATAAAGGGTATCATGGCCAAAGAAGTTTCCGTTTCCTTCAAGCTGGGCGCGACCCTCGCCGGGAGCTACCGCACAGCGTTCCAGGATGCCGCCGGCCAGGCGCGCATGGTCTCGCAGGCTATCCGCGAGATGGGCAACACGCCCGTGGGACAGCTGGGCGCGGCTCTGGAAAAGCAGGGGGCCAAGCTCACCGGTCTGGCCGGGAAGCTGGAGAAGGCGGAAGCCAAACTGGCCGGTCTGCGAGCCCAGGCCGACAGCGCCGGGGCCGCCTCTTCCCGCTTCGCCTCCCGCATCAAGACGGCGGAAAGCAGGGTATTCGACCTGACGGCAGAGCTGGCGCTCAACAAAGAGGAAATGCAGGGACTTGCCCTGCAGGCAGGAAAGGTCAGCGGTAGCGTACAGGCCCTGCAGGCTGATTACGCGGGCCTCGTCAAGCGCATGGATCAGGCGAGGGCGGCGCGTTCCGCCCTTCAGGCGCACATGGCCAATTCCCGCGCTCTGCAGGCGGAGCGGCAGGAGCTGCAAAGCCGGTTGCTGGGCACGGCGGCTGTGGGGGCCACGGCCGCCATCCCGGTCAAGCTGGCCGTCAGCGCGGAAGACGTGTTCGCCGATCTGCGCAAAGTTTCCTCCGCTCCGGAGGAGGTCATGCAGCAGCTGTTTGCCGATGCGCAGGCCATGTCCAGCCGCACCGGCAAGAGCTTTGAGGACATCGTGACCATCATGACGGCGGCGGCCCAGGCCGGTCTCGGCAAGACCCGCGAGGAGATGCTGGGCGTGGCCGAGCAGGCCACGAAAATGTCCATCGCCTGGGGCGTCAGCGCCGAGCAGGCGGGCAAGTCGCTGGCCACATGGCGCGCCGCGATGGGCCTCACAGCCGAGCAGTCGCGCCACACGGCGGATGTCATCAATGCCCTGAGCAACGAGATGAATGCCGAAGCCGGGGAGGTCGACCAGATCTTCACGCGCATGGGGCCTTTGCTCAAGGCCTCCGGCTTCGCCACCCAGGACATCGCGGCTCTGGCCACGGCCTTCAAGGCCGCCGGGGCCGAAGTGGAAGTGTCGGGCACGGCCATGAAGAACTTTATCAAGGTCATGGCCGCCGGAGAAGCCGGGCTCACGGATCAGCGCAAGGCCATCTACAAATATTTGCAGATCGACCCCAACGCTCTGCAGAAACAGCTCCAGACCGATGCGATGGGCGCGGTCATGCGCGTGCTGGAAGCCCTCCAGCGCGTGCGTCCGGAGGAGCGCAATTCCATTTCCTCCTTGCTGTTTGGTGATGAAAGCATCGCGGCCATCGCACCCATCATGGAGCGGATCATGACCTTGCGCCAGGCGGTGAGCATCGCCAACAGTGATGTGGCCGGTTCCGTGGATCAGGAATACGCCAACCGGATGAAGACCACGGCCACCTCGCTGGCCAAGGTCACGCAAAGCGCCCGCAACCTCGGTGTCACGGTAGGCACGGCGCTGCTCCCGGTAGTCAGAGCTGTGGCGGAAGGGGGCGCGTCCGTCCTCAATGTTGTCCGCGATCTGGCCCGGCGTTTTCCGCGTCTGACCGGCGTGGTCATGGGCGCAGGCGCGGGCATCGCCACGCTGGCGGTGGGCGGTGTGGCCCTGGGCCTTGTCCTCAATGTGCTGCGCACAGCGGCCAACGGCTTCGGCGGCATGTTGCTGCGCATGAATGCCGCCCAGCTCGCGGCAGCCGGTGGAGCGCAGACGCTGACCTTCTGGCAGCGGGCCTCGTCTCTGGCCTCCCTCTCGTGGCGGGATGTTCTTGCCGGTGTGGGGGGCAGGCTCATGGCCCTGACCGGCCTTCTGCGCGGTGCCACATTGTCCACCATAGCCCTCGGCACAGTCCAACGCGCTTGTGCCGCCGGTGCCGCGATCCTCTCCGGGGGGCTTCGTCTGGTGGGCGTGGCCCTGCGTTTCGCCATGGGGCCGATGGGCGTGGTATTCACGGCTGTGACCGTGGCCGCCGGTCTCATCATCGACAACTGGAGCACGGTCGGCCCGTTTTTCCATTCCCTGTGGAGCGGCATCGTGGGCGTGTTTCAGTGGGCGTGGGGCATCATCAAGGGGATCATGGATTCCGTTGCCGAGGCCGTGACCTGGATCGGCCAGAAGATCGACGAGATGCCCGTGCTGGGCAGCGCCAAGCGCGGCATCGGCAAGGCCATCGGCTGGTTCAGCGGCGAGGATGAAAAGGCGCAGCCGGCGGCCAATGCCAAGGCTGCGGCGGAGCAGAGCGCCGCTCTCAACGCCAGGGCCGCAGCGGATACGGCATCTGCCGCCAAGGCCCCCCAGATGCCCGATTTACCCAAGGGGAAAAGCGCATCTTCCACGGCCTTGGCTGATTTGTCAGCCCCCAGCGGTTCGGATCCGGATTACTTCAAGCAAAGCTTTAACGATTTCAGCGCTGCCGAAGAGGCAGCCAAGAAGAAAGGGAAAAAGGGCAGCGGCTCACGCGCTTCCGGCGGCACCACCGTGGTCACGCTGGCCGGGGACAATTCCCGGCCTCAGACCCTGTTCATCCCGGCGGGCAGCCGAACCCCCATACCCGTGACTACGGGCACGGCCACCCAGGCGGTCGGTCGCGTGGGTACGCCCACGGCTCTGCCGCAGACGCCCGCCCGTCTGGCCCGTCGTGGCGGCAATACAGCCCAGGCTTCCGGTAACAACGGCCAGATCATGGTGGATCTGGTCCAGAATTTTTCGCTTATGTCGTCCGACCCGCGTGCGGTGCGCCGGGTGCTGGAGAGCATCAAGCCCGACATGGAGGCGCTCATCCGCCGGGCGCTGGACAAGATCGCCTCCGACCGCAGGAGGACGGCCTATGCCTAGTGAGTACGTCAGCCGACAGGGCGAGGCATGGGACCAGATCGCTCTGGCCCGCCTCTCCGGTGAGCGTCAGATGGGCGATGTGCTGGCCCTTAACGTGGTTGAGCTGGACGCGCTGCTGCTCTCCGGGGAGACGCACATCAGCGTGCCGGAGCAGGCCGCTGCCGAGCGGGTGCGCAGCCTGCCGCCGTGGGAGCGCATGTGATGCGCCGCGCACGGGTAGAAATCAGCATCCAGGGCAAGGACGTGAGCATGGACCTTTGGCCGCACCTTTTGTCCCTCTCCTACACGGACAAGGCGGACGATGAGCTGGACGACCTCCAGCTTACCCTGGAAGACCGCGAGGGGCTCTGGCAAGGGGACTGGCTGCCCAAGCACGGCGACCTCATCAGCGTGGTGATCGTGGCCAGCAATTTCCGCGCCCCCGGAGAGGAGGAACTGGATTGCGGGGAGTTTGAGGTGGATGAACTGACGCTGGAATCCAGCCGCGACGGCGGCGACGTGGTGACCATCAAGGGCGTGCCGGCGGCGGTCAAGTCCAGCCTCATGCTGCAAAAAAAAACGCGGGCCTGGGGCGACGTGCCCCTGTCCACGGTGGCGGCGGACGTGGTGGGGCCTGCGGGCCTCGACCTGCTCTACAAAGCCCCGGAGATCGTTTTTGGGCGCGTGGAGCAGCGGCAGGAATCGGATCTGGCCTTCCTTCAGCGTATCTGCAAGGAACAGGGCTTGCGCGTGGCCATCAAAAAACACCTCTGCGTCATCTACTCCGGGCAGGCGGCCGACCAGCTGGAGCCCCTGGAGCTCAAGCGCGGCGAACTGGCCGTGGAGCGGGCCGGTTTCAAGCGCACGCTGGACGGCGTCTACACGCAGTGCGTGGTGGGCTACACCGATGCTGCCAGCTCCGAGACCATGGAGAAAAGCTATCAGCCGGAGCTGCCGCCCACCACGGGTCGGGTGCTGACCATCAACAAGCGCATCGAGCATCCGGCCCAGGCCGAGCGCGTGGCCATCGCCGAGCTGCGGGCCAAAAACTGCCGGGAGATGACCGGCTCTTTCGAGTGTATGGGCGATACGCGCCTGCGGGCGGGCACGGTGCTGCGCCTCACGGGCTGGGGCAATTTCGATATGGACTACATGATCCAGCAGGCCACGCACAACCTGGGCCGCGACAGCGGCTACCGTACCAGCGTGGAGCTGGTCAAGGCGCTGGACTACTAGGGGGCAGACATGGATCAGGATCTGCGACAGATCAGACGGGAGATGCGGCCCATTTTCCTGTTGCTGGCGGCGGGGTTGCTGTTCATGGCCGCCGGTGGCTGCTGGCTGGCTCTGGAATTGTGGGGGTACTGCCATGAGTGATGTGCAGGACGTGCTGGCCCAGACCATCCGCGTGGGCTTTGTGACGGCCCGCCAGCCGGAAAAAATGCGCGTGCAGGTGGAGCTGCGGGACACGGTGACGCAGCCCCTGTCCTCCACATGGCTGCCGGTACTCTGTCCGCGGGCCTCCGGCGATCTGGCCTATGACCTGCCCGACGTGGGCGATCAGGTGTTGTGCCTGTTCCTGCCCTACGGGCTGGAGCAGGGCTTCGTTGTCGGCGCCATGTACGGCAAGGCCAGCCCGCCGGTTTCCAGCGGGGACAAGTGGCACCGGAAATTTTCGGACGGCACGGTGCTGGAGTACGACCGGGCCGCGCACAAACTCACGGCCCAGGTGCAGGGCGACGTGGCCGTAAAGGCCACCGGCAGCGTGCAGGCCGAGGCCACCGGCGATGTCAGCGTCTCCAGCGCGGCCAGCCTGACGCTCATGGCTCCGGCCATGCAGCTGGGCGGCACCGGTGGCGGAACGACCCAGGCGGCCATGCAGGGCACGTTCCGGCTGAAGAATGGGGACATCATCGTGGAGGGAGTTTCCTTCCTGCATCACGTCCACGACTGCCCGCACGGCGGTCAGACAGGGGAGCCGCACTGATGTACCAGGGGCTTTTGGGCACGTTTCCGTTCACGGTAACGGAGCTGGAGGTCAGCACCTTCCGCGACCTCAAATTTTCGCGCGAGCAGGTCTATGCCGAGCATCGGGTGCTGGCCGGCATCCCCTGTTTGCAGCACATGGGCCGTAACCTCGACCCGGTATCGCTGACCGTGCAGATCGTGCCCCTGACGCCCGTCTCCACCGTGGGCCTGCGCCTGCGTCTGCTGGAGAGCGTGGCGGCCAGCGGCGATGAGATGGCCCTGGTCATCGGCCTCAAATATTACGGGCGGTTTGTCCTCAAGAGTTACGAAATCACCCACCGCCAGCTGCACTACGGCGTGACGCTGTCCGCCGAGGTCCAGCTGGCCCTGCAGGAGTACAACTGATGCCCCCCATCACGCTCACCGTGGACATGGCGCAGCGCCAGCACATCCAGATCGGCGCCACCGGTCTGGCCGGTCTGGCGCAGGAGATCCGCATGGTGCTGGCCACGCGCAAAGGCTCCGTGCCGCTGGATCGTGATTTCGGCCTCAGCTGGGATCATGTGGACAGGCCGATGGGCGAGGCCATGCAGTACATGGTGGCCGAGATCGGCCAGCAGCTGGAGCGCTATGTGCCGCGCATCCGGGTGCGGGACATCTCGTTTTCCAGCAACGCCGCGGTGGAGGGCCAGCTCATCCCCCGCGTGACCGTCGAGATCAGGGAGGAGTACCGTGGCGATTTCCAGTAGTGTGGACCTGCGCGCCCTGCCTGCCGTGACCTTCGCGCCCTTGTCCACGTCCGAAGTCGAGGCGTCTATCTTGACCTCCTACGAGGGGCTGACCGGCGTGAGCCTCCAGCCCGGCGATCCGGTGCGCCTTTTTCTGGAGTCCCTGGCCTATGTGGTCAGCGTCCAGAACCGGCTGCTCAACTTGGCCGGGCAGCAGGGCCTGCTGGCCTATGCCCAGGGAGCCCACCTCGACCATCTGGGCGCGCTCATGGGCGTAGCCCGCATCCCGGCGCAGTCCGCCCGTCTGAGCTTGCGCTTTGTACTGGGCGAGCCCCTGGGCTTTGCCGTGCCCATTCCGGAGGGAACGCGCGTGGCCACCAAGGACGGCCAGATCGCGTTCGCCACCATCGCGGACAGCGAAATCGCCGCCGGTGAGCTGCAGGTGGATGTGGCGGCCCTGTGTACCACCTCCGGCGCGCAGGCCACGGGCCTCGTGCCCGGGCAGGTGACGCAGCTGGTGGACCCCATCCCCTATGTGGTGAGCGTTAGTAACACCACCACATCGGTGGAGGGAGCCGACATCGAGGATGATGAGCGCCTGCGCGAGCGCATCCGCCTTGCCCCGGAGACATACACCGTGGCGGGCAGCACCGGTGCCTACGAGGCCCGCGTGCTGGCCGTGAGCGCCGACATCGAGGCCGTGTCCGTTACCTCCCCGGAGCCGGGCGTGGTGGACGTGCGCTTTGTGCTGGCCGGTGGAGAGCTGCCGGACGAGGCCATGATCTCGATGGTGCGCGAGGCCCTGTCCGATGAGACCGTGCGCCCCCTCACCGACAGGGTGGATGTGGCCGCGCCTGAGACTGTGGACTATGCCGTGGCCGGTCGCTGGTATCTGCGCCGCAGCGATGCCGTGCTGCTCTCCGGGGTGACGGCCGCCGTGGCCCAGGCCGTTGAGGACTGGCGGCTGTGGCAGCGCTCCCAGCCCGGGCGCGACATCAACCCCACGCGGCTCATCGCCGCCGTGCAGGCCGCCGGCGCCAAGCGCGTGGAGCTGGATGCCCCGTCCTTCCGCGCACTGGAGGCCACGCAGGTGGCCCGCGAGACCGATATTTCCCTGCTGTTCGGCGGGCTGGAGGATGAGTGATGGCCCGCCGACTTGGATCTACGCCCTTCCGCGAGCTGCTGCCCGATTCCCTGAGCGGCGATTCCTCCATCCGCGCCGCCGCTGCCGCGCTGGACACCGTGCTGGATGCGACGACGCGCGCCATCCCGGGTGTGCTGCTGTACGCCCGCCTCGCGCATGACACGGGCTTTGTGGAGCCCGTGGCCATGCTTCCGCCTCTGGCCAGACTGTCGGAGCTGTCCGGCGGTCTGGCCAGCCTCCCGGAGCCTGTACTGGACGTGCTGGCATGGCAGCTCCATGTGGAGGGCTACGAGGCGGCTGTGGATCTGGCCGCCAAGCGCCAGCTCATCGCGGGCAGCCTGCTGTTGCACCGGCGCCGGGGCACTCCCTGGGCTGTGCGCACGGCGCTGGAGACGGCCCTGCGCCTGCCCACGGTCATCCGCCAGTGGTGGGAGTATGAGGGGCGGCCATACTTTTTCCGCGTGCGCCTCGATGTCAGCGATGCCGGTCTGGATGAGACCGGTGTTACCGACGCCATGCGGCTGATCTTTGACTACAAAAACACGCGCAGCTGGCTGGACTGTCTGGAGACCGTCACCACCCGGCCCCTGCCTGTCAGCATCGCTGTGGCCGGGATCATGCGGACCATGAACCGGGTGCGCCTCTGGTTTCCCCCCAAGCCGGTGCCGTCCGGACGCGTCCATGTTGGGCTGGGCAGCACGCGCTACTCCCGGAGCGTCATCCGGCCCTGGACGCCGCCCCGGCCTGTCCCTGACCTGCGCGGACGCATCGCTTTCGCCATCATCTCACAAAGCCGGAGTATCGTATGCCCCAAGCCCTAGCTACAGTTCCCGGCGGTCTGGAGGATACCCAGACCGTCCCCGGTGTCGCCACCGACACCCCTGAGTATTATTGCCTGCTCACCAAAGCCGGGGCCGTGCTGGAGGCCGCGGCCCACGCTGCCGGCAAGCCCATCCGTCTCAGCGTCATCGCGGTGGGCGACGGCAACGGCGAGGTCCCCGTGCCCGCCGACGATGCCGTGGATCTCGTGCACGAGGTCTACCGCCGCCCCATCGACAGCCTGAGCCAGGATGAGGAGGACCCCAACATCTGCTGGGCGCACATCGTCATCCCGGCCACGGAGGGCGGTTTCTGGATACGCGAGTTCGGCGTCTGGGCCGAGCCGCTGGAAGAGGGTGGCCAGCCCGTGCTGTTCGCCTACGGCAACCACGCCCCGTTCTACAAGTCCAAAAGCGTGCTGGGCCAGGCCACCACGCACGAGCTTTCCGTGCCGGTCATCATGTCCGGCACGGCCGAGGTGCAGATCATCGTCAGCGAGAGCGGCTATGCCTCACGGCTGGAGCTGCTCCAGATCGCGGGCGTGGTGGAGGATCTGCGCCATCCCCGGGAGGCCGTTTGGACGCTGGATGAGGCCGTAGAGGATGGCGGCACGCTCACTCTGCCGGAGGGGGTGGCATACCTCCCCGGAGAGCATCTGCTGGATGTGTTTTGGGATGGCGTGGCCTGCTATCCGGGCCAGCAATACGAAGAGATTTCTTCGGCCGATGCTCTGGAATCGACCGCAATCCGCCTGCTTTTCGCTGCTCCGGCCGGGAGCGAGATGCGGGTGCTGGTGCGGGCCTACAGCATCCAGCCGAAGCTGGAGGGCGTGGAGGTGCCAGAAGGCATCGCCGAGCGCGTGAACGCGCTGGAGACACGCCTCGAGGAAGTGGCCGCGAACGTGGCCTATGTAGATGACTAACATTTTTGCCCAAGGAGCAAAGACATGGCTGATCCCATCAAAGGCGTGCTGAGAGATGTAAACGGTAATCTTTTCCATCCCGAAACCGATGCTACCCAGGTCAAAACGGCCGACGGCAGCAATGTCGAAACCAAGCTGGCATCGCTGCAAACCGCCGTCAGCGGCAAGGTGCCCTGTTATGTCGTGAACGATATCGCCGCCCGTGACGGTCTGGAGAGCCCGAAGCAGGGGGACCTGTGCTGGGTCAAGGACGCCACGGCTGATGAGACCGTCAGCACCGGCGCGGCCCAGTACATCTACGACGGCAGTGCGTGGGTGAAGATCGCCGAAGCCGAAAGCATGGATCTTGTGGTCAACTGGGCCGACATCCAGGGCAAGGAAGATGTTGAAACGGCTATGGGCAAGGCCCACGAGCACGCCAATTCTGATCTGCTCAACGGTATCTCCGCCAGCGGCGATACCATGACTGTTAACGGCAAGACCTACTATTCCGGGCGTATGGTGGCCATCATCGAAAATGGCGGCGAGATCCCCGCGGATATGAACCCCAACGGCATCGTGTTCGAAAAGGCCGCCGTCTAGGGGCAGGGAGGGAGTCCTGTGTCGTACATCATCAAGGATGCCAAAGGTAACAAAATCGGTATGCTGCCGGACTCCCTCCGCGTGGCCCAGGCTGCCGAGCTGCGCTCCCCTGCCGGGAGCCGCTCGGTGGCCATCGCGGCCGGCACGCAGTTCACGGTGCCGCAGTATGAGGTGGGCAGCGTGGCGCTGGAGGTCTTTTTGGACGGCGTCGCCTGCATGATCGGCGAGCAGTACGCCGAGGTCGGCAGTCAGGGCCAGACCAGCACACAGATAACCTGGAACATCGAGATTGCTACGGATCGGGACATCCTGGTCCGCTGCAAGTAGGAGGTCAGCCATGTCGTTTCCCGGAATCATCCGCCGCCTGTTCGCCAACAACGGGGCAGGCCCCAAGCTGCGTAAGGACATCTTGCCCTCCCATGCCGATACTCATGCCCCGGATGGTAGTGATCCTCTGGATGTGGCATCCCTGGGGGGTGTGAGCTCCGATGATTTTTCGGAGCTGAAGAAGAAGGTCGAGGACTTGATCGAGGGCATCAGCAATATCGATCCTTGGACAGTGTTTCCGCCTCGCCTTCCTGTTGCCATCGACGGCGTGACCTTCGGCGGGAGCGACGGCCGCCGGGCCATCATGCCTGGGGAGACAGAGGCCCGTGAGGACTGGATACTCTGTGACGGTGGCAGCGACGGCAAGGGCGGCACCGTGCCGGATCTGCGCGGGCGCATGATTCGGGGCGCGTCGGATTCCGTGCCCGCTGGCTCCACTGGCGGCTCCGAGACCCATACGCACAGTATTTCCGGCACTGTCGGCGAGACCACGCTCACGGTGGAGCATTTGGCAGTTCATGCGCACCCCATGAATGCGTCTGGTGCGTCTGGGGGAACAAACCGGTTTTACATATACAGTTTAGGTTCGGCATGGAGCTATGAAACGGGAGAAGTCGGCGGCAGCAAGCCCCATACGCACGCACTGGATGGCGCGTCCGGGGAGGCCAGCGGCCTGCCACCGTATTACGCCCTTTCGTACATCATGCGGACCTCCTAATCCGGTGGCTGGTGTAGCCTGCGGGGGCATGACCGGGTGTTTCCGGCACTGTCGGCGAGACGACGCTCACCGTAGAGCAGCTGGCAGTCCACAAACATAAATTGACACCTGCCGACTATTCGGCGGCGGCTGGGGCGCGTGTAGCTGAGAGCAATGGGCCAATCGATGCGGTTTGCTACACCAATGATGCTGGCGGTTCTCAGCCTCATACGCACAGCCTGTCCGGTGTCAGCTCTAAAGCTGCCGATAGCCTTCCGCCGTACTACGCTGGGCATTATGTGATCCGCGTCTGAGCCCCGGTAGACGCGGGGTTGATGGTGGTGGCCGGGTGTTTCCGGCACTGTCGGCGAGACGACGCTCACCGTAGAGCAGCTGGCTAGCCACAAACATACGTTGAAATATGATCAAGGCGGGGGGAATTCTGGGGGGAACTGGCATTTAGGGACCGGAACTCTGCAGCTTGATTCATTCATTTTACCCACTGGCGGCAGCCAGCCGCACACGCATAGCCTGTCTGGGGCGTCTGAAGAAGCCAGCGGCCTGCCCCCTTATTATGTGTTGGCGTTCATTATGCGCATCGCATGATAAGGGCCAGGGCGTAATATGGGGGTAGGGATGATGCATCTTCAGATGTCCCGTCCAGCGTGTGGGTGTGGGGCTGGGAATTACCTGATTGTGACGATGTCGCTATATTCCCTCCTCCCGTATCCTGGGCGTTTAGTACCGACGCGCTACCAGTGGTTACGCCGCTCCCTCGGTAATAGGGATATGTATGCCCATGCAATGTCATCTGAGCCTCTGACAGTGTGGTCTGCCCGACAGTGCCGGAAAGGCTGGCCGAAGGCCCTACAAGCTACGTCAGCCGCCGGATCAGGCCGTCCGCATGATGTACGAAAGGGCATAATACGGAGGCAGGCTGCTGGCCTCGCCAGACGCACCAGAGAGCGTGTGGGTATGAGGTTGGCTACTACCAGTTGGCAGGGTCACTGCTCCGCGCTCAGCGAGATAATTTCCAGGGCCATCTGTGAGGTACTCGCCGTTGACTCCATTCTGGGAGACACACGTCTTTGCAGGATGCGCATGGCTCGGCATTTGGGCTTCCGTGAGCGTCGTGGCCCCGACAGTGCCGGAAATACTGTGCGTATGGGTCTCGGAGCCGCCAGTGGAGCCAG
>OOCM01000500.1_pt1 | contig 38372 bp, 37 predicted proteins | sample 1671111 | NCBI WGS metagenome assembly OOCM01 (sample SAMN06348123, study PRJEB24527) | human gut metagenome | biome: human gut; feature: ankylosing spondylitis patient; material: feces | host: Homo sapiens | place: China | collected 2015-10 | reverse complement strand
AGGCTCGGCAGTCTGCTCGGCAGCGGGAGCGGCCTGAGCGGCGGGCTGTTCAGCCGCAGGAGCCTGAGCTTCAGCGGGGGCAGCCGCCTCGGGAGCGGGCGCAGCAGGAGCAGCCTGTTCAGGGGCGGCCGGCGCAGGAGCCTCGGCCGCGGCAGGAGCGGGAGCAGCGGGCACTTCTTCAAACTGCACATCCAGCACGGACTCCTGAGAAGTACGGGTGGAGCTGGTCATGATGTTGTACCCCAGAGAGGTGCAGATGAAGATGATGGCCAGGAACGTGGTCAGCTTGGCGAGAACGCCGCCGGCGCCTGCACTGCCGAACACGGAGCTGTTGCCGCCACCGCCGAAGATGACGCCCATGCCTTCACGGCCGGACTGAAGAAGCACCAGCACGACAAGGATGATGCATACGATAACATGAAGAGTCAGAATGGCTGTCTGCACGCGAAATGCTCCTTAACTAGAACTAGGCATTGATGATCTGAGTAAAGCTATCAGCCTTCAAAGAAGCTCCTCCTACCAGCACACCGTCCACATTGTCAAGAGCAAGGATGCTTCCGGCATTGGCGGGCTTCACGCTGCCGCCGTAGAGAAGAGGAGTCTCGTCGGCTCTGGCGCCGAGAATGTCGCGCATGAGGGAACGGCAGATGGCGTGGGTTTCCACGATGTCGTCCGTAGTGGCGGTCTTGCCCGTACCGATGGCCCATACGGGTTCATAGGCAATGGCCAGAGCCTCGACCGGGGTATCGGCGGGCACGTTCTTCAGACCGAGTCTGAGCTGACGTTCCAGCACGTTGCGCAGCAGGCCGGATTCGCGCTCTTCCAGCGTTTCACCGATGCACAGCATGACGCGCAGGCCGCAGGACAGGGCAAAAGCCGTCTTTTCACCGACGAAGGCATCGCTTTCACCGAGGATGTGGCGACGTTCAGAATGACCGGTGAGCACCCAGGATGCGCCGCAGGCCTTGATCATGGCAGGCGAGATCTCACCCGTGAACGCGCCTTCCGCCGCGGGATACATGTTTTCCGCACCGGTCGAGGCACCCTGAATGGCGGTCATGGCCTCAGAGGCCCGCTCCAGAGCGGTAGCAGGAACGAAAACAATGATTTCACGGCCTTCGGGAGCCTTACCGTTCAAAAGCGAAGCCATATCCTTCACGGTTTCAACGGCTTCGGCGCCGGTCTTATACATCTTCCAGTTGGCAGCCATCAGTTTCTTCATAGAAAACATCCTCTCAGAACTTTAGAATGGAATGGGGAAAAAGTACGCTTCTCAGGCAAAAAAACAAGTCCCGCCTTCTTTTCCGGGAAAAAGCTCAGCGCTGCGAGGCCGGACAGTGCGACCGCACGGCACGAATTTCCCTTGCAAGCCCGGTCTCATCATCGACATCGACATAAACACCGTTCAGCGACACCGGTCCCCGCGCGGGCTTGAACGGCTGCGGCATCCGCGTGAGGAAACGTGTCAGCACGGGTTCGAAATCCATGCCGAGCGAAGACTGCTCCACGCCGCACATGCCCGCATCGCTGATATACGCCGTACCGCGCGGCAGAATCTGAGCGTCGGCCGTCTGCACATGCGTGTGCGTACCAAATACGGCGCTCACCCTTCCGTCCAGCACCCAGCCCAGCGTTTTCTTCTCGCCCGTGGTTTCCGCATGAAAATCCACCAGCCTTACCCGAACATCCTGAAGCACCTGTCCAGAGCCGGAGGCGGAACCATCGCAACAGAGTTCCGAATCCAGATCTGCTTCCCTTTCCCCGGCAAGTACGGAAAAGCCCGCACCGTTTTCCTCTGCGCCTTCTGAAAGCGCAGGCGCGCCCTCAAGCCAGCGAAGCGCCGTACGGAAAGGACAAGGCAGAGGATCCATGAACACGGTTCCCAGAAGATTGAGCACCGCAAGCTTTCGACCATCCGCAAGCGTATGCACGAGCCAGCCCCTGCCGGGAGCGCCCGGAGGGTAATTGGCCGGACGTATGATACGCCTGTCACGCTCAAGCCGGGAAAAAATTTCTCTGTGCCGCCATACATGATTGCCCGACGTGACCAGATCCACGCCTGCAGCAAACAGCTCATCCAGCGTTTCCGACGTCATGCCTATGCCTCCGGCAATGTTCTCGCCGTTGGCCAGCACCACGTCCGGGGCATATTCCTCACGAAGCTCCGGCAGAAACTGCTTTACGGCAAGCCTGCCGGCCTTTCCCACCACGTCGCCGAGAAAAATCACGCGCATCAGCGCTCTCCTCCGTTGCCGAGGCGACATGCTTCAAGCATGACATGAAGTTTTTCCACCGCGGGACGCAGCTGCGGATCATCCGGCAGCCCGGCGAGAACCTTTTCCATGAGTCCGCTCCCGGCAAGAGCCCTGCGCGTGGCGGCAAAACGCAGTTCCAGCATCCAGGTCCCGAGAAGCAGGCGGAAGTCATTGACGAAACGAAGATCGGAATATCGGGCCACCCGGCCCTCAAGCACGCACTGCGCCACGCACGGCGTCCAGCCTCCGGCATCATCCTTCACATGAAGAAGAACGGCATCCCTTTCCGGCAGAGCATTGTCGAGATACCCCACCATGACGCGGAAGATGTCGAGCTTGTCGCTGTCGCGTACCACGTCGGTCACAAAACGTGCCGCCGGAGCAAGAATCGGCGAAAGCTCGTACCGGTTGTGCAGAAGCACCGCGCACTGGGCAAGCTGCCTTACGCGGACAGCTTCCTCCTTCAGGAAAGACTCGTCGCGCATGGTGCGAAAGCTCAGAACCGCATGATTGACCGACTTGGCATCCAGAAAGGTGCGGTACTGCCGAAACTGCGGAAAGCGTCCGCAGTCATGGTACAGAGCCGCAAGCACCGCCGCACGGCAGGCCTCTTCATCTCTGCTCCAGAGACTTTCCGCCGCATCTTCAGGCAGCGACTCCACAACGGCCGCGGCATGTTCCGTCACTCTGAAGGTATGATCCACCTTGAGGCGCAGAGGCGCGGCATCCGGCACGTCGCGAAAGCCGTCCGTATAGGCGAGAAAACGGCTGCGATGTGCGGACAGATCAATCCTCATGCTTCTCTCCCCTCTCCTGCCATTCCTTCAGGCGACGCTCGCGCTCCTCGGCTTCCTTCTGGCGGATGCGCCTGTTGCTTTCATCCCACTTCGGATCCCGCAGCAGGCCGCGCGGACCATACAGCGCGCGCAGAAAGAAGATCACCGCGGCGGACACCAGCACCATGACGATGACGCCGCTCAGCGTGCCGGTAAAAAGATTTTCAAGAATCTCGGACAAGGGAAGGCTCCTTTGCTTAATTTGAGCGATTCTAGCCTTTGCCCCGCCGGGACGCAAGTACCGGGCTCCGCTCGCGCTTTACGGGGGCAGCCCCCTGTGCTAACTACTGGGCACGGACTTATCATCGGAGTTACCATGTCGGATTTTGTGCATCTTCACTGCCATACGGAATTCAGTCTTCTCGACGGGGCCATCCGCGTAGGAGATCTGGCCAGAAAGGCCAAGGATCTCGGCATGCCCGCGGCCGCCATTACCGATCACGGCAACCTTTTCGGAACGGCCTACTTCTATTCCGCCTGCAAGGATGTGGGCATTCCTCCCATCATCGGCTGCGAAGTCTATGTCACGCGCGACCATACCGACAAGACGTCCGATTTCGCCAGAGTACGTCATCATCTCATTCTTCTGGCCCAGAACCCCGAAGGCTACCGTAACCTCATGCATCTGGTCAGCCGCAGCTGGCTCGACGGCTTCCACTACAAGCCGCGCATCGACAAAAAAATGCTTGTCGGCCATACCGACGGTCTTGTGGCGCTTTCCGCCTGCGTGGCGGGCGAGCTTCCCCGTACCCTTCTCGGCACCAACAAGCTTATCACCGGCGGCGGCACCTTCGATGACGCCATAGCCATAGCGAAGGAATACTCCGCGCTTTTCCCCGAACGCTTCTATCTGGAAGTGCAGGCCAACACGCTGCCCGAGCAGGCGCTGGTCAACCAGCGCATTCTTGAACTCGCCGACGCCACGAAGCTTCCGCTCGTGGCCACCAACGACTGCCATTACCTCAACGCCGACGACGTGGAAGCCCACGACATTCTGCTCTGCATCCAGACGCAGGCCAAGGTCGATGACGCCAAGCGTTTCCGCTTCGACGCGCGCGACCTCTACTACAAGTCGGAAGAGGAAATGCGCGCCGGGCTCGACGGCGTGCCGCGCGAGGCCATGGAAAACACCGTCAAGATTGCCGATCAGTGCTGTCATCTTGAAATCCAGCTGCACGCGCCGCCCTATCATTTCCCCGTCTACGACCTGCCCGAAGGCATGACCCTGGCCAGCGAATTCTGCCGCATGGCAAGAGAAGGTCTGGAAAAACGTCTGGAAAAGCATCCGCACAAGGATACCATCAATCCGCAGGAGTACCGCGACCGCCTGGAAATGGAGCTCAAGGTCATCTGCGACATGGGCTTCCCCGGCTATTTCCTCATCGTGCAGGACTACATCAACTGGGCCAAGAACAACGGTATCCCCGTAGGTCCGGGCCGTGGTTCCGCCGCAGGTTCCGTGGCCGCCTGGGCGCTGCGCATCACCTCCATCGACCCGCTCCCCAACAAGCTGTTCTTTGAACGCTTCCTCAACGTCGAACGCGTCAGCATGCCTGATATCGACGTTGACTTCTGCGAAGACAGGCGGCTTGAAGTGCTTGACTACGTCACCCGCAAATACGGCAAGGACAAAGTCTCGCAGATTGCCGCCTTCGGAAAGATGAAGGCCAAGGCCGTGGTGAAGGACGTGGGCCGCGCCATGGGCATTCCGTTCAACGAGACGACGCGCATCGCCAAGATGATCCCCGCCGATCTCAAGATGACCCTGCAGAAGGCGCTGAACACGGTTCCCGAGCTGGCCGAGGAGTACAAGACCAAGCCGGAAGTCAAAAAGCTCATCGACATTTCCCTGCGACTTGAAGGTCTCACCCGCCATGCCTCCACGCATGCCGCGGGCGTGGTGGTTTCCGACAAACCGATGGAGGAGTATCTCCCCCTCTTTGCCGGACGAAAAGGCGAACAGATCGCCGCCTTCGACATGAAGTTCGTGGAAAAGGTGGGGCTTGTGAAGTTCGACTTCCTGGGCCTGCGCACCATGACCGTGATTTCCAATGCCGTGAAGAACATCGTTCTGCAGGGCAAGGAAGCGCCGGACATGGAAAACCTGTCCACGGACGATCCCAACGTCTACGACCTGCTCTCCCGGGGCGATACCGACGGCGTGTTCCAGCTGGAAAGCACGGGCATGCGCAAGTACCTGCGCATGCTGAAGCCTTCCGGTTTTGAAGATCTTGTGGCTATGCTCGCCCTTTACCGGCCAGGCCCCCTCAACTCCGGCATGGTGGATGAATTCATCAAGAGAAAGCACGGAGAAATCGAGGTCAGCTATCCTCTGCCCGAACTCGAACCCTGCCTGAAGGATACCTACGGCGTCATCGTCTATCAGGAACAGGTCATGCAGATCGCGCAGATCACCGCCAAGTACACGCTCGGCGGCGCCGACCTCCTGCGACGGGCCATGGGCAAGAAGAAGGCCGAAGAAATGGCCAAGCAGCGCGACATCTTCCTGAAGGGCGCTTCCGAGCGCGGCGTTGCCAAGGAAACGGCCAACGAAATCTTCGACCTCATGGAAAAATTCGCGGAATACGGCTTCAACAAGGCCCATTCCGCCGCGTATGCCTACATCACCTATGGCACGGCATATCTCAAGTATTACTTTAAGGTTGAGTTCATGGCCGCGCTGCTTTCCTCGGAAATCGGCAACCAGGACAAGATCCTCAGCTACATTGCCGCCTGCCGCGACATGAACATCGAAGTGCTGCCGCCCAACGTGCAGATCAGTCTTCGCGCCTTCACGCCGAACAAGGACTCCATCGTCTACGGGCTCGGCGGCGTGAAGAACGTGGGCGATGAAGCCATCAACGAAATCGTCCGCGCCCGCGAAGAGGAAGGCCCGTACAAGTCGCTTCTCGACCTGTGCCTGCGCGTCAACCTGCGCAAGGTGACCAAGCGCGTTCTGGAAAGCCTCATCAAGGGCGGCGCCTGCGACTGCTTCGGCGTCAGCCGGGCGGGCATGCTGGCGAGCCTCGACACCGTGGTGGCCCGAGCCCAGAAAAAGCAGAAGGAAAAGAATTCCGCGCAGATCTCTCTGCTCGCCTTCACGCCTTCCGTAGAGACGACTCCCATGCCCGGCATAGGCTTCCCCTGCGAAGAGCAGGATACGCCGGAATGGGACGATGATCAGAAGCTGGCCTTTGAAAAGGATTCTCTGGGCTTTTACCTGACCAGCCATCCTCTCCAGCCTTTCCGCCGCGACATGCAGCGTCTCGGTCTGGCCACGCTTGAGGAAATTGCCGAACTCGGCAAAGGCTCGGTAAAAACCGGCGTTCTCGTTACCAGCGTCAAGGAGTTCATCACCAGAAAAGGCGACAAGATGGCCTTTGTGCAGGTGGAAGACCTCACGGGACACGCCGAAGTCACCATCTTCCCCAAGACCTATGCCGCCATCAAGGAAACGCTTCATGCGGAGCGCCCTCTCATAGAGCTGGTGGGCACCATAGACGCCAAAGACGATGACGACTTCGACGAGGAAAGTGACGAGGAAAGCGCAGCAAAAGAAATCAAGCTGCTCTGCGACTCGGCCAGACCGCTGATAGAAGCCTGCATGAACAGCGATCACCCCGTGGTATTCCCCTACCCCGTAACGTGCCTCGGCGACGCCGACATTCAGGAGTTCAAGGCCATTCTGGAAAAGCACAAGGGAACCTCCGCCGTGCAGATCCAGTTCGAGCTCAACAAACGCAACTGCATCATGGAGCTGGGACCGCGCTGGCGCGTTCAGGCAAGTCCGCAGCTCAACAAGGACATGGACGCCTGGGCCAAGGCCCGGCTCTCCCTCCGTCAGTAACAAAGGCCGGAAAACGGCAACGTCTTCCGGCAGAACGCATCTGCCCGACTTCGGGTCGTCCGCGGCAGGCACCCGGCCCCGTCATGCGGGAAACGGACGCCTTTCCGGGAAACAACAAGCCCCCGGAAGCCTCCACGGCCTGAAAAACACTTTTTACCGGCGACGCGGTACGGCACAGCCTGATGTATCATCATCTTTTTATAAAAAGGAACTCCCATGAGCAGACCGATATGGAGACTCACCATTCGCGGTGACTTTGCCGCCGCGCACGCCCTCCGTCACTATCAGGGCAAGTGCGAAACCCTGCATGGCCACAACTATCTGGTGGAAATGGTGGTGGAAGGCGAAACACTGACGCCCGACACGGAGCTTGTGGCGGACTTCTCCGCGCTCAAGAAGGAGCTGCGGGCGGAACTGGCCACCATAGATCATCTGTATCTCAACGAGCTTCCGCCTTTCGATGTCATCAATCCTTCATCGGAAAATCTGGCACGCTATCTTTACGGCCGCATGAAGGAAAGGCTCGCCTCCATGCCGGTACGCATGTACAGCATGACCGTAGGGGAAACGCCGCTGCAGTCGGCCACTTATCAGGAAATCGACGACTGATGTTCCCCTTTCCCGGCAGTCTCGTGCTCCGTGCGCTCGGCGGAACGCTTCCGGCTCTTGTGGAGAACAGCGCACGAACGGTCGGCGCACGGGAGATCATGGACTTAGGCCCTGTTTTCCTGCCCGAAAGAGGAGGCCCGTCTCTGCCCGTCATCCGAAGACAGGAGATTCTTCCCACGGATGGGCGAGGCCGGAGACTGGCCGTCTGTTCTTTTGCGCTGAGCCTTCTTGCGGACGACAGGCGGCGGGCACTTTTTGTCGAACTGAGTGCCTGCGCGGAGCACACCCTCTTTCTGGACTTCAAGCTTCCGGAACGCAATCTGGAATGGCCGGCATTTCTGCTCGCCTCCCCGCTGAGGCAAATCGCCTCACGTGGAAGACTGGAGGCGGAAGGCGGCATGGAGGGAATGCTTTACAAAGAAAAGGCGCGCTTTACCGTGCTCAACCGCTATTCCCTGAAAGGCGGCGCGTTGTGCGCCGTTCTGGTTCGGAACCAGCTCTCTGCCTGAAGCGAGCGCAGCAGAAAAAAACTCCTGCCGATCCGGCAACACGCCGGGAACGTTGTGTCTTATCAGAGATTCTTCCCCAAAGCCCCCGGAATGCCAGAGGAGCGTCCCTCGGGCTGCCGCTCAGTATGCGTAAAATCAGACGATGAAAGAGCTTTGCCGCACGTGCTACGTTCATAGCCTGCGCCCAAGAACGCCTCACAACTGACGGCAGGAAAGCAGGAATGCCCCGCAGTAATATTCTCCTTTTTTCTGAAAAGGGAATACGACTGACCATCCGCCGGAAATCAAACGCTTCCGCGCAAGCCCCTTTAAACTTTCCCGTTCGCCTGCCCCCCCCCACTTGCTCTGCCGGAGGCAGGCGTTTTTCATGCCGTCAGCTTCCGACAACCACCCGGGTCAGAAAATCCATCACAAGGGCGTTGAACAGTTCCGGCCGGGCCCGAAAAACATTTTTTCTGACCGAATCCTACGCCCAGTCTGCTAAAGGTGCGCTCGCAGGTAAACTGCCGCGGCTATGCGTCTCCCGTTTTTTCAGGACTGAGCGGATGCCGAAAAAATTTCCCCACTCAAAGAATCAACCGACTCAATCGAGAATCACAAAGCAGCCGGTTCCCCTGACCGCTCTTTCCATTCAGATAGCTAAGGCTCGAAACAAGGAGGGCAACAACAAAGAGAACAGGACCGAAGCCTCGCTCCCTCCTGCCTCTTCATGAAAAAACTGTCCCGGGAGCCCCGGCAAAGGGAACTATTTCAGGGGAATCTCCATGGACGCGCCCTGCTCCACGGCAGGCGTGGGAGCTTCGGGTTCCGCCTTTTCTCCCGGCATGCCCATGAGCGCGCCAAGCTGTCCTTTAAAGATGATATGCGTGGCCGTCTCGTCCGCAAGTTCACCGAGATCCATGAGCTTTTCGAGGAATTCCAGAATCTCTCCCCGCCGCTCCTCCACGGACCACTTGAAGTCTTCCTCAAGGTTTCCGGACTTCAGATATTCTTCCAGTTCGGCGATGTATTTCGTATTGAGCATTGCCATGTGAGACTCCGTTATGTTGCGCCCTCCGGGCATGAGAGAAAGGCGGAAGCTCCGCCGCACATTGTCAGATATCGTTGCCGCTGCGGGAAATCCGTTCGCTTTCCGCCATGGCCTGTCTGGCCAGAGCCACCATCACCGGACCGGCAATGATGCCGACGGCCCCGAACACGGCGAGGCTGCACACAATGGAGAGAAGCAGCACCACCATGGAAACCTCGATGCCCGTCTTGAGGAAGTACGGACGCAGAAGGTTGTCGGATCCAGACACGACGATACTTCCCCAGGCCACCAGCATGAGCGCCGTGCCCATGGACTGCGTAGCCCACAGGTACACGGAGACAGGCAACCATACTATGGCCGTTCCCGCAAGCGGAATGACCGCAGAAAACACGGCCAGCAGCCCCCAGAATGCCGGATCCGGCACGCCGAGAAAACGCAGTCCGATGCCCGTAAGCGTTCCCTGAATGATGGGTACGAACACGATGCTGATGAACACGGAACGGCTGGCATTATGCAGCACGGCAACAAACCTGTCCACCATGTCGTCGTGACGGGGAAAGACCTGGAGCACGGCTCGACGGATGGAAGGCGCATACACCACGATAAGACAGGTGAACACGATGAAGAGAAACACGGACCAGACCATGCCCATGGTGTCTCCGGCAAGGTTCAGTCCCCGCGACAGAATGTTCTTTATCACGGCATTGACGACGGCATTGAAGTCGCTTTCCAGCTTGTCGAGATACTCCGGGGCATTGGGAACATTCTCCACAAAAAATCTGTAGGCTTCGCTGAGATGATGGGACAGCGCGGGAGGAATGGGATGCCCGTCCTGCCACCAGGCGCTGAGTCTTCTGGCTCCCTCCATCGCCTGGGGAATGACCATGACGAGAACAATGGTGATGGGCGTGGCCACACAGACAACCATGCCCACGGAAAAGCAGATGATGGTCGACATCTTGGACATTCTTGCCCGCAGCCAGCGGTATATGGGAAGTGTCAGCGCGGCGGTGACGGCCGCAATGAACGCCGTTGTGGGATACGGAGACAGCAGATAAAACCAGATGACGATAGCGACAACGGCAAGGCAGCGAGCCATGAATCCTCCAAAACTCGGGACGGAATATTCCTGTATCCCTGCAAGGGTAATGGGGAAGCAGAATGTTGTCCAGTTCTGCGCACGGGATTCTCATCAACCTGTTTGAATGAACAAACGACTTGCGTTTCTCCCTGCAATAAGGCAAACATGAAGCCGCCAAGAGGGATCTCCGCCCTCGCTTTCCTTCCTGGAAGCCAGGCGACTGGGAGCCTGTCCGACGGAGTTTCCGCCTTTTCATGACCGCGGCACCCGACCGCGGCAGACCGTCCGCACAGGACACGACAACACACATGAACATGAAAAGCGTCACCAAAAAGGAAGCGCTGCTGCAGGCTGCCAAGGAGCTTTTCGGCGAATACGGCTTTGCCGAGACCACGTTCAAGAAGATTTCCGATCGGGCCGGTGTGGCTCTCGGACTGCTCACCCATCATTACGGCAATAAGGAAAAGCTGTTCTTTGCAGCCGGCATGGACGTGCTGGAACACTTTCTGAGCGTACTGCGTGCCGCCACCGAAGACACTCCCGACGGACTTTCCGGCGTGCTCAGCTTCTGCCGGGCCTATCTTGAGTTTTCCATTGATCCCCATACGAACTGGCTCGTTCTCGTGCGCTGCTCTCCCTACAGCGACATGAAGGCCAGCGACGACAGGGAAATCATGCTCCGCAAGTTTGCCGAAGTTCATCATCTGCTTGAAATTCAGCTTCAACGCGGCGTTCTCGACGGCACCATCACCAAGCTCACGCCCTCAAGCACGGCTCAGGTCATCGTCGGCCTCATGGTCGGCGCCAACCGTACGCGCGTGCTTACCCCCTATACCTACGGTTCTTCCCAGAACTTCTACAAGGAAACACTGACCTTCGTCGAACGTGCCATCACGAGCGGCACGTCCAGGAACTGATATGGATTCCCTGCTTACCGCAACCGTGCTCGGCGTGGTGGAAGGACTTACCGAGTTTCTTCCCATTTCCTCTTCCGGACATCTGGTCATCGCTTCCGACCTCATGGGATTCGCAGGCCCGAAAGCCGCCACCTTTGAGGTCGTCATTCAGGTGGGCGCCATTCTTGCCGTGCTCACCCTGTACTGGAAGCGCTTCATGGGGCTGCTGCTCCCCGGCCGCAATCCGGCCGCCTTCTCCGGCCTGCACGGCATTCTCATGCTGATTCTGACTTCTCTGCCCGCCGCCTCCCTGGGCCTGGCCCTGCACGGCTTCATCAAGTCCCTTTTCACGCCCTCCACCGTCGTGGCCGCGCTCGTATGCGGCGCCCTGCTCATGCTCGTGGTGGAACATCTGCTGGCTCCGAGGCAGCAGAACATGCCCGTGCAGACTCTGGATCAGCTTTCCATGCGGCAGGCTCTCGGCATCGGCTGCTTTCAGTGCCTTGCCCTGTGGCCCGGATTCTCCCGTTCGGCGTCCACCATCATGGGCGGCATGATTCTCGGCGTACGCCGGGAAGTGGCCGCGGAATACTCCTTCATCGCCGCAGTGCCCATCATCATCGGCGCGGCAGGATATGATCTTCTGAAGTCCCTGTCTCTGTTCACCGCTGCAGATATTCCCTTCTTTCTTGTCGGATCCCTCTGCGCCTTTCTCTCCGCCATTGCCGCCATGCGCGCATTCATTTCCGTACTTGGCCGCAACACGCTGAAACCTTTCGCTATTTATCGCCTCCTTCTTGCCATTCCAGTGTATTTTTTCATGGTTCACTGAAAAAAATTGCCGAAAGGCAAAAAAAATGCTTGCCAAGCCGGGGCATTTTCTATAAGAACGTTCCTGCGCCGGATGATTCCGGTTTACGGCAAGGTAGCTCAGTTGGTTAGAGCATACGGTTCATACCCGTAGTGTCGAGAGTTCAAATCTCCCCCTTGCTACCATAACAATAAGAAAGTCCAGGATTCTTCTTGGACTTTTTTTTATGTCCTCATCTGCGGGGCGAGGCTTCGCCACATGCCCCTTCCGCAGCTTTCACACATATACTCGCTTTGTCGGAGTTCTCTCATGGCTTCCCCTTCCCGTCCCCAGCGAATCCAGGTATTCGGCCACAAGAATCCTGATACCGATTCCGTCATTGCCGCCATCGCTCTTGCCGAGCTTCAGAATCAGAGAGGCATGCCCTCCAGTCCCAAGATTCAGGGCAGCACGAATCCTGAAACCAATTTCGTCATGCAGCGCTTCAACATCAAGCCTCCGCGCATCATGGAAAGCGTTGCCGGCAGACAGGTGAGTCTGGTGGACTTCTCCGATCTGGCCCAGGCCCCTCAGGGCTTCGACAGCAGTACCATCGTATCCCTTGTGGATCATCACAAGCTCGGCGACGTGACCACGTCTTCGCCGCTGGAAATGTGGGTCTGGCCCGTGGGCTGCAGCAATACCATTCTGAAGGCCATGTACGACTTCTACGGCGGCTATGTGCCCACGTATCTGGCGGGCGGCATGCTCTGCGCCATTCTTTCCGACACGGTGCTCTTCCGCTCTCCCACCACCACCGAAGCCGACCGCCGTGCCGCGGCGGAACTGGCGGAAATCGCCGGTGTGGACGACATCATGGCTCTCGGCATGGAAATGTTCCGTGCCAAGTCCGACCTGCACGACTCCGCCGACAATCTTTTCCAGCGCGACTACAAGGAATTTGAAATCAACGGCCGCAGGGTGGGCATAGGACAGCTCGAACTCATGGATGCCGGCATGATTGATCCCATCAAGACGGATCTCTTCAAGGCGGGTCGCAAGCTTCTGGAAAACAACGGCTGCCATACCGTCATGTTCATCGCCACCGACATCATTAAAGAAGGATCGCAGATGCTGGTGATTTCCCGCGATATCTCCGTCACGGAAAAAGCCTTCCAGGTTTCGCTCGATCCCTATAAGATGCCCAAGGTCCGCAACGTGGCTCCCGCCTACGCCAAGGAAAATTCTTCGGACTATCATGAACACGAAGGCCTTCCCGACGCGCCCTGGGCCGATACTCTGGCCGAAAAGTGGATGCCCGGCATGATGAGCCGTAAAAAACAGGTTCTGCCTTTTCTGATGGACGCCTTTAATTCGCTTGACTAACAGGCGCCGTTTATGTATATTGCTCCCTGATGGCAAGGTAGCTCAGTTGGTTAGAGCATACGGTTCATACCCGTAGTGTCGAGAGTTCAAATCTCCCCCTTGCTACCAAATGAAAGATCTCCCGGAATTCCCCGTGAATTCCGGGATTTTTCGTTTAATTGCCTCTAATTGCCTCCCGCTCGCCGCATCACCGTTCGCGCCCCTCCCAGCTCGCCGCCCTGTCCGTTCTTTCTGCTTCCCGACCGTTCCGTCTTTCGGTATGGTTCACGGCCTGCATGTGACTGCCAAAACAATCCACCTTTCCCCGTACAGACCACGCCCTTTCCACCAAAAAGCTCCGCCCGGCTTGGGCTATCACCCCACTCTCCGCCGCTGCGACAGAACCTTTTGCACGGAAACGCACGCTTCCCCGAAAGGCACGCCGGGCATAAGCGCCTATGCCTCTTCCGCCGCATGTCTGCAGCGTTCCGCAGTCCATCCTCCGCAAAGACTACGCGTCCGTCACGCTCCCGCTTGTTCCGGAACTTTTTTTCAGCACCGGACAAGTTTTTCTTCTCACGAAAATGGACATAGTAAATAAAATGGGTTATAGCTGAAGGAAACATGTATGCGCCCTGCTCCCTGATACGGAACATACGTGTTTTCATGAAACAATCTATTGGTCTCACTACTACTTCAAGGAGCTTCATTCATGGCGTACACACGTAGAAGCTTTCTGAAAATGGTCGGTGCGGGGGCCATGTGCCTTTCGCTCGCCCATTTAGGATTCGATCTGAAAGAGGCGAAAGCCTACGCCACATCCCTGAAAATTGAAGGCGCAAAGGAAGTCACCACCGTGTGTCCCTTCTGCGCCGTATGCTGTCAGGTCATCGCGTATGTGAAGGACGGAAAGCTCGTTTCCACGGAAGGCGATCCCGACTTCCCCGTCAACGAAGGCAGCCTCTGTGCCAAGGGCGCAGCCCTTTTCACCATGTATACCGGCGAACATCGCCTTACCAAGCCCATGTACCGCGCTCCCTACAGCAACAAGTGGGAAGAAAAGGACTGGGACTGGACCCTGCAGCAGATCGCCCGCCGCGTAAAAACGGCGAGAGACAAAGACTTCATCGTGAAAAACGCCAAGGGGCAGACCGTCAACAGGCTTGAAACCGTGTTTTGCATGGGCACGTCTCACGCCTCAAACGAAGAGTGCGCCGTCATTCATCAGGCGATGCGTGGCCTGGGGGTCGTTCATATCGACCACCAGGCGCGTGTCTGACACAGCCCGACTGTACCGGCTCTGGCAGAGTCGTTCGGACGTGGGGCTATGACGAATCACTGGATCGACATCAAGAACTCTGATGCCATCCTGATTATGGGCAGCAATGCTGCAGAACATCATCCCGTATCCTTCAAGTGGATCATGCGGGCCAAAGACGCCGGGGCGGCACTCATGCACGTCGACCCCAAGTTCTCCCGCACGTCGGCACGGTGCGATTTCCATGTGCCCATCCGCTCAGGTACGGACATCGCCTTCCTCGGAGGCATGATCAACTACATCATCGAATCGGGCAGCTGGTTCAAGGACTATGTGGTGAACTACACCAACGCCACGTATGTGCTGGACGATTCGTATGAATTCAAGGACGGTCTCTTCAGCGGCTACAACGCCGACAAGAGAACCTACGACCGCTCTTCCTGGGCCTTCAAGCGCGACGAGAAGGGAGCACCCGTGCGCGACTTCACGCTCAAGGATGAGAGGTGCGTATTCAACGTCATGGCAAAGCACTACTCCCGCTACACGCTGGACAAGGTGTCTGCCATTACGGGTGTGTCCGAAGAAAACCTCATGAAGGTCTACAAGACCTTCTGCGCCACAGGAAAGCCGGACAAGGCCGGAACCATCCTGTACGCCATCGGCTGGACTCAGCATACCGTGGGCGTGCAGAACATCCGTGCTTCGGCCATCATTCAGCTTCTTCTGGGCAACATCGGCGTGGCCGGCGGCGGCATCAACGCCCTGCGCGGCGAACCCAACGTGCAGGGTTCTACGGACCATGCCCTGCTCTACCACAACCTTCCCGGCTATCACAACGCGCCTCTGGCGCAGTGGCAGACGCTGGAAGACTACAACAAGGCGAATACTCCCGTCACGCACATTGAAAACAGCGCCAACTGGTGGGGCAACAGACCCAAGTATGTGGTCAGCCTGCTCAAGGGCTGGTTCGGCGATGCGGCCACGGCGGAAAACGACTTCTGCTACGGCTGGCTGCCCAAGTGCGAGGACGGCGAGGACTATTCCTATATGTACGCCATGGACCGCATGCTCAACGACAAGATGCGCGGCGGCTTCATTTTCGGCGTGAACCCCATGAACAGCTTCCCCAACACCAACAAGATGCGCGCCGCTCTGGACCATCTGGACTGGCTGGTGGTGGCGGAACTGCACAACTCCGAAACCTCGGACAACTGGCATCGCCCGGGCGTGGATCCCTACAGCCAGAAGACGGAAGTCTTCCTGCTGCCCTCCGCGCACCGAGTGGAAAAGGAAGGAACCATCAGCAACAGCGGCCGCTGGCTGCAGTGGTTCGACAAGGCTGTGGAACCTGCGGGTGAAGCCCGCTGCTTCGGCGACATCTACGTGCCGCTCATCAACACCATCAAGGAGATGTACGAGAAGGAAGGCGGAACCTTCCCCGACCCGCTTCTGAAAATGAACTGGGCCGAAAAGTTCGACGCCTCCGACTGGGCGAAGCGCATCAACGGCTTCTTCTGCAAGGACACCACGATCGACGGCAAGACCTACAAGCGCGGTCAGCTGGTTCCGGCTTTCGGCAACCTGCAGGCCGACGGCTCCACCTCTTCGCTCAACTGGCTGTATACCGGCAGCTGGACCGAAGAGGAAGGCAACAAGTCCAAGCGTCGTGATCCCAGCCAGACGGAAATGCAGGCCAGGATCGGCATCTACCCCAACTGGTCGTGGTGCTGGCCCGTGAACCGCCGCATTCTGTACAACCGCGCTTCCGTGGACCTTCAGGGCAAGCCCTGGAATCCCGACAAGGCGGTCATCGAATGGAAGGACGGCGCATGGGTGGGCGACGTGCCCGACGGTCCGTGGCCTCCCATGGCGGATGAGAAGAACGGACGCCTGCCCTTCATCATGAACACCGACGGCGCAGGTCAGCTGTTCGGACCGGGACGTCTCGACGGTCCCTTCCCCGAACACTATGAGCCTGCCGAGTCGCCTGTGGCTTCGCATCCCTTCTCCAGTCAGCTCACTTCGCCCTGCTTCAAGTTCCATGAGAGCGAGTTCGACAAGTTCGCCGCTCCCGCCGATCCGCGCTATCCCATCGTGCTGACCACCTACAGCATGACGGAACACTGGTGCGGCGGCGGCGAAACCCGCAACGTGCCGAACCTGCTCGAGGCCGAACCGCAGCTTTATGTGGAAATGAGCCACGAACTTGCCAAGGAAAAGGGTATCAAGAATGGTGACGGCGTCATCATCGAAAGTGCCCGCGGAAAGGTGGAAGCCATTGCCATGGTCACCATCCGCCTGCGGCCCTTCACGATCATGGGCAAGACGGTCCATCTCATAGGCATGCCGTTCGCCTATGGCTGGACGACTCCCGGCTGCGGCGATTCCACGAACCGCCTCACCGTGACCGCCTATGACCCCAACACCACCATTCCTGAAACCAAGGCCTGCTGCGTGAACATCCGCAAGGCCGGCAAGCTGACCGAAATAGCCTGATTCAGGCGGGGCGCGCCGTCAGGGCGCGCCCCTCAAGGAGTACGCGATGCCTAAAGCATTTCTTATAGACACAACCAGGTGTACGGCGTGCCGCGGCTGCCAGCTTGCCTGCAAGGAATGGCACAACCTGCCCGCCAATGTGACGAAGCAGCGGGGTTCCCATCAGAATCCCCCGGATCTCAATCCGAACAACCTCAAAATCGTGCGCTTCCATGAGCACTTCGACGAGAAAGGCAATGTGGTCTGGAACTTCTTCCCCGATCAGTGCCGTCACTGCCTGACGCCGATCTGCGTGGATCTGGCCGAAGGCGCCGTGCCCGGCTCCATGATACAGGACAAGAAGACCGGAGCCGTGCTCGTCACCGAAAAGTGCAAGCAGCTTTCCGAGGCCGACATCAAGACCATCATAGCCGCCTGCCCGTACAACATCCCCCGGTACAACGAGCAGACCAAAATGCTCACCAAGTGCGACATGTGCATCGACCGCGTTTCCGCGGGCCTGCAGCCCATGTGCGTGAAGACCTGCCCCACGGGCGCCATGGTGTTCGGCGAGCGTGCCGAGGTGCTGGAAGAGGCGCAGAAGCGTCTTGCCCGCATCAAGGAGCGCCATCCCAAGGCGCGGCTCGTGGATACGGAAGAGGTCAGCGTTATCTACCTGCTGGCGGAAGAGCCGAAATTCTATCACGAATTCGCAAGCTTCGGCTAGCAGCGTGCCGGAGCGGAAACCTGAACGGACCCGCTCCGGCGCCCTTCGGGACAACGATATCCCGTTCTTTTGCCTTACTTTCCACAGGCGGCGCAGTCCGCTTCCAGCTTCTCAGGAGCCCCCATGCCAGAATCCCGTCAGACCGTTTCGGAAACCCTTGCCGGCATCGCTGAACACAGACCCGTGCTTCAGCCGATACTGAACGCGTTCCAGCCTCTTCTCGAGGCCAGGGCAACGCTGCCGGAAACGCTTTCCCCCATGCTTGAGGAAAGCGGCTTCTCCCTGCCGCCGTGGCGTCAGGAAAGAGCGCAGCAGGGCGTTCCGCTGATGGCGGGAGCCTCTCTCAAAGGTCTCTTTCCCCTGCTGGAAAAATCCGCTCAGAAGCTTCTGCCTCTGCTGACGAAGCTTCCCGGTCTGGCCGAATATGCCGACGCGCTGGAAAAGCTTTTCCACGAGGAAAACGCTGTGCTGAAAGGCGCCGATGCCCTGCTCACCGGCCATGAAGCCTCTCTGGAGGACATGGCAAAGGACACGGGCATTCCGGCTCCCGTACTGCTGTTCGTTCTGGAAACCGTTCTCGGTCCCGTCATCCGCACGCTGGCGGCGCATTACGACGCTCCGTGGGATGCCAGACCTTCCTCCTGGATGCAGGGCTTCTGCCCCGTATGCGGAAGCTTCCCGTCCATAGGCTATCTCGACAAGCGTGTCTTTGACGAAAAGAACGCCTTCCTGGCCGGAGGCGGAGGAAAGAAGCATCTGCACTGTTCCCTCTGCGGCACGGAATGGCATTTCAGACGCGGTGCCTGCCCCTCCTGCGGAAAGGAAGGTTCCGGTACCATGGAATTCCTCAGGGAAAGCGAGAACGCCAACGGAGAACGCATCGACTGGTGCACTCAGTGCAAGAGCTACTGCCCCACCATAGATCTGCGGGAGCGCGACAGTGTTCCCGACATGGATGCCATGGCGCTGGGCATGCTGTACATGGATATCGTTGCCGCCCAGAAGGGCCTGATGCCGCTCAAACCTTCTTTCTGGAATCAGTTCTAAGCCAATGCCTCAGGGCATTTCCCCTTATCTACCGGGAGACAGCGCATGAAACCGCTTTTTATCCTTACCATTCTTCTCTCCCTGGCCTGGTGTACTCCGGCCGAGGCACAGAACTTCAGGGAAAAGATCAAGTTTCCGACCAATCCCATCGTTCTCGGTGGTGAAGAATCTCCCCGCATGGCGGTAACCTTCAACCACACTTCCCATGCCGACGTAGCCTGTGATACCTGCCATCACAAGCCGCGCTGCGCCATCTGCCACTACAGCCCCTCGGAAGAAAAATCGCCCTATGCTTCCTGCAGCTCCAATGCCGGATGCCACAACATTCAGGGCAGAAGCAGCGAACCGGAAAGCCGCTTCATGGCCTTCCACAGCCGCGACTCCGTGCGTTCCTGCTTCGGTTGCCATCGCTCGCTGAGCGCTGAGCATTCCGAATTCCAAGGCTGCCGTCCCTGCCATCCTCAGAATCCTCAGGCAGACGCGGAAAAGTAGTCACTCTTCTCTTCCCTGTCTCAAGCGCCCCGGCCGGAACTTCTCCTGCCGGGGCTTATTTTTCAATGATCACTTGAAACATGGAGGAGAACCGCTGCCGATACCTGCCGCGTATCCCCTAAGGCAGACGCTTCTCCGATCAAGTGCTCCCCTTCGCCCACAAAAAACGCGTTCCGCCAAGACTGGCGCTGCCTGCAGCCAAGGCCCCTGGGCGGCTCGCACAGCGTAGGCCTTCCTTCATGAACGCCCCAGACTCGGAATCTTTTCTCAGTAATACCGATGAGTCGGCATAGTCCTACCAGGCAGATGCGTCTGAAGCCCAAACGCTCTTCTGCAGAACAGGAACGGCATTGCGCACAAGACGGAAAGTCTTCCATCTTCTTTGTTTTTCCGGAATTCTCACGCGCAACAGCCGGCATCAGACGGATACCTATCGGCCGTGACGAAGAGCACTATGTCTTAGAAAGTCGTACTGTGTTTCTGTGGAAGCGAAAAGCACTCCTGAGAAAAGGCTTTCACAGAAAAAATTCCGCACACCCTCTGGAGCTGGCCCAATGCAGGACAAACAACGCCGCTTCCGGCAACGTTCTCAGCATGCAGGCAACCCCGCTTCCAAGATGGGCGGTCCTTCTCTTTCGTGCTCCGCTCGCGTCATCCGGCCGTGAAGGCATTAAATGCATTAAACGAAAAAGGGCCGCAATTATGCGACCCTGAAATTCGGTGGTGCCGAGGGACAGAATCGAACTGCCCACACGGGGATTTTCAGTCCCCTGCTCTACCAACTGAGCTACCTCGGCACAACGAAGGTTAATGTACTTCAATCAGGAACGATTAGCAAGCACTTTTTTTCATGTTCCGCCGTTTTCGTTCCCTCCGGACATCCTACTCCGTAAGATTGCCCGGGCCTTTCGGCATGGAGGCCTCGGCAATGCGAACCTTGTAGTCGCTCGCTTCGGCGGGAGGATTCACAAAAATAATGGTGAACGGCACTTCATTGCCGGGAAGCACGTTCGTGTTGGCCTCAACAATATCAAGCTTGTTGTTGAGCGCCTTGTCCAGCTCTTCCTTGTCCAGCAGCTCCAGCTGGAAGGAACTCATGCTGTTTCCGGCAAGCTGCTGCTGAGAGGCCAGCACGGCTCCGCCGGCATCATACAGTTCGGCTTCAATGCGGATAAGTTCACGGGGCGTGGGGAAGTTGTTCCTCACCTTGCCCTCAATGACCACCAGCGTGCCCACCTTCTCATTCTTGATCTGATACTGGCGCACGTCGCGCAGCTCCAGCTTGCTCACCATCGAAACAGGTTCGGACGGATCCGCCAGCTCCAGACCGAGATACGGCGCCACCAGCCCCTTCAGGCCGTCCAGATAATGCGTATTCTCCCACATCCAGCCGCATCCGGCTGCCAGTGCAAGGCAGAAAACAAAGCTCATGAGCCGCGGCAGCACGGAACTCTTCTTTTTCGGCATCTCCAGTCCGCCGAAAGATTCCGTACCGTCCAGACTCAGCCCCTGATCCTTACGTCTGTCCGACGCGTGCTCCTTCCTTCCGTGAGGCTCGTCCAGAGACAGGGCGAGGCCGCCGGAAGAAGCGCTTCCGCGGCCGAGGGAAAGCCCGCCTTCATCGGCCTGCTCGAGAGTTCTCCTCCGTTCGGAAGTCCCGGAAAGATCCAGACCGCCTTCCCGGGGAGCCTCTTTATGCTCCGTCTCGCGCAGATGCAGACCGGAAGCCGAGCCCCCGTCATCCAGAGAAAGCGTGAAAATATGACGGCAGACCGAACAGCGAAGCTTGGCTCCGGGCCTTACCTTTTCATCGGGCAGACGATAGACCGTATTGCACTGGGGGCAGGTAACATTCATGAAGCATTCTCCATCAGTATATGCAACGAGACCATACGCCGCCTGCGTCAGCAGTCAAGCACCTCATAGATGGCCGGAAGCGTGCGGTATTGTTCCGCGTAGTCGAGACCGTAGCCCACAATGAAGCCCGTGGGCAGATCAAAGCCCACAAAGTCGGAATGCACATCGAACTCCCGCCTTTCCTTTTTGTCGATGAGTGCCGCCAGTCGTATGGACTTCGCCCCCCGGGAAGAAAAATAGCGCATGAGAAAATGCATGGAGCGGCCGGAATCCACAATGTCCTCCACTATGAGAACGTGGCGGCCTTCCAGGGAAATTTCCACATCCTTGGTGATCTCCACATGTTTGCTGCTGCTCGTGCCGTCGCCGTAGCTGGACAGCCGGACAAAGTCGATGAGAACATCGGTCTTCATGGCTCGGACAAGATCGCTGAAAAAGAAAAACGCTCCCTTCAGCACGCAGACGGCCACCACCGTTTCTCCCCGGTAGCATTCGTCGATCTGCGCGGCCAGTTCCTCTACGCGACGCTCAATCATGTCGCGGCTGAACACTTCCTTCATACTGGTCATGACACTACCGCCTGATGAGACTCATAAGGAACTGACGCATTTCCGCGCCGGGCACATATCCGGCTTCGCTCGCCTCGATGTGTCCGTCCCTGTTGTAGATGACATTGAAGGGAATGGCGTCGATACGGTACGCACGCGCCAGCTCCTCCCCGCCGTAGAATACGGGATAGGCATCCATGATGCCCATGGACTTCACAAAGGAATCGGCTTCCCGGATGTTCTGGTCGATGGCTATGCCGATGATGAGCAGATCCTCTTCGGGAATGTCCTTGCGCATTTTGATAAGATCGGGAATCTCCCGCCGGCAGGGGCCGCAGAAGGCCGCAAAGAAATTGACCAGGATCACCTTGCCGTGATTGGCGGCAAGCCTGTCCAGCAGCTCGTAGGTATGAATGGGCCTGAGGCTGGTTGCCTTATCCTGCCCGAAGGCCGCATTGACGGGACAGATCAGAACGGCGGCCAGCATGAACGTCAACACACCACAGATCATGCGGCGGAAAAAACGCGCCGGTCTTCTTTCCATAATAAAACTCCTTCCTTTCCTCGAAACTCAATGTCGCGGAGTCTTTTCTTCCGCGAACATGTTTAGGTGTACTGAAAATCGTTGAAAACGCCAACCTTAAACTATAGGATACTTTTCGGCAACCAGACTTCCACCCCGGAAGTTCTGCCGAAATAAGGATGAATCCATGACAAAAATCTCCGATGCGCATGAAGCCGAACTGCTCACTCCCGTCAGGGAAAAGAAGGCACGCAGCTCTGCGCGAGCAAAGAAAAGCAAACTATCTCAAGAAGATGTCGATATCATCGACATTCCTTCCCCCGCAGCCGGAGAAAAGGACGCCGCAGCACAAAACCCTGCGGAAACCATGTCGGATGAATCCGAAAAAAAAGTGAGAAAGCGTTCGCCGCGCGCCTCCGCCCGAAATGACGAAGAAGCGAAAAAGGCCGACGAAGAGCTTTCCGCCGATGGTTCCGCCGACGATCAGTCCGGCGAAGACGATTCTCCCGAAGTCATGGAAGCGGAACTTGAGCAGGCGCAGGAAGGCGAACTTCTGCCCGGCGACGATGCGCTCGACGACGACTTTGCCGACTTCGACGACAGAAGCCGCATCATCGACCTCGGCAGCAATCTTCCCGCCATTGCCGAAGACCGGCTGCCGAGCGTGCCGGCACGGGACAACCTTCAGAGCTACCTGCGCGAAGTGAGCAAGTTTCCGCTGCTGGAGCCGGAAGAAGAAGTCGAACTGGCCCGCCGTGTCCGCGATCACGGAGACAACGAGGCGGCCTTCCGCATCATCTCCTCCCACCTGCGCCTCGTGGTACGCATCGCCATGGATTTCCAGCGCCGCTGGATGCAGAACGTGCTGGACCTCATTCAGGAAGGCAACGTGGGCCTGATGCGAGCGGTCAACAAATTCGACCCCGACAAGGGCATCAAGTTCTCCTACTACGCCTCGTTCTGGATCAAGGCCTACATTCTCAAGTTCATCATGGACAACTGGCGCATGGTGAAGATTGGCACGACGCAGGCGCAGCGCAAGCTCTTCTACAACCTGAACCGGGAACGGCAGAAGCTCATTCTTCAGGGCTTCGATCCCGATGCCTCCCTGCTTTCGGAACGGCTCGGCGTAACGCAGGATCAGGTGGTGGAAATGCAGCAGCGCCTGGATGCCGGAGACGTGTCGCTGGATCTTCCCGTCAGCGACGAGAACGGCAGCGCTTCGCGCATGGACTTTCTTCCCGCCCTCGGTCCCGGCGTGGAGGAAGGCATTGCCGACTCGGAAGTCTCCCGTCTTGTGCGCGAGAGCATTCATGAACTCATCCCTTCCCTTTCGGAAAAGGAAGTCTATATTCTCGAGCACAGGCTTCTCACCGACGAACCGGCAACGCTCAGGGAAATCGGCGAGCGCTACAACGTGACTCGTGAACGTATACGCCAGCTGGAAGCGCGCCTGCTGGAAAAACTGAAAGAACATCTCGGGCGCGAGATCAAAGACTTCTCGGAAGAATGGATTCAGCCCTAGCTCTTCCGCCCACAGGAACGCCATGTTCAGCCATACTCCGTCCCTTTTCCGGACAACACAGCGCCTTTCCTCCATCTCTCAGACCAGGCGTCTGATGCTGACCTCAACGCTTGCCCTCATGCTGCTGCCCGCAGGCTGCACCGCCACAGGGCAGAACCTCGAGCTTTCCGCCGGGCAGGAGGCTTTTCTCAGCCCGTCTCAGCTCTCGCCCCAGCATCCTTCCCCGCGGGCGGAACTCATTTTTGCTCAGCTCAAGCTCGACAGCGCTCTTGCCGGCAACGACCGCGACGGCGTCATCGACTCGGCCGAGCGCCTTCTTAAGTTCGGTACCGGCCAGTATGCGCTTCCGTCTTCAGCGCCGCTTGTCGACGCCTCTATCTGGCTGCTGGCCCACGATCACGAAGAGGATGCCATGAACCTGATCCGGAAGGCTTCAGCCCAGATGCCCGACGATCTGGCGCTGGTATCCCTTCAGGCCGATCTTCTCATCCAGCACAACGAGAGGGATCAGGCCATAGCCCTGCTCCGCAGCTTTGCCGAGGCGCATCCCTCGGACAGCCGGGCGCAGGCGGAGCTTGCCCTTGCCCTTCTGCGCAGCGCCCAGACCGAAGAGGCCATGAAGGTCTTCCGCCAGATTCCCGAAAAGCAGCTGACCGCGCCCGTTCGCTTCGCCTACGCGCAGGCGCTCAACGTGTCGGGCCTTTTCTCCGATGCCAGAAGGCAGCTGGAAGCCGCCGTGAAGGAAGATCCGGAATACGCCGAAGCGTGGCAGCTGCTTGCGCTTACGCAGGAGGAACTCGGCAACAGGAAAGAAGCCGAAAAAATTTACCGCAATCTTCTGCAGAACGATGCGGAAAACCGCAGCGCCCGTCTTTTCCTTCTGCGCCTGCTGCTGCAGGACAATAAGATGAACGAGGTCGTCTCCACGGTCACGGAAGCGCAGGATCCTCTGCATTTTTCCGTAGCGGCGGCCGCCATGCTCGTGGACGAGAAAAAGATCGATCAGGCGGAAAAGCTGCTGAGTCGCCTGGAAAAACAGAAGGATATGCCCGACGGCCTGTACTTCTACCATGCCGCACTTCTCTATGAGAGCGGACTCGATCTGAACAACGCACTCGCCTATCTCGAGAAGGTGAGTCCGGCAAGTCAGGAATACGACAAGGCGCTGCGTCTGAAGATCCGCATTCTCTACGAGCAGAAAAGGTTTGAAGAGGCGCTTGCCGCCATCAAGCCCCTGCGCGGTCTGCATCCTTCCGAAGCGGAACCGCTGCTGCTTGCCTCCGAGCTGTACGTGCAGATGAAGGACTTTCCGGCAGCGGAAAAGGCCGTGAACGAAGCGCTGCTCATTCAGCCGGACAATGAAGCTGCCGCCTTCCAGCAGGCCTACCTGTACGAGCTTATGGGAGACCGCGCGCAGGCCATGAAGCTCATGGAAAAATTCATTGCCCGCTATCCCGACAACGCCATGGCTCTCAACTATGTGGGCTACAATCTCGCCGACAGCAACAAGGATCTCGACAGGGCCTACAAACTCATTCAACGGGCTGTGGAACTGGAACCTGATGCCGACTTCATTCTGGATTCTCTGGCCTGGGTGCAATTCCGGCGCGGAGAGCTGGACGACGCCTGGGAACAGATACAGAAGGCGCTGGGCGCGTCGGGTGAAGGCGGCCCGCACGATCCCGCCATGCTCGAACACTTCGGCGATATTGCGGCCGCCCGCGGCGATGCCGAATCCGCCCGCAAGGGCTGGCAGTTCGCCCTGGAAATGTTTGAACAGCTCGGCTACCCCGAAGATGCCGCCAGAGTGCGCCAGAAACTGGAAACATTATGAACATCCGTACCTTTTCGCCTCTTCTGATCGGCCTTTCCCTGGCCTTCGTGCTTTCCGGCTGCGGCCCCAAGGGCATACCGCTCGCGCCTGAAAGCGACGCCGCCTCCCGCTGGCAGGCCTTCGCGGCCCGTTCCGCCGCTCCGGCGGAATACGACGTACTTTCCGGAAGCCTGCGTTTCGGCCCCGTCAACGACACCCGGCGCGTCACCTATCTGCTCTGGTCCGGCAGTGCTTCCGGCGAAGAAACCAGCGACGGTCACGAACCTGCCGGGATGTATGCCGCCGATGGAGACTTCAACGCTGCCGGCGACCATCGGGACATACGCCTCGAAGTCAATGCAGGCGTCGGCGCCAATGTAGCCAAGGCGCTCTTTGCCAACGGCCGTATGCTTCTTGTTCTTCCCCAGGACCAGAAAGCCTACGCCGGAGAGGAAACGCCGGAAAATCTGCGCGCTCTGCTCGGTCTGCCGCTGCCCATGCGCATGAACGATCTCAACGACTTTCTTGCCGGACGCTATCTTTCCGCTCTTGACGTGCCCGCTCCGGAGCGATACGTCACCGGAGACGACGGCAACATCATCTATCGCTACCGGAGCAACGGACAGGATTGCGAGCTCGAGCTGAATGCGGAAGCTCTGCCCGTGCGCTGGAGCGTTGCCGGTCACTGGACGCTGGATCTGGCCTACGACGAGAAGGATCTTCTCCGTCGCATGGACGGCAGAATGAACAGCAGCGACGGTGAACTGCGCATGGTGCTGCTCGTCAAGGAGCGCCGGCCCTCCGGCAGTCTGCCCGACGCCAGCATGCATCTGGATGTTCCGGCGACCTTTGCCGTGTACTCGCTGGACCGGTAACAACGGGCGCAGGCCCGCATGAACAGACACCGCCAACTGGAGACTGACATGAGCATCATCTACATCGCGTCCGACCACGGAGGCTTCAATCTTAAAACCTTCCTTGTGCAGTATCTGAAGGACAAGGGGCATGACGTGCATGATCTCGGCCCTTCCGATCCGGCAAGCTGCGACTATCCGCTCAAGGCGCAGGCCGTGACGGATGCGATTCTCAAGGATGAAAATGCCTTCGGCATTCTCGTCTGCGGTACGGGCATCGGCATGAGCATGGCCGCCAACCGCGTGCCCGGCATCCGCGCCGCGCTGTGCACCACCGAATTCCATGCCGCCTTCGCCCGCGCGCACAACAACGCCAACGTCATCTGCCTCGGCGAACGCGTTTCCGGTCAGGGCATTGCCGCCAGCATGGTCGACGTGTTCCTGAGCACGCCTTTTGAAGGCGGCCGTCACCTTCGCCGCATCAATCTGTTCAACAAGTAACGGAAAGCGGAAAGAAAGAGTCCATGCCGAAAATACGGGAAGTCTACGTCTGCCGATCCTGCAGGGCGCAAAGCGCCCAGTGGCAGGGGCAGTGCCCGAAGTGCCGCGAATGGAACACGCTCGAGCTGACCCGCGTAGCGCCTGCATCCTCCGGCAGGACTCTTTCTTCCCGGTCATTGCAGACCACCCGCATACAGCCGCTTGCAAACGTGGCCTGCAGCGACCATTCCGCCTTCGGCACGGGCCTTGACGCGCTCGACCGTATACTCGGGCGCGGTTTTGTTCCCGGAGCCGCCATTCTTGTGGGCGGAGAGCCGGGCATAGGCAAGTCCACGTTGCTGCTGCAGCTTGCCGGAGCCGTGGCCCGCGAAGGCAAAACCGTGCTTTACGCCAGCGGCGAGGAATCGCTGCCCCAGATCAGAAGCCGTGCAGAACGCCTGGAAGTGCTGCACGACGAGCTTCTGGCCGTGGCCACAAGCCGGGTGGAAGATCTTTTTCCCGCGCTCGACGATCCGCAGAACGCTCCGGCGCTCATGATCGTGGACTCCGTGCAGACGCTCGCCTCCGACAACGCCGAAGGCCTTCCCGGCAACGTGAGTCAGGTGCGCACGGTGGCCACAGAACTTGTGGAACGCTGCCGTCGCGCAGGAACCACGCTGGTGCTGGTGGGCCACGTCACCAAGGACGGCACGCTGGCCGGACCGCGTCTTCTGGAGCATCTCGTCGACACCGTCATTTCGCTGGAGGGCGACCGCCGGGAAATGTTCCGCATGCTCCGCGTGCTGAAAAACCGCTTCGGTCCCAATCAGGAGCTGCTCATCTTCCGCATGGTCCGCAAGGGACTGGAACTTGTGGAGGATCCGTCCACGTTCTTCCTCGGCGCGCGCGACACCTCCCTGAGCGGCACGGCCGTCGTCATGGCTGTGGACGGCCAGCGCCCCTTTGCCGTGGAAATACAGGCTCTCGCCACAAAAAGTTACCTGTCCATTCCCAGACGCACCGGGCTGGGGTTCGACGTGAACCGCCTGCATCTTCTTGTCGCCGTGCTGGAAAAGCGCCTGCACCTCAACTTCGGTCAGGCGGACATCTATGCCAAGGTGGGCGGCGGCATGCGCCTTCAGGAACCGGGACTGGACCTTGCGCTGGTGGCGGCCCTGCTCTCCTCCTTCTACGACATTCCCCTTCCCGAACGCTGCGTGCTCTGGGGCGAGGTGGACCTCAACGGACAGGTGCGTCCCGTCTCCGGGCAGGACATCCGCATGAAGCAGGCGCTGCGCCTCGGGTACTCGCCCATCATCTGTCCTGAAAATCCCAAAAGCCGCGGCATCGCCACCGTGGCCGATCTTCAGCGCATTCTTTTCCGCAAGGGCTGAACCGCCCCTCTCCTGTCTTTTTTCTTTTCCAACAGGCCCTTGTCGCGGCGTCGTGGAAAGAACCCTTTCCGCTTCGGCCTTTTGTGTCGCGCCGGAACCTTTGCTCCCCACGCGCAGGGCCGACAATATGTCATTTAAAAAGAAATCCGGGGGAAAAGCCCCCGGAAAAAAGTACGTCAAAGCGGCCTGCGGGTATCCGCGCCGCCTTCAAGCTTATCAGCCGTTCACGCGGGGCCAGTACAGGCAGACCCAGTCGTCGGCCTCGGGATTGCCGCTGTTGGCGGAACGGGTAGGATCACTGGCGGGAGAAGCCATTCTGAGCTGCCCCGGTTCGCCCATGTCGGCATAGGCTTCCAGCATGCCCGGCACCTGCACGGACAGGAAGCCGGACAGGATGAGGCAGCCCCCCTCCTTCACCAGAGGCTTGAGCTGCGGCGCCATTTCCCGGAGCGGACCGGCAAGAATGTTGGCGATCACCACGTCGTACTGCTGCCCCTGCACCAGCTCCACGCTGCCTTCCTGAATCTCGAAGGACTCGGCGGAAACACCGTTCATGTCGCAGTTTTCCCGGGAATTGCTGATGGAGAGAGGATCAATGTCTGCTCCGAAACCGGTCAGCCCCAGCTTCACACAGCCTATGCCCAGAATGCCCGTGCCGGTGCCCATGTCGAGGAAGGTCTGCCCTTCCCGGAGCGCTCCGGCCTTGTGCAGCAGGCTCATGGCCTCAAGACACATGGTGGTCGTGGGATGATGTCCCGTGCCGAACGCCGACTTCGGCTCGATGAGCACGGGAATGCGGCCTTCCGCCGGCGTATCCTTCATCCACGGCGGAAGAATGAGAAAGGCTCCGGCCTTCACGGGCGTAAAATAGCTGCGCCATCCGGCAAGCCAGTCCTTGTCGGGAACGATTTCCCGGCTGAGGGAGGCGGAAGGCAGCATGACCGCAATGCTCTCCGCCACGCTCTCGCGCTCTTCCTCGCTTTCACAGGTCACGCGGAGCTGCATGTCTCCGGAAGGCAGGGATTCCTCTTCCCAGCCCGACGAGGCATTCTGCGCCACCAGCGCTTCCGCAAGAGGAAAGTCCTCCTCATTCACAACGATATCCAGACGGTACAACTGAGGCATACTGCATCTCCTGCCGTTTTTTTTCATGAGCTGCGGATGATTCCGCCTCCGTCATGTATCATTACCGCCCCCGCTTGCCAAGGCGGGACTTGACAGGCGCGGCGCTCTGCCGCACATTCCTGTCCATTGCGCCCTGCGGCTCTTTCCCTCAACAATTTCGGACAACATCATCATGGATCTCAACGGAATCATCGTCGGTCTCGGCAATCCCGGCCCCAAATACAGAGGAACCCGTCACAATGTCGGCTTCATGGCCGTTCAGACGCTTCTGGAAGAAGTGGAACGCGGCAACGGACGCGCCCCGGAACAGCTTTCCGGCTCCCGGTTCAACGCGCTGCTCTGGCGCGTGGACATCCCCAGAGGCGGCACCTGGCTGGTGGCGGAACCGCAGACCTTCATGAATCTGAGCGGCGATGCCGTGCAGCCCCTCATGGCCTGGTATCGCCTGCGCCCCGAACAGCTGCTGGTCGTTCATGACGAACTCGATCTCGAACCGGGACGCCTGAAGCTCAAGAAAGGCGGAAGCGCAGCCGGACACAACGGCATCAAATCCATACAGCAGCGCCTCGGCACGCCCGACTTCTATCGTCTGCGCGTGGGCGTGGGCAAGCCTGAAAACCGCGATCAGGTCATATCCTGGGTGCTCGGTCACTTCTTCGACCAGGAAAGGGACATCATGGAAAAGGCCTTTCCGAACATCGTGGATGCCATCATCCGCTTTGCCGTGGACGGCCCCGAACGGGCCATCAACGTGGTCAACACGCGCAAAAAATAAACGACGCACGCTCAGGACTTGCCAAAAAAAGAAAAAAAGCCTATGTTTTTTCAGCCGGTCAATTGTCTTTGGCCGGTTTCCCTCTTTTATTCCTCTCTGTCATCACATCATTCCGATGTGATATTTTCTTACTTTCCCCTTTTCCCGGTGGTATCTCTATGCCCATACGGAAACGTAAAGCTCCTGTCGAGCCTGAAACTGTAGAATCTTCTCCCGTGCTCGACGAAAGCGTACTGAATCTCACGGAACTCAAGACCCGCAAAATGCAGGATCTCATGGATCTTGCGGAAAAGTACCAGCTGGAAAACGCCAGTTCCATGCGCAAGCAGGAACTCATTTTCGCGCTTCTGCAGGCCTGCGCCTCGCAGAACGGCGTCATTCACAGCGACGGCGTGCTGGAAATACTGCCCGACGGTTACGGTTTTCTCCGTTCTCCGCTGTGCAGCTACATGCCCGGCCCGGACGACGTGTATGTCTCCCCCTCGCAGATCCGTCGCTATCATCTGCGCAAGGGCGACTGCGTTTCCGGTCAGATCCGTCCTCCCAAGGAGGGCGAACGCTATTTCGCGCTGGTACGGGTCAATGAAATAGGCTTTGAACCGCCGGAAAACGCCAGACATCTGGTGCTGTTCGACAACCTCACTCCGGTCTATCCCGATCAGCAGTTCCGCATGGAAACCGATTCCAAGAACATGTCGTCGCGCATCATCGACCTCATGTCTCCCATCGGACGCGGACAGCGCGCTCTTATCGTGGCTCCGCCGAGAACCGGCAAGACCATTCTGCTGCAGACCATAGCCAACGCCATCAACGCCAATTACCCCGACGCCTATCTCATCATTCTTCTGGTCGACGAACGTCCCGAAGAAGTCACGGACATGGAACGTACGGTCAAGAACGCCGAAGTGGTCAGCTCCACCTTCGACGAACCGCCGCAGCGTCACGTTCAGGTCTGCGAAATGGTGCTTGAAAAGGCCAAGCGTCTTGTGGAACGCAAGCGTGACGTGGTGATTCTGCTCGACTCCATCACCCGTCTGGGACGCGCCTACAATACCGTGACGCCTTCCAGCGGACGCGTGCTTTCCGGCGGTCTCGACGCCAACGCCCTGCAGCGACCCAAGCGCTTCTTCGGCGCGGCCCGCAACATCGAAGGCGGCGGCTCGCTCACCATCATTGCCACGGCGCTCATCGATACCGGTTCCCGCATGGACGAAGTCATTTTTGAAGAGTTCAAGGGTACCGGCAACTGCGAAATCTATCTCGACCGCCATCTCTCCGACAAGCGCGTGTTCCCCGCCATCGACATCAACCGCACCGGAACCCGCAAGGAAGATCTGCTGCTCGGCGAAGATGTGCTCAACAGAGTATGGATTCTGCGCAAGATACTCGCTCCCATGTCCCCCATCGACAGCATGGAATTTCTGCTGGACAAGATGAAGGGCACCAAGAGCAACAAGGACTTCCTGAGCGGCATGGGCCGCTGACGGCCCCGCGCTGCAATAAAAGGCGTTGACAATACGTCTGTTGCGGTGCATAGTGCCTTTCACGCCGGGGATTTTACCCCATGCGCCCGTGGCTCAGCTGGATAGAGCGACAGCCTCCGGAGCTGTAGGTCGCGCGTTCGACTCGCGCCGGGCGCACCATTCGTCCATCAGGGATGCCGGATTCCGGCATCCCTTTTTTCATAGCCACGGACCGGTTCCGCCAAGAGAGGTCAGCATGCGTCTGTTCCGGCTTCTTCTCCTCTTTTCCGCCCTTCTGCTTGCGGGGTGCGGCTCCTATTATCATGTTTCCGTCGATTCCCTGCGTGATGTTCAACAGCCTGCCGGTACCCGTTACCTGCTTGTACCGGGCAACGAAGGCGTGGAGGAAAGCGACCTGCTCTTCCGTGAAGTCGTCCGACTGGTCACTCCCGCGTTTCAGGCAAAAGGCTACACCATCGTGACGGATGAAAATGCGGCGGACAATATCGCAAAAATAAGCTACTGGATGGAAGACCCCCGGGTAAGAATAGATACCAGCACCGTCACGCGTTCCTATCCCGTGGTCGTGGGCCGGGGTCCATACCGGCATGTGGAATATGTGTATGTGGACGAACCCGTGGTCTCCAGCACAACCATCTATTCCGCCAACCTGCTGCTTGAAGGCTATGAGGGGGCCTCAAAACAGCCTCTGGGACGACAGGTATGGCGCACGGCACTGCGCTGTTCCGCCGGCACGGAAGATTTCCGCACCCTCCTGTTCAGCATCACAAGAGTACTGCCCTCCGTACTGGGAACGGAAAGTCGGGGGATGCAGCAGTATCAGGTATTCCTCGGCGAAGACGGAGAAATCGAAGTCACCAACCTTCAGGACTCCATGTTCTGAAGAAGGCACTCCGCTGCGGAAAATGCCTAACATATCCTGCAAAAGGGGATAACCTGCACCACATGAGGTTATCCCCCTTTTTCATACGGGTAAAAGAGCTGATATAAAATCGTTTTGTGGCTCCCCGCTTAGCGGCTGTTTTTCTGTTTCGGGCACTTCCGCTCCCTCACCCCAGCCCGAGGCTTTAACGAAGAAAGGGAGGTACATATCCTCCCTTTCCTTTTGCTGCATAATGGCCGCGTTGCCTGTGATCATCCCGCCACAGCCACCGCACCATCCGTTGTATTCTTCCTCGTCAGGCAGCCCGCGAGTGCAGTCTGAGCAGGTACCGGGACATGACTGCGCCCCTGTGCGTTATGCGGCTTGCCGACCGTGTCACGTCCGGCGTCCCCGAAGAGCCCCGGCTATCAGAACGTGTAGCTGATGGAGACGGAACAGATATCGGCCCCCGTATTCCGACTGCTCCCACCGTTGATTGCCGACACGGACGAAAGGATGCCTGTGGCATCGGTCTCTGAATAGTCCACGCCGCGCATCCAAAGATGGGCATAGGCCAGATCGAGCTTCCAGTTGTCCCATCGGAAACCTGTGCCCACACTGACGCCGGTGCGTCCATGACTGGGAACCATGAAGTCCGCGTGAGCCTCGTTGGTGACGGGCGTCTCGTACCAGACGCCTGCGCGCAGGGCCAGCCAGTCCAGGGGTTCATATTCCACGCTGGCATTGAAGGTCCAGCCGTCATGCCAATTTTTACGTTCGCCATACTGGAAACCGGAATCTAAAGAGATGTTCAGGGAATCGAAGGTGGACCAGCGGGTAAAGACTGTCCCCACCTCGAAGCTCAGATTGTCCAGCGGGCGGTAGGCCAACCCCAAGGCAAAGGAGTCAGGCAGACGTACCGTGCCGTGCATGCGGGTATCAATGGCGTGCGGAACCTCGCTCTGGTCAGCCAGCATATTGCTCTGCTGCAGAGAAAAATCCGCCGTGCCGCCAATATGAAGCACAACCGGACTCTTATAGGCAAAGCCCAAAGACAGCTCGTCAGTCATGCGCAAGTGAATGCCCAGGTGGGCCCCCACGCCCCAGTCCGTACCGTCGAGCGCCATCTTGCTGTCCGGCCCTTTCTCGGGTAAATATTCGATAATCTGCATGGAGGGAATCTGTCGCCCCATGTTAAAGCGGGCGTACATGATTTCCACGCCCGCCGAAAGGGACAGAACATCGTTGACCTTCATGGCCACCGTGGGCACGAGGGAAAAAATTTTGAAGTTGATGTCGGTCAGGTTGTACCGCCCTGACCAGTCATCAGCGAATTCATGGTCGAGGCCGAATCGCGAGACCAGGCCCAGCCCCAGCCAGAAGCGGTCGTTCAGCTGATGGGTGAGATAGGCGTGCGGCGAGGACCAGAGATGAGACCTGGAGGTCTGAGACGTATGGCCGCCGTCTTTCAAATCCAGTTCGAGATTGTTCCGGGGGGCGATGGCGGCAAAGCCGGCCATGACGTGCGTACCCGGCAGCTGGGTGATGCCCGCCGCATTGTAAGCGATGGCTGAAGGATCGTCCGCACGTCCCACCATGCCTCCTGCCAGCGACAGCCCCCGTGAACTCCATTCCGTCTGGGCAAAACCTTCGGCCCCCGCCACCGTCACCTGACATCCCCACAAAAGACAGACCACAAGCATGACATACAGCTTTTTCATATCCATCTCCGCAAAAACAGTTCAACCCACAGCATGCAGCAGGAGCACATATATTTATTTCCTATAAATTAGTATAAGATAAATCAAGCTGTTTGTCGGGCAGGCTGTCGCTGCTGCAGAGAGCGGCAACACAATTATGCATCCCGACGCCGAAACTCCGTTCCCGAGTCACCGCCTTTGCTGCCGTCATGTTCCGGGGCACGGTGCAGCGTATGACATATCGCAAACAGTGCGTGTTCTTCTGCCTTGTATCCGCCGGATGGAAACGGGCTTTTCTTTTTCATGCGTACCGTGTTGCAACGAAAAGTACCTCCGTTCCGGCAGAAAAAGCCCCTTCCTGCGTGCCGGCACAACAATTTCCCATCCCCCGCCTTTCCTTACCGGCACTACGAATTTATCCATTCTCACGAAAAAACGGAAAATCGGTATTGCTTCTATACCGTTTTTACCTGCATTACATCGCTTTTTTTTGAAATGATGCTCTTGAAGAGGGACAGATTATTGCCCCCGGAAAGCTTTGCGCGTATCATTTCAATAAAGGAGTGCGCATGGAATTTTCTCTCTTCGGGCAGCAGTTTTCTCTGTTTCCCATTATTCTCTCGCTCAAAGTCGCCGGACTGTCCACACTGGCCTCCCTTGTTCTGGGTACGCTTACCGCACGCCTTCTGGCCAGACGCCGTTCCGTATGCGCCGCCTTTCTGGATTCGCTGTGCACGCTGCCCATGGTGCTGCCGCCTACCGTGCTCGGTTACTATCTCATTCTGCTCCTCGGGCAGAAAGGTGTTTTCGGTCCGGCGCTGAAGCAGCTGGGATTCCAGTTCATGTTCTCCTGGCAGGGAGCCGTAGTGGCCGCCACCGTTGTGGTCTTTCCCCTCATTTACAAGTCCGCGAAAACTGCGCTTGAACAGGTGGATCCCAACATGGAAAAAGCCGCCCGCACCCTCGGAGCCTCGGAAATATCCGTGTTCTTCTCCATAAGTCTGCCCCTTGCGGCGCGCGGCATTCTCTCCGGTTCCATGCTGGCTTTTGCCAGAGGCATGGGCGAATTCGGCGCAACGCTCATGCTAGCGGGCAACATTCCCGGTAAAACGCAGACTCTGGCTCTTGCCATTTACGACGCCTTCCAGGCCGGCAACGACGCCCTCGCCGCCTGCCTCGTGCTCCTTACCTCCGGCATCTGCGCCGCCATTCTCATTACCGCCGATTATCTGCTGGGAGGCTCCCGGTGATCGATCTTTCCGTTCAGGCATCATTCAAAGGCAGACAGGGAGCCTTTTCCCTCGACGTCACGCTGCAAAGTTCCGCCTCGCGTCTTGTGCTGTTCGGCCCCTCCGGCTCGGGAAAAACACTTACCCTGCAGATGCTCGCCGGACTCGTTCACCCCGGAAGCGGTCACATCGTCATGGATGATACGGTGTTCTTCGATTCCTCCAGAGGCATAGATCTGCCGGCCAGAGCAAGACGCATCGGCTACGTTTTCCAGGACTACGCACTTTTTCCGCACATGACCGTGTGGCAGAATCTCGCCTTTGCTCTCCGCCAGCAGGAACGGCACATTCCCATTGTCGGCACCCTGTTCCGGGCCGTCATGCCTGCTCCCCTCAATGAGGAACAGAAGGATTCCATACGCTATATGCTTGACCTTCTGGAAATCACGCACCTTGCGGACCGCAGGCCTTCCCAGATATCCGGCGGACAGAAACAGCGTGTGGCGCTGGCCAGAGCGCTGCTCATTTCGCCCCGGCTTCTGCTGCTCGATGAACCCTTCGCCGCCCTCGATCCGCTCCTCCGCATACGCATGCGCAAGGAAATCGACCGCATCCTGCAGGACTGCGGCGTTCCGCTCGTGATGATCACCCACGATCCCGAAGACGTGGATGCCTTTGCCGAAGATCTGGCCGTGTATGCCAACGGCCGCATTCTCGCCATGGAACACGGCTTTCACAGCCGCTCCCTGTTTGCTCAGGATTCTCTTTCCTATCTGTCCGACATTCTGACAAGGGGAGGTCAGGCCGAAAGACCCTTCGGCTTCGACGACGTGTAAATACACAGGCCCTTCAGACGCAGGAAGGCCGCCCCATCCCTTCGGACGAGGCGGCCTTCTGTCATCTGCCGCAGAGTTTCTTCCTCTGCAGACGAAAGAATGGTCAGACAGACACACTTTCCCCGGAGCCGCCCGGCAAACGCTTTACCGGAAAAGCGGGAAGACCTGCGGAAGTGCTTCTTACCCACCAAAAGCGCTCCGGACTCGCCCGGTATCTTCCGCTACTTCACCGGGCTGAAACCGTGATCGGCAAGGATTTCAAGACCACGCGCAGAAAGCACGAAGTCCACAAACTTCTGCGCCATCTGCTTTTCTGCGCTGTCCTTCGTTACGGCGATGGGATAGCACACGGGCTTGTGACCGGTCATGGCCGTCACGATGCGCACGTCCTTGCCGCCGGCAAGCGCGTCCGTACGGTACACGAATCCGGCGTCAGCTTCTCCGCGCTGGATGTAGCTCAGCACCTGACGCACATTGTTGCCGAACACGAACTTGCTCTGCAAAGCCTCCCAGCTTCCCGCCGTGGTCAGCGCCTCGCGGGCATAGCGACCGGCAGGAACGCTTTCAGGCGTGCCTATGGCGATATGCTTCACGTCCGCCCCGGTCAGCGCTTCCGGGCCGCTCAACTTGCCGTCCGCAGGAGTGATGAGCACAAGATCATTCAGAGCAAAATCTCTGCGCGTGGCAGGATCGATCAGCGACTTCTGCGCTGCCGAGTCCATGGTTTCCTGATCGGCCGAAGCAAACACATCCACCGGCGCGCCCTGCTCCATCTGACGGAGAAGATTGTTGGAAGACGCAAAGTTCAGATTGACCTTCACGCCGTTTTCCTTCGTAAATTCCTGAGCGATCTGCGTGAAGGATTCCGACAGGCTGGCAGCGGCGGAAACCGTCAGCTCAGCGGCAGAAGCCCCCGAAACACCCAGACTGAGGGCAAACAGAAACGCGGCAAAGGCAAGTTTTTTCATGGAAGCCTCCCATTTCAATATTTGTGTATAACATACAAGATTAACTTATTTTTTCAATCACCTGACCGAACTTTTTTTTGAAAAATAAAAAAATCTGCAATATCAGGACGTTATTTTTTCTCTTCTTTGAAACGCCTTCTCTTTTCCTACTGCAAACGGCAGGATATCGGCACAACATGCCATGTGATTTAATTCACCTGACATTTTCTGCAACAGTACATTCTTACGGCAGAGTCCGCCATTTTCGCCATAAGCGGACTTTTTCCAGGAAACAAAAAGACCGTCAGACTCCCGCTGCATCTTTCTGAAAGAGCTCTTTTCTTTCCCGGCGTTTTGTAGGATACCGGAAGAGACTTCGACAAGCATTGTCGTTGCTTTTTCTCCTGCCCTTTCTCTTCGACGGACAAGGAATCCCGCATGCCCACGCTTCACCTTCTTCGCCACGGCGCCCTTCCTCCCAATCCGGATCACCGCTTCATCGGTCAGCAGGATCTGCCGCTCTCAGACGAAGGAAAACGTCAGGCTCGATTCTGGCAATGGGAATTTTCCGGCAGGCCTCTGACGGAAGTCTGGACGTCGGATCTCGCGCGTTGCCGGGAAACGGCGGCCATCGTCATGGCGCAGCGAGTTCTTCCCCTTCACATCGACGCCGAGTTCAGGGAAATCAGTCTGGGAAGCTGGGAAGGTCTGACCAAAACGGAAGTGGAAAAGCGCTTTCCCGGCGCCGTATCGGCCCGGGGACGGGATTTCTGGAACTACGTTCCCTGCGGCGGCGAATCCTTTTCCATGCTCTCTCGCCGCGTGATGAACGCGCTCCTCCTCCGTCTCGCCGGACTCGGTCCGGAAGACTCGGCCCTGCTTGTGGCGCATGCCGGCGTGAACCGCATGATTCTCATGCATCATCTTGCGCTCAACATGGGAGACTTCTTCGCCCTGCCCCAGCCGTACGGGGCATGCACCTCTCTTGTTCTCTCCTCCGACGACATCGTCGCGCTTGCATCCGCCTTCTGACGGCCCTCCTTCTTCAAAGTCCCTTCCCTCAAGGCAGAGGCAACTGCACATCGCCTTTGCTGCGCGGAATCATGCCTCATGCGCTTTTCCGGAAAAACGAATTTCCCGGAGTAACGCCGACGCGTTCTCCGGCGTTCTGCGTATTCGTTCCGGCATTAAAACATTCCGGCC